>Ga0126342_10010481_pt1 | contig 16582 bp, 15 predicted proteins | sample Cyp1metagenome_FD_92528 | JGI IMG/M metagenome (GOLD analysis project Ga0126342, IMG submission 92528) | Coral microbial communities from Lord Howe Island, Old Settlement Bay, Australia - Cyphastrea 1 metagenome | ecosystem: Host-associated > Invertebrates > Cnidaria > Coral ... | reverse complement strand
GACGATACTGTCCACCCATACCCATTGGTGGGGGGGGGGAGGGGGGGGGGCCAACGCTGCACCATATATATACATATATATATATGTATATATATATATACAGACACATCTGTATTTGCATTTGTATCTGCACCTGCATACGTAGATGTATTTGCTGAACATGGATTTGTGAGTTTTGACATGTGCAGCTGATATGACGTGCAATTTGCGCATCCGCAAAGATATGGCCGTCGCCCGGCATATCACCGGCAGTGGCAGTTCCTTCTGGTTCATGGGGTGTACAAATTCGTTCATAACTGACATCACTGTTGGGTTTTATGGTATACCTGATACTATTCTGGTTGGTGGTATACCCACCCCTCTGCAAAATATAAAAGTCAGATTGGATCATCATCCCAACTATTGGGGAAAATAAAACATGTTCTAAACCACCAATCAGTATTCTTCATGGGGTTTATTAAACCAAAGTTCACATCCCTGGGGGTCACCACATCGCTACGAAAACACCACCCCATCCGTAACCCGCCGCAACCCTCTGCGCTCCCACTGCCATTGGGAGAATTGCTGGTCTTGCTTCTGCGGCGACGTTGCAGCACATCGTCCTGCATGCGATGGGTAGGTACCATGTGGTAAACCCAACAGGAAATCAGTTTACCCAATTGTATCCAATTGTGGGTTAAAAACAATATCTGAAGAGTCGGGGTTTATGGTTGGGTTTCTACCAGATGAACCATTGACATTACCAGTTCTTGGGTTTTGACCCCCAGGACAGGTGAGGTTGTTTCTATCAGCGGTCATGGTCGCTGCTGTAAGATTGGAAGACTTTGTTTTGGTCGATGTTCAGTTAAGGATCCTCTTCCATCACTCTTGGCGATCTTGCAGTCTGGAAGTGGCCCAGCATCCACTTTTATAGATGTTTATATATATTTTTTTAACAGGATTTTTGATGGAATCCGGCCAATTTGATGGGAAAAAAACCCTGAGGTTGTCGTTGTGCCTGCACCACATCGCGGCGAACCAACACACTGAGGTCGCTGTAACCCTCCTGGCAGGTGGGGATGGGGAACTTCTGAGCGTTCTCCAAACATGTACAGTACCGGACATGTCTGCATATGATCTATTTTACGTATGATGTATTATAATGCATTATATATTTAGACATAATTATGTATATACAGTATATACACATATATGAATTATATGCACACATCATATGACATCATATCTTTCAGCCGTATCTATTTAGGCCTTCACCTTCACGAATTGGGGTCTGCTAAAGGGGAAGCCTCACCGTCAACATCAAGCCTTGCCGACACCGCTTCCGGCCGCGCTGGGGCCATTGTTCTTGTGGGTGCCTGGCAGAGGACAGAGGAAACGCCCGCGCTTCACCATGGAACGGTTTGGAAAGTCGTGGAGTAATGCCATTTGGAAGTGGATTAGCTCACTGGAATTCTCAGGAACGATAGGAATATATTATGCACCATCTATGGGTTTTCAATCGCTTCCACAATCCATCTACATAAATTGGGTTGCAAACCATGGTTGTCAGACAGCCCATCCCATCACCTGTATATGTGGAGCGATCGTAGTAGAACCGCTCGGGGCCGCTCTTCGGCAGGTCATAATCCTGTATCGTTTTCGGAACCACCGGCCGGTTGGAAGGGATGGTTTAAATTTGGGCTTAAAGCTGGGGAGCTTAGATGATCAATCATGGGATGGTAAATGGGAACATGAATAAATAATCCTAAATGGGATGGTAAATGGGATAATTGATTAAGGTAACATCCTAAATTCACCATATTTATATGGGAGAATTCATCAATCATGGGATGTGGGGATGTGCACTTGACATGGAAATTCAACCTTCTGGTAATCCAACATGGTCATGGAGAAATCCATGGAACCTGCTGGAGGGTATCTGGAGAGCACCCATAAATTGTGACGTCATACCCCCAGGTTCACCATTTATTTCTGCCTGTTTCCCCACTTTCGTTAGTGATATCCACATATCTATTGGCTGACTTGCCCCCCCCCTGTTTGATGGGGTCATTCCGTCTTTCCTTATCCAAATCCCCCTTGTTGTTGCTCAACTCACAGTCTTTACTGAGTCTTTACTGTTGAAATCTCCATATATGTCTTGCTCTTTAAACAAATACGACTTCTGAACCTGAAATCATCAATTTTTCTGCTAGTTCAATTCACATTTTGCGTTAAATCCCAAGTTTCCCAACTTTCCCGACCCGCCTCAGGCGAGGCCCAACTTTCGGGCAGATCCCTGGAACGGCTGGGCCTCGACCAGCAAAAATGAAAAGAACAATCAGCGGTCAACCAACACCAGTTGGTTTGATTAACATCTTGATGTCATCAGCAAAAACACACATGGTCCGGTCCTTTTGTGCAGTGAATCACGTGGTAACCCCCCATGCCTCATCACCAACTGCTGCGAAGCAGAACTGCATTTGTGCATCCCTGGGCAGGACCGGCCGGTCCATCTTGTTGGAAGTTTCAATGCTTCTCCAGAATATTTGTGAGTATCATTATCCCAAGGACTAAACCATTGAATTTTCGTTGAGTTACCAACTAATCATGCTTGGTTTCTTGCTCTCTACGTTGGTTATATAACGTTTCACCACCATTCCTGTTGCTTCCTGTTGTGTTGCTGGCACCAGGCTCTGATGAGTGTCAACTTCATCAGCATCTTTGGCACCTTTAGTAATTAGCTTCTATCTGCATTTTTTGGGTATACGGTATACTCATAGTTTCTCATAAGGGCGAAAACCGGCACTTTGGAAGGCAAAGCCAAATCTATTGATCGGGGGTCACACATTGGCTTAATGTCAACCCTGGATAAATAAACCCCAAACGGTTGTGACTAATTGGAGGGATACCATTTAAGTATCAGATTATGACTGGGGAGTTGATATTATTCCCATTTTCCAGTGGTTTCACCATATTTCCCAACGATCCCAAAGGTGACCCAGGTCACCATGGCTTTACCAAGCCATGATCCATGACCGGATGATTTGGGGCTTCCCAAGTTTAGAATTACCTCTATCATTGAAATGATATTCAATATGATTGGTAATTACCTCATATGATCTCTATATCAAAATCATTCAATCTCCATAAACCCACCATATCTGTCCATTTCCCCAGCTCTCCCCTGGCCCGCCTGTGTAGGTCGTCTTGTCGTAGAAGAAGCGCTCGGGCCCCGCCGCGTCTTCGAAGGCCGTGGTCGCGGACTCGTAGTCCGGGCCGTGGGCCAGGCAGACTCGGTCCACCGCCTGGCCACCCCCCATAGCTGGATGATTAAAACATGGGGAATTCCTATGAAGGTACCATCCCAATATAACGGAATTCCTATGAAGATGGGATGATTTGGGAATGATATACATAAATGGTACCTATAAGGTACCTTCATAATGGAATTCCCATTTATCCTATGGATGATTTGAGGGTAGCATTTATGGAGACCACCATAGGGGTCTCAAAGAATCATATACAAGAGTTATACATATGTGTGATGTTTTTTTGATATTGGAAACTCACCGTTTATATAACAAAACTATGGGTCGTAAGAAGATATGGGTTACACAAGATATAGAATATTTATGATATTAGCAAACAAGAAAATGGAGAAAATCATACTATTTATGATATTCGGAAATGACAAGATTTATAAATGAGCTATACAGATTTGGGTCTTTAACCAGCAAACATGTGAAAAGTCGAAAAACAAACGGTGGTTGATTGGGAGTTTACTTCCACAAGAGATTCGGGATGTTGTCCCATCCCCGCCTCCTCTGGGAGAAGGTCGCGCTTCATGGCCACTTCCGTCAAAGCCTGAAAAACAGCTGGGCTGAAGATATTTTTTTTAAGCATGAAATACCGTGTGACAGAGTGTTTTCGCATTTTTTTGTGTGAGTGAGGTCTGATTTTTGCAAAGAGAGAAAGCTCAAAAGACTGAAAACTGACTTTGGCAAGGTTTGCAACCTCCAAGCATAACATGGAATCGCTTCAAGGCTCTTTTTAGATGCCAGTCATATTGACCCTGGCTGAACTCATAGCGTGGCCCACCCCCCAAACATGATCTCATTTGCTCCTGATGGCAGCTCCATTCTTATCCAGAGTCAACATTCATCAGATCCAACCTGTCATGATGTCATCCAAACATTCAAACATCACTCAAACATCATTCAAACATCATTCAAACATCATTCAAACATCATCCAATCATCCAATCATCATACAACTAATGGTGGTAGAAATCCCAATAATCCCATAGTGATTTAACCATTGAACGCCCAATAATCCACCTGGATGAAGAGATCGTAGCTGATCCTTCGAGAGCCCTTGGGCTTGTGCCGGGCGAAGATCAGGTCAGCCTTACAGAGGCAGCTTGTTGGATGATCTCAAGCCACTTCTGATCAGAGATGCAAATGAATAAAGCTGGTGCACATATATATATATTATAATACAACGTATATAATCTTATATCTATAATGTTATATATAATGTTATGTGTATATATATTTATATATAACATTTATTATATTATTATATCATTATCTATCAATATGTGTGTCATATGAAAATGAACAAAGGCAAGCGCACTTCATATGTCACATATCCGTATATCCCTGGTGCCTGAACTGTCTTCAAACGTTCATCCAGTAGCCCTGCGTCCTGGCTCACAGAACTGCTGCTTTCTGATTCCGATGATTTTGGCTAATACAGTGATTAATAATGGTTAATAATGATAATAGCCAGCAAATATGTCCTTTAAATATTTATTTTTGTGTCACTCAATCCCACCGTTTCAGTGCATTGAAAGCCAGATTTCTGCTGAAGCCATCAGCCCTTGAAGCCTCCATTACTGCTTTGTGAAACCAGAACTCATCGGCAGCGGCTGGTCCGTCCTTGAGGCATTTCACGAAGGACCGTCCGTCCATCTCCACTCCGCCTGGCGGTCGGCGGGGAACTGATTTTATACCCAGTGGAAACCGATTTGAAAGCCTACCATTTAGCACAGAAATGCAAATATGGCTCAGAAATTTCTGGCTTCTAGTGGTTATGGTGGTAAAACCATAAACGATGCGTGTGTCAAATCAAACCACAAAAAGGACTAGGACTTTGAAGCAAATGAGAGTCTGATCAACATATAAAAATGGATGTTGAAGCAACAAAAACAACGATTTCAAGATGGTTTAAGATATCCATTGTCCGGGTATGGCTCAACTCGAACCCAAACCTTCTCATAACATCGCGAATAGTGGTAAACCCAATGCCAGCATACCCCGTTTTGCCCATGACATCCCATTTTGGGAGCACGAAAAAACACCAGGGCCCCCCAGCCTGCGAAGGCGTGAAAGACATCGCGTAAGACGTCCGTCATCCCGGCGACGTGAGGGGCGGTTGCCAAAATGGCTGAAGCTGAACAGAAAGCCATGAAGGCAAACCGTGGCGAAGACATTAACCATTGGATTGGTTTAAGAACATCTACATGACACCATGGTTTTTACCATTAAAAAAATGGGTTTCAAGTTTCCCTTAAACCAATCCAGTGACATCAAAATCTTGGTGAAAGCCTGGTGAAATCACATAAACCATCCCCAATGATTGGCCAGAAACATCACCTTTCAAAGGGCCCACCCTGTAGATTTGATGACCAGAGGGGTAACCCAACTTCTTTTTTTGTGAACCTCCAAGGTTTATTACGGAACATGTTCCCCAATTTTGGTTCTTGCACCCTCAATTTGCCATGAACCCCCAAGATAACCACTGTGAAAAAACACATTTTCCCAATGATCGGAGATTCTATGGCCATCAACATGACTTCCTGGCCTTCAAAAGTAACAAAAATTGGGCACCTAACAACCCTGTGCCAGGCGTCTGGCGTGACCGGGGAACAGCCCCAGCCACATCCGCACCACGCGCGCTGCCTGGCGCCGCGACGACGGCGCGGCGCCGCGCAGCACCTTGGCCGTCGCCGTGGCGGCGGCGGCGGCGGCGCCAGGGAAGCGGCTCACGGCGGCCTTGGGAAACCCAGGAAGTGATGGATTTCTGGTGGATTTCTGGTGGATTTCATGGTAATTGGATGGTAATTTGATGGTAATTCTAGGTCCTAGGTTAAGTTGATGGCAAAATTATGGCAATTGTAAAGTAATGTTCAGGGGGTTCATCATGATTTTCTTATGAACATGGCCGTAAACTTGGGGTTAACTCCCCTATAAGACCTAAGTTCAAACTGGCGTGGATCCCCTTGGTTGGATGGAGTATACAACCAACAACCCATCATGGAGATACAAATAGTGTCTAGCCATAATGAGGATATATTGGAGTTGTCAGGGATTTTTTTTGGTTGCAGGAAATTTCGGAAACATTGGATTGAAGTGGACTTAATATCGTTTCATTGGATGTGATTTGGATAGCACATTCCACCTTTTAGGATGTGTCTTTACATAGTGCATCTCTGCCGGATGCAACATAAAACGGGTGCCTCCGATAGATGACGCCTCGATGGCGTCATTTTCCATCGCTCAAAAAAGAACAGTGGATGAGATCCCCAAACTTTGCGGATTCCAAATGATTAATCTCCCCCACCATGATTACGCCGGGTACACCTCTCAAAATTGACCTGGAAGCGGGTTTGATATCTCCATGCAGGTTCTTCGCCAAGCGACTTTGAGTTGATACCTCAGTCCCAACAGAGACTGTCCACCGGCCGTTTGGAAAATGGGCCCCACCATAAAAAGGCTCCCAAACTCATTGGGTTGCTTCCAAGACCCGGAGAACCATTCAACACCCGATTTATGAGGTTAGGTGGGTGGTCCCAACTTTAGAAAAAACCTATATATCAACAAACAGTTGGAACCCCACATAGTGATGTGGGGAAAAAAATCAACAACAACACGGTTGCTATTCTTCCCAAAAAAAACCGAAAACCTAAAATCAACTTCTCAGGCTCAAAGTATTCCCAACTTTGGGCCCAAAAAATCGACACTCAAAAAGTCAATCACGCTTGAAATTCCCACTGGGTTCGTATGAACACTTGCCAACCTGATGGTAAAGAACAGCTTATTTGCCTGATTTTATTGTCACAAATTGTGGCATACCCATGCATACCCCAGTTCACAAATCCGAGCTAGTGAGGATAGTGTACACGGTGATACATGGGATATCCTTCATTGTGTTGGTCATATTTAATCTATTCGATCCCCATCATGGCTGGTGCTTTTTCATCTTCATCTCTGTTGGTTGAACCCCCCATTTACCCACTGGATAAATAGTCACCAACAAATTTAGCATGATTTGCCAATAGATTTAGCCATGATTTAACCAACAGATTTAGCACCAAATCCCATTTTTCCATATGCTTCCCACCAAACCCCTTTCAACACCATGGCACCATGCATCCCGTGGCTCTTCTGCCAGAGTTTCCCAGCGTGCCAGCTCCTGAAGGAGCAGCCGACCTGCTGCAGCGGATACAAAACTAACAAAAACAATGGGGGATTTTGAAGCATCCGAAAAAACCCTCCAAAAACCCTCCAAAAACCATGGGTTTTCATAGGTTTTCATGGGTTTTTATACTGCACACCTCATCACTATGTAGAGTCAACCAGGATGGATAAATATGATTGAGGATCTCCATTCAGAGTTAAAAAGGTCAATTTGGACTGGCTTAAAATAGGAATATATCCACCAAACATATCCAAAGATGGAATTTGAACCAATTGAACTGGTGATTGAATCATCAACTATTGGATGACGTTCAAACGTATCAGTCAACACCTCGACTGTGGGATCATTTCCTGCGGTTGAACAAAGCAGTAGATACTTTGCAAGGATGCGTCCAAACCGCCCTTCGATCGCCCTCTGCTGGGTCATTTGTAGCTATGGTTTCTTGGTCAAGTCATATTGGTTGCTCCATTTCTTGGTAGTCCTATGAAATGGCACTGCTGTTGAAGCCTGACCCACCATCAGACTGACCAAATGACCAAATTGAAAATTATGCAAGAATATGTCAACTGAAAAGTCCAGCAATTTGGGGATGACTTCCCATGTTTCCCTATCAGTGGAGCCACTTCGCAATGAAGTCAAAATTGTGAAAAGTAAACTCTCGATGGACCACTTAGGTTGCGGGTACTTGGACGTGCATGCTAGAAGTCTCTAATAGAATTGAAACTCCCATAATCCATATATAATCCACTAGATTTAGCCATGGTTTAACTAATGGTTACGTATTGGTTTAGTATTCCCACAGCCCAGCCCTGGTAGCCTTTGGCTTCATCCTGTGGCTCGCTTCGCCTGGGGATATCCCAAAAGTTGATTCTCCATGATTTGGTGACTGATTCATCACCAGAGGCCGTGTCCAAAATGCGGGATACTCCCAGTTTCTTTGTTTTAACGAGAAAAATGATGACAGACCATGGGATTTTGAGGTTATTCTGCAACCCCCAAGGGGTTTGGGAAGACGATGAAACATTGTGACATGGGAGATACGCCAGTTGACCCTGTCATCCCCATACTATTTGTTGAGGGGTTCCCATTAAAGCAGTCTCGGGCTCCACTTTTCAACAAAAACAACACTTTTGGATTGTATCACCATGTTGGTGGGTTAACTCCATTCTGGTTGGTCAAATTCAACTTTTTGCTGGTGAAATCCATGATTTTTGCTGGTTAAACTCATGATGTTTGCTGAAATCTCCATTTTTTTGGTGGGTTCAATCCCCATCACCCGACCATCCACCATCAAACTGGGCATTGCTCACGCTACCGTGGCCGGTTGCACCACAGCGGCGGGCGGCGCAGCAGGTGCTGGGGCAGGCCTGAGCCCGGCCGACCAATCTGTCGATGGCTTCGTTGGCATCATTGGTTTATCAAAAATAAGAAAATTGGGGATACTCATCTGTATCATCTGTTGGATATAATTTGATATGATGATAATTCTAACAGAGATGTTATGATGGTGGAAACAAGATGATTCATCTACCAGGAGGCATGATGTTCTTGGTACCACAGAGTTCCAAACAGACTTGGACATTTGGTTTCCCCACAAAGTAGACCATGAAACGATCTTGACGGCGTCTTTGCTTACAGTAACTCCATAAGAACCCTGGCTGCTTGCAAATATCTACTGAATAAAGATCCCTTGTACATCTCATCTCTGACTCCTAAACAGTCCAGAAACAGAATGCATCCAATACTTCCCTAACATCCGATTCATAGTCCTTTGATGTCCTTGAATATTTGGACATCATCATTTACCTTCCATCAATAATCCCGCTGAACGTTCGGGTTCCATTTCATAGAATCTCTTGCCTTGTTTCCACCGCTGCCACTGGCACGGCCACTGGCGCAGCCGCTGGCGTAGCCGCTGGTGTAGCTGGCCTCAGAGGGTGACATGACAGGAGAATTTTGAACCGCCACAGGAGATCAACCAACGGGTTTCAAATCGAGTCTCACAGGGATATCTCTGTGAAGGTGCCACTGCTACGGTCTCTTCAGGGCTAACCTTACCTCAGAAAATTTACCAGACAATTTTAACGCATTAACCTGCCTAACCAGGGTTTGCCAATGGCTTTGAATAAATAGTTGGTAGAAATGAAACTCCACAAAGCCGGCCCTGCCTCGCTTCTTCCGCTCGCTGGCGCAGCACCAGCAATTCCTTTCACGGCGGGAGCAAGACAAATGGACGATTTGACAAACGGAAACTGGTTGGCGGGTTGGATTTGAGGGATAGAAATCGGGATTGATTGAAGCAACAAACAGCTTTGACCAACACAAAAATGGATATAAAGGATTCGTTCAACAGATTTCTGAATCATTGTGGCTCGTTCTTCGATTTTTTATGGGAACCCTTTTTGAAGCACGCAGCTGGTCGGTTAGCGAGTTCACCCCATTGCTGAAACAGCAATCGTTGGGCGTGCGTCCTGTTCTTGGCTTTGCAGGGTCAGCTTCAGTCGCTTTCGCTCATCGTCAGAACTCAGCAAGTCCTGTCGCAGATACCTCGGGTGCTGAAACCAACTCAGGTATTCACTTCTACCATCATGAACTGTTGCAAGTAAAGTCGAACAAATCTGCTTCCAAGCTGCTGCAGTTGTTCATTGGCCCTTTCCAGGTCAACCTTCTCCCTGCTTCTTTGGCTGGGCTGCGTGCCCTTCTCCTGAACTCATTGCGCAACCAGATGGGAGGATCTCAGGGTCATCTTAGACATTTCAGGGAGTTCTTCCTATCAGACATAGGGTAAAACCGGTAAAAGCGGTACTTAAACCCTGGTGCCAAGTGCCTCAAAACAGAGGAACTATACCATACCAACCCTTAGCATTGGGATGATGCAAAATGACCACCAGTCATGGTTGGTTAATCCGATAGTTTGTGGCATTGGGTTTGCCACATTGTTCATCTAGTCATTTTTGGAATGATCCATCTTCCGGAAAAAAGGCAATGCCTTTGTACCCCTCTTCCGGATCGTTCTTGATGAAGTCTCCATGTTCGACGTTCAATCCCTCATTTTTGTTGGATCTGTTGGGATTATGAGTGATTGAACTGCTTTTGTTGGTTCATCCCTTGGAAATGACAGTAGAAATCCCTAAATCTTCCATTTCCTGTCAGTAAAACCATGGTTTGGATGTTCACATCTCCAACTTTGGTGAACGAAAAACCATGGCACAGCATCCCAGCAGCGCGCCTTGGCTTGAGCCAATTCCTCGGGATAGGTCATGGGAACATCTCATGGGAAAACCATGAGAAACAATGGAAAAATCACAGGAAAACCATGGGACAAACATAGGACAATGGAGAAATCCTCCTTGTTCCGTTCCAGGCGAAACAGTTGAGCCATTCTGCTAATCACCTGCCATTTTGGGCGAGTGGGCACGCCTGTAGGATTGTTCCAGATTCAAGTGGTATTTTTCCACTTCGTGTTCGGTAAAAACCACATATCCTCAGCATCATGAGACTTTGATATCCCCTGTCTTTTGCTCAAATTCCCAAGTTTGCAAGTGAACATCTCCATTTTTGCGGTTTAGACCTCATCTGCTAGCAAACTTCCAATTCTTGGTGGTTTCTTCTCCATTTTGTATAGGTGAATCTCCCATCGTTTGCGCCTGAAATCTCCATCTGCAACCAGCTCAGAATGTGGAATACGGCAGATACCCCCAAAATGCCTATTCAAGTATTAACAAGCATTATAAACAGAGCATTTTTGGAGGATTTATACCACCCATTTCTGGTGATATTGGGTTTACCACATGAAACATGACTCTCAACATCTCTCAAATGGCTTTCCAACGGTGTTTTTACGATGCCAGGTGGCATTTTCCAATCGCAGGTTTTCCCGCTCCATCTGTTGCATCCGATTCCGCAGTACTGTAATCTCGGCGACCTGGCGAGGAATTTGCCACTGGACTGGATTGAAGCGGTGATAGTGGGATACTATGGTTGTTTCTTGATGTGTTTCTTGAAGAATCATCTGCTGGGCGGTTTTAACAACTGTAGATGGGAAGCATGTTGCGAAACACTTGTCTGGGATGATCATCCAAGACGCTTTGAAAGACCTGGTGGTATCCCAATTTCAAACACATGGATCAACGTAGCTGGTACTACGCGAGTACCCCTAAAATGAGTTGTCTGCAATTCGAAGCTTTCAAAAGTCGCGACGCACAGCGTTTCGCACATTGTTTACCCTCATTTCCACCCTGTCAACCTTCAACCTATATCAGGCTATGCATACCAACATCTTCCTCCTGACAGACGTGAGATGATGCTTGCAACCTTGTAAAATCAGGTCTGGTTTGCTCCCCTTCAGATCTACTTGGCTGCAAATCTGACAAGTGGATCCTGGGCCTGGTTCTATTCCTGAAAATCCCTGGCCATGCTGGAAACACACAGCGTCGGCTATCTTGACATATCTTGATCCCTTTCCCCTGAGCTCTTCATCAACCTTAAATCACCCCTGGGGGCGAACACAACTCAAATTGAGTTGGCAAAAAACAGCAAAAAAAAACACTCATTGTCCCATTGTCATTCTGTCCAGATGTTTGCTTATAGAAGCACCAAACCAGCTACCCAGATCCGCCTTGTTGGCCAACTCCTCATTGGTCACCTGTGACTTTTTCACAGCGAAGAACCAGTGGATTGGTGCTGGCATCCCTTGCAATGGGTCATCCATAGCCATGTCATGAGTCAATTGCTGTTCATCCCAAAAACACCAAAAACGATGCAGGAATCGTAGTTTCTTCCGGCCCAAGTCCAATTTGGCTGTTCTGGGTTTCTCCGGGTTGCGCGTGTGACGCCTGCATTGAGCACCTGGCAGATCGAACTCCAAAAATCACATCTTCTGAGGATTCCATGGAGATTCTGGAAACATTCAGTAACCCAGTGAAAACAAACCCAACATGACAGTCAACTCTCCAAAGGCTCCCAGAATTGGATGAAGGGAAAATTCAAAGGAAATCTCGATATTTTCTTGTCACCACATCACCCCCTTTCGCGCCTTGGAAATCAAGGCCAGGAAAGCTAAAGCTGTGGTGATTTTGGTGGTCCCGAAGTGGAGAAATTGACGCTCCGACGTGAAATTTTAGTGGAGCTTAAATGTGGCGATGCATCCAAAACAAGCTGGTGAACTCCATTAGTACTCATATTAACTGCATATGCTCTTATTATCTCATATTCATCCCCTCAAAGAATCATGGCGCCATGGCATCACCAAATGCCTCAAATCATTGGAATCTAGGTCCAGTTGAAGTTCAATGGTTCCATTGCCAAACTTTAGGCCCTTCTGAGCCGTACAGCTGCTCATTCGATAAAAGCCACGTGCCCCTGGTAAAGCTCCTAAAAATCAACAAACTCATTTTGGACGTTATGTTCACCTACCTTTTTGAAGGCCAAATTGTTTTGAAGCCATATCCATTGGGCAAATCGGATCTCGAACCATCGTAAACCATCCCAAGCCGGACGTCATTCGAATGACCATAAACAAACGGGATAGAAACCCGTTTCTGAAACGCTTAAGTTTGTTAGTTTAGTTCATCCACAGATTCTTGGGCAATAATTGGCAACCCCAATATCTCCCAATTGGAGGTTTATTTCTGGGTAGAGCTTTTTTTTGCTGGTTTGTTCTGGTTTACCGTATCAACAACTCCCAAACAGGATATATCTGGCATTTTTCCTTTCTTTGGGTTTGCCAAAACATGCTGGATACGCCAAGTGGCTATTGATAGAGGACATCATTTTCGAAAAACCACTGGAGTTTGGTGAGCCCAAATCATCCAACAGACCATGACTCAGTGAAACCCATGGTGACTTGGGGATCCCATTGGAAGAAAAGCCCCATATCTACACCTCGGATCCATCCAGAAGGTTTCCAAGATTTTGCCCAAGGCAGTTGGACGGATTTTTTTGAGGGAAATATCTGGGTTTTCAGTTGTGACATGTAACATATTGATACATATTGATACATATTGTTTATGACCTTGATATCTTGCTGTATTCTTATTCCAAACTGATGATCTGATCATAGCTGGAAATCACGGAAAATCACCCCCTTTGCAGCCGTTGAAGCTTCGGGGAGTTGGTTTAAGATGCCCCATTTCTATCAGCAGTATGAAGCCCGTTCAGATATTGGCAAGTTACGGATGTTTTTTGCTGCTGATTCTTCCCCAAAAGTCATAGTCTAAAACAAGACATTACCGCGCGCTTCTTCCACTGGCACGATCATGTCGATTCCGTGCAATTCCCCCCAGTTCTTACTTTCCGCCGTGTAAAAATCACTGGTGACTCTTCCCACTGTTTTCACAAATTACTGCCATCATCATCTCAATTATCTCAATTGATCCAATGACTGCAGGCCCCGCCCAAATCGTTGGCGACAAATTGAGGTGAACAGCGGACCGCAGTGGTGGTCACCCGACGGTTGGAAGCGGTTGGAAAAAATCTGGGGGTCTTTAAGGGGGCAAGATTGGATCGGACGAACTGAAATCAAGACAAAAATCATCCAATTGTTGGTTTTCTTTGATGATGAGAGAGGTAAATATGCCCGGCAATACATCTTCACCTACCTTGATGAAGGCCGATCATTGGAAAAAACCAAGAAACTGGCGCACTGAAAGCAGTTCGACGATTTTCCGCGACACTTACGCGTGCATACGCAGAGCAGCAACCTTCTGAAGCTGGTGCCAGAGCTGCTCCAAGACTTCTTAGACAACATTAAATCAACATATATTCAAAGATTGTGCTTATAGATTCTATAGATGATTGAACTATTTTGAACATATTGACATATTGACTAGGTTTTTGCCCTTCCGTCCACACGTAGCTCGAATCCATGGCTTCAAAGAAGGGTGAGCAAGTACCATGGTTAAGGTGATGCCTGTTCCAAAGATTGATCAAACCAAGCTGGTTGCGGATGTGTGTGATGTCTTTTCAGGTGCAGCTCAACTTGCGACATCCCATTGGAACAGAAGCGCCACCCATCAGCCAGTGCCTTGGTGTTCCAAGATGTTGGTCATGCCGTCATGCCATAGGCTGACAAAGTTTGCAGTGCACCTGGGCCCTTTGTATCTCTGCAGCAAAAAACAGTCATCATCACAGCTGACAGCTGTCCTAGATTTCAGACACCTTTCTGTACTCCAAAGTTTTGAACTCTTTGTTCAAATATGAAGGTCTCTCTCACTCTCACATCCTCAACTTCAGTTCTGTGGCAGAACCTGCCAGGATAGTCGAAGATTCTGCTTCGTTACACTTCTTCCCATAGTTGGACCCATATCTGACATTTTCGGCAGACGGTGCAGAAGTTTACAGTACCTGCAACTGACGATATGAAATGCATGTTTGGCTACCCCTGTCACACCAGCATCCCTTCGTAACACCGAACTTCACAATTGTTGAAATTAATTACCTCGAGAAACGCAAGACAGAACACTGTCAAGACTGCAAACTTTGGAAATGCTAACACGTGGTACTTGTGCTAGACTGGCTCAACTCTTTTGAATGCGATTCAAACTAGATTCCAACGCCAAGAGCGACACCTTGGTTTTTCATGGTATTTATTCATTTGTTTGTTTTTTGATCGATATGCTTAAGAGTGAGATGGCGTCATGATGTCCATTTTTTCCGCCTTGAATTGGAATGAATTGGAACGGTCATTTTGTCCCACGTTGCGATAGGAAATTATTGATTCATCATTGAATTCTATGGGTTCTATAGGGTTCTATAGGGTTCAATATTATGTGTCTTTCTCAGCGTCCTTTCCATGTCCTGTTTTCTTCTAGATTTAGATTTTAGCATCCTTTAGCTGTATAATGATCACAGGTAAGGAGGGATGGTGGGTGCACGGTTGCTTTGGAGGTTCAGACTGATTTCAGACCAGTTTCAGAACCCCCCATCTGAGGGCCATAGTCAATCTTGAAACAGGACAAGGATGGGAACGGAACATGAAAAGGGAGAGGAAGAGCGAAAGGAAAAATTATAGGACCGGATAACCCCACATGTTAACAACTTCACCAGACTTAGACTGAGCATAGAAAAGCAACAAGGGAAGAGGAAGGATGAGAGTAATGGAGGGGTGATGGTGGATGAGTTTGTGTGTATGTATGTATGTATGTATGTATGTGCATGTACAGGTGTGTCACTTTGGTAGTGTGTTAACGATATGTGTGCCGGGTGTAAGAGGCAGTTTGTAATATATGTGATGTACATGCGGATGTTATCTAACTAATCGTCTATCTAGCTATCGATCCATCTCTCTATCTATCTACCTATCTATCTATCTGTCAATCTATCTATCTATCCTTCTATCTTTCTAGCGCCAAGTCCCGCGCCTGCCACGCAAAAGGACGACTACTACGACGACGACGACGACTACTACTACTACTACTACTAGTACCACTACTACTACCACCACCACTACCACTACCACTACCACTACTACCACTACTGCCACTACTACCACTACTACCACTACTACCACTACTACCACTACTACCGCTACTACCACTACTACCACTACTACCACTACCACCACTACCACCACTACCACCACTACCACCACTACCACCACTACCACCACTACCACTACCACTACCACTACGACTACGACTACCACTACTACTACTACTACTACTACTACTACTACAACATCTACACCCGACCCCAAGCAAAAGCCGCCGGCAGAGCGGCGGACGCCAGAGGGATGCCAGGGCGTACATCCGACCCCTTTGCAGTGCACCAAGTCCCACGCCTCCCATACAAAAGCCACAGGCAGAGCGGCGGAGACCAAGGGATGCCAGAGGGACGCCAAAGGGACGCCAGGGCGTACATCCGATCTCTTTGCAGTGCACCAAGTCCCACGCTTGCCACGCAAAAGCCACCGGCAGAGCGGCGGAGACCAAGGGACACCGGAGGGACGCCAGAGGGACGCCAGGGCATACATCCGACCCCTTTGCAGTGCACCAAGTCCCACGCCTGCCACGCAAAATGAGTGAGTGAGCGGTGAGAGTGAGAGTGAGAGTGAGTGAGTGAGGGAGGGAAGGAGGGAGGGAGGGAGGGAGTGGGGGAGGGAGGGAGGGAGGGAGTGAGGGAG
>Ga0126342_10010480_pt1 | contig 16583 bp, 13 predicted proteins | sample Cyp1metagenome_FD_92528 | JGI IMG/M metagenome (GOLD analysis project Ga0126342, IMG submission 92528) | Coral microbial communities from Lord Howe Island, Old Settlement Bay, Australia - Cyphastrea 1 metagenome | ecosystem: Host-associated > Invertebrates > Cnidaria > Coral ... | reverse complement strand
TCGCCAACCAATCGCTCAGCCTATCGCGATGCAGGTTTTAGCAATCGCGCAAAGCAAAGTAAACGCATCAATTCATAAATTTGTGACCTGCTTTTACGGACGGCTCCCATATATATATATACAGTTAATAACCATATTATTAACCTTTATTATAACCATATCATTATCGTACCATCACTATATCATATTTAACCATATTATTAACCATATTATTAACCATATTATTAACCATATTATTAACCATATTATCCAGATATAACCATATTATCCAGATATAACCATATTTAACCATATCTATCTATCTATCTATCTATCTATCTATCTATCTATCTATCCATATTGCTTAACCATTATTAACCCATACTTATAATATATATATATATATACACCCTCTGGTTATGACTAACAGTTCGCCATGGAAAGATTCACCATTTTTCATAGGTAAACCATCTATTTCTATGGGCTATATGGTTCAAAAAAACGAATCCCTCACCGTTTCTTCGGCGCACTGAGACATCGCTGACGTTGCGAGGTGCGTCCAATTGCACCACGGCGCCACAGACAGCAGTTGCAGCTTGCAGCGCAACGTCCTAACGCTTTGGCCAGGGATGTGGCAAAATCTAGGAAAAAACTGTGGAAAAATCTGGAAAATTACTGGAAAATTGTGTATCAATGGATTGGATCAGGGGAAAATCTCAACCGGAAACCATGATAAACTTACAATCAAATATCAGGGTTTCCTGTAAATTTTCCCATCATCCAATTCTGTGAGTGTAGGAAAATCTGGGAAAATAGCATTTGATCATATTCTGGTTTTAGATGGTTTAGTAGGAAAACATACACAAGTAGATAGTAGACTGTGTAAATTTATGTAATGTATGTAAAAATGTATGTAATCAATTGATTGACTTTGGTATGTAGCTAACCAACGGTTGCCTTTTTTAATTGGACAAAAAACCTGAAAGTTAGGTCTCAACCATGGATAACAAAGGCGTTCTCCCATGTAATCATCGGTTAGCACATCTTATTATCATGATTTCCAATCATTGGTCTCAGCCATGCCATCAACCAGCCAGATAAAAAAAATGGGGATGGTGGATCCTATTGCTTTACTAACGACGATCAACGTGGGGCAAAGTGGAAATCAACCGGTGCAGCATCAAATAACCTCTTGGAAGCTCTACAAATGAAGGATATTCCGAATTGCCCTTCACTGCTCCTTCAATGCCCATCCCACCTGCGCAATAAGTAATGTCAACCCTGGATTAATAAACCCTTAGGCCGTTTAATTGGGGGGTACCATTTAAGTATTGGATTATGACTATTGGAGGAGTACCCCCCTAATTAATAAACTATGGTTTAGCAAATCCGGGGTTGACATTACGCCTATAAATGCTATAAATGACATAAACTCAAACTCGGCGACCCAAGGATTCACCACTTCTCACTGTGCGTCAAGTAGAAGTACATCACTGGTTGATCTGAAGGATCCATCTATGAATTTATGCAAATGGAACGAATCCGTGTACCATTTGCACAGAATACGCGCTAGGAAAACATGTGCACAAACGTGTGCAGTTGCACGGCTATAGATATATATATATAATGATATACAATATACATACATACAAATCATTTCTTAGAGACATGCAATTATTGATGGTTCACCAAAATCAGATATTCGGTACCTGTAGTTACTTTGAATTCAGACATACACACCCACCTCGGGCAACTGTAACAGGAAGACTTGTTTCGTATGGCTCAAGAATGGCACAAGCATCGAAAACCTATTGTTTATGGTGGGTAGTCGCTGAGCCAGAGGTTTGGGAGGTATTTGATGACTGCTTTTTCATGTTCACATGGCGGGTCGACTATCTAAGGTATTTCAGGAGTGGGTCTCCCATGCATCACGCTTATGGCCCTTAGCAGTGATAATTGGCTAAGAAAAAAAACACATTTGAGTGATATGTTAGAGCAACCAGTTGTAAGATTTATTTCATCCCGTGGCCATAAATATCATATATGTTAAGGGCTACAACTTTAGAGTAACTACTTCGATATATCTACCATAAACCATTGTTAACCAAGTTCCTGACAGTTCAAAGTGACTTTTTTGGGCCTAGTAAGTGACCATTTCAAGGGTTAAGTGACCTCAAACCAAGGGAGAAAGAAGTCACTTTGAATGGTCTGGTTCATGCCATTTACTTTGCTCTTAAGGGGCCGAGCAAGTCATCGTTTCAAGAAATCTGGAGGTTGATGCGCGCCTGGGGCTTAGCTTTCAGCCAGGTGACCATGGATCAATCAAATCCCATGGAAAACAGTCACTCTCCAGGATTTTGTCACAGTAAAACTGGAAAAAAAAAAAAAAAACATTGCAAGGCTGCAACACTGCAGTAGCCTTTCTGACCAACAAAAACATCCAAAAACCAACAAACAAAGAGGCACCAGGCAACCCGATCCCCATTTTCCCAGCAAAATCTCCTGGTTTGTGGTCCAACTCGTATAGCTGGGCCACAAGACCTGCGCCCAGTGGCAAATCATGGGAAAATGCAAAAACCAAAGAACCACCGAAAATGATGGAAAGAATGGTGATTGAAGCACAAAAAATGACGGGATATCATTATGAATAAGTCTGAATAAGTGGATAAGATTCCAATGTTTTCATATATGTTTTCCCCCATTTTTTGGGATAAGTTACATAATCCAGTGATAATCCAATATATCTAACAGCATGGCTAAGATCCAATTTTTCTTTGCGTATCCCGATCCGACGATCCAGTGCCTTGGATGTGCGGCAGACCCCGTCGTGAAAGAAAACGATTTGAAGAAGCGAATTCATCGAAGCCAGCTACATTTGGGATATACCGCTAGTGTATATATGTATATCCCATAGGATCCATGGTGCTGGTATATATGCTAAAATTGGGGATATATTGATGGGATCCATGTTACCATATATAGCATACATGGATCCTATGGGTATGTATATGAATATATGTATAATATGTACCCTCTGGTAATTTAACATAGCGAACTGGAAAATTGCCCATTTAGTTCGTTGATTTACCGTTGTTACAGATGGGTGGATTTTCCAGTTCGCTATGTCAAATTACCAAAGGGTATGTGTAAAAAATATACTATGATATAAAAAATATACCTACAATGTGAGGCCCCCAAGATAGCTAAGTTGGTTTATAACTCCAATTTCACTATGGTTTATGGTACTTATAACTATAATTACCGGGGCTTTTGTTAACCAACAAACATCACTGGGGGGCCTCACATTGTACGGGCTATTCACCACTTCCAAGGGCTGGGTCCTCTGGGTCCCACGTCCCACACCCAGGTCCAGTTCACTGGGACCTCCTCGTCAGGCTGCAACTGTCGTAGATGCTCCATGCAATTTGGCATCACCGCACCTGAAAGCCAACAATAGCGTGAAAAAACACTAGCTGGGATGCACCCCCAAGTGGAAAGTATATATATATATAGATGTATGTATATTCAATGGGAATTCCAGGATCCTAAAATGGAGCTACGTAAACGTACCATATGTTTGGCCATATTTTGTGGGGATATTCCCTGAAATTTAGGCCAATAGGCCTTATATATGGTAGGTACCTCCAATTTAGGTTCCTGAAATGGCCAATGCAGGGTGGTGCCCCAGTGAGCGATTCATCGCGATTGGTTGGTGCAAATGAATTTGTCCCATTTCACTATGGTTTTTGCTGGTGATATATCTGTAATTAATGGGATTGTAAGCCAGTTACAAATGAATAAGTCCCATTTCATTATGGTTTCTAGGTGATATACCATCTGGCTATTTAACATAGCCATGGAAAATCACCATGTTTAATAGGTAAACCATCTATAAATAGGCCATCTATACCATGGCCATGTTAAATAACCAGAGGGTATCTGCAATGAATGGGATTCTAAGCCAGTTATAACTGGGGTGAAAAACCACCTTGCGGAGAATTGATGATACCATTGAGCAATGTTTCACAACCCGAAACATTGTCCCTTAATTTATACTGGATGGAAAAAATAGAGATTCCCGGGTCATGGATGGCTATGCCCTACATCTTGGTTAGTGTAATCCTCTATAATCATCCACCAACCGAGGTGTTGAACACTCAAATGAGGCGCTGCCCCGCCCTTCGCAGGATTTACTCAACCAACCGACGCGGATTCCGCAACGAAAAATGGCTAGAAACCAAGCAGGGGGATGGATAGCTGATTATTTGAGATACACAGATACTATAATCATCCACAATACCATCCACAAAAATCCACAATAATACCATCAATTATAATGACAGAAAATAACTAGATTTTTTGTGGATAGCAGATTTAGAGATGATTTTTTTTACCCACAGGTAGTCCTCCAGTAATCATCCACAATAAACAGAATCCGGTACGAAACCGCGGGAAATCAACCAGCTGGGGGATTTCCCGCACTGGGCGACGTATCCCGTAAGATGAAACAATTCCTATCTGGTTGGTGGTTGAGCCCTACCCCTGTGAAAAATATGAGTTCGTCAGTTTGATTATGTTTGATTATTCCTAATATATGGAAAACAAAAATCCAAACCACCAACCAGCTATATATAATTCTGTATAAGAGTCATTAAGTAATACTAGGCTTACAATTTACTAATTGAGGGAAACTACTAGTTGTGATCATGCTTCTGGCCATGGCACCACAAACATCCGAATAATGTCCAGGATTTCTTCAGGGGAAAGTCTGGAGAGTGGCCGCCGTAAGTATCGTGCTGCTTCGATAAAATGGTGTCCGGTCGATTTTCCCTTACCCTCTTGTCATCAAACATGGCAAAACGAACATCACCCATCGATCAGTAGATCAGTAGATCACCATTCATGGTGACTTTCCACCATTTCCAGAAACCATTTCCAGCTGGAATTCTTTGGGATACCATTTACCCTCTGGTAATTTAACATAGCTATTGAAAATGAACCATTTATAGTTGATTTACCTATTATGAATGGTGATTTTCCATAGCTTTTTGTATGTTTACCAGAGGGTAGTAAGTGGTCGATAAGCCACGACCTTCAAAAACTTCGATGGGCCCAGGGCCGGTACACCATGGTTATTTACCGTTCTGGTAACCAGAAACATGGAGGTGACCATGTTTATCTTCATCAACCCCTGTGTCAAGTTAAAAGATATACAAGCTGGGCCAAGCAGTTGTAATATATATATAGATATGCATTTATTGATGTATAAATCCGCCTAGTTTCTAACTATAGTTGTAATCAGCATAAAGCCTAGTTAACCTAGATATAAAACACCATCTCCAAATTAACACTTTGCTATAAACCATATATCAACCATCAAAACAATGGTGATTTCTGGCATTGCTTTACTAACATCATGGTCAATCTGACTGGTAGTCCACAAACACCTGTGATCTTTTGATGGTTCCCTGATATATTATCATATGTTCGAATCCATTTATAGCAAAAGACTAGAGGATTAAACTACCTATCAAGGGTTGGGGATGACATTAACTTTGGCTACCCTCTGGTTATTAATATAGCTATGGCATTTATGCGCATAGAAATAGATGATTTTCCCATGATGAGTTGCCGATTTTTTCATGGTGATGTTCCAGTTCGCTACATTAAATAAACACAGGGGCTCTCGTTTGGGGTGGCCCACCTACAGGGCTCTCGTTGGTGGCCAGGTCACAGTATAAGGTTCTTGGTTGCTCTGCAGATCGGCACTTCTCCACCGCTGTCCTGCAGCACCCCAGTGCTGCAGCCGCCCTTTTTGGTGTATGGAAAACAACAACTCAAACACCGAAACATGTTGAACTAATTACATATGACTTAGAATCTTAAGATGAAAAAGATTCAAACATCAACAAATATCACCAACTATCAAGCATTGGACTTGCAATTCAAACACAAACCGGATGGAGAATAAGGAGGAGAGTCGGCAACCTTAACCGAAGAAGTGTGTTGCTCACAGCACATCACCCATCAAAATTTGAAACTTGGATAGTTCGACATTTACCCTCTGGTAATTTAACATAGCCATGGAAAATCACCATTTTTAATAGGTAAACCATCTTTAAATGGGCCGTTTTCCATGGCGAACTGTTAAATAACCAGAGGGTATACCTACAACCAGTAGGTAAGCGCGTCATGGAAATTTGACCTCGATTTTTTGCGCAGGATTACGCACAGGATGACACGCACAGCTGGATGAAGGGAGAGGCTGCCTCTGGTAAATTAACCATTTTAATGGGAACTAATGGGAATTTATGGTGGTTTAATGGGATCTAATGGGATATACCCTCTGGTAAACGTTTACATAACGAACTGGAAAATCACCATGCTATCAATGGGTCAATCATTCAATCCACTATTTCGACTGGGCCATGTTCAAAATTTCGAACTGTAACAAATTACCAGAGTCACCAGAGGGTCGCCCCAAAATTGCATGGGAAGACATGGCAACCTGCAATCAATCCGTTGAAACTCTTCTTAAATAAATATCTGGTTGGTGGTATACCTACCCCTCTGAAAAATATGAGTCAGTTGGGATTATTCTTCCCAATATATGGAAAAATAAAAAAAATCATGTTCCAAACCACCAATCAGATATGGTTGAAAAATAAAAACAGTATATAATGTGGTAAACCCATTGCCATCTGCACCATCCCCAAGTCGCCATAAAATTATGGCTGGGATTGAAACCATCCTCGGTCATGGATACGTTTATTTCATTTATATCAATGGGAATTCCAGGATCCTAAAATGGAGGTACGTAAACGTACCATATGTTTGGCCAGATGTTGTGGGGATATCCCCTGAAATTTAGGCCTAAAAAATTGGCCTTATATATGCTAGGTACCTCCAATCAATCGGATCCTGAAATGGCCATTGATATCATGAATATTATTAGAGCATATTTTTCAAGATCATTGATTAGTATCATAAATCATATCTATCATATCATAATATATTCATATCATGTAGATATCAAATCATCATATCAAAGGTTAGTATCATATCTAATCAATATCATATCTTGAATAGTATCATATCTAATCTATCATACCATCAATGGGATTTTCCTGAGGATCTCCAGGATACCAGAGGTTCCAGAGGTTCCCGGTTTATTGATTATATAGTTTACCACATTATTGTGTTCTGTGCTGCTTCTTGTTGATGATCCTGAAGATTGACGAATCATCGACTTCCACGGGGTTTTGGACTTTGACACCAGGGCGAAGTTTGTAGATTTTGTATACGAGCGGGTTTGTCTGAAAATAGGGGATACTCACAAACAGCCACTTTCTTAGGAAAAATATTGCAATTTTTTTAGTATGAGAATCCGTTGGAATTGGAAGTAGCCTATTTTTCAGACAAACCCATTTTGATAGCAAGAGAAACCCCAATGAATCCTCTACATGCAGGAAGGACCCCCCAAAACGTTAGCTAGTTTCGAGTGGGTGGATATATCGAGCTAGCTCAATGGGGTTGTAAACCAACTTATCACATCAAGGCCCCTTCCTGTATGAAGGGCTTTAAATGATGTATGATATGTGTGTATGTGCGTACGGCATTGAAACATATATATATATATATTACATATTATATATATATACATATCATGTGTGTAAATACAGATCTGTATGAAATTAACGATTCACCAACCTGAAACAAGGTGAGTTTATGCGATTTTGGGATACTTGCCGTCAGTGACCATTATTTTTTCAGTCACCGCGCGACTCTCGACGTGAGGTCGTAGACAATCAGCCCAGCAACCTTCCCCGTTCACCAGTTGCTCGCCAAGGGTCTTGAAGTGGTGCACGCAAACCTGATTTGTGGCTGTGAAAAAAACATCCGAATTTCAAGGTGCTGCGCCCCAGATAGCTAAGCAGCTAAGTTGGAGATAGCTATATAAGTTGATTTATGGTGATTCCAAGGCCAATTTACTGGGCTTCGCGGCAGCACCTTGTTGGGATCACCAAAATTGCCCGAAATTCTTTGGGCTTGGTGAAGAGTATATAGAAAGAAAAACAAACAAATTCAGCTCAGTTTATTGGTGATCCCAACTTTGGTTTCTATAAACAGACATTGGTTTCTATAGTAAGCAGAAAACTTTGGGCTTTTTTTGGTGAAGAGTATGTCTGCGTATTGGTTTCTACGAGGAAAAAAAACAACGTCGAAAAATATTCGTCAGTGGAGACCGCCCATCGGCAGGATTTTTTACACGACGCAAAAAGCCATCGATGAACAAACAGTTGAAACATCCAACAAACTGATAGATACGTTGTTCATATATGTTTTATATCTTTTTTATATAATATCGATTCAACTCAACTGCCAAGAAACGTTCATGTGAGGATCTTCAGTCTCATTCAGCACCGCCACGGAAACTTGCGCTGCAAAGTTCAGCTTTCCATCAGCCTTGGGATACTTCTTGCGCCTCGGTCGTCAGGACGGCAACGGGATATGACTGCGGATGATCTGCGATGAAGCCAGGTGTAGATGGGGACACGAAACCACAGTATACCACATATATCCCGCTTTTTGATGCAATTGTTTGATATTGTTTGCATACCTTCATAGTTACCAACTGGTGATTTCGCAACCATCCACAGATATATACATGGGAACTTCACCTAAACATGGGAATGTCACCCGCAAAAATATGCAAAAATACGAATGTATCCAGCGATGTCTCCAAACACAGCGATGGACTACGTACTTGGGTGGGCAGTATAAATGGGTATAACCATGGTTGTAGGGGTTGCATCCACCATGGGTACTGTATCCATTGATGACCTCAACTGCACCCGTAGGTTGTATCCCATGCTGTTCCATGTCATCCCCAAATCTGACGATTTTTTTTTCTCATGGTCAACTCCTGAAATAAACAGGGCATACCCTCTGGTAATTTAATATAGCCATTGAAAATGGTCGTCTATAGTTGATTTATGCACTAAAAATGATGATGTTCTGCAGCTTTGTTAGTTTACCAGAGGGTAACCATTGAAATAAACATGAGCAAAACATACTTAACACATCCAGGGCGCAAGTCGTAGGTATAGGAGACCAAGGCCAACAGTTCATCGTCCGTCAAGCTTTGGAACAGCTGGAAGAGAGAACCTGGCGTGTCAAGTTAAGGATCCCAACTCAGTTGCCATGGGTCTTGAAGAATTGAGGTCCAAAAGATGGCAAAAATTGGAGAAAATTGAGAGAATCATGGGTTAATATGGTTTGATATGGTTTTATGTGATTTAGTGGGGATAATCTTGGGATAATAATGGCATGTGGCATATGGATGCATATGGCAGTAGGCCATGTTCAACCCCAATCAAAAGGCTCCAGGAAAAAACAGGGCGGTAGATTTACTGGTTGGTGGTATACCTACCCCTCTGAAAAATATGAGTTCGTCAGCTGGTATGATGACATTCTGACATTCCCAACTGAATGGAAAGTCATAAAATTCCATGGTGCCAGTCACCACCAACCAATTTATGTTTGCTTAACGTCCTGCTAAAATTTGATCAACAAATTTTCACATTTTTGGGATTTCCAGGTACCTATTATGGTACCTCGAAATCCCAGAGTTCCGTTGGTCCGAACTATAGGAAATTTAAATTGGATTAATGTGTTAAATTTGAATAAACATGAGTTAAATTTGGATAAAATTGGGTTCAAATAGATTCAATCCCAATTGTTTTGGTTTGAGGTGGGAAAATTACTGTATTTAGAATTCACTGGAAATCCTAATAATCAGTTAGAATCCTAATATCAGCTAATAATGAATCTTAATGATCCGTTAATTATAGAAATAATTTATCCAGAATTCACTGGATTTTAGTTACCCTCAGTATTCTCCAGACTTGGGATTTGGATCTTACTTTCAATGAACAATCTATGAATTTTCACACACATACGATGTGCCCCCCCCCCAGTTATGTTTGCTGGTTTCTTAAAACCCGATTAACTAGTTCGTTATAAATGTCATTGTTGGACAAATACCATTGTTGGTTTATAAACTCCATTAACTATATTATATATATATATATAGTTATGAATATCATAAACCACCGTGAACTTGAATGAAAATTGGCACCAACTTAGCTCTTTTCAAAACTCATCAGGTGCCCCACGTGTTGGATCCAGCTTCAGTTGGATCCAGATGAAACTCCGCAGCGTTTCGTAGCGACCTTCAGGAAGTTTCTTATGCTTCTTTCGCAGGTACTGTGTCATTGGAATGATGATCTCCTGGGCTGTCGGATCTTGAACGTTTGGGGCTCAAAAACACATACATGGAGAAAAAAATGAGGAGAAAATTGGGAGAATCATGGGTTTTTTGTATGGTTTTATATGGTTTTATATGGTTTTGTATGGTTTCTTGTGGTTTTATATGGTTTAATCGGGATTGGATTCATTGGCATAACGATGGGTTCACCATAGTATCTTCATGGCTTTACCCTCTGGTGTCATCAAACATGGCACTGGAACATGCCCCGTTCTTTTCGATGATTTGCCCACGAGACACGGTGGTGCCCGTGATGTGATGTGAACCTTGGTTTATACAACATATAGCTATGTTAAATATGATATAATGATGATATGATAATAATATGTTTATAATAATGTTTAATAATATGGTTATGAACTGTATATATGTGTATATAATTATATTACCCTCTGGTTATGACTAACATAGCCATGGGAAATGGCCCATAGAAATAGATGGTTTTCCCAGCTATAAACATCCATTTATTTACGGGATTTCCATGGCTATGTTAAATAACCAGATGGTACATACCCTCTGGTAAACAAACATAGCTACTGAAAATGGCCATAGAAATAGTAGATTTAACCACTAAAAATTGCGTTTTTGCATAGTTATGTTAGTTTACCAGAGAGTATGTCTAGAGATATTGGTGTATCTACATCTCAATATATATATATGTATGTATGTATATATATATATATGGAAATATATCAAGTGATATTCAAGCGTTATTTCTGCATTTATAAACTGAATAAGTACAGTATATGTATCCAGATATATTCACTTTTCTACTTAGACAATGTAAACGATATAGATACTAGAATAAAAACCAACTCGAAAAACAAAAACAACTTTGGCTTCAATAAACCAACTGAATCAACTCGAAGTTTCTTTCACTTGCCCACCTTGGTGACTACTCTCAAACCATTTAACTTGGTAAATTCACATATATTTTATATTCATATTAATAATTATATATTATAATATTTCATAATAATTCACTCACCTCAAACTTGACTATCTTTCTGACTGGACTATCAGTCTATGATCTCTCTAGTCGCCTCTATCTGTCTACATATTTTTGGTAAATTCTTGAATATCTTGAATCATTGACTGACATGAAACTTGCGGCCATTTGGGGATGATTTCCCTTATTCTCTTATTCTGATTGATTATGCGCATGAAGGGCACAGAGTTTTCACTCATAACCAGCTGGCAACCAGGAATTTCTCTCTGGGGACTACACCCCAACTTCATGTGAGAGCCCATAAACAAGCGGATTCTACACCTCTGTTTCATGTTCTTCATTGTTCTTCATTCCCACACGTGAGTTCATCCAACAGAAAAAAAAAACAACTCGGATTTTTCCCACTCGTTCCATGACGCTTCCATGACGGTTCAGATCTGTGAAGTCGAGGGAGTTCAAACCTTCCAGCACCGACGCGAGTCCTTCATGAGTGCTCTTCCATCTGTGATCACTGCTTCGAAGCTCTGCTTAAAGCTGCCTCTCGGAGCCCAAAAGGAAAGATTGACCCAGCGAAGATTTGTTCTATGAGATGAAACATTACGTCGTGTATAGTGTATACCATCATATAACATCATATAACGCTATATCAGAGCATGACATCACATGTCATCGAATTGCGTTGCTTGTAGGAAAAAAACAACTATTGTTGGGAAAGCAATCATAAACCACCCGTATGGATTGATACGTGTAATACCATCCATAAAAATTGTACATTTGGGGATGGTTTAATATTGCTTTACCAACATTACTAGCATTGCTTTGCATAATGCACTACACTTTCATCATTCCAATGCACGCCACGGCTGCCGAGATCCACGAGATCAACGCACGGCTTCCATCAATTCGAACATCCAAACGAGATAAACGGACAAAGCATGAAGAAAGTCATCCCATCCCCAAAAGTCTTCCAATGAGTCGTGGCTTCATCCCCAACAAGAAACCCATGGCTTTCGACAGGATAATCTTAGGGTGAGATTCCCTGGGGTGTTTACCCCAGTTGCTGGGACTGGAGGGTATGTTCAACCCTTGGAGTGAAATATCTGCTATCCACCTGACATCAATTGGTTTATGTCCAAGCACCTGGAGGGATATATCATAAACCTTCACGAAGTCGTTAGCACAATAAGATCACCCCAAGAGTAACATGTCGTGAGTTTGTCTGAAAATCGGGTACCCCTCAGTGCATGTTTAGCATCATTTTCCCTATTCTTTGATGGCTATTAGGGGTATATTAGTATACCCTGTGATGCATCCACTCTATGTGTGGGCCGCACCTTCTAGTATTGGTGGAACAGATCAAGGACTCCCTGAATGACAAGATCTCGAGACAACGCTTATTGCCTATTGCCATACCACTCCCGGAAAAGAAACCAAGGTTTCATGGAAACCAAACCTGCCAGAAAATCCACAACATTCCACAACTAGTTCTGTGATTTTGGTTGTTTTGAACGGAAATTCATGGACCCCCCAGCACAACTTAGTTCTCAGCTAAGGTTTCCACATCAAGGTGGTGCCCCGATGATAACTTGCTCTATAACCACTAACTACTTCGATATGTCTACCATAAACCCAACAAATAGAGAGTTCAACTGGAGTTATGTTCAGCGATTTTTCGTGAGCCCTGGGGCACCCTTCGGCCTTCGACTTCAGGGACGCGTCTGGGGAAGAGGTCCAAAAAGTGGTCGGCGTCCAGCAGGAAACGATCCCATCTCGAGGGTCCCGCGTCACCTGCTGTGCCAGCGCCATGATTTCATGGCCATTTTTTTCAGGAAAACATGATGAGTACCGGGCCTGGTAAACATAGAAAAAGCCATGGAAACTTGCCCATAGAAATAGATGGTTTACCTATTATCCGATTAAAAATGGTGATTTTCCATAGCTATGTTAGTTTACCGGAGGGTAATCCCATCCCCCTAATATTGAACACCCCCATTCTATGGTCACAAAGTGAACATTCCCTACATCTACCATGGTTTCTGCTGCTTAATATTCGGGGGAAGGGAGTAATGTTGGGGTAACATGACAGAGAAAAGTTGGAGATTTCCAACAACATGGATGTAGCCCCAAACATCTCCAGTTGATGCGTTTTGGAAAATCCACCCTTAAAAAATGGATGATACCCTCTGGTAAACCAACATAGCTATTGAAAATTGCCATTTATACTTGATTTACCCATGAAAAAGTGTGATTGTCCATAGTTATATAAACGTTTACCAGAGAGTATATCTAGATATATTGGTGTATCTACATCTCAATATATATGTCTATATATATATATCTGGAAATATATCAAGTGATATATCTGGAACTATATCAAGTAATTATCAAGTGATATTGGTGGGGTAGGCCCATGACTGTCGGAAGCCTCCAAAATCCAAAGATTTGACCCAAGGATTTGACCCACCTGCGGATGCCACCGATGCCACCGATGCCAATCTAGACATCTGGCTCGTCCAAGTCAGGACACCTCGCTTTGAAAAAGCGGATCACTATGAATTCACTGGGGTTTAACATGTTTTAACCATGAAACATGGGATAAAAAACGATAAAACATGATCTAGTTGATGGTTTTTCGCCTACCCCTCTAAAAAATCATGGAGTGAAAGTCAGTTGGGATTTTCTGACATTCCCAATATGATGGGAAAGTCATAAAATTTCATGGTTCCAAAACACCAACCAGAAAAATGATTCTTTCATGAGATTTGCCATTAGGTGACGTCACCGGAATTCATGCTGATTCAATCGGATTTCATGGTGATTGTTTTATGGGATTTGAGCATGGGATACCACCGATTGCAGCTGAGGTGTGAACTAAACCGACATACTTGTCATACTTGTTTCAGGGATATGGGGTCGCAAGAAAGCTGTGCTGAAATTTATCCACGAACAGTTCACTGGAACTGCACTTCTAAGTGGGAAGTGAGTCATATTTCGATGGGTCAAAACCAATTATACCGTATTTTGAACCTATTTTCAGTGTGAGCAGAAGGGGTACCAGGGTTTTGACCCACAGCCATATACCACCCGGATTTGTGTGGGTAATAGTACTGTAGCAGATAGTGTATGTAAAAAAAGTATATAACTTAAATGAACTTATCGGAAATATGGATTGTTTTCGGCGAATGATAACTATCGTTCATCAGCCACAATGAACAGACTGATCCCCTGGGAATGCTATATATTTTAATCGACAACTCCAAAACATCAAACAATGTTGAGCTCCCATGCACGCAAAAAGAAGCAAAATCCTACAAGGCAAACCGCAGTGGGTCCAAGCCAGCACTCCAAGCCAGCACTTTTTTTTGAAAGTGCGAGGATCACGTCGAAACTACGAAGCTGATTGTTTGAGCCATCCTGTGGCATGCGCTTTTTTTTGTTGCCCAGAATTTCAACATACACTAGGACCATTAGGAATGGTGGGCTCCCACCATATGGTGAAATCTGGCATGGTTTATGTTGGGTCTGCCGCATTCTGCCACATTACACATAGTGATGACATATCCCCAGAATTTGGATCAATAACTGGGGCATGTCAGTTATCTATCACAGTCAATCTGACTGGTAGTCCACAGAAAAATGTCCATCTTTTAAGCTGGTTGCGGTTATTTTCCATTTACCCTCTGGTAAATTAACAGTTCGACCCTGGCAGTCATCGGGGTTGGAAGATTCGTTTCCATTAAAACTAGGCTATTTTCAGGGTCCAACTGTTAATTTACCAGAGGCTAATAGCAAAACAACTAGAGGATTTAACTACGGTAAACCAAGATTACCCAAGGATGGGGATGTTTTTTTGAATTGTGATTTTTCTATGGTTGAACTATGTTTTAAACCATGTTAAACCATCACTGTTGGTGATATTTGGTGATCAAAAAAGTTAAATGTTGCTTGTTTACACCCCGTCCAACTATAGCTGGCTGGTGGTTGACCTACCCCTCTGAAAAATATGAGTTCGTCAGTTGGGGTTACTAAATTCCCAATATATGGAAAGTCATAAAATTCATGTTCCAAACCACCAACCAGTATAGATATCAATAACCGTAAGCATCGAATTCAGTGGGCCTTTGTTGGGCAAGTCACTCTGGACGCTTCGCACTTCCTCCATCTCCGAAGCTCCTTCAACAGATTCAAGGGAGACCTCCACCGGTATCACCGGTGCCACAGCTGCAGCCGCGGAAAGAACGGCTGGATACCCGTCGGATTTCTCTACGGCATCTGCGATCACAGCGGTGGCCTGTGCTTGGAGAGTGCTGAACGTTTTCTGCTGAAAGGTTTTTGATACCCAATGGATATTTTAAATTGGAATAAAAATTGTAGTAACATGGATGATAATGATTAATAGTGATGGGTTGGACTATAAGGGGCTATCAAATGGTTATAAATGGGTCTATAGTGGGTTAATAATGATTATATAATAATGGCTAATAACGAGATATTGAATTGGAGACCCTCGGGTGTCACCAAACATGTCTAGCTAGTAAATCACCAAACAAAACGGGCATTCAAATGGGAACATCATCGAACTAGTTACATGGATATTTTATCAGCAAGCCATGGAGCTGATTACCAGGGCATAAATGGGCATAATGTTGTCGTTGATGAATTCATGAATTCTCATCCCATATTCCGTGTCTTAAATCTGGTTGGTTGGCCATGTTGATGCAATCAAGGCAACAGAAATGGAGGTCCTGTTAGTAAACAACAATAGATAATTATAAACCACCCAAATGTTGATGGTTTATACCACTGATAAACGTGGTAAATTTGGGTTTGATGGATCCGTTTTTGCTTCGTCAGAGGTCGCTTTCCCCATGAATCAATGGCAAGAAAAACCATGGGATGGCAATACCCCATATTTGTTAGGATATGGGCCCCCTTTAACTATGGTCACTTTATATATATATACACAGCGATCGTTTGGTAATAACCCAGTTTCAACTTAGTTGGTGCCAATAACTAACTTATTCCAACTATAGTTTAATTTTTTAATAGATTCCCGGTGCAGTCAAAAAGCCACCCAGCTTTGAAAAACTCTCGCCTGCGGAGGATCTGCAGCTGCTTCAGCTGCTTCAGCTGCTTCACTCGATGCCTCGGGCGTGGAACATCCATGGTGATTTTTCAGAAATCATTCATTAATGGTCATGAATCTCCATTTATAGTGATTATATATATATATATATATATATGATTATATATGATTATATATGATTAAATATGATTATATATGATTAAATATGATTATATATGATTATATATGATTATATATGA
>Ga0126342_10010479_pt1 | contig 16583 bp, 14 predicted proteins | sample Cyp1metagenome_FD_92528 | JGI IMG/M metagenome (GOLD analysis project Ga0126342, IMG submission 92528) | Coral microbial communities from Lord Howe Island, Old Settlement Bay, Australia - Cyphastrea 1 metagenome | ecosystem: Host-associated > Invertebrates > Cnidaria > Coral ... | reverse complement strand
GAAATGCTGCAAAGACCTAGCAAATACGACGCTGGACCTCAGAAATGCTGCCAATAGCTTGCAAATAGAAGGGAATTGGGGCTACTACCTGGGGACCCAACCCATGGGGGGGGGGGGGGGGAGGGACGGAGGACGGGACCATATATATATATATGGGTATACTATCTATGATCCCCTTAAACGGTAGAAGAAAATTAATGAAAATTATATATGATATATTGGCTTTCCCACTGAAGAAATGGGTGATGTGAAATCATTGAAAATGTGATTTGACATGATTTCACCGACAAAAACTGGTTTTGTATGACTATTTATATCTATAATTCACTAGCCTATTGTTATTCATAACCAATACTTGCGAAATAGAACCAAACACACATGTGAGGGATGCAAGCAGTAAATCATGGGTGAACATTTAGGACATGTAGGACCAAGGGGGCAAAACTTGATTGGCAATTTTCTTAGAAGTACTGTTTGTGCATTTTTTCGATGTACCCAACTTTGACCCATACTGTACCCAAATCATGCAAGTTGTATGCAAGGAAGCTGCGCCCCCTGTTTTTTTGCTTTTGATGAGTGTAATAGACAACAACGGATGAATTTAATAGACAACAACGGATGAATTTAACAACAGGACAGGAATAGGGATGGGAGTATACACAACAACAAGGGGTATGAAACTGACAGTCAACAATCACCTGGTGGTATTGGAGAGTAATTTTTTGTTTGCCATTTTGATCAACGGTGTCAGCCTGAGGGCATGGGACCCAAGATCTATGTAGCTTAGCTTCCTAGGTAGATCTATAAGCCATTGGGGATTGCCTGTGTTTGGGTTCACGGATCCATGGCTTTCTGACATTTTCTGACATTCAGCCTTCACTTGAAACACGTTATCATACGGATGCCATGGGGTTGATATGGCAGGTCAAAATTTTTGGCCAGTGGAAGCAGGGACGTGTTCCTTCAATCTTGAACACTTGCATCTATTTCTCAGTTGGTTTATAAACTCATCCAACTATATGTATCTATGTGCAATATCCACCATGCCCATCCAACATCATTCACCACAAACATCCAACATCATTCACAATAAACATCCAACATGCACAAAGCCAAGAGTCAGCGCGCTTGCCATTCGATACCAACTGACCCATTTCTTGGGGCTATCGAAACTTCACCAGGGTCGTGCTGAGGCGACACCTACGATCCTTGCACAGCTCCAATCCTACCACCTCCTGCAGATGCAAACAAGCCGCTTCGGAGACAGGCGAGAGCCGAGACGAGCCTCGATCAGGATCAGTGAAACTGGGAAATTGCTGTGCCCAAGGTATAGCTTTGTTGGAAGATTATGAACCATGAAGGGGTTATCGGGTTATACTATATACCTACTTTTATTTGATGGGGAATGTTCATAATGTCATAATCTATTGCGGAAACCTACGCCAGACAGCTATCATGGGATCAGACCAATAAAACGCCCAATCGCTCAACAGATACAAGCTGGTTCATATCAGTAAATATCCCATGACCTATTCCTTGGTTATCCTTTTTTCAATGGGGTCCATAGCTGAGCTTCTAGCTATTTCTGTTGACATGGCACCGTTTGTTGCGTTGACGAGCTTCATGCCTGGATTGGGAGGATCAGTACCCAAATGAATACAACATTGGAGCCAATCACAGAAGGTTGCGGGCCAACTGTGGAAGACCTCCCCAAACTCACAAGATTCAAAGAGGTTTTACCCTCTGGTAATTTAGCATAGCTATGGAAAATCACCATCTTTAAAAGGTAAATCAACTATTTCTATGGGCCATCTATACCATAGCAAACTGTTAGTTCTTACCAGAGGTTTTAAGCGAGGTTTTACATGTTTTCTCCAAGTTCTTCAAAGAGGTCCACGGTCCAACCCTGGGACATGAAATGGGCAGGTCGCAGCCCTACGTAGTCGAATCAACAAGGGAGGCAACGAGAACGTGCTTGCGCACTACAGGAAGGTCGTTCAGGACGGCAAATTTTGGTTACGGGTGAGAAATGTTGAAAATCCATTCGCAAAAGGGGTTTTTAACTTTTTCTAGAAATCCATTAGAAAGATTGGTATTTGAGTGTCAAATACCAACAAATTGTTCGCTTATTTTTTTTGGAGTATTTTACCTTTGTTCTTTACCAAACCATCATTTTTTGTTGTTTCTGGAGTCATGACGGGGAGTGGAACACGTTTTTTTTTTAGGATCAACGTTGAAGACCTGTGGTTTCACCACGGGTGTTTTAAGGTGATTTTTTAAAGTACCGGCCTGGTAAACATGCAAAAAACGATGGAAAATCACCATTGTTAATGGGAAAATGAACTATTTCGACTGGGCTATTTTCAATAGCAAACTGTTAAATTAATTTAAATCACCAGAGGGTTTTAAATGCCATTCGTTTTTGTATTATTCGCAAGCGATCCCATGTTTGTGCAGCCGCTTGTGACCTATGTCGTTCTTGTCCTCTGATTTCATCAGGCATTTTCTTGAACCTGGAAATTGGATGAAGAGGGAGGGTTCATCTTTTTATAGATGTCCCGCAAAAGATCCAACAGTCAATTTGGATGACTTCGATGATCATTTACTGACCGTTCTCCCTGTGACGCTGAAAGTGCCGTGGGATTCTTGGATCCCGCATGTCTTGACGCGTTAGGACCTGGAAATGTCAATGTCCACCAAGAAGGACCGCAGGGTGCAGGTGGCGACGGTACTGCCGATTGGTGGTTTCACAGCTACCTTCCTCTGGCTTTTTTTCAGTCACAATAAGTCACCATTGACAGCTCCTACTTTTCAAAGTATCTCAAATTTTGGGTCACAAATTTGGGTCACAATAAGTCACAAAAGTCACAATAAGTCACAATAAGTCTGGCTTGTACCCCGATGAAAAATCCAGAAACAGGTCATTCCTGAGCCTTACCGAGTCATTCCATGGTGCGGTTTTGTACCGCTGGTTCGATTGGTAGCTGCTCCAAAAATTCCACCTGGCTTGCTGAAGTTCATAAGTGCATAGTAACTATGCGTTACTAACTCCTTTCAATTATATATATATAGATTATCATATACTGATATATATATAATATACTGATCACAAATATACAGATATAACAATGATCATAGGATATATAATATACTGATCATAAAGCACGAACTTTCTTTGGAGCGTCCTGGCAAGTACGTTGCAGAAAAATCACCATAGCATTTTTCCACTTTTTTTCGCGATCGATGTTGTGGATCACACCAAACAGTTCGATTTAAACGGAAAATCATTAAATTCAGTGAGGTTTCTTACAATTTTTTAGTGATGTAGAGAGTATACTGAGTATACAAATGTGGCTGATTTATAGAAATTCTTCATCCTTCTGAAATTACACCATTCTTAGGATCATTCCACCTCGGAGCTGACTAATCACACAAAGAAGATATCATGCGTCCCCTTTTTTGTGGGGTGTTATCCTTTAAAAATGTGTATAAATGACCGACAACTATGGCTACCAACCACAGTAAACGCCATCGTGTGTTTGTATATATATATATACATGAATATGTGTCTACCATGAAAAGCCTAGTTATCAGTTTTTAAACATTAAAAACCAACTTAGGGTATTAACTGGGGGCATTATACGCCTTCTTATATATAGTTGTAAACCCTATTAATGCAAACTGGGGTTACTAACCAGATCTAACCAGTACTATCCACGTAGTAAACCAACTTAGCTAACTATCCACTTACCAGACTTACCATCTGGGAGTCATATACTAATATAAACATATAGACCAACATTATAAAAAATATGATCCCCTGACCATCTGGGGGTCATCTTAACCTCCGGAAAAACGCGTTGCGCAACGCCAGGAGTTCTGCCACAAGAGAACTACCTCCGCAGCCTCCACCGCCGTGCCGGAAGGGCCCGAGGCCGGAGAGCTTGAAATCTTCAAACGGTGGGATATACTGATATATATATATATACTGATATACTGATATAGTAATGATATGAGTGCTGCAAAAAAAATGAGATTTTCCTGAAAAAATGCTTTTTTAGGGGATTGATGGAAGATTGATAGTATGGATACCCTGCAACCAGTCATATCAATGAGATTTAGTGGAATATGAATGGAATATATATTATACTGAAAATGACTGACATGGATACCCCGCAAACAGTCATAGTAATGATATGATTCATATTAATGGATATTCATGGGATAAAACTATAAACCATGATTTGGCTATCCTGTTCATCTACTAATATACTGATATTGATATTGCTACCCTGCAAACAGTCATATTAATGGAATATTGGGATAAAGAATCAACGATGGGTTGGTTCAAAAATTCTGATTTCTCCTTCCTTTTTACCAACTTCCAGGAAGAGAAACATTGGAATAGATTGGAAACATCGTCTGTAAGATGATTCAACGACATATCAGCGTTTTTTTTTGGAATTGTGTAGGTTTGCTAGAAAAATCAAGCCACTTCTATAGGTGAAATTGTCAAAAAATACCGGTTAGATCCCCAATTTTGTTGGTGAACCGTTTGACCCCACCAAGCCTTCTGGCTTTGTCCAGTCAAATTTTTGAAACATGTTTGGGAAAAATGAGGCTCATTTTTAAAAACACTGGATTCCGTTGTAGCCTTGCTGGGAAGTGCAAGGATCGTTTTCGAAGATATGATACATGGGGATTTTCTGAAGGGCTATGTTATCTATATCTGATGGTTAGACTCATCACGGCGATGGAAAAATGGTGGGTGTCAAAAAGCTTCTTGTTTTCCTTGGCTTTGTGTTGGGAATGATTTATTTTTGGTTTTCCCACAGGCAATATGAAGGTATCCATCTAAACGTCGAACAGGCACAAAGCGTACGTACTGAAAATAGGCGGCCCATTTTCATCTGTAAAGTCACCAGAGCTCCCAATTTTAATGTTGAATGCTTGCCCCTCGAGACACAACTTCCAGCGTTGTTGGATCTGGGTTAAACTCGCGCACCTCCAAAATTGAATGCTTACCACCAACACTGGCCCAATATTTGTAGTTTGAGGCTTCACTTTTGACCCTTCCCATCTCTTCCAAGCTGAAATTTCTTTGTGAAAATCATGTGGTACGTCGCCATTTCTTGGACTTTCCCATATTTTTCCACAACGACAAATCAGGTGGAAGACTTGGAGGATGATGACCTCGACACCGAGGCAGTGAATGTCATGGGACATAACTGATAGATACAATGATAAAATCCATGGATATCTGGTTGGTGGTTTGGAACATGAATTTTATTTTTCCATATATTGGGAATAGTAACCCCAACTGACTTTCATATTTTTCAGAGGGGTTGAAACCACCAACCAGATATTTATGGGAGGTTACCAACAATTCTACGGATTTCTGTGAAGATAGTGGACTTACCCTCCAATCTACGGCCATCAACTATATCGGGGGAAAATCATGATTTTTGCCGAGGATTCAGTGGTTCGTTGGTTCGATTTGACTCCTATAGGTCCTATGATTGGTAGCAATCACTCGGTGTTCTTTTGGTCTTTCTCCCTCCCATTTCCTTGTTCCAGGGTTTCTTACATTTCCTCCATCAACATCACCGTTTTTGGTGGGTGTTGATCATCCGGACAGCCATTTCAGATGATGCTGCATACTTCCAAACAAGGGCAAGCACAGACAAGTCCAAGATTCTAAATTCGCCGGACCTACACGATCCAATCATTTTTATCAAGATACAATCTATTGTAATCAGTTACGATCAATCGATTATAATCTATTATAATCTCACTTTCTACCCATTTTTGGATGACACTTTCTACACCGAAACGCCGTCCTTCGCCGTGTTGGCCTGTCAGCCGCTGTCAGCCGCTGCCGTCTGAGGAGTTTCTGGAGATTCCGCTCGAGGCCTCAGTGGAGAAGACCGGCGAAGTCTTTTTGTCGAAGAAGTCAATGCCAGGTCGAGAGCTCGGTGTGTCGAAACGAAACGTGGTGAACCAATCATCCAAAGATGAGATAGTTCTAGGATGTATATATATATAATATAATATAATATAATATAATATAATACAATATAATAATATAATATAATATAATATAATATGATATAATATAATATATAGTATGATATAAATATAATATATATATAGACAATATATATATATATATTTATATACACAATATATATATAGAGGATATCGATGGGATATATAGCCAACAATACAGAGGTATGAGATCTTGCTGTGTTCAAATAATTTAGGTATGGGATAGTTCTAGGATATAAATGAAGACGAATGAGATATTCTGGGATATGTGACCAACAATATGATATTTAGTCTGAAAGTTGGGGGAATAACATCCAGTTTATGGTCAAACATGTGGAAAAAAAACTAAACTTGTGGTCATTTTTAGATGTATATAGTTCAATATGAACACATGTGATTAGCGTTAGTGTAATATGAACAATTGTGATTAGCGTCAATTAAGCAGTCTGGTACTCTAAATTTCTGCAAAGCCTTACGTAAGTACCGAGATCAACGGGTGGCGGTGCTCCCCACCCCCAAAGAAAAGACAGGTGTTATCTTGTTATTGATGGGGGGCTTGAAATGAATGCCCCAAGAGCGATGATGATGATGATGATGATGATGATGATGATGATGATGATCGGGAAGGGACTTGGTTTTGCCAGTTGTTTCATCCATGTGCTGCTGACTTAGATCCACTTGGGTCCCACCGGTCACCTGGGCGTAATGTGAGGGTCTTGCCGTCTTGCCGGTGCCTCAAAAAGGGTGCCCAAGGATGCTCAAGGCTTTTTCGAGGCGACCAATAGAACCATCCCATGTATTTCATTCCACTTGGCACTGCATTTTGTTCTTTTGCACGGCTTTGTCTGAAAATAGGCTACACCAAGATTTGATGGTTCATGAATGTTTATGATCATTTTCCCAACTACGGCCATCAATTCGGGGGTCCTCTGTCTTGACGGCTTTCCTGGCTTACCCTTCCCATGTGGCACAGCCAACGCAGGTACGCCATTGCTCTTTCCCAGGACAGATTTCTCCTTGGGATCCATGTCGCATATGTGGCTAAGTCGAGCCGCAGAATTCCCGTTTCCATCAGGTGTTCAAAAGAATTTGGGATCCACTACGACTGGATGATCAGTTGATTCAGTTGCGGAGCGGCAGGCACATTGGCGTTAATTATGAAGCACCTTTGTAGCTCCATGAACATAACATGAAGAGATACTGAGATACCAGAAAAAAACTGGGATGGTACCTCTACCTAATCTCCGGATCAACTCCCGAGAGTTTCGATGGCCCTTCAGAAATGGCAGATGAAGGACGGTGCGTCCTGAGCCACCGAGCTTTGCAGGGTCCGGAAGGAGCTGGGTTGTCATGGCATGTCATGGCATGTAGTGTAGTATACATATAACATATTCTATCATATACCCCCAAAAAACTCTATGGTGAGATTGGTGAGGTTGTTCTCCGTTTCCTATCCATTGGCTATACACTGCTACAACATGTAACTGATACAAGTTGAGTTGGATGACCCAAGTTGAAAAGAGACAAGATTCGTCATGAGCAGTCATGAATAATCTGAAGTTCCATGACGCTTGAATGAAGTTCTCCAGTAGAAAACATTGAATTTCAGCAACAAATATGGGGTTTAACTGGATTTTTCACAGCACCATGATATGGGGATAGAGCTCGGGCAGATCCCTTATTGGTGGTTTTTTTTGGGGCACGGAGTAGGACTGTGATTTTGTCCATTTTTTGTTCAGAATCTAAACCATATTTTGAGCATGTCAAAGCCACAAAACGATGGGATCAGATGGGATCAGATGGGATCCTAGAGAATTTAGCAGTCAGAAGTTACGATTTCAAGTTCTCAATGACACCCCAACCACATGACTTTTGCCAAGATCACGGAGCAGGATCTGCCACGTTAAAGCTCCGCGACCTTCCCTCAGTCCTCTGGACTCCATGGTTTCTTGGAATCAGTTCGGTCCACCCTCAGCCGGGATGATCCAGAAACAGTGTACCCTCTGGTAATTTAACATAACTATGGAAAATCACCATTTATAGTGACATTTCCCATGAAAAATGGTGATTTTCCAATATTTTCCATTTTTTTGTATGTTTACCAGAGGGTACCTGTAGCCGTAAATCTGGTGAATCACAACTTTTGCATACTCAAATATCCACACATAAAAGGGGTTTCGTCACCCATTTTTAACGCAAATTCACACATTGTTGGCTATATCCCAGTCATTCCATTAACATCCATGTGCATGTCAAAGAACACATGTTTAACATTATTAAACAACACATTATAATCATTATATACATACATACATACATACATACATACATACATACATACATACATACATACATACATACATACATACATCATTCTATAGCATTATTATTTCATTATATTTCATTATATATCATTATATATATATATATATATATATATATCATATATCCAGTGAAACAACATAGTAGCGTATTTTTCTCATAACATGGCTGGGATCTGACCGGCATCAGGTCATGGCTCCAACCTTGACGTTGCGGCCCCTGTGAGCCGGGTGAAGTGGCCCGGGAAGGGCTGGAAGGCCCGGTGACGTGGCGGAGAGTGGTTTCAGCAACTTCGAGTCTAAGAGCACGGATAGAAAGTTGGGAAGTTGAACACTTAGAGTTTTTAGTACTGACAGAGGTTGAGGAACATGAAACATCATGAAACATCCATCATGTTGCTTTTCAATTTGGTTCCAGCCGAATTGCAGGGCTCCTGACATGCAAAAACGATTCATTGGTGCTAAAAGGTTGGGCCCTGGATCTTGACCCAAGAAATCAGCTTGGAAGCGAAAAAAGGCAAAACCTTAGTTTTTTTGCACATAAAAAAACTTCTTTTGAATATGTCATATATGAATTTATATGATATCATTGATATCATATCATGATATCCCAAAAGATACGCAGTTTTGATCCCAGCTTTGCAGTTTATCCCAGCTTTTTTGCCACAGTTCAGCGGAACACGTTCCACAGATTTCCGACCAGCCTGCGCCACCTTCGCCCAGCTCGGGTGAGTAGATCTCTTTTGCCGGATGGTGATGACCCCGGTGGAGGGTACCAGTCGATGTCAAAAAGCAATGCCCTCAGAGGCCGAATGTCAGTGCAAAAATGAGGTTTACAACATTTTACAACTCATTTTTGATCATTTTAGCCTGAGAAAAAACTAATATATATATATATATACTATATATACATATATAATAGTATAATATCATAATATATTATATATATATCATGAATGGTGGGTGAAAATCCGGTGAGATGGATCTATGATCAACTGCAAGTTGGGCTGGGAATCTCCCATTTTCATGTGAAAATCTTTGTTGATTATGCAGCTCATTGTAAAGAAGAGATAGTTGGGCTGGCAACCGGTTTTATATCTCGACATCGTGGATCCAAAGTTGTTCGAAAAGTTTCAGTCATGCACCTTGGTCCGACAGGCACGACAAGCACAACATGCTCACATGGTTTAGCTTATATAGTCGGGCTTAGTATATAGCCAGCACGTGGCATATGGCGAAGATAAAAGTTTTTTTTCCATGAAACAACCCCAAAAATTATCAAACATGCCCAAAAAAGAGGTGTTTTGCAAACGGCCACAAGACCGAAGGCTAGTGGAGACTCCAGGTTACATATATTTATGGTTGGTTGTTTCAATTCGTTTCAATCGCTTTGCATCCCCCTTGGGAGATCTACAAATTGACCAGTGGATCTGTTGATTGCGTGAAGCCGGTGGAGAATTGAATGAAAAGAACAACTTCTGCAAAAAGAAAACGATGTTTCCGAAGTGAAAATGGTTTTCTGTCACATTCTCCCTCAATGCAACGATATAACCATGGTGACATAAAATTTGCGATACCCTCGCAGCCGAAGGGTCAGAGCATGGCACACTGCCGCGAAGATCTTCGAAAGAAGAGCCGAATTCAGCCAAGAGAATGCAGTAGCCATTGTCTACCAAGGGAACTTCTGTGTTTTGCCATTCGAAAGGATCTATGGAGAAAAGATGCGAAAAAGGAAAATCCTGTGTATCTTGTCTGATTTTATGATAGAAATAGCTAGATGGCTCAAAAGAGAACATGTGCATGTTCTTGATAAACTTCAGAGACTCACTGGAAGTTCCAAGCACTAACCTTAGTCAGCACATTGGAGTTCGCAAACGGTCAGACCATGCTGGATCCATTTGCACTTGGAATCACCACTATTTGTGGGGACCTTTCTTATCAATAAACTGCGTTCTGAGTACTCCTGGGTGAGCATTTAATGGTAAAACGTGTAGATCTCAGATGATGCGACAGACATTTACCGGTTGAATACGTTCCTTTCTCAGCGACCTTGGACTGTTGGCCACAAAAAATGGTTCACCGATACACAAAAAATGAAATCAGCAAATATGATCAAATATGCTGCTCGGAGAGATTACATGACTCACTATGAAACTTGTTTCAACGGTTGTTGTGGCTTTGCTTTCACTCTTTGGGTGACTTGTAGTTTCCCCAAAGATGGTGGCAACCCCCGACCGACTGTCCTCGACTTTGTGGAATCGGGACTATGTCTACAGACTTGAAGCAAATCCAAGCGTCACCTGTATGTCGGGCACAGGACAACTCGATACCACGGTGATCCACTCGATTGAAATAATGTGGTATAGAATATAGGTGAATCACTCCTGATTTTTTTTGGTGATGGAAAGGTCATGCATTATTCATCTTCAACACTTCCCGGTAAAAAAGATAGACCACGCATCACTGAAAATCATCTCAGGGCCCAACAATGAGCAGCCAATATAATAAACATCATCTATCATAATCTCATGTGTGTCATATATATATATTCATATATATATATACATACATACATATTCATATATATATATATTCATATCATATATCATCTCATCTCTTTTTGCAGAAGTTTCCTGGCACGGTGTTCCGATGAGCCCGGGCTGATGGTAGAGTCCACGCAACGTGGTCCGGCTGGCCGTGGAATTCCTGAGGGCAAAATGGGCACAGCAACACAGCAAAAGACGAAGGCATTCCTAGGGACCAAATTGGATGGGTCGTCTAGTGAGTCCTATACCACTGTATTCATCTTTTGCCGGAATAACTGGGATAACCAACTGCAAATAAACCATTTTTTACAGGGTATTTGAGAGCCATGAAACCCGAATTGGAAAGAAGCAAGAACAGGCACATCACTGAGAGCCATGGCTGCATAGGCAACCATAGGCAACATTGGGTTTCCAAGATGATTTGGGACAGTGTCACTGTTAAGCAGCCAAAGCGGGTCCACTTTATAGGAGCCGGCAAGGCTCCTTTTAAGGACAGAAAGATGTGCCACGGAATGTAGGGAATCTGCCACACAAGGCCGCTGACCGTGAGACTCAGACCGCGGAAAACGCACAGAATGCACAGAAAAGCTGATCCGTTTGCGGATCACTCACCTTTTTTTTGCTCGGACGATCTCAACTGCGATATGTTTGGCTCGTTTTCTGAAGAATCCACTCTTCCGTATCAGCCATAATTCCTAGTTTTTCTCCGTCCCATGGACCAGGTAGCTGTATGGATGGGGCGGCTTCGGGTTGTAACCCCGGATAAATGTGGGAAATCCACCTACATTTTTTCATCAAACTTCCACCAGATGTGGATGTTTTTTCCCTAGCTTTCCGGGTACTTTTCCATGACTTGAGGATCCCGCAATCAATATGCACAGATCGCAGCTTGACTCTCAGCTAGCTGAGCCAAAAGTGCTTGACTGCACTTTTTGGCCAATAGCTTAGGAATAATACATCAAATCGTCTCCGCTGGTCGTCTCCGCTTGTTTGCTCCATAGCTGGCGCTTCCATTCAGCGCTGGAATTCCACAGATTTTTACTGACGGGTTTGAGCAGTTTTTGATGACGAAAAGGCCCTTTTTGGCAGGTGGTTTGAGGAACAGATGCCGTGAAACCATGTGAAACCAGGAAATCATCCCCAACAGGTGCAGAAGGTTTCATTTGTGGCCTTTAGTTTTGTTGCTGAAGCTGTGGTCTTCCTGATTCGTAGGACGACATGATTTGTTGTGGTGTCAAACGTTTGTCATTTGCATCTGCCAAAAGGGATGATGCTCCCAAGGAATCTGCATACTGAGCAATGGCTTGTTCAAGCACCAACCAACTTACCGTAACTTACCCTGATTTCAGGAGAGTTTTTGTCCCTCTAAAGCTGCGGAATTGAGATGACCCAACTCAATTCTGCTATAGGTACGTTGGGAGGTTTGGTATCCAGACTAGATGACCTGTGGCTATGGGTCAAAAAGAAAGCTGCATCCTCACATTCCAAGACACAATTTTCTGCGTTCTCTTCACTTTTGCATTGTTCCTGGGTGAGCAGGATTAGTTGACCTGCAGGCATGTGTCAAGATGCGCTGAATGCTGGCAAAAACATAAGCATTTTTCCACCAAAGGCCAGGCAAAAGTTAGATGAACCCTGAAGCTTAGTTGGATTGTAGTTTCAAGCGCAGCTGGTAGCTCTTATGATCTGTAGCCAGCTTGGATCCTATACCCCCAAAATCTAACACCAAAATCCCCAAAGTGATTTTGGCCGATGATTCTACTTCGATTTCTTCACATTTCTTCACTTTGTTCTTTTTTGGGCTTTCGGGCCTTTCGGGTAGCAAATCATCCAAGAAAAAGTGAACGCTTTCCGAGCAAACAAACGGGACCTGTTTCACGCACCTGGAATGCTGAGGCCGAAGCATGGGACCAGTTTCGCACAGCAACTCTTCGCTTAGTAGCTGAATTACTTGGCATTTGTGGGATTTTACAGAGGAATATGGAACTGATATGAGCCTGGGATAGCCTGGGCGATATCAGCGTCGGGATAATATCAGGCATTTGCCAGAAAGATGAACATGTAAGGGGTTGCAAAAGGCGACGAGGGCGATCGATTGCGAGCCTGAAAGTGTTTCAGAACGTGCTGTGCGGTGTCCCCTGTTTCAAAATGCCCAGTATCGCTGGTAGATGTCTGATTTTCTGCGTGTGATGCGTTACCCGTAGAGCTATCTGGGTTCACCATGGGTCACCTTTTAAAAGGCTGAATCCCGATTGGTTATGCTTGGTTGCTGCCCTGTTGTCGGCAATTGATCTAACATGCCAATATATGTTACATCCAGATTTCGTAGGTTTCTCTCCCAGTATTTATAGATGGAGATTACTGTATAGATATCATAACCACTGTCGATTCATAAACCAAAAGTTGGTTTGCACTTGCCCCCCAGACGGCTCGGTCGGGCGACAGGTTCCTAATTGCTATGGAACTCATCATCCAATTTCAAAAAAGCAGGCTATGGAACCACTATGAACCAATCATCTAGTATATAGTAAAACCATGTAAAACCAGCAACCCTACGTAATCTTCAGGGATTCCTGAGACTTCACGTGGCACACATGTGGTGGCCACAGAAATGCTTCCAGTACGTTGCTTGAGGGAACGCAGCGTGTCACGCGAAAACTTCGGCTTTTGCACTGACCAGTTGGAGCACAGGAATTGGCAGTCTGTCCTAGATCAGAAGGGCATGGCTTTGTGGTTTGCCGTTTTTGGACACATGCAAATCCTCTCAGCAAACTCTCTTTTTCATTTGTGAGGGTCCCTTGCCTCTCAAACCCACCTACAGTAGATGCAGTAGATAGAATACGGCTGTGGCCGAGCTGAAAAATGTGGTACAGACGGTACAGCCTGGTACCAACAAATGGCCTTTTTCACAATCCCTCCAAGTTCAATCTTTGGTGTTCAACATGTTTCTTATTCTGAAACGTAAATGATACCGCGAGACCTCCATTTATATGATTTTACCATTAAAGCCTCCATCCAGTTTTTCCGTCAATGGACGAAAGCTCCTGCTGGTCTTTTTCCGCCAATGCTCAGTAGGACTTGATTGGCGAATGTCGGATGCTGGCGATGTTTCCCTTTCTCCCTGCCTTCGTATACCGTATACGGATCATTTCGTGGGATAAAATCAACGGGTTAGAGAGAGAGAGAGAGAGAGATCGTTTTCCAAATTTGAGGTGTGACCAAAATTTGAGAAAGATTGTATGAACCATTATTCATGAGCCATTATATCCGATTATGAGCTGATTCATCCAGTTGATCATTTCCTCAAAAAATGCCGTTGCCATGTTCTCCTGGGGAGCGATGATAAACTGATAACTGGAGCCACAAGCTCTGTAGGAAGATACCAGTTGGCTACCATAAAAGGTGTCAAATCGAGGGTTTCTTGGGATTTTCTTGTATTGTTTTTCCCTGTGCTTTTTGTACTTTTTCTAAGCAACCAGAGTCCGTGTCAACTTTTGTTAAAGGCTTCTGCCACTCGCTCAGGTGGGGGTTAGAATGTTCGATCCGCCAACTATCCAATTCTGTCATGTCTTGCCAATTTTAAATATTCAGCATCTGATATATTTTTTTGGCCACATTTGATACATTTTGTTTCTCACACAGCCACTCGCTCTATTCCCATTTGAAGCAGGCAGTATTTAAAAGTGCAACCGCCATTGGCGATCGGCGATCTCCCAGATATACATCCCCTCCAACTCAGAGGGATGGAGCCTCTGAGGGCCCGCATCCGATGGCGATCCGGCTAAGAACCACGGGGTCCTTTTGCCAACCAAGCGGTCCAATGAGTGCAAAAGATGCTGTGCAGAGCACCTCCGAAAGAAGACATAAGACATGTAAACTTCGTAAAACATAGTGACTCAACGAATTGGATCCATCGAATCCCATGGAATCACATGGAATCTATAGATCTAGAATGATCTGAAGCTAAATCCACTCCAATCCACAGAGATCTCGGCACTTCAGGTCTCGTCTCGGCGCCGAGGTGCAACCGTGGATGTTCAACAGCTGGGTTGGTCCATTTTTTTTTGCTGCAGCCCAAGGAAAATGGTCATTTTCAGAAGGACTTCAATTTTATAATAGCGATATCCATGGGGATTTTTTTGGGGTCGCCATTTTCAGACAGAAAAACATAAAAAAGTGGTGTGAAACTACAGTAAGTTTTAAGGATCAGGATTGAAGGCACAAGATCACGAATGACCAGATAGTTCGGCTGATGTTGGAGGTTGGGACTGAGTCAAGCCATGCGAAAATTTCGGGGTCGGATTTTTGAGACATACCTCTGTCCTAAAAAAAGTGTAAGGCGCGAGTTGGGGTTCTCAAAACCATGAAAAAAAGCCACGATTTGATGGTTTCTCATGCTTTTTAAACCATTCTCCATGAAAAAAAGAGCTCTAAAAGCGGCTCTGTCCAAGAGACTAGGTTTTCAGAAAACACGAAGTTTAAAACACAGAAGAACACAGGTGGTTTCTCATACGATTCCCCACAGGATGGGGCCCCCCAGTTATAAGTTGGTTTATAAACCCCATTAACCATAGTTATCTATAGTTATATCTACCATAAACCATAGAATTCAGCCATTTATAAACCAACTGAACGCTATCTTGGGAGCCCATCCTGCATAGATCTGTCATTTTGCAGGGTTTTGCAGGGTTGAATCCATCGCTTTCAGAGGAGCCGAAGGCACCGAAGGCACCGAAGGCATCCCAATGGAAGGTGCGGATATGAGCTATATGGATGGGGGGAGCAGGTCGGTAGATGGTTGGTTAATACTGGTTAATAATGGTTAATACATAATGATGAATAATGGCTGATAATGGTGAATAATGGTTAATCATGGTTAATAGTGTTTGATAATGTTTCATCATGGTGAATAATGGTTAATAGTGGTTGATAATGGTTAATAATGGTTAATAATGATGATTAATGGGTAGTAATGATGAATAATTGTGAATAATGATGAATAATGGTTAATAATGGTTGATAATGGTTAATAATGATGAATAATGGTTAATAGTGGTTGATAATGGTTAATCATGATGAATAATGGTTAATAATGATGAAGAATGGGTAATCATGATGAATAATGGTTAGTAGTGTTTGATAATGGTTAATAATGATGAATAATGGTTAATATTTGTTGATAATGGTAATAATGATGAACACTGGTTAATAGTGGTTGATAATGGTTAATAATGATGAATAATGGGTAATAATGATGAATAATGGTTAATAATGATGAATAATGGTTAATAATGGTTGATAGTGGTTAATAATGATGAACACTGGTTAATAGTGGTTGATAATGGTTAATAATGATGAATAATGGGTAATAATGATGAATAATTGTTAATAATGATGAATAATGGTTAATAATGGTTGATAGTGGTTAATAATGATGAATAATGGGTAATAATCATGAATAATGGTTAATAATGATGAATAATGGTGAATAATGGTTGCTAATGGTTAATAATGATGAATAATGGGTAATAATGATGAATAATTGTTAATCGAAGGAAGTTTAGAAGTCAAACTTCCGACAATATGGACAGATGAAAAGCAGAGTAGGGCAGAGGCAGAGAGAAGAGAAAGATTAGAAGAGAGAAGAGTAGAAGAGAAAGAGTAAGAG
>Ga0126342_10010478_pt1 | contig 16584 bp, 11 predicted proteins | sample Cyp1metagenome_FD_92528 | JGI IMG/M metagenome (GOLD analysis project Ga0126342, IMG submission 92528) | Coral microbial communities from Lord Howe Island, Old Settlement Bay, Australia - Cyphastrea 1 metagenome | ecosystem: Host-associated > Invertebrates > Cnidaria > Coral ... | reverse complement strand
TACCAGATCTTTAGACACATATTTTCTATAATTCAATATTCCCCCTTAAAATGCATTCAAATTGCGAATCGATGGACATACAGTCACCGACAGAATTATGGAAAAAAAATAATTATGGAAAAAGTAATTATGGAAAAAAAAAGGTTCGTAACTTTTCTATCATAGACAGGCGGCGCCTGTAAATTGAAACGTTTTTTTTTTCCATAATTCTGTCGGGTGTTGTAGGGCCATGGCTTGACCATGGCGAACTGTTAGTCATAACCACAGGGTAAGATGATTTAAGCCACCAAAGCTCGAGCGCTCGCTCACCATCAGACGGCGGCGTCACGGAGCCTGCCGACATGAAAAATCCAATCATAGGAATCCCATGGGATTTTTGACACCAATATGTACCCTCTGGCAAACGTTTACATAGCGAACTGGAAAATCACCACTTTTTTTGGGGGGGAAATCAACTATTTCTATGGTCATGTTCAATAGCTATGTTAAATTACCAGAGGGTATATCATACATTCCGATGGATAAATATCATACATGAATCACTCCATCCTCTGTACATCAATTCATATCATAAATGAAAAAAACTGGCTGGTGGTGCTATTTTTCCATCTTGAAAAATGATGGACTTCGTCAATGGGTTTCGGATGATCTATCCCATATATGGAAGTCATCCAAAATTCCTGTTTTTTCACCACCAACCAGGATAATTATATGGATTATAACCACCATATATGATATATATATATATATGGGTTATAACCCCTAATAAATCCTAATAATATGGATCCCTAATAATATATGGATTATATATGGGATATATGGGATACTATTGAGAAATCCCTATAACCGCCTGGCTGATGCGTGGTGCCGGCCGGGAATCTCCAGTCGTCATGTGTCATGGGTGGCCTGGAAGATGGACGCCGCTATGGGATGGCACAACCTCGCGAGAGCTGGGCTGTCACTGATGGCACAACATATTCTGTATATATGTATTACAGTAGAGAATATCATATTCTTACTAGTTATTATTGCTACTTGTTATTTATTATCATTGGATATTATTAGTCATTAGAATATTACCCACAGACGCCGTGTGTTGCCCAGACATTAACATTGAGAATGTCGTGTTGTCGAATATGTGATAGGAGAGATTGCAGAAAAAATTCTGCGTATACGCAGTGTTTTCCAGATTAGGATTCAAAGTTTTCAGAGCCTAGGTTTTAGGGTTTAGGCTTTTAGGGGTTGGGATTTAAGGGTTTGGGGCTTTAGGGTTTAGGATGGTTTAGGGTTTTAGGGTTTAGGGTTCGTCGTCTGGGAAATCTCAAAACACTGGCCCTGCGCAGGCGTTTGAGCATGTTGAAGGATAATGTTTATATAAACATGTTTAAACGCCATTTGAACCTCCGGGCAACACACAGCGCCTGGCCGTAATATTATGGTATAAATATATAAGAAACAACCATCCAGACGAGATTTGGGTGGTTTAAAGTCCCATAAAATTGCTGAGTGCTGATATAAAAGCCAACAGGTTTACCCCCTGGTTATTTAACATAGCCATGGGAAATGACCCATTTACAGATGGTATACCTATTAAAAATTGTGATTTTCCATGGCTATGCTAAATAACCAGCTGGTATATTGTAAATGTATACATGTATTAAATATACAAGAAACAAACAGTCCATCTTCCATCTACTCCGGGATAACTATGTATATATATATTATATACATATATAATTGTATATTATATATATTATATAAGTACGTATATATATATAATAAATATATATATGCATACACATGATGCATTTGAACAAGAGCCGGATTGGAATGGTGAAGTCTTGGCTTTGGAACCACCATTGCTCAATAAGTCCGCTGTCACAAATATCAATCCGTTGACCAACTATACTGCTGAGTCCCTTATAGTTGTATATTGCGTTGTACAATACATAACGATTGTTTAGATGTTATACATAACTTAACTACTTAACTGTATATCCTGTATATCCCCATTGTTTTCGTTAGTTTTCTCCACACGTCGTCCTTCACAAAAACAAAAAAAATATGCAAATAGCCGGTTTTTCAAAAAAAAAAAGGCAACAGAAAATCTACCAAGAAGATTTTCCCAGCTATAGACCTAGCATTTTCCCAGCAAAAAACCGGGGATATCCCTTGAGTTCCCGGCGTTTGGCCGCTTGCTGCAACTGCCATTCTGCACGCGCCCGTTGGGGTGAACCCACCTCCTGAAGCGGATTTTTTGGGGGAGATCTCTGTCAATTTATAGAGGTTGGTGGTTGAAAAACATTCCCAACTGAATGGAAAGTCATAAAATTCATGTTCCAAAACCACCAACCAGTATATATGTAGATATAAAATAATGTGCTAATATTAAAGATAGTAGCTGTTGTTATGATAATATATAATTAATATCTCTCTTTTTGTGAAGTTTTCAGATTTACATCAAATCTCGCTTGTGCTTGGTTTCTATAAACATCTACGAAAGTCAACCATCAGATGGCCATCTTGTTCGAGACAATCATAAGGACCGGAGATCCTTTTTTGGAATATCAAACTTTCAGACAATACTGAAAATAACCATTTGGAAAAAAAAGTTTGATATCAATCCTACTCATTAATCAAATCACCATTATGAATGGGAAAATCACCATTTTTTCCATAGGGGAAAACTCCAAATCCATCCAACTTGGCCAAAAAATCCTGCAAAAATCCGAGAAATGTGGTGCCTCATCTGATGGGGATGAGGAAGGGGCTGCCTTGGCGAAGACTTCCAGAGCTGAATTGGATCCTGGAGTTACCCTAGGGTAAACTTAAACTTATGTGGTTTTCCCCACCATGTGTAGATTATTTTCACAGGAAACCATGGGTTTTCCAGATCTAGGTTAGTTTGCCCTAGGGTATATAACGGTGTGTGTGTATATATATATAGAGAGAGAGAGAGACAAAGAGAAAGAGAGAAAGAGAGGTCGATAGATAGATTAGAGTAGAATAGTTTTGATTTGGATTGATTTGATTTGGATAGATGTATAGATAGGTAGATAGATAGACCAACATGTGTCTACCAATCTTATTCCGTCCTTTAGTATCCCATCATTTTCCATCTCATCTAGCTATCTACCTGTCTAATTACCTATGTGTACATACACATACAGCACATGCCAGACATGCCACTTGCCAAACTGTTTCCGGAAGATCTACAGGAACACCCTCATTTGGTCGAAACTCCGCTGATTGCAGGCAAGGAATGCCCAATCCCGATTTGTCACCACTGAATAATTTAGTGTAAGCCCAAAAAAATCCGGTGTAAGTCCACATGTTGGTGAATATCCCCTGTCTTTACAGCTGGATTTCTACCCAGCGTCAAAGCGCATTGAATGGCAATATGACTAAACATCTTAACGCTGGAATAATCCCTATTAACCCAATATAATCCCACAAGAATCCCACAGAAAACCATCATGTCTTCTCATTTCTGGGCTTACCCTCTGGTAATCAAACATGGCAATGGAAAATCCACCATTTGTAGATGATGTTCCCAGCGAACGAAAAAACATCCGTTTCCTTCGGGGATTTCCTGAGGATGGAACGTCTACCCTTTCTTCGCTCACTCTTTCGATGGGGCCCTACCAGCTTGGCGAACGGAGACAGAAGGGGAAAACACACTTTGGGAGGTGACAAAAAACACGATACGAAACACAACAAAAAATGGGGATTGAAACGAACAACGTGGAAGATACACAGCACCACGGTTCGTCCCTCAGATAGTGTGCCAATAGCCATGAGAGATAGCGAAAAGCACAAGCATTGCAGTCTGCTTTCCATTCTCGGTGCTCTGGAAAGTTGTCACCCGATGAAGATATCTGATGCTTCATTGTAGTTTGTGTTTGTTGTTGGTTCTTGTCAAGCGGTTTACGGGTGACATAGCCATGTTTGGAGGGTCACACCCCAAAAGAACATGAAACATCACCATCAGAACATATGTGAGAATGGGCCAGAAGTACATATACATACAATTATATACAATTATAGGAACCTCCAAAAAGATAGAACAGTATCCCAGCATATCTCAGCGATTTCTTCGTTGAACCTGTTCGAGAACTTGATTTGTACCCTCCGGCGAAGGCGCAGGGATGGTTTCTGTCGACGTCTCCTTGCCAGAGAAAGTCACAGAATGTATCGATTGGTCATTGGGATGTCGGGAAAACCTGGGAAAACCCTAAATCTTATGGTTGATCATGGCTTTTCCCAACTCAAATGGTGATTTTATGTGATTTTCATATCAGCTGCGACCCTTCACAAGAAATAGCCATGCTACCCCTACATTCATCATGTATGCTGTCTCCCAGTCCTGCAGCACGTGTGGTACAGGCGCTTGCACTGACCTTTGCTTCAACGCGGCAACCTGCAACGCAGCTCGAACAAAGTGCCTCCTGAGGCAGCCCTTGATGAAAACCTGGTGAAAACCTGGTGAACACGTGGTAACGATGTGTTTGATGTGTTTTCTGTGTTCTATCACAATGTTTTCAGCTTGCACCATCATTTTTCTGAGGCTGTCGGCCAGGTTGCCAGAATTTATGGATTTCAAACGACTTCAAGATATGTCAAGTCAAATACCACCATGTACATAGGTTATATTTTATTGTTGTTGAGCAAATACGGCATTCAACAACAAATACGATAATTTATGATCATATGTCGTTCAGCACCTTATTCAACGTCCCATTCGTTGGCTAATTCCCCCTGAAACAACTGCAGTTTTTTGTTGCTGACACTCCCAGCCCTTGTTAGTGAAAATCGCCCATTAACTTGGTTCAACATTCGTTCTGGCGTATTCTTGAAGTTGAATCCCCACAGAAAAACAATGATTAGCCTGCTAAATCGCAATGTTTACCATGATTTCACCAGCATTTGAATTGTCAAGTGAGCTGGAAATAGCCAATCCCATCTCATCAAAATCTCATAAAATCAACTCGTTGGTTCTTGTTTTTGTTTCCCTACCGTAGATAGGTTAGTTTCATAATCCCAGACCATCCACTAACCATCACTAACCCAAATTTCGTATCATTCCCTTCAACATCCTTCAACTACTGTAACCCAGCCACCTCACTTCTGAGCATTTGGAGGTCATGGTCGTGACTGATGACCTGTCTCTCTGTCGGGAAATCGAGGTCAGTTGGTGCCGTTTTTTTTAATTTTACCATGGAAAAATAGTGCTTAACATTGGAATATTCACCAATAATGTGGTTAATATACTGTTAATAATGGTTAATATGATGGTTATTATATGGTTAATGATGGTTAATAATCATGACTGCTTGGTGGTTTTTCGCCACCTACCCCTCTGAAAAATGATGGACTGAGTGAGTAACAGTTGGGATGATGACATTCCATTCCCAACTGTTTCTGGAAAGTCATAAAATTCCATGGTTCCAAACCACCAACCAGATAAAAAATCGTGATATAACCGTGAAAAGATGGTGCTTAAAGCATGAAACATCGCGACTTAAGCATGACAAATTATCTTTTTTGGACCATCAAAATGGTGATTCATATTGGGAATCCTGATGTTGGCCATGATAAATCCCTGTTTATGAAGGTACAACCATAACCATCCTCGAATAGTGGCCATATAAATCCAACTTTCGACTATGGCTATGTGTTTTATCATAGTGGTTCATAACTAGCCATCAGTTTCGAATTTTTGTATCAGTTATTTCAAGACTAATCTGACTCTAATGGTATTCAACCAGCAAAAATCTGGCTGAAATATCTTCACTCTCCTTGGAGCTGAAACGGCCAGCGGGATGATGATTTCCCGAAACCAATTTCTGGTCCATTCCAGTGACATCACGACGGTCATGAAGGAAATCTGCTTGGTGGTTGAGCCCTACCCATCTGAAAAATGATGGACTGAGTGAGTAACAGTTGGGATGATGATTCCATTCCCAACTGAATGGAAAGTCATAAAATTCCATGGTTCCAAACCACCAACCAGTTGTGCAGATTATACCATTAAATTCCGTTATATCTATCCCTCCAAATGATTTTTTCCCATGAAAGACCTCATAAAAAGATCTCCATGAAGATTCTATAAAAACAAATAACTTAGGATGTTTATTGTTCATAAGTATCCAATTCAGAATTTTCATGATAATCCACAAAAAGTGGATACCATTTTATCCATGACTAGTCAGTCTTCATAAATCATAAAATAATTCCATGACTCGCCCAGCATTTCCAAACCGGACCCCCAGCATCCCCCAGCCTTGGGAGTAATCTCTTTGAGTCGCTCCACCAGGGCACTCATGTGGGGCGTCAGCGACTGCGCTGAAGCGAAACGCGTTTCGCCGAAACGCCAATTTTACATGGGGGGAATTAATGATGATTAACCAAAGTGGATGTGGGCTTTGTCATATTTGGATTAATGATTTGGTATACCAAATATTAACCTATATATATTATTGGATATGGTATACCTGTAGCAACCTTTTTTTGGGGGTTTGTCAAAAATGCGGTTTGTCCTCTAAGAGGGGCTTCTTGATGCGGATCTTTGAAGCGGATCTGGGTTAATTTTCGTGCCCATCTTTTTGCCGCTGAAGATCAATTCGTATTTTCGAATATGTTCACCCCCTTGTTTTAAGCTTAAGCCCGTTCTAAAAATCGAATATGATTGAGTCCAAAAAAACAAAAATCTTAAAAAATAAAAATAAAAACAAGCATTGAATTAGCCACTTTGGATCAGCGTCCAAAGATGGTTGAGACGGAAGCATGGCAATGGACCCCAAAAAAAGTCAAATCCGTTCAACAATTCCAACAGGCTTAGCTATACTGCTATACCCACAAAATAAAATTTGGTTTTGAAACCAACAACCCGCCATTTCCCAGTGATTCGGATATGGATATAACTATAGTTTTACCATATATATATATATATTATAGATATTATATATCATATACATATATAATAATATAATATATATATAATCTCTATAATATATATATATATGTATTATAATATATATATATATATATGTATTATAATATGTATATATATATATACATATTTACCACATATTTACCATATATTTACCATATATGTAGCATTTGCACCACAGACATCTTCCCCATACATGACATTGGCCCATGCGTGTCGTCAACTTCTTCGCACCTGTGACTCCAAGGCCTGGCCGGGACAGCCCTGGCCCAGCCCGCCCCCCCGGCCCTCAGGATTCACATTTTTCACCAAAAATGGGGATGAATAAGGAAAAATACCAATGGTTAATGGGGATATCAATGGTTAATGATGGTTAATGATGGTTAATGATGGTTAATGATGGTTAATGATGGTTAATGATGGTTAATGATGGTTAATGATGGTTAATGATGGTTCATGGGATATCATCATTCATCTGGGATGTACCAACGGTTAATCCCATGATCAATGGATTTAATCAACTATCAATGGGGAAAATGGCCATAGAAATAGTGGATCTACCATAACGGATACCGTTACGACCGATACCTCAAGCGGCTACCCGGCCTGGTAATGACGGTAACCAATGGTTTTTTTGATGGTTAATGCTATCCATATGGGATATCCATGGTTAATGATGGTTAATGGGGATATCAATGGTTAATGATGGTTACCATCTGGTAATTTGTTGCAGTTTGCTATTGAAAATGGCCCAGTCGAAATAGTGGATTTACTCAGCTAGAAAATGGTGATTTTACCAGAGGGTATCCCTATTGAACATGAATAGGAACATGAAAAAATATCATAAACAAACTAAAATAAACTATTCATAAACCATAATAAACTACTCATCCTGGTGAAAAATATCGCTATTGAATATTGAACAATGGGGATGAATATCCCTATGATAAACCATGATGAATGTTCTATCATCTTCTTCAATCTTCCCTATTCTTTGATAAAATTTCACCATTGATGAAGATTTGGGAAGAATAGATGAATCACTAAATATGGGGGTATATATATATATATGGATAAACCATCAAGAATATTATGGATAAACCATATGTCTATTGTAGACATAGATCATTAAAAAAAACAGGGATGAATAGAGTTGTACATCTTTACATCAATGGTGGTATACATCTATACATCAATGAACACTTCAGGAAAAATGGGGATAAGGGAAACATCCCATTGATGATTGATGTTCATTGATGTATAGATGAATATAGTGGGATTGAAACATTTCAATGAGGATTTAACTAATATAGTAGAATATACATATATATATATATCTTAGAACATGTTTGTTTAATTGACTGTAACCATTTCTACTGAAGAGTGGCTCTTGATCCTGTTTGATTCACAGAAATAGCATTGATGTTAAAAGTAGAATAGATTGTTGGAGAAAAAACAACTATCAAAACCGGGCTGATTAGACCAACTAGAATGGGATAGCATCTGATTCATAGAAAAAACCTTGGGGACATCATCGATGTTCACAGATGATCATAGATGTTCACTAACTTGTTGGGATATAGATTCGAATCATTGATGATATGTCCCCCTGAAAATTCGATAAACATGATATTGGTTAATTCAATGATGGAAAACTGCTTCGATGATGAATGTCATGGGATTTGACCATTGAATTTTCCATAAGAATCCCACGATATCCGCATGAAAAATAGCCAAAGAAACGGCTTGATGTTTTTCTTAATGGGGATATCCTCGGATGTAGTGGGATATAGTACAATATCGTAGGGGGGGGTCCAATGTTATCGCAGAAAACGTAAAAACTAAGCATAGTTTTCAATAAAACTCTGCTTGTATCCCATCTTGAGGGTGCACTAACTGTACAAGTTAGATTTCGTTCTGTCTTTGACTTGATTGCAGGGAAATCTGGCGGTTTTGGGTAACAGCTATGCCATGTGTAAAGTCAACAAGGCAAGGGGCATCGGGGGTATCATCGAATCAAGAAATCATGTCAGCAACAATTCCGCAGTGTTTGAAACTCTGCCAAAAATCGACAAGATATTGATATATGTCCACGCCGAATACAAAAAAAAACACTTTTCCCCTGTGTTTCAATAGACTTTCGGCATGTCAGAATCATGTGTTCATCATTTTCCCATCATTTTCCGACCATTTCCCATGATTTTCCATGATTTTTCCCAAGATTTCCAGCCAAAACCCATCCAGATCCTCCCCAGATCCGCCACGCCTGGACCCTCTGCGAGACTCGCGACAGCTGATCTTCCAACTTCTCCAGGCGATGGAGGCCACGGGAAGGGGTCACCTCTGGAATGTCAGGAAGTGGGTAATTCTACAATGTGCCCCCCCCCAGTTATAAGTTGGTTTATAAGCCCCAGTAACTATAGTTATAAGTACCATAAACCATAGTTATTGGAGTTATAAACCAACTTAGCTAATAGTAATATTAATGGAATACCAATGGCATATTATATGTAAACAATAGAATAATGGAATATTAATCATGGGATATTAATAATAGTAATTTTATCACAATAAAATAATGGAATTAACAATGGAATATTGCTAATAATGGAATTATCAATACACTAATGATCACTACATATAACAATGGTCATAATGATCATGAAGTTATCATAATAACAATGGAAGTGGGTAATTACAATAGATCAATGGGAATTTCAGGATCCTAAAATGGAGGTACTGTACCATATAAGGCCATATTTTCTGGGGATATTCCCTTAATTATATATCCATATATATATTATAATGATATTATAGCATAATGACATGATAATCTATCTATCAGAACTATGTGATTATAGTAATAGATAGAATCATAATAACAATGGAATACACTATAGTTTTACAATATTTTCATTATCAGTGTATAGCATTTATTACAATAATACAATATATTAACATTTATTGCAATAATACAATTGACGAAACAATGATCGGAACATCAATAATAATATCATTAAAATTATAGAATTGATGATACCCAATAGATATTGATAATTAAACACATGGAACATCAATGATAATGATATTATACAATGATATCTGATAGCTGTCATCCATCAATTGAAATATTATCCATGATATGGATATCACCCTCTGGTAATCAAACATGGCATTTGAAAAGCACCTAAAAATAGAGATTTTCATGGGAAAATCAACTATAAATGGTGAATTTCCATTGCCATGTTTGATTGTCCGAAGGTACAGCAGATGGAACATCAATGATAATATCATAATTGTAATATCCCAATAACAACAGAGCATAATTACAGATCACAATATCATATTTTTGATAATCACAACAGATCATTTCATGGAAATGATAATATCATTGAAACGATGATAGTAATCATTGAGAATACCCCAATGTAATAATGGGTAATTCCATGTAATTTGAATAGATTCCAATGATATTGATAATTTAATGGAATTGATAAGACCATTGAACTGATGATAGTTGCCATGGTCAATCATATTGGTAATATCCCAATTGAATATTATCCCATAGTTGGTAATATCCCATATGAATAATTCATAATTCAATTGGGATATTACCATGACATATGGGATATTACAGCTATGGGATATTACCAGGACAACTATGGGATAATTTGGTCAATAATGAATGACCATAGTTGTCATGATTGGGATATTCCGGTTATTCCAGGACAGATTGATAAACTGGCTGTGGGTAAAACAGTGCCCAGTCATCACCACCCCCAAGTGATCACCATTTTTATAGGTGGGACTGAAATAATAATTACAATTTGTGGGGGTTCCACATGGAATATCAATTAACCATGGAATATTGCTAACAATGGAAGTGCCATTTTTATAGTGGGGATTCCCAGTCATTTTTGTGGTTTGTGGCATTGTTTTACCCACATGATTTATTATAATTACAACTATAATTATCAATCTGTCATGAACATATCACCAACTATAATTATGGAATATCAATGGAATAATGGAAACTATATAACCTTTAACTATCATGGAAAAACACATATATATATTGTTAATGGGGATAGTAATGGAAACAGAACCAAATACAACGGAATAGAATGGAATATGGATATTAATGATATGAGATATTTAATGATATTAGTGGAATTATATTTATATGTCACATCATATGCTGGACATGGGATGTTTAATGGAAATATGGGGATAAATGGTGATAATATGGGATTGATATTGTCGAAATATCAAGGATCATTATGAACCACTCAATGATATCTAGATATAGTCATAGTTTGTTACATTTCTATAGATCAGTTCGTTTTAGTTGGTGATATGATATAATATGGGATGTTTTGTGGAAACATAACCAACTATCATGGACACAAACAATAATAACCCATATGGGATATTGAATGGTATATAAACGGGCATATAGAAACAAACTACAAATCTGGAATATTATAATAAAGAAGTAACTATATCTATCATTTTGACAATGGGGCAAAAAATGGTTGAATTCTCCACTTTTGTTTTGAATCTGGTCTGTTCTATCTTTGGGGGGTTGGCTGGGAAATCGCACATGGAGGTTTCTAGTTGAACATCGAACCACGTTTGATTGCCGGATGTACCGAGAAAGCAGACCCCAATTAAGATAGAATTTGGAAGAACTAAATCCTAAAATTGGAATGATCAATTGAAGCCATTATGAATCTTTTTAGGGGTTACTATAGATGTCTTTCCCATCAGCCCCTCATTTAAACAAGGGATTTCCCCACTTAATTCTAGATGGCTATTCTACCTTCTGGTAATTTAACAGTTTGCTATGAAAGCCACTAAAAAAAACTTCGATGATCTACCTAATATAAATATATATATCTCTCTCTCTCTCTCGGACATGTTCCGTAGCAAACTGTTAGTTATTAGTAGAGGCTATCCACTAAAATCTTCGTTGATGTGGGATTTTCCCAAATTTGATGAAACCAGCCATCCCACCGCACCAATGCCTGTGGCTCCTCCAAAGATTGATGCCTCCAATGGAAAGAATGTCGGAAATGATCGTACTCAAGTCATCAAGATAATATGGTGCATACATACATATATATATAATGAATATATAATTATATGTGTATATATATATATATGTATATAATGAATAATTATATAACTATATATATACATACATAGATGATCTATATATCTGAATTTATGGTGGGACATCTTTGGAAATCATCAAAATCAACGATTCTTTTGTTCTCAGAGGGAAACTCAGTGGGCCTTGGACTTGGCAGTCGGCTCAGGTGCTGAACATCTTGTTCTTGCCTGGACCGTCCGACCGTTGCAGCGGCGATATGCCGCGATGAAGCGCAATGACGATGCTTAACAAATCTTAGTTTACATACAATTATGTATGTCTATGTATGTCTATGTATATCTATGTATAATATAATATATATATATATGTATATTTGAAATGACGATCTGTCCAAATCTGCTTTCTGGTTCGGTTCAACTGAGAAACTGGTTGATGTGTTTCTGCTTCCGGTGAATCCAACACCACCACACCTTAAAACAAAATGTTTGCCCAAAACAGGGTAATATCCCCATATGTGGCAAATTTAGAAACGAACATGAGGTTCAAGATGCTAAACCATGCACTAGCATTGTGGTTGCAGGATGTTGCAATATGTTGCAGGCAGAATTCAAGATTTAACCAACAACCAACTCGAATGCTGCATTTCAACACCACCTCATGTAAATCTTACGGGCAAACAATGCTTGAAACCATCAGAAACCCATCATCAAACAGATATAAACACAACATAAAGTCAGTATAAACAGTGAATAAACCCAACATCAACCCTGTTTTTGAACCCCAAAAATCACTTTCACCCACCCAACAACAGCATTTCGGTTCCCCAAAAAAAGGGCCTGTCCAGGCTGTGCTGTATGAGTTGCAGTTGTTCAGTGTGACCGGTGCCGGTCGACTCCAGCTCCTCAACATGACGACGTAAAAAATGGGAAAGTTTTGGAGGGAACATCAATGGCTATATATATATATATGTGGTATATACTACAGTATATACACCACCAACCAGATAGTTACATATGTATATATATATATATTTCAATGGGAGATCTCCAGGATCCTAAAATGGAGGCACGTAAACGCACCATATTTTGGGCCATATTTTGGAGGGATATCCCCTGAAATTTAGGCCTGAAAAATAGGCCTTTTGTTTATGGTAGGTACCTCCATTTTAGGATCCTGGAATTCCCATTGATAACAGATTGGAGCAATCAACTGGCTGGAAATATCGAATGAAATGACCTAACATCTGTTTTCATATGTTTGCCTGATTTTTTTGGACATATCCAATCAACTATACCAACTATACGGTATATGTAGGAAAGATATAGCTGATATAGTGGTAAATTAACTCATGATGGTTGTAATTAGCTATCATAACTGATGGGAAATATAGAGGTAACTGATGGGAAATGATCAACTTACCAAATAATGGGGGAGTGATCCATAATAATTAAATTAATCAAATCATCATCTCATTCCCCCATTCCCTACGTTTATAACCGGTGAGTAGTAGCAACAAAAATAATAGCAATAACTAAACCTGTTATCAAATAACTGTAATAACTATTAATAATCCCCATCGATATTTCATAGTTATCACAAAAGAACTGTATTGACAATAATCAAAATAACAATAATCAAAATATAGCAATAATAATAGTAATATCGCTATTCCCCATCAATATAAAAGCATATTTTGCAATAGCAATCATCAATTTATGTCATTGTCTCTTCTGACAGTCATGGGATCATCTTATGGGAATTCTGAGAAATCACAGAAATTTGAAACATCCTCGGAAATAGGCTGGTATATATATATGATAGAGTTATAATGGGATATACATTATATATATATACACGTACATATATGTACATATATGTACGTATGTAAATATATATATATATTATGTACATATGTATATATATATACTGGTTGGTGGTATACCTACCCCTTTGAAAAATATGAGTTCGTCAGTTGGGATTGACATTCCCCTTTTTTGGAAAATCAAATTCATGTTCCAAACCACCAACCGGCTATAATAACAAGTTGGTGTATGATTATAGTTATAAACCAACATTATTGCACTATGGGGTTAAAAACCAACATTGTATCATAACTGGTGATGAACACTATACAATATCAAATTATATAATCATATATAATGATGATTAGTATTATGACATCCCTATATTAATATGTATTATCATATTACACTATGTACACTAATTATTAAAATACATATAGTGTATACCCAGGATATTAACCATATATATACATATATATACATACAATAATATTACCCATATGTATCACAGTGGTTTCCCCATAATATTACACAATATAATGGGTTTACTACACTGATGGGATGGAATGGGATGCATCTCACACTTCAGCATGTAGCAGGTGGCGCAGGAAGCTTTCCTGGACTCGCTGTTGTACGGACTTGAGTCGCCCTTCCAAATTCTCCTGGCACAACTCGAAACTCCAACATGCGGAACAGTTGGTAAAAGCCATCTATAAACAGCATTCAATGGCTATAAACAGTGGGTTTCTACCCAAAATTGGGTGTAGCAACCAACATTTTTTTGGGGGGGAATTTTGGGCAATTTTGTATCATGACTATGTTTGATGGGACAACTTGGAAAATCAACCGTAAATGGTTGGAAATGCCTGGTGCGAAGCAACAATAAATGGATTGAACCAACTTTATCATGAACAATGGACAATGGGGAGTTTTTATATTTTAACTAATAGGGTGCTAACCGAAACATTAGGGGTGTGAAACCAACAATAATGGAGATACAATGGGGATAGAGCGGGTCTATCTTGGGACAATATCATCAATATGATATGTTTTTTTCCGAAGAAGGGTTGGACTTTCTCAGAAGTTGTGGCGGCCAAATCATGGGAAGGATGATGAACCACTTTTACGATTCCATAAGAACAGGGCACTTCAAGGGATGTCTTTGCAGAAATTCCGGTGTGACTGTTGTCCAGGAAGATGTTTCGTAGTTTTAATTGAAGGGTCTTCCAGAAACATTTTTTGGTTTGCTTTACCTCAGACAACCGGTTGTGACATTCGTGGCTTTGTCGGATACCCATGGATACCCCAAATTCCAAGGCTCACCCCAAAAGTGTCAACCTCAACAAAGATTGCCATGTCCAAATTTCGGAAAGAATAAACTTCCCAAAACGCCAGTCAGCCAGTCATAAATTCTCCAGATGATTATATCCAACCAATGGGATATTGGGATATTATATGATTTATATATATATATATATATCCAACTATGATATAATATGATAATATGTGAAATATATTGGGGCATTATGGATATTATGATATATGGTAAGATGATTATATCCAACCATCTTTCCATAATTTTACCCATATATCATGATTCAAATATTACCATAGATCAACAATATTATGAAATACATTGGGATATTATCTGGTTGGTGGTTTGAACCCTGAAAAGTATGACTTCGTCAGTTGGGATTATGACATTCCCAACTGAATGGAAGGTCATAAAATTCCTGTTCCAAAGCACCAACCAGTTATGATATATGACTCATATCACATATTACCATAGATCAACAGCATTATGAAATATATTGGGATATTTTGATGGATGACTCATATTACATATTACTATTACCCACCATTTTTCCTTCAGTTTCCTCCACTGAGTTCCCACCCGTTCCACACGGTCGATTAAGGATCGCAGCTGCTCATCTTTCATGCCGCAAAACAAGGGAAAACACATGGAAAATCTGCTTTTGTCTAGCTGATTAGGTTGATTATGGTTGATATATCCCAGATGATATCCCCATGACCCCATGTATAGAATGAAACCATGTGGTTCTTTTAGCTGATATATGATATATCGTTATTTCATGCAAATATCTCACATGAATTTGCTCAAAAAACCATCCAAGGTTTAACGAAGTACCAATAATTTGGGGGTAGGGGAGATCAGTGGTGATAGCTTTGGATCAGCCCATTGATAGGCCAACAATCATGACTTTGGCGATGTTTGTGGGCAAGTTAATCTAATCCTCAAAGCAGAGTCATGTTATGTCATGTTGGCCATTGGGATCGGGAAGAACATGTCACACTGGGGGAACCCCACATGTTGATATGCCAGACCTGCAAGTCATGCAAGGTTTTAATACAGCTGTGGTTTTCTTTCTAATTTCTAGCACAAATCATCACCAAATTTTGGGGATATTAGATTTCAGATTTCAGTTTTTTTTTGGTGGCCCTATATATATATATATCGATATGTGTATATATATATATATAGGTATATAGATATACTGGTTGGTGGTTTTAACCATCTTGAAAAATATGAGTTCGTCAATGGGTTTCGGATGACATCCCATATATGGAAATGTGAACAAATGAATCCTTGTTCTGGATGTAGTCGAATGGTAGTACCTTGTGTGCTAGTTATTACCGAACCTCACTCAGGCATTGCAGTCAGCGCGCAGCCGTTTTCCTCTTGCGGGCGCTTG
>Ga0126342_10010477_pt1 | contig 16585 bp, 12 predicted proteins | sample Cyp1metagenome_FD_92528 | JGI IMG/M metagenome (GOLD analysis project Ga0126342, IMG submission 92528) | Coral microbial communities from Lord Howe Island, Old Settlement Bay, Australia - Cyphastrea 1 metagenome | ecosystem: Host-associated > Invertebrates > Cnidaria > Coral ... | reverse complement strand
GCAGGAAACCTTGTGCTTTTCCGTGTAAAGTGGCTGCAGCCGGCGATGAAAAGCACCTCCTGTGTGCTGCGGGCGCGGCTGCGGTCGTTTGGTTCCTCCTCTGTGTTCTGCAACAAGTGGTGCGTAGTTCTATTCGTTGCTTGAAGCTGCGATTGCAGATCGCATTGGAATGGCTGCATGAATGTTGCATGCTCTGTGTCGTGGGGAGGAAGCCGGGGCAGGAAACCTTGTGCTTTTCCGTGTAAAGTGGCTGCAGCCGGCGATGAAAGGTACCTCCTGTGTGCGGTCGGTTTGCTTGGGTGTGAAGAGTGCAGTGAGAAGTGTGAAGTGCGAAGTGCGAAGTGGAGCTTCAAATGTGACATGTGAAACAGGACACAATTTTCGCAGAGTGCACGCACGCACGGGCTTGGCTGGTGCACGGCGCATGCAAGTTCTATAGATGAGAAAGGTCTTATATATATGTATATATATATGTATATATATATATGTATATATATATCCCTAAGGCAACTTCCGCCCCGCCTCGTGCGGGTACTACTGGTAGCTATATATCATCATATGGGGATGGGTCAAAACCTATTCTCACATATTATCACCATATGAATGGAGGAATCACCATCCATTGACCAGCTATGACTTAGGGTACCGTTTGGGTCCCGCCATCGACATCCAAGGCTCTGGGCCGCAATGCTTTGGCACGCCGCATCGCCAAAGAGGTAGGCCCAGGCGTCCGGGATGCCAACTTTCAGATTCCTCAGTAAAGGTGGTCATACTGTGGATGGGCCAGCGAAATCCAAATCAGCAGTTTAAAATGGTGGTAAACATCCCATTATTTTGTTGGGGTTGAAAAACCATCCTTTTGGTGATGCAGGATTTCGCGACCATCCACAGTAGCACATAATATGATGTTATCAACAATATTGACAAATAAAAACTAGGCATGTATTAGACATCTAATATTATCATATTATCAATATTGTGATATCATGTATATCATATATATATATATATTAACGATGGCTTAGTAATGTTTAGTTATATGTTGGTAGTACTAACAAATTAGCAATAGTTCACCGTATAAGCTAGCCGCTAGCCCGTTTCGTAATGTCATAGACACGAACTTAATACATCTTAATACTAAGTAAAATGTTGTATCAGTGAATTGAAATCCATTTGATGCACCTAAAGACGTCGGAAAGTAAGAGAACGAAAGTGGAATCAGCAAACATGTGTTGTTCACAGGCAAAATCACAGGGTCCTGGTTGAAGCCATTAATCATTCGTCAAATCCCTGCTCAAGGATAGGAAAAATCATCGCAGGGACAGCAGGTTTTGATGATCATACCGGAATCAGGTATCGACATCCTCAATTTCACTTTGAGGAATCTTGAGGCTTGAGTCAACTTGAGTCCAGGAAAAAAAAAACTTTCTAACATACCACAGGGTTCAACTCATCTTTACGACTTTCACCCACCAATCTCATCGCATCTCGTCACCGAGCTTCCACCTTGTCAGGATGAAAAGGTCAAACCTCGGAGGTGTGACCAGGTCCGGTGAGGGTCCCACATAATATGTATATATATATTATATAATATATAAGTAAATCAATAAATGGTTTCAATCTATGTAAAACCACAAGTGATATCATATATACTTACATATAAAATATATTTATAATATATATAATACATCATACGCATTATATAGACATAACATTACATAACTGGTTGTATTAGATTATATTGGTGATATTCCAGTTCGCAAACTGCAGGATATTCCCTATATTACCCTCCGTTTGATTGCCCGAGGGCAAGTGGGGTGGTTTTTACTAGGTCCTACTGGGTTGTACAACTGGTTCGTATAAATGATATGTGGCATTAACCACTAAATGATTATACAACTGGTTAGTAAACAGAGGAATGAGCCAATGACATTTGGGATAAACCACGAATCGGGGACTTCCTAACCAGTTGGTAAGTAGGACAGATTGTAGACAGCCAAAAAAACGGAAAAGGTTCCATTTACCGCTATAACTATAACTCAAGATTGGATTTTACTAAAATTGTATCTTTATTTTTGGCGGTGCCAAAAAGATAGATTGGTAGATAGAGTCTGGTAGATAACTCATTGGGAAAAAAAATAGATAGATAAACAATTTGTATACAAATCTTTGAATACATGTTGGATTTGATATTTGTATAGATATTTATCTATCAGATCCAACATGTATTCTAGATATATACTAGATATTCAATCATAGTCTCTTTGAACATGTTGGATTTGATTAGAAAACAGCTTTGCCTACAGAGGATGGAATTAGATTAGATTGATTGAAAAAAAAGACTAGATAGATCAGACATGAAAATAGTTTAGATTCAGACATGAAAATCAAATTAGAACAGTTCAGATAGATAGGTGGATAGATAGGTACGCAAATAGGGTTTTGCGCGGCTGATTTGGGATATAAATAGATGGTTTTGTCCTAAACTAAGATCATCCCCAAAAATTGACGCTTGAATACCTCATATGTTACCTATTCCAATGGTAGTTTTGGGATTTTTTGGGGGATACCATGGTTAATCCATTTTGAGACACAGAAATCGATCTGCCAGGTGACAAGGAAGCAAGGACCTCAACTATGGTGGTGACCTCAGCACTGAGCTGAAAAATCAGAAGCCGAGAGTCAATTGGATAATTCAATTTCTATGGTTAAACAAATATGAAAACATCTTGTTAAATAGATGGAAAATTAGAATATATATATATATATATTAAAAAAAAAAACTAGTTGAAACCATTGCCATCGAACCCAAAAAGGAACAATGAAGTTAAAGCAAATGGTTCCCTCATGTCAGATCAAAATACATGGCATGATGTGGCGATCAAAGCCTCGGCCCTTACCTTGGCGAACATCAAAGAGCTACCCTCCAGTGTCACCAAACGCGGCTGGCAATCTCCGGTGTAAATGGGAATCTATATATGTAGAACATATACCATCTGCTTATTTAACAGAGTCATGGAAAATCCCAATTCTTAATAGGTAAACCATCTATTATAAATGGGCCATGGCTATGTTAAATAACCAGAGGGTATCGGAAAATCATCGCACAAAATGGGAAACAATCCAGCAAACCGTGTTTGATCACCATCAGAGGGTATTTTTTTGTGAATGACATTCTGAAAGCTCCCAAAGATGGTCACATAGAGGCTCCCTCACACAAATTGTCAACGCATCCATACACGGATCAATAAAAGTAGGCACCCCAAAATGTGATAAATTATTGCTAGAAATGGCAGGGCCTAGCATCTATCCCCATATTTGCCTGCCACTATATGGTTTGGATTTGTTTGCTGCTTAATATCAGCCCGTCTCGCATTTTCGTAGGACAGTATTGATTACTGCAGTCAGTATCCCCGTTGCTTGGTTAGTACATGGTCTGTGTGTGGGATATCTTCAACTGCAGTATATCCCAGCTATGTCCCATTTTCAATGGATTGGTTTTGTTGGGAAAATCTTAACCGGAAACCATAGATTTTCCCATAAAATGTTCGGGTTTCCTGTAATGGAAACTAACAGTTTGCTATGAACAATCACCATTTTTTATGAGTAAATCCACTATTTCTATGGCCATTTTCAATAGCTTTTTGTATGTTTACCAGAGGGTACATCTTGATTGCTGGTCACAGTCAGAGATTCTCATTGCTGGCATCTCCTTCATATCCAAACAATTGTCCCTGCTCCCACTTACCCTCTTGCAATCTAAACTGGCAATAGAACTCCCACATTGGTATCCATGTATACAGTAGTATCCATCTATGTATAAATCTATATCAATTCATATCCATGTGTAGAACTTCCAATAAATGAAGTTAGTCATTTCCCATCGGCTTCCCTGCGAAAATCTAGCCAGTTCATAGAAAATCACCACCCTCAAATTTTGCATATTGCCATTATATCCCATGCAGCTATAGCCCAGTTAAATGTGCTTCATGTCTTGATGTTATCCCGGTTTTTTGCTGGTTCACTGGGGGTTTAAATCTCGTTTTCGCTGGTTGCTATCTGGATTATATTCCATGTTCATCCATTTGATCCTCGATAAATCAAGGAGTTTGCTGGTAAATCTCACCCGTTGTGGTAGTGTCAACCCCGGAGAAATAAAGTCTGTTGATTAATTAGTGGGTTGAAACTGGCACCCCCCTCCTATAGGTGACCACTGGTGCTTGATTCATCCTGGCCCTGTGGTAATCAAACCTGGACAAATCCATATGCAGTCGACTTTCCCAGCTAAGTTCAAATCCCTCCTGAATCTTACCCTCTGGTAACTAAACTATGGAAAATCACCATGTTTTATGGGTAAATCCACTATAAATCGCCATTTTCAATAGCTATGTAACAAATTACCAGAGGGTAGCCAAAACTACAGGGCTCAACATTCCTCACAGGGCACTCAACCCAGGACATCACGGCAAACCTGGCATGCAAACCTACCCATGAGCTCTGTGCAAACAAAAAAACCTACCCACTCTCCACGTTATTTGTATAGACTAATAGTAGGTATATATAGGGGATTTCCCGGCCATCTATGTTTGATTAATCCTGGCTTAACTGCTAAAAAAATTAGTAGACATTTATTGTAGCCATCTCCCCTTCGGCGAGCATCAATGAATGCACTGCGAAAGGACCAGTCCTGCATGGATTGAAAGAGAACTGCACCAAGCATGGCACCTGGTCACAGGATGTCACAGGCGTCAGATCGATGGTTCATTGTCCTTTCATGATACATGCATAAAATATCATAAAATGTTCATCTGCAGTACATGTGAAAAATCAATCACATGTACTATATATATATATATATGTACATACCTCAAATTCCATTCCATTTCATAAACATTACTTTGCAGCTCACACAAAACCCTCCGCTAATGACTATCACAGTTTGCGAACATCCATCTATCATAGGTAAAGCATCTATTAATGATTATATATTGCAAATGGATGCAAATGGGTCATTTAAGAGTTTGCGAACTGTAAAATCACCACCTTTCATGGGTAGATCAGGGTACATCATGGTAAATCATGGTAAATCCTCTATTTTCATGGGCCATTTTACCATTGTTTACTCACTTTAAACGGGGTCCGCGGCTTCCCTGCGGCCTAGGGAACCAACCACACTGGAGACGGCAATGTAATAGTGGTAGCCTCAGCCGAGTTGCGGACACACCGCGATTTATACATGGTGATTTCTGGTGATTCTTGGAGTGATTTTTGGAGTGATTTATGGTGATTCCTGGAGTGATTCATGGTGATTCTTGGTGGATTTGGGTGATTTATGGTGAATTGTGGTGATTTATTGGTGATTTATTGGTGATTTATGGTGATTTATGGTGATTTACGCTACTATGTGGTGATTCATGATGCTTCTTAATGATGATTTCCGATATTCTCTACTGACATCCGAGATCATCATCCAGAGTAGGCCTGAACATAGAAAAAATTGACACCACCACCAACTAGTGTATGTATATATATAATTGTATTTAAAACATATGTTTACATAAATGTATATACAATTGTACACTATGTATAATTGTATAGTATATATTGCACCCTCAATAATTCATGAAGCACTGGGCGATTTGAAAGCCAATCGAGTTTGAGGGTTTTGTTGGCTGGCTGGCTGGCTAGGTATGGGTTTGTACCTGAATTTTTGGGAATAGTGCAAAATCCAATTGTTTAATATAATTACATAATTATTACACTATATTACACTGGTTTGTACATGATTACACTGGTTTGTACATAATTACACTGGCTTGTCCCATGAAAAACACAAAAACATCACAAAAAACAATTCTTGAGGTATACCACCTTTTCTGGAGAAACCCATATTGCAAGTGATTCACCCTGATTCCACACTCCAAAAAAATCCGGTGCAGCTGTGAATTCGGAGTTGGCGGCCATGCCTTCGTCGTGCAATGGCCGAGTTTCCCAGATTGCATCATATTCCAAGAACTTTTGAAACAACATGAATTCTAAATGATTGCACTCAAGCAGTACCAATTCACCATCTTCACAACTGGTGAAGCTAAATGGCAAAAAAGGATCCAACAGGTGCGAGAGTCAAGTAGGATCATGGTCCAATGGTACGCCCCTAAACCCAATGCCACAAACATCCATGAACCATCCCCAATTCATTCATCAATCATCGCTGCCAAGTAGCTGAAATGTGGGCCATTCTCAACGCAATTCTCAGTACCTGCCGGACAGGTCAACCTTAGATACCCTACAAACGTTAAATGTTTAGCTGACTACTTGGTGCTTCACCGCAGTTACGAAGTGGGCTATAAGCCTATTTATGCCTATTTGAAACCGTGACTAAGCCTACCCTACTTTTTTTTCTGTGGTTGTACCCCACTTACTGGGGTGAAGCAGCAAGCAAAGATCTGTATTTCCAGCAAAAGATGAGTGAGTACTAAACTGCCCAGAAAAAGGTTGAGTTCGGAAACAATCATCGAGCAAAATCCTGCTTGGAGAGGGAAAAAAACCAGGGGAACATGGGAGGAAATGAAATCACCAAGCAATCATTCACTGTGGCTGCGATCCACATAGCTATAGCATTTGCATCATGATCCCATAATATAGCTATGAATCAACATGCTGGATGGTAACTATTATGGGATCAACATGGTGATAACATTGTTCCATGACATCTACTGATCCGTAGTTCACACATTATTTATAGAGTTGACATAGTTCATGGAAGATAGGTGGTAAACATCCCATGTCTATCCATAAAGTTAACATACCCTCTGGTAAACTAACATAACTATGGAAAATCACCATTTTTAATGGGTAAATCAACTATAAATGGTCATGTTCAATAGCTTTTTGTATGTTTACCAGAGGGTAGTGCACGTCTGAATCAACCTCCAACTGGACGGTTCTCATCCATTGAACCAACCACTGGCTGCAAGCGCTCATCCAAAAAATCTGCGGTGACAAGTGGCTGTCACAATAAGATGATCCTCTAGATGTATTAAGCGGATATCATGTGAATATATGCAAGTGATGTGGTGTATATATATATATAACTGTACATATATATAGTTATATATACATAGCTGTATATATATATAATACTGTAGTTATTTATATACATATATAGAAATATAGTCATATAAATAGTTAGATTTGTATATTCAAATATATGTTTATATCTATAATGATTTTTATCCAGCATTAGATCATTTCCCTGGGGGGTTCCCCTGGTTCCCCTGGGGCCTGTATACCAGTAGGCCAGTGGTCCCGAAAGGTCCATGTAGGCAATTGAGATGAGAAACATGTAGAGATTACCTCAGCCAAACTCAGATTCCCATCCTTTAAAAAAACGCTTAAAGAGCACCGGCCTGTCATCATTTCTCCAATGTTTTTGAGAGATTGTTTGAACGAAAAGCACGGGTGTCTTTCATGTAAGATATCATGTGATTTTATTCATGTGTATATTCTTTTAACTATCTGGCGCTTGTTGATGCTGGGTTGAAAAAAACTTGTTTTGCACAGAATCTCGTTTTTGTTTTTGCCAGAATTCGGTACTGACCACCTCAACAAACCAGCTACAGAAGCCGCCATTTTGTGTCTTTGTTGCTCCATCGTCTTGTGGTAAATCAAAACCATGATAGCCTGTAATTCGCATCAACACCATTAAAATGGTACATAAATGATCATTGGATTGCTTTGCGGGAAAAAATTACAGGAACCCCCCATGATTTTTTTTCATGGGAAAATCGGTAGATGTTTTCCGGTTAAGATGTTCCCAACAAAGCCAATCCAATGATCATGTTCATCCAACGAAATCCAGGTCGCTTCGGGCGAGTACTCTCGGCAATGTGCGGAAGGAGAAGAGAATTAGACACCTTGGCGACCCAGGATTGGATTGCCTAAGGCAGCGATGCTGGATGCTCAGGGCATCACATATAGTTAGTCATATTAAAACAATGTGTATAAATATATATATAGTTACATATATAGTTACATATATATATATATAGTTACATATATATATATATATATAATGTGCAGTAACAGTATATATATATTTATGTATCAGTATGTATGGATACAGTATTTCGTCCAAGATGTTCCAAGTATGGATCATCAAGTACAAATAGGTCTAGTATACATCAAAGAGGATTGATCTTTTTTCGTGGAAAGCATCAACTTTCAGCCGGGGCACGGCCCGAACCTGTACCCTCTAACATTGGAAATTCATCCATTGAAGATTTACCCATTAAATTAAAGGCCCAATTTCGTTCGGGGGCTTCCCATTGTAACATCTTCCCATGTCACCAGGCCACGAAGAGATTGAGACCACCAAGAAAAAGCGTAACTGGCCGAGCCAGGGACGGTGCCCTGGTACCCCAAACTGAAGAGAATCATGGCATTTGAGTGATGAAAATGGAGATACAATGGAATAGAATGGGAATATATCATAATATATCATAATATATCTATATATACCTAGAAGATCCATTGGGCACATTTTTCTGCCCTCGGCGCCTACTCTAGCTCCTAGGCGGAATTACCCGGAACATCCAATGTGTCGGCATTTCCTTACTCCTGTCGGCACTTTTTTTAAAAGCATCCCCCAACGGGTCCAATCTCGACGGGGTTGAACTCTCAACTGGTTTGTACTTTTGAATCAAGGAATACCAATGGGCGCCCGTTTTCAAAACATGTTGAATGTTGAACAAGTTTTTGGCCTCGGCATGTTTAGCCGGAATTTAGGCGGAAAAAACCGGAATTTAGGCGAAACAAAACGGAATTAGGCGGAAAAAAAAAGAATTAGGCGGAAATGGAATGAGGGGAAATTTGGTGCTTGCGGTCTTTTTGCCAAAGCCCTGCTCAACCAATTCAGCATCTATCATGCAGGGCGCCCAAAACCACATAGTTGGGGACCAGATGATGTTTGGCATTTTTGTATATACTATATATACATATCTATATATATATACATTACAGATATATATATATATACTATATGCATATAATATATATATATACTATGCATATATACTGTACGTATTTAACTTTGGTGGTCACTCTCCAGTGATCAAAGATGGCAACAAGAAATCCCTGAGGAGAAATGGCTACTTAAATGGGAACAGCAATTTTCGATCGTGGGCCACAGCTTGGTTTCAATCTGCCGTGGGCTTTAGGACAAAAAATATTGGCATGTCCTGCAACGATCACCAATCTGACAAAATCTTGAAAAAAAACGAATCTATAGTTGATTTGGGTATAGAAGTACTGCTACTGACATGTAACACTGTAGCAAATGCGGGAACATCACAGAGCATCACAGAGCCATGTCATGCTGCGATTCCAGTGATGCAGTTTTTCCAAACAAGCCGTGCAGAATCCTGCATACACCAATTGCACCAATCCTGCTGCCTTCGCTACCCATCTAAAAGAAAAGTTATCACATCCTCCATGAGGAAAACAGCTGAAATAACACCCCCAAAAAAAAAACAGGTATGGGTCAAATTTGCTACTGTAACCCCCCTTTAAGTGGATGCTTTCATACGAAGAATGGGAAATTTCGTGGCTTGTACCATGGCCAATCAGGGTGGGCTACCCATTACAAGGTTGACCCAATATGGTTAGCCCGTTTTCCCACAAGATTTCCATATGACCACCATTCATCCTATACCAACCCTTATATAACTTTAAAAAAAAAAAACTTGTGAGTTTGCTGGGAATTATTTATAAGTTATATTATGCCAGTTACCATGGAAAATCATCACCATTTTTAAGAACGGTAAACCATCTATTTCGATTCTATGGGCCATATATTTTGACCATGGCTCATGGCGAACTGTTAGTCATAACCAGAGGGTACCCTCTGGTAATTTAACATGGCTATTGAAAATGGCCATTTATAGTGGATTTTCCCATTAAAAATGGTGATTTTCCATAGCTATGTTAGTCATAACCAGGTTGGGTACCAACCACATTTTTTCCCGGTGCATCCCACCTTGGGAGTTTGGAAGGTGGCAACGGCCGCCAGAACCAAACTCCCCAGCGCCATGAACATGGCCTCGGCAGCGTGTCAGATGGCGTGTCAGCAGCGTGTCACCCCAACCATCCCCCCGTTCATATGTTCAACATCCGAAAAATAAGGTCCCAACAAAAATGTGGAAATTCCCATGGAAATTCCCTACTAAACATAAAAGTAATGGTTCCTTAACGGTTCCTATGAAACCATGGTTTCTGTGGCGTTGAACATTGGGGGCAAGGGATTGACTAACCCCAATTCATCTCATGCGGGGTAAAAATGCGGGGTTGACCTTGCCAAACGAAGTCTCAAAGCTGGAACAAAAAAGTGATCCGTTCCATTAAAGAAGAGTTCCCAAACTTTAGACATCCATCATATCATCATATTATGGATACATATGGATACAGCACATCTTGGATTATCCCCCAACCATCCTCAACCCACATTGTCAGTTTTTCCGATTTGGCACCTAGTCCTGCCAAAAAATATGGCTGCAAACTGTCGAATACATTTTTAGTGGTGCCCCCTAACAATAATCTTCAGTATCCGCTGGGGGGAATACCCAAGTCATTATGTCTGGTGAGTCCGTTCAGGTCGCTACATACTTTTTTTGCTGTATAGCATCCAAATCATTCACTCCTCTCCAGGTATGGGTCAACATGTGGTATCAAAAGTTTAGATTTCTCATTGTTTCTTTGAAGTGGGGTACCCTCTGGTAAACTAACATAGCTATGGAAAATCACCATTTTTAATGGGAAAATCCACTATTAATGGCCATTTTCAATAGCTACGTTAAATTACCAGAGGGTATATCCAGCCAAACCCACCAGCCCAGTGCGGCCGAAGATCCAACTGAAACAGGTGAGGCTCGGAAAACGCCTCGTTCCCGGCCGGGGATGATGTCATTCTGATGTGGAAATCCCCCGACTACTAGGACTAGTAGAAAATAAGGTGGGTGTTTAATAAGGAATAGGAGTACCTTGTTGATTTAGAGGGCCATCTGTGGGTAAGTCACTGGTACTTTGGGGGGATGTGTTTGATTTTGAGGGTTAGAGGGCAAAAACATCCAGCCCAGATGTGAATCGTAAGTATACAAACATATAGTTTACATATATTAACATATTCATTTATTATTATTATTGTTATCATCATTATTACTATGAATTCATTATATATATATTATTACTATTAACTAAAGCATGTTCAATTCATCCAGTTTTTTTTCCCACTTCCACTGGCTCGCACCTTGGCTCGTAGCGATTTCCAACTCCGTGCCTCGCTCATGGAGAATCCCAATGACTTAACTGGGCTAATAACTGGGGTAATGACTTAACTGGGGTAATATGACTTAAGGCTTATTAAATGGATGATAACTGGGGTTTATTCCATGGTTTATTTTAAATGGATGATAACTGTGGGTTTATTCCATGACTTAGGAAACCCGGAAAATATGGCTGGTTGATGAGGTTTTGGGGTGTAAGTTCACTGATGGGCGGAAGACATATTTAAAAAAAGACCAAGAGCTAGGGGGGAATCAGAATTGTGTGCATTTGTGGCGATACAACTCTTTTTTGATGCAACATGTTCCGTGGCAGGTGTGATATACATTGATATACCGGTATGTTGAATCACGCATGCAACAAGTGCTGTTTGACAGGTTCAACCAATCACAAAAAACAATATAACTTGGGGGTTGCTCATGCCAAACAGCGATGAAACATCCTACCAGCAAAAATGAAACCACCAAAACACTAAGAGAGTAGTGCGTAGAGTAGTTGAGTATTTCCCGAGTTTTGTTGATGAGAACTGATTTTACATGAATCAAACCCACACCCACTTGTCAATTGAAGGCCGAGAAGCGCCTTCAACATTTGGGCATTGTTGCTTTTGTTGCCGTTCCATTTTTTTGGGCATCCAAGTTTTGACCCAAATCCTTAAATGGTTTTCAGTTCTGTTGATTTAATGTAAATTTGCATTTCAAAGCTCATGTTTCTTGGTTGAGACCGTTGAGACCCCATATTGAATCATCTTCTTGAATGTGTTTTTTGATGATTTCTTTGGAAGAGGCGCCAGCAACGGATTCTGAAAGCTCGGCGTTCGGCATCGCTGCCTCCAAGAATTTCCAACTGGTGTCAAATCCATGGTGTGCCCCTGGCATGTCCAACGATGCCTGAGCCTTGTGCAATGCTAGAGCTTGAAACAACTCATCAGAATGGGGATTGCTAAAAATGGTTGAATTATCTTAAAATATCCTATTTTCGTTGATTTTCCATCAAATTTTGGGGCGACCATCCATCCAATTCTAAGGTGAAGCTTGGGATTTTTCCATAGGTCTGTTTGACCCCCGATGGATCCAGAGTGGGCATTCCATCCCATTCCCTGTCACTAGCATACCTCTTGTGGATATCTGATGATCCGAATTTCAGATCAGTTGGTCAATGTGACCAATGTCCTTCTCTATCCTGAGCTTTTGTCCGATGGGTTCCTAGTCTTGTGTAACTGGAAGGATTGTACAGAAACCACGGTTTGACGATTTTTAGCAGACACTCATGTGTTCATTTTTCGAAACAACATGGAATTGTCCTCTTGATGTTCTCTTAAGCATCCTTAAATATCTTAAATATCTTCAAACCAGTTCCAAGATTCATCTGCTTCATCCCATTTCCGGAGATATTTCCCTAGAAAAGAACCAACATTTCCCATCATTTCCCAGGTTTTTCCCTGGAAAAAAACACGCATTTCCCGGCATCATTTCCCAGGTCGCGCCCAAAAAGTGTCGCGGCAAGGTGCGGGTTCTTCGGGCAGATCCCCAGCGGCGGTGCGCCAGGCGGCCAGCATGGTGAAGGGGAGCATGCAGAAGATCAAGTGCCTTTTTTGATTCAAAAAAAACCATGGGATATATACATATGTGTATATATATATATATTCATATGTGTATATATTATGTGTACTATATATATATTATGTGTAATATATATATATATATAATTATATATATATATAGGTTTCTCAAAATGGTGGTAGTTCAAAATAATCATCCCAAATTAGACCAGTTTAGTAAACCCATGATTTTGATGGTGCCCAGTTATGTTTGTTGGTTGAGAAAACCCCGTCTAAATAGAAGAATTATTTGCGTATCTTAGACCAACTTGTTATAGTTATTTGCACCAACTTAGCGATTCCTAACTGGGGCCCCATCCTGACGGGATACCATTTCCCAAGGGAAATCCCTAGGGAAATCCCTAGGGAAATCCCTGGGATTGTCTAGTTAGGAAATCACATCTTTCATGGGATTTATGAGGGAGATCGTTGGGTATATCGCTGGGTATAATGTGTATATTAAACTGGGATACTAATGGTTTAACCAAAAATTTGGACTTTGCATGGGATTTAATGGGACATAGGGATGCCAGTGTGCACCTTGGGAAATTTCCTGGTTAATTTGTAATAGTTGTAGTCATGTGGGAATACACAACTACCATTTGGGGATTATTTTTCTACCCATTTATGAAAATATTGGGGATGGTTCGTGGCATTGGGTTTACCACGTTGCTTGGATGTGCATCCCAGTTAGTCAACGCGTAAGAACCAATATATATATATATGTATATATAATATATATATATATATATATATTATATATACCCCAAGTCAGATCAATGGAATATCACGGAATATCCCCCTCCCCCGGTGAGTATTTTTCATAGCAGCGCTGAGATACCTGGGCAGCACATCATCGATGACTGCCATCAACAGCAGTGAAGCCAGAAGGGCTCCGAGTTGGACAGAGGCCCAGACCTCGGTGGTTGGGGTTGGGGGATCCACACTGCGTGGGGAAAAATGATGGATGTTCAGCATCAAAGATGAGGAGTTGACTGGGGAAAAACCATGGGAAAAACGATGAAAAACGATGTTTCAAAATTTTCGGAGGATGGTTTTAGAGTGGCTGAAGTCACAGCAAGTTCTTTGTAGACAATTCGCTTGGGGAAAAGTGGCTACTCCTGTCACAATAGCAATATGACGCTCAAAGATGGGGGTGGGCCGCAACGAAATATCCAAATTCAAACAAACCCAGGGAGGATTAACAAAAAGGGGTAAAGGGAAGTTATCCCAAACCTGGGGTTGAACCCATGATTTTTTTCGGGGGATCGCAGAGTTTTCTCATCCCCCATGAGATGGAGAAACATGTTGAGATACAGCAACTATACCCGCCATTATCCGCAGGTTATGCATGGCTGTGGCCTCTCCCCAATGTTCGACTGATAACCTACAAATCGGCACTATATCTTCAACTGATATACCATCTCGGACTCGGAACTTGGCTTAGCCATGGAAGATCACCATGTTTCATTGGTATATAATTTAGATATAATCTCTACATGGGGCATGTTCCGTAGCTCTGTTGTATAAAATACCAAAGGGGTATCTATGATTATCTATGGAAGATACTGGCTAGTTGACACAATTCCATACAACTTAAAAGCATTCCCAAAACTGGCCAGTCTACTGCTGGATTCTTCATTCTCCCCAGTAGATTGAACATCAAAGAAATCTGTCCACCAATCATTTTTAGGACATCAATGGGATAAAAAAATGGGATGCAATGAATATACTTATACATATTCATAGGTATTGAAGTTGTTGTATGTATCTCTTCTGCTACTCGCAAGACTGTTCGAAAGTATCTCCGTTTTGGTGGGTAACCCCATGAATGCCTTTTGGCTTTTGATCTACCCAGATTTTATGGAATTCAATCTTTGGGGGACAAAGTCCCTGAAGATCCCGCAAATGGTGGATATATACCTGAGCCCCTGGCCCCTTTGTGAGGAAATCGAAAAGAAGTGAGTTCCCAAACAGCAGGGTGCCCTAAACCACATCCCCATTAAAATTGCAATTTTGATGTTACACCATGGAACGCCCCATGTTCAGACACATCCAAATATAATAGGTTGTCGGTTACAGTATATCCCCATTGAACATATATATATATAAGTATATTCCTATCTTCATATTTCAATATTCTATTGTCCTTTATTATATATATATGTATTCATTCCTGGTATCATATATACGCATCCATAATATCATATAAACCCTTAATATATCATGTGATATCATGTGTATATATACTTAAATAATCTTGAATATGTATGTATATATATATATAATATTTATATATATAATGTCCATCATATTACCATGATTCTTGACAAAATCCCCTATGACATCTGCCATTTGTCAAAGCTGCGAAGGTCAGCACTTCAGAGCCCGCCTGGATGGAAAAAGAGGGTTCCCAGCATTTTTTTTGGACCAACCCAGTATGGTTTCTAAATATTTCCCCAAACTGGTACAGAAAGGGGCGATGGCTCACTAGTGGATTTGCCACATTCAAGTCTATCGGGCATGTTTGGGATATTGCGGATGGTTTCTGAAATTAGGATGGGTTTACCACATTATAACAAGTGTTTATAAGCATGTACCCCAGACTTGAGAGCTAGGACCAGCAAAAATACACAATCTACCATCGTAGCCTTAAGTCAAATTGAAAATATAAACCAATGCACTAAATCTGGATTGTGGCTTTCAAAAACCCACAATTACCTAGCAAACATTGAGATGATTACATGATGAGACTTCACCAAAAAAGAATGGATGTTGTAGAGTTTGATTGAAACTAACTCGTACAAACAGTACAATCATATCCTGACGTAATATCCAACCTTCAGACTGAGGAATCAACTCTGAGGCGGATATGGATCTAAATTGCTAACCCTTCAGTGGGATGGTTTGCTGGTGCTGGCTGGTGCAAATTCCAATATGGCCTTGACCAAAAATGCGGAATGCCCAAAAGCATCAGAGTTGATCATTAATCATCTTGTTCCCATTGTCTGATCGACACAAGTGGTGTATCCCCGGTTTCCACACAAACCAGGTGCCTATATATATATAAATATATATATATATAAATATATAAATATATATATATATATAGAAATATTTATATATGTACATATATCTATACATATACATATCTATACATTTACATTTATCAAATATAAACATATAATATATCATATATATGGTTGCGGGTCAAAATTGTGCATGGAACGTTCCGCGGTGTTCCGGACGTAAGGAACGAAGCGGTTTCGTAACTGGTCTTGTTCCGGACCTTTGGAGTGTGATGAAATATAGGCTTTACATATATATATATATATATGTATATATATATATGTATATATATATATGTAAACTGTATATATGTAATGTATATAATATTCATCCCAAAGATATGCACGTTGAAGCTACTCACGCTGGCTGCCGCTCATTTTCACTTCTCATCTGCACGACATCCTTGTTGTACACCTGTTCAACGCAGGTTTGCCTTGCATGGCTAGTGGTCCTGCACTAGATAGGACACAACCGGTAGCCAGCGTCACCCACTGGCTACCATGTGAAGCTGTCCAGACCTGTCACGCAGGTCCCACCTCCTACTCTTAAAACTCAGAGGTCCCTATGGGGTAGATTGTG
>Ga0126342_10010476_pt1 | contig 16585 bp, 11 predicted proteins | sample Cyp1metagenome_FD_92528 | JGI IMG/M metagenome (GOLD analysis project Ga0126342, IMG submission 92528) | Coral microbial communities from Lord Howe Island, Old Settlement Bay, Australia - Cyphastrea 1 metagenome | ecosystem: Host-associated > Invertebrates > Cnidaria > Coral ... | reverse complement strand
TCACCATCATCCTAATCATCCTCATCATCCTCGTCATCATCATCATCATCAGCAGCAGCATCATCATCATCATCACCTTCATCATCAGCAGCATCAGCATCATCATCCTCGCCATCAACATCATGATCACCATCATCCTAATCATCCTCGTCATCATCATCATCATCATCATCATCATCATCATCTTCTTCATCATCAGCATCATCCTCATCATCATCATCACCATATTCATCATCAGCAGCATCAGCATCATCATCCTCGTCATCATCATCAACATCATCATCATCATCATCATCATCTTCACCATCATCAGCAGCATCATCTTCATCATCATCAGCAGCATCATCTTCATCATCAGCAGCATCAGCATCATCATCCTTGTCATCATTCTCGTCAAAGAGGATGCAGGATACCCCGATCCGACAGGCATCCTGAGACATCCACAGCTCCGGGCACCAGTTTTGGCCCTTGAAAATGTCAACGTCAGAGTTTTATAACATAGTCATAGTGATAGTTAATGGTGATTAATGATAGTTAATGGGATTCACCCTCTGGTAAGTTGTTACATAGCGAACTGGGAAATCACCGTAGAAGTAGTTGATTTCCCTATTAAACATTGTGATTTTCCATAGTTGTGTAACAGTTTACCAGAGGGTAACCTGCTACTCAAATGCCAGAGTCCCAGACAGCTGGAGGCTTGCTCTGGACTCGGCTGAACAACGGGGTCACGTTGGATCCTTCCAGCCACGGCCGCGTCTTCCAAGCAACTGCCATGCGGAGACTCTGTGGTTCTTCTCAGCGGAGGCACAGTTGCTGCATGTGTCTGGAATTTGGGGTCTACCCTCTGGTAATGACTAACAGTTTGCGAACTTGAACATGGTCCAGTCGAAATGGTGGATTTAGCCAGGAAAAATGGTGATTTTCAACAGCTATGTAAACGTTTACCAGCCCAAAGCGATTGGATTTAAATCTGTAGTTTCGAGCATCCGGTCACTATCCCTTGAAGATCTGATCCTTAAAATTCCTGAGAACCCAGGTATACGGTATACTCAGAAACCTCAAATCAAATAATATATGTACTGCTTGGTGGTATACCTACCCATCTGCAAATATATATATATATGAGTTCGTCAGTTGGGATGATGACATTCCCAATATATATATATATATATATATATGGAAAAAGAACATGTTCCAAACCACCAAGCAGATAAACAGACCTAAAACCATGATATTTCAAACAAGCTACTCCTTTGTAAGCTTTTTTAATATACATACCCCTGTGTTGGATGTGGAAAACCCTTCTAGTGGTCTTGGGCCAAAGGAATCTGTACCTAAGCCTTTAAGCAATTGCAATTGATGCTTTTTGATTCTTTGCTCAGATTTGGAACAGTCTATGAGGCTTTCCATTTTTTTCAGGGCTACCCCCACGACTCAGGATCCAGATAAACATCTCATCATCTGCATGAGGTCCCAGCGGAGCCAGCCCAGAACTTCAGGACGCAGCCAGCGCTATCTCCCGAACTTTCAACTTGTTTCACCCCAAAAAGTAAATACGGTGATAATGTTAGTATATAAATCCATAGTAATTCCCAAACATTCATATTTTGATTGTTTACAAAGTTTATACCACCCATAAACAATTGTAAAATTGGGGGTGGAGACCTCGTAAATTTCATGTAAGCTGTTCTATCTTTTTGGGAATTGCTATGAGTATGATCCACGAACAATGCATGCATCTGCCCACCTTTGGCTGAAAAGTCCTGCAATTTTTCGCGATAGTCTGTGGAAGACCCGCGAAGCATGTGAAGCGAGAAGTTGATCAAACGCACAGAACTGGCTGCTAATTTGCATACATACATTACATTACATTACATTCCATTACGTTACATTACATTACATTACAGTACATTACATTACATTACATTACATTTACATACAGTACATTGTATTACATGTACATGTACATGTACAATTACAATCAATTACATACATGTTATGTAAAACATGTGATATGCACATAATTAGTGTGAAGTGTATTATATATATATATTTCTATTTTTCCACATGCTCATATCTACTTGACTTATCAGTAATAATTTCCCATAAATTACCATTATATAACAGGTGCAACACTTCAGTCTTGATCCATTTTCACCACAAAACGTGCAGATCCCAAACTTTTCGCCTCGTTCGTGTTTCGGCGGAGCCGAGTGCTGGAATCACGACCAGTTGTTTGCACCCATGGCGCTGCACACGCGACGCGACGCTGCACACGCGCTGGTAGTTTTCAAGGGTCCAACAGACTTGACGATTTCCATTGTTGGCATCCCAGAGACGATGCTGGACACCAAATGGACTGAGATCATCACATCTCTTGTTTTTTTTTAGCGGTTCCGTCTTGTACGAAACTAAGGATATTTTTTTAGTCCTTTGAGCTTGTTGTTTGGTGTAAACCCCTTGTACCAGCAGGTGCTACGATTTAAAAAAACGCAGTCGCGGGCATGTGGTGGCCTCACCTGCTGTTTCTCAGACGAGTTGCTTCCAAGGAGCTGGATTTCTGTGTCATCTGGTCCGAAACTACGCTTCTGGACCTCTGGATATCTTAAATTTCGTAGACCAATGCAGACATATGAGCTATTCATCGTACATATATATATATATATATATATATTAGTGGATCTCGATTACAACCAGACCATTCTTGGACTTGTTGGGGCCTTGAACAAGAAATATGCCAGGAAATAAAAGATCGTAGCATTTTTTTGTGTTAGTGTTGGAGCAAGAAACAAGAACACAAAATCGTGTCATCTTCAACAATTCCAAGTACTGTGAGAAACCCAATAATACACCTACCATTTGGGATAATAATTACAAACCATTTATGGTGATTTTTGGAATGATTTGGTGGGTAAACACCACACGAAAATTGGTGAATAATCTTCTTCCATTGCAAAGCTGATGGCTTTCTCCAGAACAACCAGGCGATACATCTTTCAAAACTCCGCAGGTGCGGTGTAACTCAGGGTATAGCCTGCGCTATCCTGCGCTGAATGTCGCTTTGGCAGTCATGGAATGACATGCTGAATTAAGGACCTTCCCCGGTGCGAAAGCTAGATAAAAAAATGGGACTGCTCGAAGGTATGAGTGCGGAGATCCAAAATCCACGGCATATCTCATGACTTAAGCTATTCAACTTTTTCTGAAGTCTTGACGATTCAATACGATTAATCGTAACTTGACTGTGTCATGCATCATTATCCGAGGAGAGGGAACAGAAACATCCAGAAACATGATATATATATACAGTTATGACCATTTACCAGTTATAACTGGTTATACATGGGATTATACATTCTATAAATGGGGTTATAAGTACTTATAACTGATAAATGGCCATAACTGTATATATATATATATAATCATACAACATCAAATAACTATAGTCAGTACTGTAACTCGCTACACTTTACAAAGAGACAAGTTGTAGTCAGCACTGTTGTCGTTGCCAGCGCGCCATCTTTTGACGGTCAACCTTGGATACCCGGCTGCAAGTTGCTTTACACAATATCATCTAACTATAGAGTACTACCTATATGGTACCCTAAACACAGGGGGTAGAAAAACTATTATTGGTTGGTGGTTGACCTACCCCTCTGAAAAATATGAAAGTCAGTTGGGATGATTATTCCCAATGTATGGGAAAATGAAACATGTTCCAAACCACCAACCAGATTATCATATACCGTGGTGTTTTATTTATCTGTAGGCTTGTATGGTTAAGCACAAGAGTGAACCTACTCTGAACTTGGCTAACCCTGGCACCCCGTCGTCGCCTACCGTAAAAAAAGACCGACAAACCAAGGCCACGGCCGGCCTAGTCTTCGTAGATCTCCGGCATCGCTGCCTAGTGACCGAAAGGCACCGGCCAAATCTCGATTATGAGGAAACATGGCTGGGAAATTCTGAGAAAATCTCTGGGAATTTGCAATCTACCCTCTGGTTATGTCAAAATAGCTATTGAAAATGACAATTGAAATAGTGGATTTACCCATTGAAAATGGTGGATCTTTCCATAGTTATGTAACAGTTTACCAGAGGGTATGAAATTCTAAGACTTTCTATCGCCATCAAGAACCCAAAGAACTGATCAATGCAAAAAATCGCAGTGTCAAGCCAGTTCATGAGATTTAAGGGGCCCGTCCTTTCAATCAACCAGGCCCTTATGAAGTATTATTACAATGTGAACCACAAGTCTCAAGTCTCAAACCCCACAGTGTTTGGCTGGGATTTGAAAAATGGCCCCAACAAACCAAAACACATACATATTCCCTATAGATTCTTCAAATGCTGAATGTACCAGAAAACATTCATACATATCACATATTCCCTATAGATTCTTCACAGGCTATATTTTCCAGAACCAAAAGTCATCGACTCAGCCACTCAGCATATTTTCGTTGATGGAAAATCCCGTGTTTCCGGCGTGAGCCTGTAAGACCTGTGCTTGCATTTGCCGAAGATCCTCCGGAAGCCATTGGTGACCCCTGAAGAGTTTCTGAAATATTAATGGACCAACAGAATCCGATAGAAATGAACAAGGGCAAACCTCCCCCCCAAAAAAAGGTTTACGATGGATTCAAAATGTGGATGTTCAATGGATTTACTGATTTCATGTATCTGCGAAATTTTGACTGTGGTTATTGTAATTATTTTTTAGAAGATCCTAAACAACAAAGGTGGATTCTGGATTATGATAGGAAAATCACCCCACATCATGATTGCTTATAGTTTAATTCCGTGCCCAAAACATTGGGTAGCCTAAGCCCTATCCCATATGCTCCATGTATGGAATATTTAAACCGCTCAATTGATAATTGGAAATGGGTGGAAATGGAATGGCTTGAGCTTCTGGTACCCTGCCCTTCACTTCCCAAAGTTCATCATGTTTTTCGTAGAATTTCCGCTCGCGCATTCGTCATGTTTGGACACACCCATGAGTCATGAAAAATAGCCCTATCCCATCTTACGAGACTGGCTGGTTAATACGTATCCCGCTATCCCTTCCTGGATTATAATATGGCCAATAAACCAGGCAGTGTAATCCCCTCTAGTTCCAAGTAGCAATGGTATGGATTAGACCCATTCGGCAAACCCAGTGCCATAAACCATCCCTGGAAAACTAACTGTTGTAACCATTTTTGTTTAGGGTCATAAACAACATTATTCCATTACTAGGGGGTATACTAGGGTTGTACCCAATGCCAGAAACCATTGTTGAGGATGGTTTCTGATGTTTATGGCAGTGGCTTTGCCACATTCTTCAACTAACTTTTTTCATCAATGGCCATGACTCAGGAACCGAAAAAATTGGAGGTACCGATTCCATATATAAGGCCTATACCTACCATATATAATATATAAGGCCTATATATATCAGGCCTATTTTTCAGGGGAATTTCCCATTGTTTCTTAACCTCCACATTTTCAACCAGTGAAGTAATCATCCCATCTCTGCAGAAAAAAGTTGGACTTCCAACGTTGCCCGGCCTGGTAAACTGTTACGTAACGAACTGGAAAGATCCACCATGGCTATTTGCATGGGAAAACTCACGAAATTTCTATGGCAATTTTCAATAGCAAACTGTTATCATAACCAGAGGGAAATGTTTTGCCTATCAATCTCCTCAGTTTCCATTGCTTGAATCTCACAATTTTACGAAGCAAAAAAAAGGCTATTTAACCAACAATGGTTTATCTTGTATGGAGACCCTGCCAAAAAACAAACGTTTAATTTCTTAACACATAATTAGTATTAATTAGTATATTATATATATATATATAATATATATCTGAAATCTATCTATTAAATTATATTACATCTAATCATTATTCATCCCCTTAAAATGGCATCCGATTACTGAATATGATAGCAACCCCCAACAAAACAATCTGCCACTTTTTGAGTATGATATCAACAAATCGCCACCAAGAATAACTGGTTGGTGGGTGACCTACCCCTCTGAAAAATGATGGAGTTCGTCACTTGGGATGATTCTTCCCAATACCCTCTGGTAATTTAACATAGCTATTGAAAATGGCCATTTATAACTGTTTTTCCCATTAAATATGGTGATTTTCCATAGCTATGTTAGTTTACCAGAGGGTATATGAAAAGTCATAAAATTCATGTTCCAAACCACCAACCAGAATTATACGTCCGTCCTCCTGCGGCTGCACGTTCTGCACGTTGACGTTGCCGACGCCGACGCCCTGGACGCCTTGCACCACGGTGGCATGGCGTCCCATTGCTACGGTGGATGGGCCAGCGAAATCCTGCACCAGTTGGTGGAACCTTAGTTTATCCCATGATTTACAGCCTTGAAACTAGCATCCCAGGTGCAGGATTTCGCTGGCCCATCCACAGTATGCCTGTTTGATTTCTGGAGGGTAACTAAGTTGGTGAACATAACTCCAATTTCACTTGGGTTTATCGTAGATAGGCACCACCTTGTAATTGAGGATTAAATTACTTTCTTCGAGTGATCCCAACCCTGACAAACTGTATCTGACATAGTTTCTAACATACCGTCTGGATTTTTTTTTGCATATTTATTCTGATTATATCTGACATTCTTTCTGGCACATGTTCTGGCATTGTTTCTGCCATTCTTTCTGGCGTTCTATCTAGCATTTACTCTGACATTTAATTTTGAATTTTGTCTGGGGTCTATTCTGGCATCCTATCTGACATCTATTTTTGCATTCATTCTGGCATTCTATCTGGCATCTATTCTGACCTTCTATCTGGCATGTGTTTGGCATAGGGTTCGGGTCCTTGCGGACAAGCTGGCAAGGAGTGAAGGACGAGGTGAGTGAGTGCCGGACACCTTTCTTAAAATCTAGAGACCCTCACCTAGGTGGGGGAAAAGGGAAATTGCCTGGTTTGTGACTCGTGACAATCCCCAATAGATATATAGATATACAAATATATAGGCGTATATAGGCGTATATTAGTATGACTCCCTAGTATCAACCAACAGGGGTTTAGCAGCTACTGCGCAGATGATGTAGGAAAAAGCATGAAAAAGCCCTTCTTTCATGCCGAAATCCCAATTGAGACGGTACACCCACCAATTTACCCAATTTTGTCAGCTGGGGAATGTCCTAAAAAAAACAATGTCCCCAACGTTGGTTTATCATTGGGCTTACCATGGCTTACCTTATTTGTCATGTTGGATCATTATCCGAAATTTTGGGGAAATGGAAAGCATCTGAAACCAAAGTTTTGGTCGCCAAGGTTTTGATCGGTCACTAGGTGGGATGCAGGGAGTTGTGGGTTTGTGAATGATTCTGGTGGCTGGACCTTGCACTTTCCCGGAAGCAGCTCAGTTAAAACATGTTAAAACAACAGGTTGGGGGTTGTCAGAAATCCGGGAACCCAAAAAAACATGTTGCAGGGCGAAAATCGAGATCAACCATCAGAATTTGGAGAACATCCGTGCAGCTCAAACGCACCAGTCATGATCGTGGCGTCTGGCTTCACCAAAAGCTTGGCAAGGAGCGAACTTGAAACCCCTGGGTACAAATGTTGCATGATAAACATGACGCTGATGGTAAACATGTTTCTTTGAACCATGAGAAATGAATCATGGAGATTCAACCACGTGACCGGGTGACCGGTCAAATAATAGATGATTGAAGATTCGCCCTTTGAAACGAGGCTGTTGGTAGTTAATATTGCCCTTGTTGCTAACGGACTTCAAAAGCCAATAACTTGGCCCGTCCCCCTGTACACCTTGCATCACTGGCACAGATTGCTTCATGAGATATGGAACCCCACCATTCATCTGGCGTGACAGGCTGCTGGAGGAGTGCGGGGATTGATCATCGTTCAAGCTGATTCAAGTCATAGGGAAGCAAGGTCGGTGCCCCAGTTATATGTTGCAAAAAGGAATCCCATTAACTATGAACCATGAGCAATATAGTAACTATTAGTTATCAACTATATCAACTATATCAACTATGAACTATAAACCATATGGTAATATTAACTATTAACTAGTTCGATACATGTACCACAAGCCCGAGTTATAGTAGTTCTAAACCAACTTAGCCAACGAACTGGGGCACCACCTTGTAGGGAAGCCCTTGTGGAGAAAAATGACCACCTTTCAGATGATGTGAAACCTGAACTTCATGAATTAAACCTAGCTGACCTAGCTAGGTCGATGTGCATATGTATATGTATATATATATATATGTATTACAGTATAATGTACATATATATTATGCATACAAACTTACATATATATATATATAGTGCCAATCTACCCATCTACCTATCTATTTGCCTTCCCGTTTATCCATCTTCCCATCTATCCATCTAACTGTCAATCAATCAAGACATTTCTAGGGAAATAAGTTCATTTTTTTCACGTCTACGGTATATTGGTATACCTCAGTTCGATACGTTTCGTTTAGCCCTTCGTTGAACAGCCGCCGAAACTCAATGTTCAAAAGGACATCAACTGTGGGAAGGTCCCATCGCTTACCACACGTTGACACAACATGATATCCGCTTGCAGGAACGATTTGGGAAGGTCCCATTGCTTACCTCATGGCACCTGGTCACTTGGGGTCAGCACCTGGTCACTTGGGGTCACTTGGGGTCACTTGGGGTCACTTGGGGTCACCCTGGCCGCATCTGCCATGGTTCCAATGGTTCCCAATGGTTCCCAATGGTTCCCAATGGTTCCCAATGGTTCCCAATGGTTCCCAATGGTTCCCAATTCCCACCTGTTGAGTCATCATGGTCTGCGGAACCAACATCATCACTGGCACCACTCCTTGAATCCAGGACTCTTGGCGAAAACATGGGTAGCACAATCGCCAGGAATAGCTGCTACCCTCCAGGAATCTAACACTTTGCTATTGAAAATGCTCATAAATGCTCAAAAATTGTCCATTCTTAGTTGGTTTACCTATTAAAATGATGATTCTCGATAGCCATGTTAGTTTACCAAAGGCTAAATTGCAAACGTTTTTCTCTATTTTTTGCTCAGCAGAACATGAAAAAAAGTGTGGTGTTCTCCCAACGCCATGGCGACCATCCCATTTTCCAACCATGGAAAGTGTGGGTAATGATTCGCCCATCATCCAAAGTATTGGTTGCTGGTTGGTGGTTTATCGCCCTACCATTGGTTGGCTAAAAAAACTGCAAAAATAATGGTTAATAATATTGATGGTTATTATATGGTTTATGATGGTTTTTATTATAATCTGGTTGGTGGTATACCTACCCCTTCTGAAACATGATGGAGTTCGTCAGTTGAGAGTATGAAATTCCCAACTGGATGGAAAGTCATAAAAGTCATGTTTCAAACCACCAACCAGTTATTGTTGGGCTTGCCACATTACTTACATTACTCTCCCATTGAAATGTCTTGAATCAATCTATGGAGTTTTATGGATTCCCAAGGTTTGCAAAGTGAGAAAACTCTTTAACAAAAGTTTTTTCAACACATTAAAAGACACAGATGGCTTGGATGGAACACAACAGCCACAAAGTCAACACTGCCACCGCTACAAAAATCCGCGGCGAAGCCAATTTGGAAGCCGATAAGGGCGATGAGGGCACCGATACGCATATTGCCAGGGTTTTCAACGATAAAGATTCACGAACCTCAAGTACCCTCTGGTAAATTAACATATAGCTATGGAAAATCACTATTTTTTAATGGGAAAATCCACTATAAATGGCCATTTTCAATAGCTATGTTAAATTACCAGAGGGTACATCAAGTAAAACATACAATGTGAGGCCCCCCGTTGTGATGTGAACGTTGGTTTAGATTCGCCCCAGTAACTAGTTCGTTATTTGCGTACCATTTTTACCATATAGTTTTTCTGGGGCGAATCTAAATCAACTGAACGCTATCGAACGGGGGCCTCACATTGTACGAACATTTGGGATCGTGTGGGGCCCCCTATCATCACCATCGTTCCACCATCGTTCCGATCATTGTTCCGATCATGCCATCGTGATTTCCCAGCCGCCTTGTTGGATGTTTGGAGCCATCGCACGGCCTCTGACCTGACATCTCACACCGGGGTGCAGTTCTGTTGGAGAAATTTTTAGGACCCTAAGATCAAGGTAAAGAAGCTACGTAAACGTACCATTTGTTAGGCAATATTTTGTGGGGGTTATTCCCACAAAGGGCTTATGGTAGGTACCTCCAATGAATCGGTTCCTGAGTCATGGCCATTGATTCTGCTCAATAAGTTGGTAAATAGCCAACAATGATTGGGGGATGTTGGGGCTATATCCCAACTGATGTGGGTAATATCCCATGGTTAACGGTTAACCGATGCCAATGCATTTTTTTCGGGTCTACAAAACACCCAAGTGGTAAATTCGCACATGGTCCTACTCTTCTATTTGCCACATCACAAAAGTGAGTTTTCGACCCCTTGGAGGTTGCATCCCATTTAGTAAGTGGTTTACAACCAGTAAATTTACTTATTCACATCCAAGTAGGAAAGAGGGTCAAAACAAAAACGCATCCTTGCAAACTCGTCTTTTGCAGCAATTCTAGCCAGAATTCCTATACTCCAAAGCGTTCCACATTCCATGCCAAAAAAAAAAAATAATGGTTTAAAAACATGGGAAAGTGGTATACGCACACTTTGTGGTATGCCATGACTGCTCTGAAGCATGTGCGCAGAAAATCTTGAATCATGTTGAATCGTGACCGTGATATCTACGCACTCCTTGTGGTATGTGATAATGCAGGGGTACGTAATCCCTCCAGCCTCAACTCACCATTGGACCATGGATCACTGTGGATCACTATGGTCTATCAGCGGTGGCCTTATGAAGTAGCTTCCCACAGAGTATGATCAAAAAATACCGTTGAATCCCCTCCCACAGATCTGACCTTTCCGGTCCATTTGGGCTGGTCGGCTAAAACTCGAGATCAAAACATCCTCCAAATACAAACTCCATAACTGGTTGGTGGTTAACCTATCCCTCTGAAAGATGATGGACTTCGTCAGTTGGAATGGTTATTCCCAATAGATGGGAAAATAAAATTCATGTTCCAAACCACCAACCAGATTACATATAAACTATGAAAATGGCACAGTCTCTATTTGGCTTCATTTATGGAAGAAACTGTCTACACAGCAATTCAACATAGTCTGACGATGACTGGCTGGCGACTGATGGTATGCTGATCGGACTACATCTGGTAACTAGTCTTGTACCAACCATTTAGCTGTTGGCCAATGTATATGGTTACTAAACGTTTATTTTGAATGTTGCTGAGAACTTGTCCTCTACATCTAAGCAAACAGCGCTTTTCCACCTAGCTGAGTGCAGTCCATACCGTGGGACAAACAAATGTGGGATGATTTTCCACTCTCCGGATATCTAACCAGGCAACGAAAAACACATGTGTGGATGGACTGTAAAACATTTAAAACCATGTTCGTTACCGGAGGGTGGCTCTGTGCCTGAATCCAAAATGTCCGTGCCAAAAAAGCAGCCAGTTGGCATTTTGAATCCTACTTGGGGAGTGCAGTGGCACCATAATTTCTGTTGGTTACATCAAAAAAATTGACCATCGTTGTAGAAATCATGTCCCAACTGATGTAGGATATTACCAAAGTTATAACCATTGATAACCCCGACTGCACCCCCAATTAGATTCCATTAGATACCACACTCCTCGAAGCTCTAAACAAGTCATAAACCACAAGATGTAGACCCCCAGATAGAGGTTTATTTATAAACACCATGAATACTGTAGTTATATTCCCCTAATCATCCTAATCAACCATACTTAAGCAAGTTACGTAAGTCAATTTAGCAAACTCAATTCCATTCACCATTAAATCCAATCAACAATCCCATTCGATGAACCATTAAATTGATTTAAATTCCATTAATTCACCATTAATTCACCATTAATTCACCATTAAATCACCATTAAACCCTACTAAATCTCATTAATTAACCATTAAGCCGTAGCTTTTCGTCATGGGAATGTTGACCAACTTTGACGCACGGCACCCTACTTTCCCGCCATTGGCCTGGTCCATGGTGGTCGCTCGGCGATTGGGTCCGAACTCAGTGACGTGACATGGTGAGGCTGGTGAGGAGCGATGGGGACATGCGAGGCGCCTTCCAGTTGCGTAACTGTTACTGTTGGTATAAGTTTACCAATATAAATACATAATGACATATATATATATATATGACAATAATATAATAATAAGAATAATAATAAGTTTTAATAACTAATAGTAATCATGTTAATATATACATATCCCTATGGAACGAAGTACCTGATTAGAAAGTGTGACTGGGGTATGATTTTAAACCAAGTTAACTCAAGCAACTTAACTCTTTAGGGGTGGATCCCAAAGTCACCGGTTTCAATGATAAAATTATGGTGGACTTTGAATGATTTGTAGGAAACCTCTATATAATGGCTAACAAACACAGGATATCAAGCAAGAATTGCTCAGTAAATGAGTATTACTCTCTGTTTGTTTAACAGTTTGCTATGGAAAACAGCCGTTTATAGTTGATTTACCTATTACACAAGGTGATTATCCATAGCCATGTTAGTTTACCAGGTTACCAGACAATACCAACAAGAATCGTTACCAAAAGGACTCTGGAATATGAATCAAGTTGATCTGGTCGGTGGGATTTCCCCCACTATTCATTGTCGGGGGGTGACGGTCGAGATGTATGATATGTTGTCAACAAACATGGGAAATACGAATACGCAATGATGGTTCAGTGGTCTTTGCTAATTCCGATCCCCAAAAAATTGGTCAATCTTGATCATCGAAGAGGCTGGCATCGAAAAACTACCTCTGAAACAATAGCTGGAACCAAAAACCACACGACTTCAATTCTTGCACACGCTCTTTCGAGGGAGATCGTCAACCAATTATATAATGCTTTCTAATCAGATGGAACATGTTGGATGTCACGTTGGCGTGAAACAAAATGCCAAGTGAGTAAAGGTGAAACGGCCAGCATCAGTCAGACAAGGAGAAAACTGTTTGCTGACAAGTCCCACTATTTCTGAACAAAACAAAACTGTACAGGAAGCCCCAGAAAGATATGACAGTTGGAAACCTGGAAAATAAGAGAAAAATCATCTATCCCATCTTGCAAACACCCTTCTATCTGTTTGGGGGGTGCTATGGTTTGTTTCAGAGCCAGAACAACTGGGCAGTATGAAACGTCATCCAAAGGAGATAACAACTTTACAATTGATCCGGGTAAATTACGTAAATTACAATAATTCACTAACTCGAAAGGTTAGGCCTTTTTGGCATAATTCATCTTACTAACCATCATTTCCAGTGAGGGAGAACAGTGAGGTCGTTATCATTTTACCCAGAATGGATTGACTTCCGCCAAAATTTCACTTATGGTGCCATGATGCCATGGATCTTCCCTGAAACCAATCCACTGATATCGATCAATCTGCTCACATCAGCCGTTTTCATCGTTTTAAGGGACAGTTATCCTTACTAATTACTAATTACCAATCATTTCTAATGATGCCGTAGTGAGGTCGTTCTTCGTTTTTTTTTCCTATTTCAACCATTGTCAACCATATCAGTGTGGCTTCCTCTCCCGTGCCGTGACATGATGGGTTTCATCCCCATGTTTGTAACTTACATCCGAGATTGTCCAGTTTATACCCAGCTTGATCTCATGAAGTGGTCGCAAAAAAGGCATAAAAATGCGGCATGGTGCCTGACTGATCATCAGTTTCCCATCAGTTTCCCATCAGTTTCCCTATGTTTTCCTATCATTTTAGTGCCATAACTGGCATCCATGGCCTCCCCATGGCCTCCCCATGGGATCCCCATGGGATCCCCATGGGATCCCTGGGATGCCCCGCTGCATCGTCCGCGGCACCCGACATACCAACGCCTTTCTGGAACCTCGGCAGGTCCTCCTCGTGGTTGTTTCATCAGTTTATGATGGGATATGATATGAAAAATATTCTGGATCTACATATATATATATATAGATAGTGGATGATAGTGGGATATCAGCCATCGGATATGATGGGATAAAGATATGTTGTTTTTTTGGGATTTAGTGATTTATCGGATGATCCAGTGGGGATGTCACTATCTTCGGCTGCTACAGTGTGGGGCCCCCCGTTGTGATGTGAACGTTGGTTTAGATTCGCCCCAGTAACTAGTTCGTTATTTGCGTACCATTTTTACCATAGTGAAATTGGAGTTATGTTCACCAACTTAGCTATCGTTTGGGGGCCCCACTTTCTATCTTCATGCCGTGATTGTAGCTTATGGATTCTTATGGCTTCTTATGTGTTGTTGTTTGCGAATCTGTTTGATAGCTTCGATATGTTTTAATCCTGATTTGTTTTCGCCTTCTTGCTAAATGTCGTGGAAACTTGACACCTCGAAGGGAACCCAGCGGCAACATCAACCGATTGATGCTGGGGATCATCCTTCAATCATCTGCATGATTTGTACAGTAATGACCCAAAAGCCTTGGATTCAGCTTCCTGCCATCAACACGGACAACCTGGGTGAATAGCCTTCCCCTTGTTAAATGGAAATGGTTAAACATGTATCACCGGTCAAACCCCACCAAGTCCAGGCGTAGACCTAGACCCAAGATTACACAAGTATCCGAAGAGTATCTTAAACTGATATTTGCTGGTACAAGGCGAGGTCCCACAGTTCTGTCTGCTTGGTTTATAAACCCCATGAAATCTGTAATGCTATATATATATATTGCTATATATATATATATATATTGCTATATATTATATATATAGTTATAAGTTATATCATGTTATAGCCCTTGTAAAAAAAAAAAAACTTATAAACCTAGTAAATAACCAAGTAACACTTATAACATCTTATAACCATGTATAAATGATGCTTAAACCGACTGATCCATCTGAAAGTCGAAGAATAAGTGTCCGGGCATTGGTTGAGGTGCCGCGTAGTTTGCCGAGCCTGATGTCCGGCCCCGGGGCAACTTACATGGGACTATCATTTGGAGGGGGGTTACCCCAAAATGGATGGTTTATAAGGGAAAATCCTATTAAAGTGGATGATTGATAGGGGTACCCCCATGTACCCCCATTTATGGAAACCCCCATTTGGTAATGAATTAATATTCAATGAGAGCTTCAGGAGCCTACTGTAGAATGGAGGTACTGTACCATATAAGGTCATGGTTGTGGGAAAATTCTCTTAGGCCTTACATAAACCTTATAGATCAGTACCTCTGATTTAGGTACCTGAAAATACTCTAGATTATTACATATAATCGAGATATGATGAGAATATGATGGGATATCATGGGAATATACCCAACAATGTGGGAATATGTATAATGCATGGAATCTGATGGAATATGACGGAGTATGATCATGCATCCTATCATTAGGGAATCGCGCCAATGCTTAATTGTGGTGAGTAGGGATGGGTACGGTATGATGGGTATACAGTACAAAACACTATCACTATGAACATGGATCTATGACCATCCTCCAATATGGGCAATCTACTCAAGTTGTCAGCTTTTCACATGTATAATCATGTATATATTTGGCCTTGATTTCCAATCCATGGGTTAAATCAATTTGATATATTGACACAAAAAAAAACCGTCAAATCGTTGGGATTTAGATCATTTATATAAATCCCTCTGTTCAACTTTCATGATTGTAGCTATCTACCGATCCAAGATTCTTCCAAAAATTCGAATCTAGCATCTTGTTCAGAGATCGATCACACCACTGAACAAACTAGACTATACTAATTACCCTCTGGTTATGACTAACATAGCCATGGTATAGATGGTCCATTTATAGATGGTTTACCTATTAAAAATGGTGATTTTCCATAGCTATGTTAGTCATAACCAAATGGTATCCTCTGATGCTGGGCTTTCCTTTTCCGTAGTCTTTGGATGTCTTTGGCGTGGTATTGTATCCGCATTGCACCCCTCACTTGCGGGACGACATTCAGTTGTGGTACCGGAAGATCTGATGGTCCAAAGTCCAAACAGTGTGGGGCACAGTCAAGTTACATGGCTCATAGTCATCCGTCCCATCATTAGGACCGGGTATACAAATCCCATTATTTATACAGATTGATGACGATCCTCCAATATGGGTATACAATCGAGCCTTTGATCATGGTACATGTATTTGTCAAGTTTGCACACAAATTGGAAGAAAAAATACTATGGAAATCACCAAAATGTGCGTAGATTGCTGCGGGATTCATGTTTGTGGCAGAATCACTGGTTGAACCCGGATGTTATTTGCAAACATCCAACATCATCCAGGCAAAAACGCCAAAATCCTCAACTTTTTTGGGGGATTGACTCCCCATCCCCTCCAACATCACATGAGCCATGGTCAATACTCACATGGTTGATGGTCATCCCATCCATAATAAGGATCCTTATAATGGTTATTATAAATCCCTATGAACCATTGGATGACTAGCCCCTATTAATGGTTATTAACCATGAGTATTGACCATAGCTCAC
>Ga0126342_10010475_pt1 | contig 16587 bp, 13 predicted proteins | sample Cyp1metagenome_FD_92528 | JGI IMG/M metagenome (GOLD analysis project Ga0126342, IMG submission 92528) | Coral microbial communities from Lord Howe Island, Old Settlement Bay, Australia - Cyphastrea 1 metagenome | ecosystem: Host-associated > Invertebrates > Cnidaria > Coral ... | reverse complement strand
ATGCATGCATGCATGTGCATGTATGCATGTATGCATGTATGCATGTATGCATGTATGCATGTATGCATGTATGCATGTATGCATGTATGCATGTATGCATGTATGCGTGTATGCATGTATGCATGTATGCATGTATGCATGTATGCATGTATGCATGTATGCATGTATGCGTGTATGCATGTATGCATGTATGCATGCATGCATGTATGTATGTATGTACTGATGTACTGTATGTATGTGTGTATATGTATATGTATATGTATATGTATGTATATCCATCCATCTATGCATCTATGCATCTATCCATCTATCCATCTATCCATCCATCCATCCATTCATCTATCTATCTATCTATCTATCCATCCAAAGCTAGAAAGCATCAGCCCTCTGTGCAGGCAGTGTCTCTGGGTTTTCCTAAGTCTAAGTGATCATGGCCGCTTGGTCCCATGGTCAGCATGCTGGAGGCCCTTGCGTCCAGGAGGGCCCGGCTCAAAGAATACATCTGGGTTCTGGAGCTCCTGTCAAGCAAGCCCTCACAGACATGATCCTAATTTTGTGCTGTTTTGCGCACATGTGCCATGATTCATGGATGAGACTTGCCGCTAAGGATGGGGAAATGAGAGGGGATCCTTCAGTCTTTCCAGCACTTGTTGCAAAGTCATGGAAAAGGTGACAACATGTTTCACCTGGCCTTTGACCCCAAATAAATTGAACTGGAGCACTCTGACGATGCAGATTGACCAGCTTTCTCTGAATGTCCTCGTCGGTCATTGCTTTGACCATTTTCTCCTGATGTGATTGTTGGAACGGCTTGGGTTGATTTTGTTGTGTTGATTGACAATGCCTTCTGTGCTAGGTTAAGTGTAAGTGATATGTCGCACGAGAAAATAGCCATCAACCAAAAAGATGCAATCAAATCACCCCAGAATTGAACAGCGCAAAGAAGAAAGTATGATCCATGAACGCATCAATCAGATTGCATCCCCACTTCACTAGAAGGTTTTGCTCCTGACTTGATGCAATATACATGACATACATAATATACATAATAAATATACGTACAGTATACATTATTATACGTACATTATATTATACAGTTGTACATATTATACAAAATATACACTCCGACAGTCTCCGTATCGCTTCTCAAAGTCAGGTGCCCTGGTGACCTGGTGACCTAAGCAGCGCCTGGAGAGCGGACTTTTCTTTTGCCTCCTCAATGCTCTCCGTTGTGCTGCCTTGGTTTAGCCTTGGCACGGGCTGCTGCTGCTCCGGCTGCTGCTGTGACCATTGGACCATGATGGATCACAGCCTTCTTGTGTGTCTAGAAGTGTGGGTATTTCGCCGTGAGAGAATGATATAAAATTGATATGATGAGCAACAATGAGATAGCGATGATAGTCATGATAGTGATTCTCCCTTCCCACAAATGATACGTGCCAGAAGTAAGCCTCTCACATGTTCTTCAGTGGTGCCACCTCACAAAGTAGCAGCCAGCAACTGCAGTGATAGTGATAGATACCGCAGCCTAAGACTCTAGGCAACCGCGCAAACATAAACACATAAGCCAATAAGCCAAGAAAACGGCGTCCCAACTTGTCACACAATAGAACAAAGAACCAAGGTTTGCATCTCAGAGCTTGGTGCTAACGTTCCAAAAATGAAAAGAAGGCAGGCGGTCTGAAAGAAGAGCTTGAATAGTGGATGTCCCAAAGTTGGCGCGTATACACCCCCAATCTCTTGCCATCAAAAGATTCTGAACATATGGGGAAATCATGGCTAAAACTTTTGAAAGCATGGGATTGTAGGGTCCCAATGTTTGAGACATTTTGAGACAACCCCAAGTGGAAGCATACAGCGGCTCAACTCAGAGTGCACAACAGTGACACCATGCAGAATACCTTGCTTCAGCTGGGGACCCTACAGCATCACCCACTTCTCCAAGCTTGCCAAACCTCAGCATTTCTGGCTTGGAAGCGGTAAGTTCTCTCCCGGCTCAAACGATCAGCTGCTGACATCTTCATGACGGTGAGGTACTCATTCACACTCATCTTTCCACTTTTGCCTGGGTCGCAAAGTGTCCAACGTCTTACGCTTCTACTTCGTCTTGGTACTTTGAGAGGGTGTGCGTTCTCTATCATTCTATGCTTGGACATGCTGCCAAGATAACCCCATTTGCGCACACTATAGTCACTATAGCACACTTATTGCCCAAGAAATTATGGGAATTCAGCATGGACATTCTGCATTCATCAGTCTCACTATTCGTGATTTGGGCAGCATATACCTTCTCTGGACTGCTACGTTGCGTAAGGTGACTGGATTGGACTAGCAAAATACGACACCAGTTCTGGCACTGGGGTGACTGCAATTTTCAAGCAGTGCTTCGTTCTCTTCCTTTGATAGACCTGCACATCGGAATTCTTCAGATTCGGTTTCCACTGCTAAGGATTTGGGATGATTAGGTCCACATGTCTAACTTCAATACCTTCAAACACTCCTCGCTCAAATCTCCGTTCTGAGTAACGTTAGCACTGGATTTTAGGTGGTCAGCAGGAACCGGCCGATCTCCACACCTGATGCGGCCTGCACCGCTGTGTCAGTTAAGCTTTTCTGCAAGTCCTGCCAAGGATTGCTAGGTGCTTTTGATGCGCCACCACATGCCAGGCAAATTCAATCAAATTCAGTCCGCGCCATGCTTGCGATGCATCAAGGTGTGTATGTGCACTAAAGTCAATTGTGACAATAAGTCTGCTCAAATCATCCAATGGGCGAAGCCAAGAACAAATCCTTAGGTAAAAACAGAAATGCACGAAAATAAAGACAAATAAATGTGTTGATTTGTTTTGCAGAGTGGGTTATTGTGGCAGCACTTACTGGAGCCATTAGCCTCCGCCCTGCTGAGCCTCAAAGATGCCTCTTCGCAGCGTTACTACCTGGCCTTGGCGTTTTTGTGTGCTTGTGGGTGCTTTCGTCGTTTTTCATGGGAAGGGGTGGGTAACGCAACACAAGGTATCCGGATTTGCCCCGAGCCAAACACTTTACTTTCTTGCCATCTTTCCTACTGTAGGCTGCACAGTGTTTGAATGCCAGCATGTTTTCCCGTCCTCGGGCAAGTTGATGATGCAAAGACAAGCATGGGACTAGCCAGCAAATGAGCAGGCACAAAGACTACCATATGTTGCATGCACAACAGTACGAGGCACATGTGCCCACAGTGTGTGCGTGGGCACATCCAGCTGCCTACATGGTTTACAGTCCATGTAGCAGCATAGCAACGCAACAGTCCTGAGTTTCTTCCCAACACGCAGCACATCTAGTGTATACCTATCCAAGCTCATTGCGATGGGAGGCTCCATAGATTGACTGCGCACTGCAGCCTCTCACAATGTCAATGCGGCAATGGTGTGCTGTGGCTGGGTCATCACCACATCTTGATATGTGAATCCTATTATGGCTTATTATGGGTTGTTCTAGGCCGTCGAGGCTTTTGCATCATACACAATCATACCACAGCTCATCACATGTTCAATAATTTGCCGTGCCCTCCTCTGGCACCGCTGGTTCAAAAACTCGACTTTTCCATTCCGCTTGACTCGAAGCAGATCCGCATGATTCAGCAAGTGCCTGTGAAAGCCAGATTCTTCCAACTCGGCGAGGTATCCAAAGCTGCGCAGTGAAAAAGGACCTAGGAAAGTGATTGATCAAGTGAGCCCAAAAAAAAAAACTAATCAGTAGCGAAGCTACCTTTGAAGAAGACCCGCAATCATTCAGCTGGACTAGTTAGTTAGTTCGGCTCCTGGTGGAAAATGTGGAAAAATAGGCATTCATCAGCAGTGGTTGATTGGTTCTTTCTGCTCCCTTGAATATTCTTGGTCAAGTCTTCATTTGTTCGCCTATGATTTGATCCTACCTACACATGTGGGAACCTCTGAAGCTCTGCGGACTCAGCCAGCTGCGAACGCCACAGCAGGCATCAGCACGACACTTCGTGCCAGGCGCTGGCGAGGTGGCAGCTGCGCCTCTAACAATGCGCAGTGTCTCATGCTGGACATGCCTTGGACAGTAGAATGTCACCTTTGGATATCTTTGGCCCATGCGAATGCAAAAAGACAGTGGCCTTCCTGCATCGTGGATCCAGGGACAGAAGCCTCGGCAACAATTTGTGGAGCAGGCAGTGGCTATGACCGGCCAGCCCGTTATGAGCAGGAACGAGCCATCCAAATCCATCCAGGTCCATCCAGAATCCAGCAATTTGTGGTCCCAACACGCACCTCCCAACAATTGCAAAGTATCACTGCCAGTACTAAGGGCTCGTGACCTGACCATGGATGCCATCTCTTACCAGCAGCAAATGGCTAGCGATGGCGAGCGGCCGAGCCTAGAGTCTAGCCGAAAATGAAATGTCCAATTTCATGGGAAGCGTTGAGAGGCCGTCTCTTCCCCTTACTCCAGGCCATGTCACTGGAAGAATTAGCTCTAGAGAGACTTTTTTTTGAATGAAAAAGTGGTCGGTCTTCCAGTCTTCCATGGTGTTTTATTTCTGTTGTGTTGGGCAGCGTTGAGAGGCAGCGACAGAAACATTGTAGTGCTGCTAGATGCAATGGATCCCCAGTAGCCCACCCTCGTCCCGACCGGGTCACAGTTCGTTACTAAGATGGCATGCTGCTACCCGTAAAGCAGAACCTAGAAGGATCTACACTATTCATCACTATTCTACACTCTGCACTGTTCAACATTGATTAGTTGAAGTGCGAGTATCTGCACAACGAGGCACTCATCTGAAAATAGTTCTTGACATCGCTTTTTTGGGGTCGAAAATCCAAGAACTCTCAGGATCCCAGCCAGAAGACTGCAAACCCCTGAATTGATTTCGTGGGTGTCGAGAGCAGACTGACTTACGCCGCTGGTCCACTCGAAACAACTCTATGAAGGAATACTGCAGGCTTGTGCTGCCCTGTGGGCTAGACATTCAACTGATTCCAAATTCCATTAGATGATTACGTAAATGTCTCTTTTTTTCCTGCCTGCCGCAAGACATCGACGCACCCGTGCCAGACAAATACAAGCAAAACAAGTGCATCATTGTTGCGCGCACTTTTCTGCATGGGCCCCGACCCTCGATGGTGGCATGCTCTTGAGCGGCCTTGTCTCCCTCAGTCGCAAGTTGCATGGAGGCAGAAACGGCCCTGCAAGCGTCCTACTCGTTGCATTGGAATCAGTCCGGCTGGTACTTCAATGACTTCTGTACCAGTGAAGTTGGCAAACTGCCGGTAGAACAGTTCACCGTTGTTGGGTCTTGTGCCCCATGTCACTGGGCTGAACAAGGTACTTGTACACGTTGCCGAGAATATTTGCAGCTGCGCAGCAAGGAACACGAAATCAACAAGTCCAGGATGAACATCCCATTTCGAGGCGGGATCGCAGTCCAAGGAAAACATTTGGCCTCTCCCGGCTGCAGAATGACGGCGCCCTCCAGTGATTTGCAACATCAAATCCAAATCGAAGTCCTTCAGCCAGTAAGCATCATCGCGAATGAACATGACGTACGAATACTGAAATCCAGCGCCTTTTTTCTTTTCATGTGTTTCAACTTGTTGCCACAACATGTTGATTTCTTTGTGCATGTGGACAAAATTGCGACGAGCAATTGACCCACGCCCTGACCCATGCCACAGTCGGGCAACCGAATCGCTTCCACTGATGAATGACAGATCGTCCGGGCTGGTGTCGTGGTGGTTGAACACCTTCGAACACCCAACATCTGCACCAAACGTCTTGATTTTTTTGGGTATGGTGGTCCCTCAGGTTCCTGATTTTCTTTCTCATAACGTCACCTGTTCGCCAATCAACCTCCTTGTAGTTCGCATACATGAGCTCTTTTCTTGAAGGTTCAGGCAGGGGTTCGAACTGTGCATTTCGAATCATTTCGACAGGTCTCCATGCCGATAAAGAACACGTCCTGCTCCTGGCCTTCTTTGTCTCTTCGATTCCACCGTTGGCTCTTCACATAATCCCAATCAGTCTTCCTTGATCTTCCTTGAGTATTTGGGAGCCTTTTCTGGCTGGGGCTGCACTGGAGCTGGTTGAGGAACCGGCAGTCGCAGTGCTATAGACTTCGGCTTTTCGCTCTCTCTTTCCATGCGGCGAGTGCTGGTGCTCTTGATGATTTCTTGGTAACGAGGCGGAGTAAACTGAGTGCTCTCTTTGATGAGAGAAACAGATTCCTTTCGTTTTGTCTCATCGCTCTTATCAAATTTAGCGTGCAAACTATTCACCATCTCTGCCACAAGCACAGAATCTTTGCATTCCAACTTCATTACAGTACCATCTTTGATTCACCACCTTCCTTCGTGAAGTGAACCCCCTTTACACTGTAAACCAGACTTACATAGACTTACAAGCATCTTGCCTTTCACCATGTCGGCGAATTAGCCTTTTTGCATCTTTTTGCAGGCTTGGGCGCGCCCGGATGACATATATAGATGTATCTGCATGATTCTTTCGATATGGAAAGACATCAGCAGCCTTCATCTCAAAGGCGCATCTCGATGAAAGCACGGTTCTGCAAGCATTTTACCGGAGCATGTGGAGAAGATACCAGAGTGTTTCGACTTGTGGTATTCCTCACTAAGTCCAGAGCACATCTCCAGCACAAGTCGAAGCAATCACTTCCCGAAGAGGCTGCAGGTTTTCCTCAGCCATAGGTCTCGGAGTCTCGGATGTCCATTTTTCCTAAGCCACAGCTTTATCCTTGGACATGCGGGTAGCACTATCCAATCGAAGCCATGGCGGTAAAAGGCTGTGCTCTTCTGCTGCTCGCTCTACGACTCTACGAAATGCTCTTGAGCCAAGTGCTTCCAGTTCCGTCAAGTCATGCGACATGTTATGAAAGCCTTCCAAAGGAAATGCTGGGTCGCTTCACCATGGGTGATGGGCATTTTGTAGCTGCAACCGCTCTCACCAGCCCAGTTTTCTCGTTGACTTTCGATGCATATCTGACACATTACTTTGGTGTCTTGCGGGTCTTTGAGAGATTGAAGATCTTTAAAGTCTGGTCGCTGGGTGTCTGGTTTTTTGTCTAAGCCAAGCAAACTTCTACATGGTTTGTAGCCCTCAACTTACATGCTTAGAGACGGAACGAGAGAAAGAAAACAAACAGACAGACAGACAAACAGACAGAAAGAAAGAAAGAAAGAGAGCTTATAGGGCCTCAATACTGCACACGGACAAGCAATCTGCTAAAGTGCTGCTAAGAACATCATTCTTGAACAAATATCCCGACAGGATGAACGGGCAGTTTGGTCTAGCTGTCAGCACTTTGATTGCGCTGTCGGCTTGCTGGGAGGGGCAAAGCGTGTCATATTGGTCTGGGCTGTGGCTCTCAGTAGACTGAGTTGGCTCTCAACCACGACAGGCTGCTTACCCGTTGAGGGTGCCTTGGTCAAAGGCATCCAATGCAAAATTCATGGCATTTGCCTGCCCCTCATCCTGGCAAGCCTTTCATTTTCTCTGGAAGTGGAAGTCTAGGTGCTCAATTCAGTGCTCAATTCAGTGCTCAATTCAGTGCTCAATTCAGTGCTCAATTCAGTGCTCAATGGCACTCCTACAGACCTGCTTTAGTTCGCTGTATGTTTTCCAAGGCTTTCGCTTCACAGAGTGCTGCAAGCTCGCCAATTCCTGAGAGACTCGGGCGAATCAGGAGATCACCGGGCACCAAGAGATCACGTGCATTCACATGCCATGTTGTGGAGCCATTGTGGAGCCAACATTCACCTGATTGCATCCATACTGTATGAATACACAACGAAGATACATGAGAGATTGTGACAGGTTTAGGTTTGAGCTAATGCTGCCAAAGGTTGCAAAGAATTTAGATCTCCTTTCTCTATGTATGTATATATTTATTTAGTTATCTATTTATTTATGTATTCATTTATTTATTTATCTATTTATTTATTCATTTATCTATTTAGTTATTTAAGTCATATGTTAATTTATATTTATAAATGGATATTGTTTTATATTATATATAGTGCATGCGCGGGTGTGTGTGTGTGATACGACATACCGTATCCATCCATGTCTAGCCTCACCAACCCGTGCGGTAGCCAAACAGTATCCAAGCCTTTGCAATTAAAGAAGCTGTGCAACTGCCTTCCCAATGTCTCTTTTAAGCAAGAAGCCGTGTCCCAAATTCGAAGTCGAGCATCCTGCCATGATGATCACGTGTCACATCACGATACAAGGATTGCAGCACAGGTCCGGTGCATTTCCAAAGTAAAGGGATCCAGGCAGGTATTACTTGGTGCAGTAACCTACTGATATCACTCATTCGCCCTCTGTTGCCCGGTGTTGCCTCCCCTGCGGTGACCATGCAAGATCCCGCAAGCAGGATGGCCGTTGCGACGCTCGGTTGGTCAAACCTGATTGTTGTGCTTGGGCAGCCTACCGTACCAGATTGCACTTATCCCCCAATACTCCCGAAACCAATTCCTTGAGACCCAATGCTAACCACTGCGACGCAATGCCATGCGTTTGGAAGTTTGATGTCTATCTTCTGAAGTAGGCTTCAATCGCTCATAGGACTCTGCAAAACTCGACCCCGGCCATCATTTTACGTGTTCGTCCTGTTGCAAAGCTGAGAGCCAAACTCTCGGAGCTTTTCCCCTGTGGCGGCATTCCACAGAATTATGGTGCGGTCTTCACCTGCAGACCTCACAAGCTTTGAAGCAGAGTGGCAAAGATGAGGTCAGCGTGCCAACGGGAAAATACAGGGAAAATAAATGACCACAGGTCACAGGCTGAACACGATTGGACACCTGGTGGGCCCAAGCCAAGGTCTTTATCCGACGTAGCTGTAGGCAGCCATAGAACATTGGCTTAGTCGGGTACACAAGGCGTTCAAGGAAGGTGTTGCAGAAGGCGACTGCCCGGACCTGGTCCATAGGTAGAGGACATCAAGCCATCAGCCAAAGACTATCCAAAGAATGAAGCCCATGGTAGCGTAAGAACATGATAAGTCAAAGATCAGCCAATGACATGTCAATGATAAGCCAATGAGAACTCGATGATTAAGTCAGTGACAAGCATGGATGTTCTGCATTTAAGTTGGTGCGAAGTGATCTCAGCAGCCCTGGGGCAGCCGGAAGCCCAAATAGATCCCAAAAGGTCCCAGTTTTTCTGGTGCTGAGATGTGCTGAGTAGAAGACAAAGTCTTTGTGGGCTGGGATGATTCGTAGACACCCATCGCCGCCTTCGCCAAAGGCCTCAGCCGTAGAGAGGCTGTAGTTCAAGGGCCGTCAGGCCGAGAGCATTTGCTGCCATGACTTGCTTTTTACTTGCCTGGCCATCTCAACATACTCAATTGACTTGCGTCAAAGTAAAACCTACTCTGTTGCGGTTTGGAATCTATGTGCTGGGCATTTTTATGCCAAAGTCGAACTGTCCGGTCATCGCCTCCTGGCCGCACAACAGGTTTCGTCAATCTGTCTCGTATTGGGAAATCATACCTTACCATACCTTACCCCGTTCCATCATTCACTGAACGCACTCAATAAACCTCTACAATAGACTCTACAATACAAAACATACATAAACAATTTAAACAAACCATGCAAGGTTGCGGTTGCTGAAGTGAGGGTGAAAACGAAAGGTAAGGCGGTAAAACCCATGAACCTGCTCGCAAGGAATATGCCCACGCTACTTTTCAGTTGGGATCTTCCTCTGACAGCTGCTGTGGGGTTGTCGGGATCGGCCAAACCCCAATGAAGTAACAGTGAGTGGAACAGTTGATCCTTGAAACACCCGTCAGTCATCTGTGCGAAGGGAAGCGGAACAAAGCCAGCATTGCAATATGACAGGCAACTTTTAGAGCTGCAACAGGCCAGAACGACCACTTGCCAAGTACTTTGAGTTTACTGCCAGGCATCGAACCATAGATGTGTGCCTTGGAATTGCAACTCGCTCTGAACATCTCTGATCCCCTGCAAGAATCTCCAGGAAAAGTACCTATATATACCTATATATAGCGTCGGTGAACAGTAGCCTGACGAACTTTGCCAAGTACCCTGGCATATCTCCAGCGAATTCGCAAATTCATGCGGCCCTCCAAGACTCAGAACTCTGCAGCTAGCTGATCATCTGGCTAAATCTATTGATAAATTAAATATAATTAAATTAAATCTCCTAATTGTGAAGAAAAAAACGGGTACAAACTGCGGATTGCGATCCACTGTTGCTTTGTTGCATGGAATTGCCGATCCCATTCATCGTGGATTGCACCCCTGTGCCTCTGAGTGCCAAGCCCAGAGTACTTGAGCAAAAGGCTTCCATCATACAAAGACCTTGGTCTGCAATCTTGGATCCCTCACAGCTAGCAACGGCTCCAACTACTCTAAAAGCTCCACAGGCTTCGTGCTGTGGGTGGTTATCTGGTGACATCTGGTGACATCTGGTGACAAGATCCCAGCCATTTCCGAACGTGGCGATCACCTCAGTTGCTTCAAATACTGACAACTGCCGCTGGGAGCCAGGTCAGACAATACAAGCACACAGCGACAGTAATATATACTGTGCCGGTCCAGCTTGGCATTTGTCAATTACCTTGCAACCCAGAAGCGTGAGCCGGAATAGAGCACTTCGGACGAGCCTAACGGCATTCAATTTATACCAGTGAGTTACTGCACCATTCGCTGACAACTGCCGTGGATAACTTCCACGGTGCCGGGGCCTTCGACATCCATCATCATGCACAGCACGGCACCATCCTGAAGGCTCGACAGGTCAGCAACAGCCATTGTGGTGATTCTTCTGGCCAAAGGATGCTCAAGGGACTGTCAACCGCAGTCAATGTAAATCAATGTTTACCAGAACTTCTTGCATTTCATTATTTTGAGCTTCCAGCGTGGCTAAGATTCCGCCAGGCTCTGCGCAAGCCATGCGTGAGGCAACCAACCTGGCTCAAATCAAGACGTACCCGACATAGCCTGCCCTTCCATACTCACAAGACCCGAGGCTCCGACAAAGCGAAATCTGAATGTGGCTGGAACTTCGACATCATCCTGTGGTGACGCAAACATGCAGTGCAAAGGTATGCAACACTCTCATCATGACTGACAGTGACTAACATGAGACAGACTCTAAGAGTGCTAAAAGAAAGACAGAGACAGGTGTATGTGTATATGTGAAGAGAGAGAGAGGTGTATATGTGGCGAGGGAGAGGTGGGAACGCATACATCGTATGGGATGATGAGTGGTATTGATCCTTTGTGGTACTACCAGTAGTATAGGGAATTTCTGCTTTAAAAGAGGGGGACTTGTGGCATGTTCATGCATGTGCATGTGCATGCATGTGCCACATGTGCAGCAGAAAAAGGAAATAAATATGGAAAATGATGGAAAATGTAATGTGGATGGATAGGATTGAAATGAATTGAATGCAAGCACACTGGCAACATCGACAAGACTAGTCCGTTCTAGTGTCAAAACGCAGATTGACGCGATTTGCATATGAGATTAGGAGGAGCTCTTGCTCGTTCAATCAACAGCACCCAAGTGATTGTGAGAAAAGGCCGGAGGATCATTTGGACCCACCCAAAGCCACTCATTTTGGACCCCCCCCATTGTGAGACAAGTGCGCGAGCTGGTGAGCTTGGGAGCAAACCAGCGCCGATCGTCGTTTGAAGCCTTCCACGCTCGCCTCCGGCAACAACTGCTCCTGCATTGAAGCAAAAGGGGCAGCACAATTGCTTAACCATCGGCAGATTCATTTCCGCCACCCAAGGCAATTGCAGTCAATCAATCCTTGAAATTAGGCACACTGAGTCTAGGTTGAACATCCGTGGGCGCTCTCACCTGAGGCTCCACTAGCATGTTGCCACCCGCAAGCTCTAAACCTGATCGGTCTTAATGGAAGGCTGCTTCTTGCAATGACATCTAGGTGCCGGAGCGCTCACAGAAGATTCAATACATCTAAGCAAAGAGATGCAAAGAGTAGTGATTCTCCTGACTTCCACATCTTTGACGTACGGAAAGTTGGAGGACATGGAAGGCTCTGCAACTTAACATGTCTCAAGTCGCAGCTCCTCTAGTCGCACCGTTACGGTAGGTTCGGTAGATCACTGTAACATATGAAACATATCGGAACATTTGATGCTGAGGTGCGCACGCCTTTGCACCACGAACTCTCCGTGATCACCGAGCTTTAGAGACTCAGAGCCCAGGGTGTGCCCAACCGCTGACAATCGAAACGGTCGACGGTCAAATGAAACCCGCTGAAACACAACACGTTTAAAGAAAACCATAGAAAACCGAAAGAGTGCCCAAACAGTTTCCAGTGCAGGTGAGAATGTGTTTGGAGCCCCTCACATCCTTCAACTCCACGACATCCTCGAAGTCATTCAGCTCGATTTGACGTATCCTCGGCCACCGCAGTCAAGCAACCTGCGAATCAGTTCAAAATACTCCGTTGAGGGCTCAAAATGGCTCAAAACGCCTTCTATGGGGGGCTGGTCCAAGCGCTACTAAGTGTCCTCTATGTTAGGTGCACCACAAAATAATCGAGGCATGAGTCATCCCCTGAGATGGGCGTATTACATCGTATTGCATGGTCAGCTGCTGCTGTTTATATAGTTGCCTGTTAGTTCATTCCAGATGGTCAGGAACTGACCCATCCCCACCAATGAGGTGCCTGGCATCAAGTGCTTGGAGTCCGTACGGGCAATTGCGCCTGTACACCACGATCTTGCCAGCAGTGCAGCTGCACGCCTGGGAGCATTCAATTTGCGGCGCTCATTTCTTTTGGAGAACTGAGGGTCGACGCAATGAATCCATTATATAAAAAAAAGAATCTGTACTCTCCATTAATTCAAGGGTCACACGATTATCATTATTATCATTATCATTCTTATTAATATTACCATTGTTCTTACTATTATTATTACTACTATTATCATATTATTATTACTATTACATATTATACAGTATTCTATATTTATATTATTTATTTATGGATATGTTATGATATGTTATATGTTTGATAGGTTTGTCGAATGGAGCGATGCTGCTCCATTCGTTCGCGGAGCAACCAGAGTTTCCAGGCACAAAAACACATAGACGCAACGCATCCGCAGCGTACAGGTCCAATGTAGCCATCCTGACCTTTGGCTGGGCCACCACACGAGGTAATTCCCATCACGGCTGACGGCCAAGGATGTGACTTGATTCTCATGACCTTGGATCTCCCAGTGCGGTGCAACAGTGCCACCAGCTCTTGCGTGTTCCAAGCTTCGGGCTGACCCCTGGCTCACCCCGGAGAAACCTGGGCTACATATGCTTATAGCTCAAAGCCACAGCATGTGCTCACAAGACTGAAGGCTTGACAATGGTTGACATCAATAGATATCAATGTGCCACATTGATTCCACTTTCTGCACCAAATGCATGATCCAAACTTGGCATTCTTAACACAACACGTCTCCCCTCGGTCATAGCAGCTTCATTCTAAACAAATGTTGACCTAAGTGCTGGAGGTTCCTTTCACACATACGTATGTTGAATTAATGTTGGGACACTTAGCAATAAAAGAGACGAACCCGCCACACAGCGTGCAACCCTTGTCTTGAGCCCACAACTCCGAAGGCCGCGCTGGCCTTTGTGGCAAACTGGCTTACAAACAGCACTGTTGCGATTACGAAATCTCTTTCCATGCCATTCTATGGCATATCGAGAAGGTCTGAAATGCATTCATGAGGAATCTGTCGCCAGCGCTGACATGACATGATCCAATTTTGGGGAGGCCCGGGAGGCTTCATTGGTCCACGTCCATGGGCCCTGGCTGACTGGGCCATGAATTCCACTCATGCCATCGGCCATCCCATGCTCCAGTCAGCAGGCGCGGGCCAGCTGCACTTTGCCTTGGCACTGGTCATGCGGAGATGCGAGAGGACACAAAAAAGAATTGGATGGATGATAGATCCATTGGATCCATGGCTATATGAATGCTATACTTGTGTATAAATTATGTGTAAATTGTAAATGTGTGTGTGCTGATACCATCAAACACAATCTAACATAATTTGTAGCTGTGGGATGGTTAAGCGAGTCAATGGCCCTGCATCAGCAACACTTCTTTTGGGTGCCAGGCGTTAGGCTCACCGAGTGAACAGCATCGCGGTTGGTCGCATCATGACGAATGCTGATCTGAGTTGGTGGTAAAGAAGGGATCCACCATGATCCACCACAACCCAAGGTATTAAATCAGTGTGCTCCATGTTGGGTTCAACATACTATGATCGATTATATATATAGTCGATCTCTCTCCCTGATAGCCTCCAGTCACTACCTCAAATCACAATCACTTGGACAAGCAAAACAGAAACTGTCAGAGTACGGAATGAAATGGGTTCAAAAGGGGTCGAGCTCCAAGGTGGCTGTGGAAAGTACCCAATGAAAGCGCAGTCAAGCAACCAATGGCTTGCCAGTTTTAAGGCGGTATATTCGTGCCTGGCAACTGGTCGTCTTTCCAGCCATGAACCAATGAGAGCTCTAAGAGGTCAAAGGTGCGGCAAAGCGATCAAAAGCTACGAGGTCAGCCCAATCATTGGAGTCACACTAGTTGCCATCAAGATGTTCTTTAACTACGTAAGTGTAGAAAGAAGTAAAAGAAGGTAATGAAAATGAAAAAGTGAGTGGATCATTGCCTGCCCGTCATGGCAGCCAGTGGCGACGATGTTTGGACGATCCTTGAGCGGGATTCAGGTGCCGATCGGTGCAAGAGCGTCAGATTGCAGTAGCTGGCTGGCTCAATATCCTGAATGTCCACATGCTATCCACGAGAACTTGGCACTCTTCCGCTCACGTCACACCCCACGCATCCCCACGCTATGCATTCTGTCGTTTTCTAAACACTGCATGGCACGCTGCGGTTGAGCATGCATCCCTTGGTCATCCCTTTGGGATTCCAAAGAGTTCCTGTTAATGTGACTTACTATGAACATCTATGAACATGAGCATTTAAGCAAAATATCGCAAAATATCGCAAAATCAGTTCAAAAAGAAGGCTCAGAATGGCTCAGACAAAGGCCACTCAATTGCTGTCATCGCTTCCAGCTTTTTGATCTTTCTGGGGATTGGCCTTTGGCTTCGGCTTGGGCTTTCCTTGAGGTGCCGGCGTCACCTGCGGCGGAGCTGCGCTTTGGCCCGGAGTCTCCTCGGCCTTCTCTTTGCTCTCGCCAAAGATACCTGCCAAAAAGCCTGGAGCGAGTCATGCCGCCATGTCATGCCATGGCGTGCCATGTCGTGCCATGTCGTGCCCGAAGGCACCATGAAAGTTCTACCTTGACTGCAATAGCGAAACGACGCGACGAGAAAGTTATATGTGATTCATTGTGATTCAACAAAATCTGGCCACTCACAGCTTTTGAGTTGCCTTGGTCTTCTTGCTCGTCTTCGGCAGCTTTCACATTCCATCGATGTTCGATTTCTTTGTACTCTTTCTGCTTGTCCTGCGCCTCTTCCATGCCTTGTATGCTGTGCATCTTAGGACAGCCGGCCCAAATCTGCAAGAGTTGCAAGGAGTTGGATTGGGCTAAGCTGGCGGCGCTGAATGAAGGGCTTGAGCAATCTCTGCTCATCGGTGCTCAGCAAGTAGCTGCCTTCGCAAATGGCAAACAGACACAGACTCTGTGGATATAGCCATGTCTGAATGAAAGGGGCCCTCTCAAGTTCAACTCCTCCAAACACAATCGATCTCTTATCGTTAATACATCATTATAACTTATATCATGAACTAGATGAACTAGTATAATTATAACTAGTATTCAGTGCGACTCTTGCGGCACCTTCGTAAAGGTTTCCATCATCACCCTCTTCGTCTGGCCCGCGGCGGGTCATGAATTTGTCCACGGAGCCCTTTTGACCTCAAACGTGCGTCTCACAGCACAGGGTCCATCTTGAAAAGTATATAAAACGTCCTACAAGGATGCCAAGGAGACTGGCCAGGATATTCCAGTCTGAATATGCCAGGTCTTGAAACTGACTGAGCATGCCGCCATCTATGTATTGATCTCTCAGAGCTCTCATAAACTTGCTGGCAACATCAGGCTTCACCGGTGCAGACGCGACACCTGGCGCAGTGGACACGGAGACGATTTCAGCTGAGATGCGCTAAAGGTGACCCCGCTGCAATGACGGGGCACCCCGTCCCTGGAATAACATCGCAACATATCGCAACATCTTATCAACCATTTCCAAACAACAGAGATGACTCTGAAATGACATGAATCTGACGTGAAGATCTCGCCTCGCAAGACAGCAATCTGGTCTTGTGTGATAGCTGCCCTGGATTGAGCTGCGCCAACACCAAGCCCGCGGAGAGGTGCAAAAACGTCCTAGTCGTGGAAGCTGGCCAAAGGTGGCAAAAAATGGATGAAAATGGGTCAGAATTGATTTGAAGTTTAAACATGCTGATGTCACCCATTGTTTCCATGACTTGTCATAAGCATGATGCATTGACATGTCAACTTTCAATTTGCACCAATTTGCATATCCATTCATGCAGCTGTCCATAGCTGCCCCTTTGAGACT
>Ga0126342_10010474_pt1 | contig 16588 bp, 11 predicted proteins | sample Cyp1metagenome_FD_92528 | JGI IMG/M metagenome (GOLD analysis project Ga0126342, IMG submission 92528) | Coral microbial communities from Lord Howe Island, Old Settlement Bay, Australia - Cyphastrea 1 metagenome | ecosystem: Host-associated > Invertebrates > Cnidaria > Coral ... | reverse complement strand
TAGTGACGATTTTGATGATTTTGATGATTTTGATGATAGTGATGATAGTGATAATAGTGATGATAGTGATAATAGTGATGATAGTGATGATAGTGATGATAGTGATGATAGTGATGATAGTGATGATAGTGATGATAGTGATGATAGTGATGATAATTATGATAGTGATGATAGTGATGATAGTGATGATAGTGATGATAGTGATGATAGTGATGATAGTGGTGATAGTGGTGATAGTGATAGTGATAGAGATAGTGATAGTGATAGTGATAGTGATAGTGATAGTGATAGTGATAGTGATAGTGATAGTGATAGTGATGATGACAGTAATGACCATAGTAATGACAACAGTAATGATGATAGTGACGATGATAGTAATGACGAAAGTAATGACGATAGTAATAATGATAGTAATGATGATAGTAATGATGATAGTAATGATGATAGTAATGATGATAGTGATGATGATAGTAATGATGATAGTGATGATGATAGTAATGATGATAGTAATGACAATAGTAATGATGATAGTAAGGATGATAGTAATGATGATAGTAATGATGATAGTAATGACAATAGTAATGATGAAAGTAATGATGATAGTAATGATGATAGTAGTGATGATAGTAATAATCATAGTAATGACAATAGTAATGATGATAGTAATGATGATAGTAATGGTGATACTAATGATGATAGTAATGATGATAGTAATGAGAATAGTAATGACGATAGTAATGATGATAGTAATGATGATAGTAATGATGATAGTAAAGATGATAGTAATGACTATAGTAATGATGATAGTAATGATGATAGTAGTGACAATAGTAATGATGCTAGTAATGATGATAGTAATGATGATAGTAATGATGATAGTAATGATGATAGTAATGATGATAGTAATGACAATAGTAATGGTGATAGTAATGATGATAGTAATGACAATAGTAATGATGATAGTAATGATGATAGTAATGACAATAGTAATGATGATAGTAATGATGATAGTAGTGATGATAGTAATGATGATAGTAATGATGATAGTGATGATGATAGTAATGATAATAGTAATGATGATAGTAATGACGATAGTAATGACGATAGTAATGATGATGGTATGATGATGATAGTAATGATAATAGTAGTGATGATAGTAATAATGATAGCAAGAATAAGGATCCCTTTTTACCAAGAATGGGCGGTCGTATTTAGGATCTGACACAATTTATACATGGGTGCCTGTCAGTTTGGCGGTTTTGGGGGCATGCCAACAATGTTGGGAATACACCTGGATCAAGATCATCTCGGTTTGAACGTCCAGCAAAATGAACACGGTAGGCTACACGCCAAAATTCTGTATATTTTTTGATTTGGCTATGGGTCAAAACCCTGGTACCTAGTGAACCTTCAAATAGCTAGTAAATAGATCTTCATCCCACTCAAATTGATAGCAATAGGGGCAATAGGTTTTGACCCACCCCCATTTTTTTGGGAGTGTTAACGTTGAGCCCACAAATACTTTGGGAAGAATAGAACAGCTTGCTGCTGGAAATTACCAGTCACTAATCTTGATCCTTCGATTGGTTCAATCTACATCTTTGCTGATCAAACCCAACGTGTGTTCATTGTCAAATCCCTATTGTTTTTCAATGATTAAAGCTGAATCCCCCCTTCCAATGGTTAAAAGAGCTTCAAAAATATAGTTGATGCATCAAATCATTGCAATTCCGCCATGTTTGAGTGGTAAAACCAGCAATGTTGACCGACTTCGTAGCGTTGGCAAAACCGCGCTCCTGCCCTTGGACAACAAAGGCACCACCCGATCGTTGGCCGTTGGATGGTTGGCAAGGTCGAAGGGCATCTCCCTGAGCGATCTTACACCATGAAAAATGACGATTTAACGAGCAACAACTGGGTTTTTGACCATGGGAAATTCCTCAATTTATGGAGGTTTCGTTCAGGAAAATCATCGAACCAAAATACTGGGATGTTCAATTGCCATTTTTGACTAGATTTTGACCATCACAAAAGATATGTTTTTTTGAGTTCACAACCAAAAATATTATGAGATTTAGGATTTAACGATGAACAAACTGGGATTTTACCATCGAAAAGGATGAAAAAATTATGGGGGATATCCCAAATATTGTTCTAGTGATATCCCCATAATTAGTGCTTGATTTTGCATCAAGATCAATATCTGGGGATTGCCAACGGCTTGGTAAAAAATTGAAAAAAACTGCAGGAAACACTCTGGTTTTTAACATCAAGTTACTTGATCAAGGAATGCCATCGGAAGTTGCCATGATTCACCCATCTTGATGGCATCAGACCGGAAAAAAAACGGGCTTTCTTGGCAAATAAAAATACTGAACTTTAAATATCATATGATCATATGGGGATGGGTTTCAAAAGCCAGGACTTGTTGATGAACCTTCATAAACAACTGCTATTTTCTTGCGAGAACAGAACCAAACGGGCTGGCGCCCATACCCATTTCTGGGTGTTAAAGGAGATGGAAGGATGACGAAAAGTATAACAACACGACCGACAATATATCAATGAAACAAAATTCGAAAACCTTGGATGACTGATCATTGATATATTGTGATATATTGATCAATTAAGCATACAAAAAAGCATCTGCTTTTCATGCGAAGATGTCTCTTGCACCTTATGAATTTTGGCCGTGATTTCCTGAACATGGGTCCGAAAAACTCCATCCTCTAAAAATCAATGACTCCGGTTGACCCTGCTCAAAACTAGAACTGTGTAAGACACCAAACAGAATAAGAATGTTCAAGATTCGGCTAGAGATTGAAATGGCTGAATTAGCTGTGTCTAGTCAGATCCTCAACCTATGTCTTTTATATTATCAGATTCATGTTTCAGCAAGCCCGGAGCTCAGTTGCATTCGAGTTAGGGAGCAGTCAAATATAGTCAAATTCTGACTTCTGACTCCATTGCCCATGAAAGAAAGTGTATATGAACATAAACCTTAAATCATCTTAAATCACCATTTTGAATGGTCAATCCCAATCTTGAGTGACCTATCTGTTTTTCCCGTTTCTGATTCTCAAGCCCCCAGTTTTGATGGTCAAATCCCCATTTTGACATAATGCAAGGCGCCATGTCTTCCCTCCCCTCCCCACCAAGAAACTCGGCCAACAGGCTGCTGGGTGGCGTGTCCACCAAATGTTGCTGTGCAATGTGCTGCAGCGGCACCGTAGCAAGAGCCTCCACCTCTGCACCGCTCATGTCGGCCTGGGAAGCAACGGCCTTGTGGGGCTCATGGGAATCCGAAAAATTCGTGCCAATGAAATGGGGGATGGGTCAAAACACATGGAATGGCCTGGTGAACCCTAAGTCCTCCAAATATTATATCATTGTATAAATTATATACATCATTATAGCTATATACCGGGGTTTCCATACATGGGGGCACCCCAAAATGGATGGTTTATAATTATGACAGTCCTATTAAAATGGATGATTTAGAAGTACCCGCATTTTAGGAAACCTCCAATAATAGATGTTGATCCATCCCTGCCCTATTCGTGGAGTCATTTCGTGACCTAATCGTTTGCCTGAAAATGGGGCACCCCAAGATGTCCTAGTCACCAAAACGTCCCTGGATGAACACGGCATAAACTTGGGTCAAAACATCCCCAAAAGGCGGGAAAAAACATGAAAATGACACATCAGTTTGCAAGCTTTTTTAATCCTTCACTTACCCTCTGGTAACTTAGAATTGCTGCAGAAGGTCACCCTATTCAATAGGTAAATCATCTATAAACGGGCCATGTTCCACAAACTGTTCACTTACTCTGGATAAATTATCATATTTCACTAAGCTGAAACTTGCGGCCATTTGGGGGATGATTCCCCAAATCCAATTCCCATGATTCCAGTGAGGTCACGACGTGAGGTCACTATAATTTTCCCAGAAATGGAGGTGTCCTAAAATGGGGGTACCCCAAAACCATATGGGTTTCAATCCTAAAATGGACTAATTTTGGATGATGTGGGGTACCTCCATGACTTAAATTACTCGGAGAGTAACCCCTCAGAGAATACTCGCAGCCTAGACACAGTACCCTCCAACCACCTCTCGGTACAGCTCAAGACTGCCAGTGATGGGCAGCCCAGCAAACACGCGCCTGACGGAAGAGCTTTGTGGAGGGTCATCCTTGGGGTGCATTTGGGATTCAATGGATTATAATGAGATCATAACGGGATTATAATGGGGTCATAATGGAACTTGGCATTTTACCTACTCCTGGCATTTCAAATCTTTGAAGGTGACTCTTTTGGTAGTGGAAACTAACCATTTCAAGGGCAAAGTGACCTCAAAGTCTGGGAACAAAAAGGCTTGGGGACCTGGCATTCCCACAACCCAGCGCCCACCTTCTGCCGGAATTTCAGGTGCAAAGAGTAGCCTTGAACAAAGGCCGCCTGTGCATCGATTTCGGCATTAGCCAGGAATTCCGTGTGAATGTGTCTGAAAATGGGGTATACCCCACTTTATGGTCGTTTAATAGAGAAAAATATGATTCACCACTGGGTTTCGGCCCCAATTTTCAGAGAATCCCGTGAAACAATGAGATGTGCTGAGCAGCCGCTGTACCATGTCCTTAACCAAACAACTTCGCGTGAAGCCCATATGATCAGTGTGTTTTTCAAAGAGACTGGCTGTTTTTAATAGGAATTCCTCAAATGGATGGTGATATTCCCCATTTTTTATGCTTTAGTATCATCCCCTATAAACATCAACCAACAGGACAACAGGACTTTTGAACACTGCTCATATGATTCGAAAAATCAACTTTTGCAATTCTGCTGAGATTTCGCAAAAATTATACTGAAGATCATGATCGGCAATGAATCTACCTACTCTTTGTGGTGAGCCTCCCCGTTCCGATGGACCCAGGTGTGCTAATCTTGTCTCAAACCATCTTGAGCCGATCCCAATTCTTTCCTTTTTTCGCCTCGTTTAAAAGGCATGGAATTCTCAGCTTCTTTCCCCAGTTGATCCAATATGTGGCAATTATAATCGCGATTTCTGCGGCGACAATCTGCAATCAGATTATGTGATGTACAGTATAGAAGTGTATGCATCTCTTTATCTATTTCACTGAACCATACAGATAACACGCATTGTTGAAAATGTCTAGGTCAATAGGCCGCCATAGGGTACAATCCAATGACGTGTCATTTATTTCCTGCCATTTCCCCTAAAAAAAAAAAGAAAAACTGGCTTATCCCCAAAATCATCCCAAATATCTCGAGGGATAGTGAGGTTCCCCCCCCCCCAAACCCCCAAAAGGGGCCTTGCTGTTGATCAGGCCGCTGGAACCAGGCCTCGTCCACACACGACTGCATGGGTCTCGGCAGCTCCTGTGGTGGAGCTTTTGAAAGGCGAAAAATGGTGGTTTCAAAGAACAGAAAAGGTGATGAACCAGCAAATTTGGGGCTTAATCTGTTTAAACAACAAGTGAAGCAATCATTTCTGGAGAAATGAAGCCAGAAAAAGGAATGTAAAATGATTTAACGACTTAAAGTTTTGCTTTGACCATGTTTGAGGTCAAAACATTTGAAAAAAATGTCGTTCGATAATCAAAGCATTAGAAATGGTGGTTTCACTTTGATAACCTGGAAGTATGGTTTTTTTTTCACTTACATGGGCAAAGAATCATAGCAATAGGACTGGGGTCATCGTATCTTTTTTCAGCACTTCCAATTGCTGGGATGGCAGCCCTGAGCTGCATGTTCTATGGCTAAAAATCCCCATCTGTTGTTGCTGTGCAATATTTTGTTCGTTAACGCCTCCCGTTCTTGTTCGCTAATCACGACAATGATTCGCTTCCCCTAAATGATCCTAAAATGGCTTCAGTATACCAACAAGGACACTGACCAAAAACAGCCTGGGTCGATTGGTACAGTGGCCCTTTTTAGGTCACCATACCCATTGATGGGGTTTGAGGTCGTTTGATCATGAATCAACCATCTTTCCTCCATGCGGATTTTTTTTCTGCACGAACATCTGTCCCAGAAATGGCCCAGATATATGCAAATACAGCTGAAGATGCATGAAGCATATGAATTTCTCCAAACTAAATTAGGCATACTTGGTCTCTACCGGTGAATCACCATTCCATTCATTTCCCGCCTTTTGCCATTTCTATTGGGGGGGCAGTTGTATGAAACTCCCTATGAAACAGATGGTGGGTCATCACCAGTGCACCTGAAAGGACTCTGGCGAAGGAGGCCACGCCAACTGCATGCCATCTGCAGCTTGGACCACGAACTGATGGATCTCCTGAAAGCTGGAAAAACCAGGTCGTTTCGGTCCGAAACCAACCAGTTGTGGATGATTCAGCTAATGGATAACTCATGGATAATGCACGGATGGTTGAAAGAAACATAGCGAAGCTATGCGAAGTTGGTATATCACTAACATGACTTGAATCTATGGTACATATTTTCAGTGTTGATGGAGTTTGTAAACCTAGTTATAAGTGGGGGGCAGCAGCTTCTGGTAGTTAGTTCAATCAACCAAAATGGTGGACATGGATGGGTGGGTCAGAATTCAAAGACCGACTGGGCCCGGGTCAACAAAAGAAGATATGAGATATAAGTCAAGCAGCAAGAATGGGGAGAATTGACAGCGTCCTCTTCAGCTGATTGATTTGGGTCGTTACCCTAAACAACTATACAACTGGCGATTAAATTAGAATGGAACCGATTACAATAAATAACCCAGGGGGATTGTTTTATTCGGGCTTGATGTGCAAAAATGACACGGTCACCGGGCAGCCCGGCCAATGTCCCTATGTGTTGTTCCCTTAGGTGGGCCATGGAATCAGCTACTGTAACTATGTACTTAAGTGGAGTATAATCCTATGTATATATGTATATATACACCCAGTTAAAGGGGTTACGAACCAGTTGGCTAACTCATGCTAACTCCATGGCCCATCCAAATGTATTCTCTTTGGTTTCGAGTCCCATCTCCAAATCTGTCAACTGATGCGTAGAGCTTCCAAAAAAAAGTGAGCGGGTTTGGGGCTGGAGGTGGTTCTTGGATATTTGATGTCCAAGATCCCCAAAAACATAGGATTAAATGCCAAAAAGGTTTAATTTTGGGTGATTTCGGGTACTCCATTTTAGGAAAACCTCCATGTAGGTGGAGTTGTTATGAGTTCTGGGGGAATGGGATCGCACTGATAGCGTGGCTCAAGTGCTAAGCCTGACCAAGGAAAACCTCTAAATAGATGGACAATGATCGAATTGTTTGCCAGGATCTTGTATATAGATGATATTTACGTATACTTGCAGTTACTTACCATATTCTACATCACTGGTTGGTGTCAAATGGCTGTGTTTGAAACTTGGCTGCCCCAGAATTTGAAGATGTCCATGAAAACGGTCACATTTTGGGGGGAAATGATGTCCCGTGTTTGGACCCCAAAGCCCCATACCATCAGCCAAGGTGCTGTCAGCTTCAGCTTCCATTGCCCCACCAGTCCTGGGACTTTTACACGGTGATCCTGGTCCTCAACTTTCCCCCTACTCAGTCTCACACCCCACACATATGGGGATGGGTCAAAACCCTGGTACCTAGTGAACCCCAAAATAGCTGGTAAATGGATGTTCATCCCACTAAAACTGTATCTATAGGTATTGACCCATACCCATATGCCAACAGCGCACCCAAACGGAGCCCAGCCACGAACTTTTTTGGGTTTGGTCAGCATCGGCATGGATTCACCTCAGACTGGGTATTGAAACGACCCAATTTTTGCAGTGCTGTTGAGCTCTACCCAAGGCCAAAACACTCACCATTTCAGTATAGTGAAGACAATGTGCCGGCAAGATTTCCACAGGTCGGCATCTCTACCCCATCTTTCTTAGGTGATCCTGTCGTGCAGCGAGAGGCCCCTAGCAGCTATAGCATTTTTTGACTCGGGGTACCACTTCAAGACTTAAGGGGAGTGACAACCCTGTCTCATGTGGCAAATAATCCCACAATAGAAAAAAAATGTTCCACTTGTTGGCTATCAAACTGGCGCATGCTTCACTATCAGAGTTAGTACGGCTAGCTTCGGTTGGTACCCTTTCTTCCTTCATGGGCCATTGGCTGATATTGGAACACCTTTACATATACACTTTACAAATGGTACCATATGGTAAATGTATTTCTATGTGTATACTAATATCTCCATATATACCTAGACCACTGTATTATACTGTACTATTCATAGAGACTCAAAAAAGATCTGGATGAAAATAGTAAAGCAATGTGGCTAAAACAATAAGCCATCCCCTAGTCATCACCACAAATCTATAGGTACCCTCTGGTAAACTAACATAGCTATGGGAAATCACCATGTTTCATAGGGAAATCAACTATAAATGTCCATTTTCTATACAGTAGCTATGTTAGTTTACCAGAGTGTATGTGTGTATATATATATGGCAGTATGTCAAAACCTTGTACCCCTGTAGTTCACATCAAAATAGCTGGGATTTATGGATGTTCATCCCACTAAAAATGGTATTTTCATAGGTATTGATCCATAGCCATATATATGGGTTTGTCTGAAAATAGGGTATATTTCCCAATGAAATAGCCATTTAAAAACGGGATAATGATCAGCAAAACCATTGGGTTTAGGGGTACACTATTTTCAGACACACCCATATATATATATAAAAAACATTCCCAGTCATGGCTGGTTAACCCCTGGGTCCAAGGTGCAGATGTTGGGATTCTGGGCCAAGATATGGAGCAGCGAGGCCAAGACCCCGTGGTGCCGCGAGCCGGGCATCAGGTGCAGCAGCAAAGTGGAGTAGGTGTGTTGGTGCCTGGTTCCCCAAGGGATATTTTCATGGGAGAATCATGATGATTTCATGGGACTTGTGATATCTTTTTCTGGGATTTACCCTCTGGTAATTTCACATAACTATGGAAAATCACCATTTTTAATGGGAAAATATGGGTATGGATCAATACCTATACATACCATTTTTAGGAGAATGAACATCCATAAATCCCAGCTATTTTGATGTGAACTACAGGGGTACAAGGTTTTCACACACTGCCATATCTTTTTCTGGGATTTACGGATATTTCTTGGGGACACCGACACGGGGATTTCTCTAAAAAACACGTTGAATCCAGAAGGATCAGAAGGATTAGCCCCATGACAAAAAAAAAACGCTGGTAGCCAGAACACCCCGCGTCTGACCCACATTGCCACTAATCATCCACATGATTACCCATCAATATCCATGTTATATCATCCATTAGATCCATTGCAGTCTCAGGAAAAAAGGGGTCAAGAAAAAAACGAAAAAACTGGATTTCCAGGAGACGTTTTCCTAATTGGGGATGGATCAAAACCCTGGTACCTAGTGAACCCCAAAATAGCTGGTAAATGGATGTTCATCCCACTAAAAATGTATCGGTATTGACCCATAGCCAATTCCGGGTGTCTCAATTTTTCCGAATTTCCAGGGGGCTTAAAAACCACCTTTGACGAACGCAACGTGCCAAGGTGCGACACGGCCGTCTCCTTGGCACGGCTCAAGCGGGCCCCGGTGCTCATGGTGAAGAGCGAGTAGAGGAACGCCCAGGTTTTCGGGGCCTTGGAAGGCCAGGCCAGGTGCGAAAACGGGTTAAAGGAGCACCTGAAGGGAAAAACATAAAGGGGGGAACCCAACAAAAATGATGTTGTTTGAGGGGAAAAGCCATGGTTTTAACACACCAAAAAAAAAGAAGTCATCATAAACTTCCTGAAAAAATGGTCAGTGAAAATGATGAGATTCCCCATTTGATGACCGTAAATTGATGTATTCATGTTGAGCGGGCCGTCTCTGATCAACCCCCTCACCGCCAATTCTACCTCCTTGAAATCTAACATGGAACCACAAACATTACCTTCAAAACCCGACCGACTGGGGTTCGAACTTGGTTTAAGATTTAGTCACTTCGGCAAACATCAAGCTTGAAATCTCGACGAAATAATTGTCCATTGTATGATCTCATTTCCCTCCCAACGGAAATGCTGTGCATGATTCCGCCGTGTCATGCATGTTCTGCTCTCATAATCTATTACCCTCTGGTAAACTAACATGAGTATGGAAAATCACCGTGCTATTCATGGGAAAAGTCACTATTTCTATGGTGATTTTCCATAGCTATGTGAACGTTTACCAGGCCGGGTAATATCTGAATCCAAGGAGCACTGCCATAGTCCTTCAAACTCATCTTCCCCTGTAGCATCTCGAAGGCCGTGCTGATGGCCATGGGGAACGGCAAGCGCCGCATCATGGGGATCTCCTTAGCGGAACATGGAAAGCATGGGATGCAATGGACATGCTTTGGCACATAGCAGACAGCAGACATAGCAAAATATTGTATACATATATATATATATATCTACATATATGTGTGTAGATAGTAGTAGAATGATATATGATATATGATATATGATATATGATATATGATATATGATATATGATATATGATATATGATATATGATATATGATATATGATGATCTGATTATGTGTTGTTTGTGTTGTTTAGTCCAACAAACGGTCGGCCGGAGATCATTGGGGCCGGGAAATCTGGGACCTTAGTCCTTAGTTTCGAATATTGCTGTGAATATTGACAAAGGAAACGAGTGGAGTCAGAAAACATGGAGGACATGAGCCAAGAAACGGGGTCATTGTGGTCATTCATTGATTTAAGCAACAAAATGAGGCTGGAAATCAAACATCATCGAAAAATCAGAAAAACCAGGCTCTAACCGACCCACAGCCAAACTGGACCTTCCGTTCGCCCTCAACGCCCCTAAACGCCCGTTCGCCCTTCAGGCAAGCGGCAGGGCCTTCCTCTTCTTCCACATCGCGGCAGAGCACTTTCTCGGCGCCCAGCACTTCCCACAACAAGTCGAAGAGCGAACAGAGCAGCACCTGACTCCGCTGAAGCCAACAGCTATAGGTGAATGAGGATCATCCTCCCATGGACCATTTGTTGAAATTTGTCAAACCACCGACCAGAATGGTCATTAGCTACATATTTATGTATATATATATACATATACATATACATATACATATACATATACATATACATATTACTTATGTACCCGTAATTATATCCCCATAGTATCCCCATGCTGAATGGTCTCCCCATGAATCCACCTGGAAGACTGGAGGACCTGAAGGACCATGATCCGTGATCAATTCGGTCATCTAGCATTTCAGCAGAATGATAATCACCACCAGCATCATCATCATCATCATCACCATCATCATCATCACCATCATCATCATCATCATCACCATCATCATCATTCATGACGCTTCTAGATAAGTTTTCTAACGTTCCGGCAACCCGAAAAGTTCGGCGATTTTGGGGCCCCTGACATCCCCTGACTAAGCGAGCCACGTTCTGATCTTGATGCGTCTGCCAGAGGGATTCCTTCGCCTTGGATCCATGGAGGTGTCTGAAAATAAAGCTGTTGAATGGAATTAATGGGTTTTAATGGGATTTAATGGGATTTAAATAGAGAGCTTACCATATTTTACCATCAACAATAGGGATTTCATGGGACTTTTGATTGGATATCCATCCAGTATAAGCAACTTTATATGTTTACACCGTATACATCCGTATACCCTCAAGTGTTCTTGAATGTAAAGCCATTTCTGTTTTGGACAACCCCATGTTCGCTGGTCACATCTCAATTTCATGTGGATCGGTCTAAACCTGATTGAACATTGGCGAAATGCCTGTGTTCTTGTGGGTTCCATCCCCGTTTGTCAGCCCACTCCCCTTTTCCTTAGTCAAATCCATCAATCAAAACCCTTCGTAGTGACTAAGTCACCATGTTTAAACAGTTTAAACCCAATTTTCTTCATCAAATTCCCATGTCTTCAACTGTTTTAAGCCCCCGGCCTTTCTGCCCCCAGCCCCCAGCCCAACCGGAAACCCCATCCCAGCGACCCGGCGAGGGCAGTGCAGATAGAGCTCCTCTCCCGGCCGCGCGCCATCACGGCCTCCGAGACGCTCCAAGTACTTGGAACCTGAGGGAAGATGTTGGAAGATCTGGGTGATGACTGTCATCCCATCCAAACAGCGTGATATCATATATTAGAATATATATATATATATAGAGAGAGAGAGAGGGAGATGTGTAGATATATATATATGTGTGTATACATATATTTTATATATATAGATGATCCAAAGAGGGAAAATGCCAAACATACACGGAGAAATACTGCTGGAACATGTTTCTGTCGCCATGCGACGGTTGTCCAGAGCCAGTTCCACATCTGGATCCACGCTGTAATCTCCAAAGACCTGGACGATCGGATGCCCCAACGAAATGGGTGAACAGAATAGGAAAATCTCATTATTTATAGGATTTAAATGGGAAAATCTAGGGAAAAATCTAATTTACCAGCCACATTCTATAGAATTTTAATGGGAAAATGAACTAAATCGTCATTTTACTGGGAAGATCAATGAAAATCATCGAACGAAATGGGGAATTCTCCATTGCCAGCAGTACCGGAAGGTATTTACCAGCAAACAAGATGCAGGGGTAACCAATCAATACTGAACTGGAAACGAGAAAATCCCCCATTTCATGTCGAAATTGGGCAGCTGGGGAAACGAACGGGCTAACCATCATGTTTTGTGAAATCAGCGAGTCGATTTCTTCCACGAACATATTCGTCAGTCTTCCTGTTCACAATCTTCATACATCTCTAAATACCCATCAAAATGATAGTTCATTATAGGAATGGTATTATTTTTTCTGGCCGCTTGTTTTATGCTTGTTTTGCTGCTTAGAATCTCCACGAGTAGTTATGTATACTAATTTTCATGGTCATTTGGTCATTCAAAATGATAAAACCCACATGTTTGCTGCTTAGAATCATCATAACTCCCAGCAAAAGTTGGGGTTCTCCCCATTAAAAAGTGTCAAAAAAAAACAAAAATCCCATTGAAAGCTGATGAGTTTTTCTGCTCAAAATCTGGGCCTCGATGGCCATTGATCGGATCTCCTCCTTGGTCTGTGGAAGTTGCGAGGCTCTCATCTTGCCTCAACCATTGCAAGGTCGAGACAGGGAAAACGGCCGGGGATTCGGAAAACGGCTGGGGGTCAAGAAGTCTAATATAGTAGATTAGTATAGCAAACTGTGACACCACGCATTTTTCTGCTTAAGTTCATGATTTACTTTGAAAACAATTTGGCGGTTCCGTTCTTTCAACGTGACGAGGCCATCAAGCTCGGGTTCATGCTCCGCCAATGTCAGTTGGATCATCCCAGTGGAAAAATTGAGACTTCCAAACTTGACCCAAAGCCATCTCCAAACAACCAACAGGATTCCAGAAGAACTTCACCTTATGGTTGCAACCACTAGGCACCGGCCGCGGAAAAAAAACCAGATCCAGGCACGAACCAATTGTCGTAGCCACCGCTCCACCTCCTGCGCTTCTTGGAAATTCGCCAACTTTCTCTCCTTCTCCTGGGCTTCGTAGAAATCCACGAAAAATGGAGGTTCTATCTGGGAAAAACATCCAAATAAAATGAAATAAATGGAGGATCAACCCAGCTATAAATCAGTGCTTTGATGTGGTTTGTAAATGGGCTGATAACATCTTATAGCCCACTTATTAAATGGGATAAGCCTACTTAGGGGACCTTAGTCGGCTTAGTGAGAGGAGAGATTTGATGGAGATAGGGGGTGACTCTCTCGGCACTGAAAATATGCTGTTCTCACATACATAATATTCCTCCATGTAATGGTGGGATCTCATGAAAGAATAGTCTGATAACCCCTTCAACCTTCAACCATTCATCTAGAGGTGATCCCCAGTCATCACCGTATCGTACTGAAAAAGCATCGCTCTGTAGCAGTTCCACAAAGCGCTTGATGCGTGCTGCACCCCATTGACCCCACCAGCGTTGGCGCAGCACACCGACCTCGACTGGGGCACGTTTGTGGAGAAGCTATAGATGTAGCTTTAGCAACTCCCCAAATGGGTAAAACCCTCATAATTTGTAGAAGTAAACATATGCAATTAAATCTGCATGATCTATCTGTCACAATTAAATCAATTAAGGTGAACCTTCCAGATTCGTCACCGGCTGGGAACTGCTCGTATGTTTTGTAGGAACCTCTCCTCTCTCGTCAACTGTTGCTGGCAGAGAAATCTTCACAGTGACAAAGGATTGAGATGGGTTGAGTGGGTTGCTAGAGTACCTCCTGAAAAATGTCAAGCACCTGCAACTGCCATGCGAACAAAGAAAGGAAATAAAGGAAGGAATGGTTCGCCTCATCCATCCGCTGTCTTGACACAAGCCTCCGGGCCTCCAAATAAAATTACAACTCGTGGAAAGCCAAGAAAGATAGATAAAGATAGAAATAAGATAGATAAGGATAGGTAAAGATAGACAAAGATAAAGATAGATAAAGATAGATAAAGATAGTCAGATCTTCCCTCCACCCTAACAATGATGTTGAACAAAATCGGATGTCAGGCAGTTCTTACAGCCATCATTCGACCCCCCGCCTCGTTCTCGATGATCTCAAGGCACTTACGAATCTGGCTGCAGAGTTGCAAGACGCGCAGTTCGTAGTCCTCGCTCAGCCGCGACCTTCAGGAATTGACGATTTGGACTCTCATGCAGAGGAATTCTATGGTTGCCATGGTTAAATCCACTGGAAAAAGGAAAAGTGAAATCTCTGGAAAAAAAGTGAATCTCTATAAGTCCACTGGTTAAATCCACTGGAAATCCATGGTTGCCGTGGTTAATTATAAGTAAGTCATAGAGCTTTCCTCATGTGCCGAGTTTTGATCCCCACCTGGCAGTGACGTGGGCGATTTTTCCCAGGTAACCCGCAGACTCCTCCAACAAGTCCCAGGGGAGCTCCATGTTGGCATCTGACACTGCCAAGGAGACCTGCAATCCTGAGCGGAGTCAATCCCATCCATTAAAAAACACCCCCGTGTAAGTCCCAAACATGACAAACATGTGTAAATCTCAAACTAAAGCATGGTTTCTGGTGTTTAATATTGGAGCGAATAGTGTGTGAACCATTACTATATGATTGAAAAGAGCCAAAATGGGTTAAAGCGATCATAATTGTACGCTTTGAACTGAGGGTCAGATCCTCTTTCTTCATGGGCGGTCACTGAATGATACGAAACATCAGTGACGTTCAAATCCACCGATTTTTGATGCCCTAAGCAATGGGACGCATCCTGCAGAAAACAGTGTTTGTTCAACGCATCAAGCAGGGTTTAATAAGGATTAATAAGGTTTAATCTCTCTTCATGGGTTTCCGAATACTGATAACAAATCATCTATAATTATCCCATATTTCGTCCTTACTCCGTGACTTAACCCATGCCCCCGGGGTGCTGAAAAATCCTAACATCCAAAGATGTGCGGAATGGTCCCAGCCCCTGGAAGCATCTCCCATTCTCTACCCGGCTTGAATGCGATATATTGTATTGTTGGTTTCTATCATGTTCGTATCCCAATTCACCCATTTTATGTCTCCTTTATATCCCAGCGGAAAATCGCATGATGATCCATGCCCTCAACCGATCGCTTCAGTTGTCAACCCGACCCAGCTACCCAGTTTCGGTTGGCATGTGAGTCTGGATGGGGATCGCTGATGCGTCCCAGGTGTTTGAAGATCTGCATCTCATCTTCCTCGTATTTGGCGTCGGTGCCCACGGCGCTCACCAGGGCCGCCACCCCGCGATAGTCGCGATTCATCCAGCGGAGCATCATGACCTGCGAAAGGATGCTGGACCTGGAAGTGGGATCAGTGATCTACAATGTATTTAAAAACCCTGTGGGAAAAGTTTATATACAAAAACCGAAGGAAACAATATCCGGATAAAATTGCAAAAAAAAATGCGTATATTTTATATAATTCTCCAATTATGTATCTAAAAAAACATTTTAGTACCTGAAGCCTGAATGGTTGTTGTCCCAATGAATTTGTTCTGCGATGTTGGGATGATTTGGGGAAAAATATATATTCAGGAAACATGGCAATTCACCAAATAAGATGGTGCTTCAACATCATCTTGATGCGGATCTTTAAAAACCAACAGCACTTTATATAGACATATACATATACATAAACATATACATATACATATATACATATACATATACACATATACATATACATATATACATATACATATACATGCATACACATATACATATACACATACACATATACATATACATATACATATTTACATTTACATATACATGCAGACACATATACATATACATATACATATACATATACATATACATATACATATGCATATACATATGCATATACATATGCATGCACATATATATATACAGATACATATATATATACATACACATATACATATACATATACATATATAGATATATACATATATACATATATAAATATATACATATATACATATATACATATATACATATATACATATATACATATATACATATAAACATATATACATATATACGTAT
>Ga0126342_10010473_pt1 | contig 16588 bp, 25 predicted proteins | sample Cyp1metagenome_FD_92528 | JGI IMG/M metagenome (GOLD analysis project Ga0126342, IMG submission 92528) | Coral microbial communities from Lord Howe Island, Old Settlement Bay, Australia - Cyphastrea 1 metagenome | ecosystem: Host-associated > Invertebrates > Cnidaria > Coral ... | reverse complement strand
TGTACTTTTTGACGTCGCACTTCCGTCTCGGGGTGTGTATGTGCCTATGCATGTTTGTTTTGTGTGACCGGGCTGCGGTTTCCATGTGCTTTTTTGACGTCGCACTTCCGTCTCGGGGTGTGTATATAACTATGCATGTTTGTTTTGTGTGACCAGGCTGCGGTTTCCATGGGCTTTTTGACGTCGCACTTCCGTCTCGGGGTGTGTATGTGCCGATGCATGTTTGTTTTGTGTGACCGGGCTGCGGTTTCCATGTGCTTTTTGACGTCGCACTTCCGTCTCGGGGTGTGTATGTGCCTATGCATGTTTGTTTTGGACCGGGCTGGGGTTTCCATGTGCTTTTTTGTGCCTAATTATGCATGTTTGTTTTGTGTGACCGGGCTGCGGTTTCCATGTGCTTTTTGACGTTGCACTTCCGAGAGCGTGTGTGTGCCCATGCCATTTGCAAGATTGTTTTGTATGGGTGTGCTGCACTTTTTGCCCGCATCAATGCCCATTTTGACTTCAACAATTTCCTTTTTCTTTGAGGCGAAGTCTCCATTTTGAGCAAACCTGAGAAGAGGGAAAAATCCAACGCAGCAAAAGGCTGATTTTGCCATGGAAAATGGAGCCAATGATGGTTTGATGATACTTTTTGGATGGCCCCTCCAAAAAACTCAAGGTGATGAACTTGGACATTGGTTTTGACGAGTGGGTCTTACAACTCTAGAATTGTTACTCAAAAATTGGGAGAATGCTCATCAAAACAAGAACTGCACTGTATTGAGGATTTGAACATTTGGTTCAAAAAGACAATTTTTCACTTGAAGGTGTAATTCTCAAGTTGTGATCATTGATCCGCGGCATTGGGCCCCAAAACCCCGTGATTGCGATTGCGTCGAGAAGGTCGATCCAAACTTTGTGCTGTGGGAGTCTCTTGTCAACAAATACAAAGTCGTGTTGGACCAAAACCTGTGGGGAGATGGTTGAAGTTTCATTTCGCAAAACTGCTGGTTGGAAGACTGCCGTGCACCATGGAGTTTACCAGATTTGGGATTATATGAATAGGATTCAACATGTATTTCACCAGAAGTGGAATTTCCATAATTTTCTGACACTTCCACCTTCGGGATGATCCACGACCACTCCAAACCACTGGCTCAACGTGACTTTCCACTGGGCTCGAAAGGCAGTGGTGCTGAAACAGCTGTGGCGAGCTGTGCGAACCATTATTGGAAGCTTGCTAGTTTTTAACATGTGACATCAAAATCCCTCTGGGTAGTCAGAAAGCTGGGCATTTGGACCTATGCGTGGCTTAAACTGTAAAATCTGCAACTCTTGATACTTTTGGGCAGCATTGGTCAGGTTTTTTGGTTTGTAGCCCAATTTGGATGCGCAGAAATCACCAATGAAGTTTCTCTCAGGATACGGCGTCCTTGCATCTGGCTTGGCCTTATGGCTGTGCCTGGGTCGAAACCGGTCAATGACCAGCTGAATGGTCAGCTTACCTGTCCGCTGTCAGCTTGCCGTGCACTGAGCATGAAAAGTTCGCATTGGACAATTTGGAGGCACCGCAACAAACTTTCGAAAAGTTGGGTGAACATGTCAAAGCAGATTTCCATGTGGAGTTTTTGCTCCGTTTTGGGGTGCTCCTTTCAATTGTTCCAGACGCCAAGTTCTTGGAGCTTGATGATCTCAGAAGCTCGCCAGCATCGTGTGGGTCACCATGTCACACCTTGGGTGCGAAGATTACGAAATGCATGAAGATTTATGAAAGTTTGAATCAATTTGAATCCTTATCCAGAAGCTGAGATATCGATTCAACTACTGGATGAACAAGGAAGGCTTAGCTGCCATAGGCATCATTTTTTTGTCAGCGGCTCAGCCCAGTTTTGCTGCGCCGCATCCTATCGCAACCGGGAGATTCAGAGGTTTGGAGTGCTCACATTCTTAGCCGCTGGAGCTTTGAGGTACGCCGCTTTCGCTTGGAGTCCTAAAATGTCCAAAATCGTGGGGCTCATTCAAATCTCAAAGGTTTCCCAACGGGTTTCCGATGGTTTGGATTTGTCAGCGGAGCAGCTGCAGGATCATGGTCAAGGCACATCATGCAAGCTTCAACTGCTATGTATTTGCAAGGCATCTGTCATCCCTTGCGCAGGGGCCACGCACTTCTCAAATGTGCAATGACTCCCCCTTTCGCATGTCTCACCTACAAGTGGAAAGCTCACCGAAGAGCTAAAATTCCATAGCTCCTTTGGAGCAAGCCTCAGCTCAAGGCCCAAACCTTGGTAGATGTTGTCACCTAGCCAAACGCATGGCGGTACCGGTGCAGCTGGTTTTGGTTTTGGCGTTGGTGCTTGTTTTGGCACATATGGTCTCGGCCTGGGAGGAGGCATGAAATCCACTGCTGACACCGGCACCCCACTGGTCCTAAGTGCTACAGGAGAGAAGACACTGAAAACGTGGTGGCAAATCCTTCACAGGCGCTTCCGGTGGCGCAGTCTTTGCTGGCCTCATTCCAGGTCGATCCAGCGTCTCACCTTCAAGCCTCAAAATCGGCTCTGTGCGGTAGTGATGCCGCCAGCCCATTGCAGCTTCTGTCAACTGCACAGCCGATGGGAATTGTTCTCCCAGCACTCCTGGCTCCAGATTCTGCTGAAGCATCCGATTCTCTTGCCTCAGGATGTGAACCTCCTCCAATGTAGCAGCAGCCCATGAGTTTCCTCTCGGAGGCGACCTTGTTGAAGCTCCAACCTGAGTTCCAATCGACCTTGTCTTTGGCGTTGCCTGGACATACTCATCCCAGACACCACGTTGTCCTCGAGGTGGGTCAATCGAATCAGCTGCTTCAGGATCCAACTTCAGCTCGGTAGATGAAGAGCTTGAAGGCGAAGACGGCAACATTGACCTTGTCCCTGGTGTAGGTGACTGCGATCCATCTTCACTTTCCACAGAGCTCTCCACCTCCACATTCTGACATAGCCTGAAAGACCTGAGCCGTGGTGGTGACGGTGATGTCACCAGCTCAAAGCTGTCATCTTCTTCTGCCACATAGTCATCAGACATCAGAAGACCATCCGCAAAGCCAGATCCAAGAGCTTCTTTGCGGCTTCAGAACCTTGAAGTTGCCCAGAATCTCTGGCATGAGCATCGCCTGGAACTTCTGCAGAACCTCTGGCATGACCAGAACCTCGAACTTGTCCAGAAGCCTCAGCAAGAACAGGGTCTCGACCACCTCGCTGACCTCTCGCAGTTTGAGGAGGAAAACTGGACCTTGTAGAGCTTCGGCAGGACGTGGTTGGCGACGACCAATCATCTGCAGCTCCGGTGTGGCTCGTTGTAGACCTGTTGGTGTTCTCACCATTAGTTGTTGTGGAGGATGTAGAGCATCATGGCCACGAATGGTCGCTGTCGACTCACCTGGATCTCTTCCACCATAGCCTGCACGATCCATCGTAGTTGGCTCCTCATCCTCCTTGATCTTGAAGATCGTATAGCCCTTCCACTCGCCATAGTCAATGCGCTCCGGTGTCGAATCCCACTCATCATGCAGGATCGTTCTGTTGCTAAGACCTTCTCCATGAAAGATCACCGTGAAGCGCACAGATTCCAGCTTCGTAGAATCCACCGGGCATGACCTGTGAAGAGGGTGGAAGCAACCTTGGCGGTGTTTGCCATGCATCCTGATCAGCTATCTTTCTGGCTGAGCTGGCAACCATGTGTCCTGACCTCTCGGCCGCTCCTCCACCAGAACCATCACGTTGTAGCTGATGTCCGCCAAGCCTCGTTGAGCACATCGTCTCACCCTCATAGCCTTCATATTCACAGTTGGTTGGTTTGAAGTTGGAGTGAACTCCACCTTTGGAAGTGGGACTGGTGAACCGGTAGGCATCTCTCACCTCGGAACTGTTGGCAGCACTTCAACACCAGCAGCAAAACTGCTGCTAAGTTTGTTCCCCAGCCAGTAGCAATAGGGTTCCAACTTCTGCCAGGCATGTCATCTGCTTGTAGTAGATCTCGTCCTCAAAGGTCGCAGAGCAAGTTCTTTTCGATGCTGACAACCTTGCTGACTTGGAGGTGCTCCAAAACAGTTCTCTTCTCCTCAGCTATCTCCGTCTTCGTCACAAAGTCCATGAAGGCTTGTCGGCCAAGTGGTTTCGTGAGGCCGTCTGCAGCCAGCTCTGTCAGTTCCTGGCATGTGTCTCAGTTGCCATTGGGGTCTTCCGGGTCTGTCTCAGTTTTCCAGCCCTAATCCTCAAGCGTCGCGTTTCCAAGGCTGCCAAAGAGATCGCGGCCTTGTTGTCACTGTACATGATGACCTTGGGATTGAAGCCCATCTCAAACATCAAGGCTTCCACTCCAGCCCCCATCACCTGAGCCTCTTGGTAGGACAGCAACTCGCCCTCCGCCGTGGATGTGGCTATGAGAGTGTGTTTTCCTGTGTGCCACTGGATGGTTTGACCACCAAGGGTTGTGACAATCCCTTGCCCTGACTTGTATGACTCTGACCTAGGGGCGTAGGAGACATCAGCAAAGACCTCAATGGTATCCAAGGTCTGTGGCACCTGACTTTCATCCAGCTCGGTGGTGATGCATAGAGAGTAGCTGACCCCAAGCGTTGGGAACTTGTTGAGGTAGTCCAGGACTTGATGTCCTATCTTCAGAGCTCTTTCAGGGTCCTTGTGCAGCCGTCCGGCCATTGCACCCACTGCGTATGCTACATCCACCCTTGTGCGGGTTGCAGCCCAGATGAGTTCACGTGACAGCTGTTGGGCTTCCTTCAACTTGGCGAGGTCGATCTTTTGCACCTCCTCATCATCCAAGTCTTCTACCTTGCCCTTCGGAAAGTCAGCTTTTCCTGTGACTCCTTGGCGTCCCAACATGATCCAACATGTCCAGCACATAGGCAAACTGGTGCAGATCGAAGCCTTTCTCCGTCTTCTTAATTTCCATCCCGCAGAGCCTCAGATCTTTTCCTTCCTCTGCAAACTCCTTTGAAGAACGCTCCCATTTGGCGCTGTTTTGCGTCCATGAGGCCGTGCAAGATTTGGGTCCGGTCCTACCATCAACATGTCATTGACGTAGTTGGCCAAGTATCCTTGAGGAACTTCATCATCGTCACCTTCTCGAAGAATCTTCCAGATGTTGGCCTCCTGGGTCATCTTCACCTTGTAGACAACATCATCAACATGCCATCGCATCAGGTGGAGCTCCTCGTCACGGTACACTCCCCAGTCCGCTGGACTTTCAACTAAGCCATATACGGCTCTGTCCACTTGCCACATGAGTCCCTCACCTTCGGTGGGTTGAGTACCGTGAGCGTCTTTTTGCGGCGTGGTGCCAGTAGGAATGCTCCTTTGATGCCCAAGGAGCTGCAAGACCACTGTCTGTGGGCTGCAACTCTCACCATTATCTTCAGTGAAACAATGTCTGCTCCTGACGCTGTCTTCTCTTCCTGTGTGATGTGGTCTGTCACAGCATAATTGCCGCAGGTTGATCCATGCTCTTGGATCACCGACAATGGCCAGCAACGTGTTGAGCTCCTTCTGAATTGGCTCTCGCCACTCCTCAAAGTTGTTTCTCACCTCCTGGTTGGAGACCGACCTTGTCCAAGAAGTTGAGCTTCTGGAAGTGGTGCAAGTTGCCCTTGTTGTTCCATCTTGGCAATGCAATCATCCAGCTCGCGGACTCCTTGGTCTTGTCGTGCTTCGACTTCAGCTCGTACTTGTTCGAAAGCATCCTGCTTATCTTCCACCTCAGCGCGAACTCGCTCAAAAGCATCCTTTGACCTGGGTTTTGGAACCAGGACTACCGTGGAGAAGATGAAGTTGCCAGTGTCTTCGATTCCAAGGCGTCTCAGCTGGTGCCTATGCCTCAGCTCCGATGCATGCCGCACTGTTTCTCCCCCGAAGCTGTGAGCTGTGCCTGTGTCAAGGCCTTCAGAATTCCAAGCTCCTGCTCAGCTCGTCCATTGGCTTCACCAGAGTCGCCCTCAGTGAACGTCTGGTTGGGATCTCTTGCCTCCACCCATCTCTTTACCTCCTTCGAGACAAACTCCCGTGCTCTGTCGCTGTGGAATCTCTGGATTGGGATGTGGAGCGACTTGAATCTGCTGTAGATCCAAGAGAGAGCTTCCAGCACGACCTTGCTGTTGCGGTTGGCTATCGGCGCTGCAATGGTGAGCATCATGTTGACCAATCCTTGGTCTCGTCGATGACCACCTCCAGCTCCTTCGGAACTTCCTCCTGTTGTGGCTGTGCTGCCACCTAAACTGGCTCCTCTTTCTCATCCTTCTCAACTTCCTCTTCCTCGAGCAACTTGAGTGGATCCTTGTTTGGATCTTCCTTCTCCTTGTGCTGCTCGTAGAGGGACATCAGGATCTCTTCGGTCTTCTCCAATTGAGCATCTTTGCCAGGGCTCCTCGAGATCAGTTGGTCAAGGCCTTCAACCATAGGTCTTCCACGTTTCGTTGGACTGGTGACCGTGCCAATCATGAAGTACTTGGCATGGCTGATCGTATCTGTGACCAGTGCAGAAAGGACCTGCAGTGTCAATGGACAAACAAAATGCCTCAGGATGAAGCACCTTCCTTCTTGCTCGTCGTCGGCCAGCTGCTTGAACACAGACTCCACAATCCTTCCTGTAAGGGATGTGGCCAGCTGCAAAGTGTCTCCTCCAAGGCTCAATCTCCTTCTTGGGCAGGTTGACCGTTTTCACTGCAGGCATCGGCGTATCTTTGAGCCTCTTGGCCGCAACTCTCAAAACCCACTTCAGGCCATCCGCCCAGGCAGCCCAACTCCTCGACTGCTCAATGCGTTGTTGGAGAGAAAGTTCATGGCGATCTTGTTGTAGAATTCGATCATCGACCAGACCATACAGCTGTTTGATCTCATCTATGTCGGTCAGCAACGTTGTTGGCCTCTTGACTGGATGACCCACTGCAACTTGATCCAGATCGACCTTTTCCCAGCCAAGAATCTTCATGGTTTCCTTGGTGTCTGGCCAAGCCAAAAAAAACGCGAAGTCCTTGTCCTTGGCATCTTTGCGGATCCGCTGGGTCACGCGGTTGCTCCATCATGGACTCCATCAAGTTGTTGGCCCGTTTGGCCTTCCTTGCAAGCCATTGGCCTCGCAGCATCAGCACTGCATCATCCTGCACCAACTTCTCCTCAAAGCTGTTGATGCCCTGCAATCCAAACCTCCCTTCTCCGACTCTGCTCCTCAGTGGCCTCGGACCTCCATCATCTGCATGTCTTGCAGCTGAGACAGTTCTGCACGGTGGCCCCATCAAGAACATCACCGTCCCCGTCTTGCCAGAGTCGGCCAGTTCCTCCAACCGCCCCATCAGGTGGTCGTTGACCATGTCACCGTTATGTACACCACATAGGTCTTCTCATCATGAAACTTCTAGAGGTGAAGAATGGCCTTCTCAGCGCGTTTCGCCCTTCTCCTCATCTTGCGGTTGAGTGGAAGCTGCTCGGCATCATAGTTGGTGATACCTGGAACTCGGCTAAGAATGGCATCAGGGACCTGTGGGAACTCCTCCTTCACCTGTGAAGCTTCTTCAACCTTTCCTCATCTTCTACCGCGCATCATCATCTGCTCCACCTCAGCCATGATCTTCAAAGCAACCTCACGCTCCAGAGTTGGGCATCCTTGGTCCATCTTGACCTGCAACTTGCCATGGACTGGGTGAGAGATTTCGCAACCATCTCGATCCCAAACCACTTGAGCTCCCGCTTGCACCAAGAGAGACACTGGCACAATCGGTTGACACGCTTCCTTGATGAAGATGGTCTTCTTCTTGGGGTGTTGCCTCAACTTCACGTCGCCAGGTGCACCACAACATCATAGCTTTCCTGCCATTCTTCTGAAGTTGCACGCCGAAGACAGTGAATGGCTCCACCATCCACCAAGTTGCGGTCATGCTGGTCGTTCGAGTAAACCACCTGCTTGATCATCGCCTTCACGCTTGGATCACCATCTGTGGAAATCCTCATGCTCTTGAGCAAGTTGGTGACCTCGTTGATCAAGCTGTCATCTCTGGTGCTGGACGTCTTCACGCTGCTGCTGGCCTCACTCTTGCCATCATCAAAGATCATCAGCTGGCTTTTCCTTCTCGGCCTCCTTGTCCTTCTTTTCTTCGCTTTCGCTTTTGGCATTCTTGCCATCTTTTTCCTCCTTTCTTTCAACCATTCTTTCCTGATGTTGGCCTTCTCGAGTAGGGCACTCCTTCTTGGTGTGGGTGGTAGCGGAGCACCGCCAGCATCTGGCCGACTTGTTGTCCAGGGCCGCAGGATCATGCAGAAACTTGCATGACTTGTCACGGCCCAGCCATTGTTGGATCCCCACCATTTGCACACCAATGTCTTCCCAGGCGACGCTAGCTGTTCACCTTCGCCATTTGGTCGCACCTGCATCTGTTTGATTGCAGGCCCGCTTTCCTGACCAGCAGTGATCATCAACTCCGCTTCGGACAGCAAGACGTCGTAGAGCTTGTTGACCACCTCATTACGCGGATTGACATCCACCTCATTCTGCATGCTTGGGCATTCTTTGACAACACAGACTCCATCATCTTGTCCAAGGCCCGAATCATCAAGGTCGCATCAGGCAAGGACGCTCCCAGCTCCAAGGCTCTGTTGTAGTGGCGCTTCCACAACCTCAGCGCCTCCATGCTCTCCTTTGCCGAAGTGCTCGCCGTGGTACTTGTCAAGGCCGTCAACGTTTCTGACCGTTCATTGAGGTCCTTGATTTGGCTTGGAATTGCAGCCGAAGCAACGTTGCCGAAGTCGATCAAAACTTCGAGGCATGTCTGCATCCGCTGGTGGTGAGATGTAGAGCCTCTGCAACGCCGCAGCTTGCAGCCATTCTGTCGCTTCCAGCAGCTTCTCCCACCAGAACCCTGCATGAGCTGACACGTCAGACACCAGAGGTTCGATCTGCGCTAGCCAATCTCCAGCCTTCAAAGCTGCATGCTTTGTCGTATTCTCCGCCAAGACCGGCAGAGTGGTTGGGACGACCCCATCACTGGTTGCGGAGAAAACCACTGGTCTTGGGGGTCTCAGCCTCCTTAAAATCTTCCAACCCTGGGGGTCTAGCAACATCCTTTGGGGGTCTCACAACCTCCTTTAAGAGCCGCTCATCAAACCGCGCTGGACCCATCCCATCTTCATGGTAGATGAATGGTTTCCCCCAATATTCCTTTGGCCAAACATCACAGGTGGTGCTAAATAGTACTACAGTGAATGTTCGGAAACGCCACGTTGAAACGTGTTCATTTTGGCTCTGAAGCGCCTCCCTTTCTCCCCGTCTGAGTTTCACAGCCGGGGGGGGAGAGTATAGCAAGACAGGTCCCAACCATATACCCACCCTGGGCTGCCCACGATTCCCCGGGAAGATCCGGGAGTTTCCATTCCAGGAGGGATCAGTCTTCTGGTTCATCTGGTGCCGGGACAGGTCATTGTCTACTAAGAGGACGGGGGAGGAACCAGACAAGAGGTCTGAAAAGAAACCCTTCAAACTTGGGAGAACCCAACAGGTGATGCGGCAGGAGCTTGGGCCGCCCGAGAAGAGATTGGAGCTCTGATCGAGGCAGGAATCCCAAGTAGAGACATCTTGGAGGCGATCCGGAAAGGAGAAGAAGGAGACATCCCTTTGGGAATGAATGCCCCCTCGCAAAGAGTCCCTGGGAGACTGAACCCCAGGAGTGAGAGAGGGAGATCTCCAGCCTCAAAGGGGGTGAGTGGGAAGATGACCCAAAGAATGATGGGACCTGAGCAGAAGGTGCAGGTGGAAGTTCATGTGCTTGGTCTCTGTCGTCCTCACCCTCCTCATCATCGGTCTCCACTTCATGACATCGCCGTTTGTTGCTCTTGCCCAAATCCACATACTGGGAGACTCCTCTGTTTCTGATGTTTTGTAGCGCCTGTTTGGCAGAGTCCATCTTTGGCTTTCTCGGTGATGTCCCGGACCTGGATGGCCGGCTTCACATGTTCAGGGGCAGCACGTAGAAGAACTGTCCCATATCCCAGCCAGTAGAGATTGCTGTTGGGTCCTGCAATGCCAGGCTCTCGCATGATCACTGTGGCAGGCCCTCTCCAACATAGTTTGGCTTGTTGTCCCATTTCTCAGCAAGGCTCGTCGTAGACGATGATCTCCGTCTGCCTGAGCTGTGGCTTTGGCAGCTTCTTGCTGTAGACGAAGTTTCTCAAGGAGTCGTTCTGACGGATCCAAACGGTGCAGGGTTGTAGGCCTCGTTGCTTGAAGAAACAGGGAAACCGCACGTCTGGTGACTTGGTGTCGCCTTTCCAAGATGGCCAAGTGGGCGTGGGCTTGCCCAGGGCTCACTTGGAGTTGGATTCCTTGTTCAGTGCACCACTCCCGCATCTGATCGGAGCTCCATGCTCGATGTTCGTCAACTGGTAGTACTTTTATAGGTCCAAAGTGCCCCAACGCTCTTTCAAGTTGCTTGATGAACTCCTCAATGCGTTCGCCACCACGAAGTCGGGTGGTGCTGTCGGAGGTCATGAGCACAGGCTGTTGTTGCCGTTGTCCAGGAACTTGAATCCACAAAGTGTCAGTTTGGACACGTTGGTTGAAAGTGGAATTCCTTGGCGACAGTGGGACTCCTGCTGATGCTCCCTCGCTGCAGTGAGCTATGACCTCGAGGCCTTCTTGTTCTGGAGCAGGCGGATCAGTTCCTTCTTGGTGGGATGTCCAAGGTTCCGATTCCGATGGAGGCGAGTGATCATCCTTCGGGCTTTCTATATCTTCATCTTGTAGTCGAGAAAGAACACCTGACCTGATGGTGCGGCTGGAGGATCATCAGGGGATGCTCTGGCTCCTCGCTCATCTGAGCATCGATCTCATCCAAGGTGAGCTCCTCTTTGGCCTCGTCCTTAATGGCAAAGGTGAACTCGTGGCCCTTGTACTCGAAGATCTGTTGGATCGCCAGGCAGAAGGCGTAGCAAAGTTCTGCCTGGTAGACTCCAGATGCATGAGCTCGAGGTCCAATGCCGGGCGAGTTGCCCTCGATCGGCAACTGCCAATGCCACCCTTGACAGGTGCAAGTAAGGTCCAAGGCCATAGTTTCATCAGTGCACCTCAGTCTCGTGGGCTTATTGATGTACTGCTCCTCAAAGTTCTCATCAGGCAGTGGCACACCATATTGGCATTGATCGAAGTTGGCATCATAGCCGTCCATAGACCGAAAGGTCTGGGTGGCCCAAGATCGGGCATTCTTTGGTTGCTCCAGCATGTCGTCCTTCTCGTTGTTGTTTTTTTTGGTCGCCCGGTTTCGTCATCTTCAAGTAGGTTGTCTCCTGGTAGTTTCTGTCAGCCTGAAGGACTTCTTGCCTCTCCTGGGTGTCAACGTTCAAGTGTTGGAGAGGGGACCAAACCGTGCAAGGTGGAGCGAACCACACAAAGTCAGGGCAAGTCACATCCAGCAGGTGAAGGAAGTCACGCCGGTGTTGGGTTTCTTCAAAGTTCCAGAGGGTGTCGATTTCAAAGCATTCGACCAACCACCCTTCGGCAGCCATTTGTTGAGAAAGATTGGCACTGCCATCGAAAACCTCCCAGAAGATTCGTCGGCCTTGTGCTGCCAGGGCACTTTCTATGGGGTGTCTCCGGTTCTTGCTGAACTGGTTGAAGCTCAGTGATGCCTCGGCGACAAGCCGTGGGCTCACCCCTCATCTGCTGGGATCTCTTCAGGGGCTGTCTCATAACTCATAACCATCTTCTTGCGCTTGAAGAGCTTGCTCCTCATAGTTGTCGATGGCCGCCAAGGAGTCATCTGTGGTGGCGTCATCATCCAGTCTCCTTCGCCCCCAATGGCACCTCAAACCAGGGCCCGTCCTTGATGGACATCATGCCATCATTGAAGTTCATCTGGACGTTCAAGGCTTGGAGGATAGGGCGTCCCACCAGCAAAGGCGTAGAGCCACCCTCCACAGAGGTTTCCATGTAGCCGCTCTTGCCGCTGATGTAGACCGGAAGCTTCACAGACCAATCAGCTTGTCGAGAGGCGTCACCACCAAAGCCAAAAGTCTTGTTGGTTGGCATGAAGAGGTATATCGGCCAGGGAGGACTGATTGCTTCTTCATGTAGTCGAAGATGTTCATCAAGGTGGTGTGGTCTACCACCACCGAGGAAGCTCCTCCACATCGGATCCCATACCAACCATGTTGGCTTAAAGGTGGAATACCAGGTTGGCTGATGTTGGCCATGTCCCGGACCATCATCGCATTGCCGTCAGTCTTCGGTTGTTGGAAGGTGATGTGGATGTCGCTGTTGAAGGGCTCTGCCGGGATGTAGGGCTTGATCTCGCAGTGTTCTGATGGCAGTTGGCCCGCCCACGGCCACACTTCACAGATCTTTGAAGAGGCAGCTTGTCCACGAGCGACAATCGTTCCACCTTTGGATTGCCAGGCGGAGGGGCTTTTGCCACGGCCCTTCTTGAACATTCCTTTTCCTTTGGACTTTGGCGGTCGTGGGGCTTGAGAGGTTGGAGAACTCGGCATTGATGCATCAGCCAAGGCCACCACCGGGTAGAATCCACGAGGGGCGTGCATCCAAGTGCGTCGCAAATAGGCATCTTCATATTGTTTTTCGGCCTCCATGTAGAACTCATCGGCGGGCTCCTCCTCAGGGAAGTCGGCATATAGTAGGCTTCATCAAGCTCGGTCTCTCCATAGTCTTCCTCTCCAGCTTCTTCCCATTCGCCATAGTCACCATAGGTCTCGTCAGGGGCTTCTACATCGTCAATCTCATAGGTCTCCTCCGCAGCATAGCCTTGTTGTCGTGGCCACCTGGAAGTAGCTCCATAGCCCTTTCCGCGCCAGTTGCGGCTTTCTGCAACTCGTCCCTCTTGTAATCTGGCCAAGAGGAAGTAAAGGGCTTCGGTCACAGCCGTCTGCTCCATGTCTTTTTCTGCTCCATTGTCAGTCCAGCTCGTCGTAAAAGTCGCCATCCGGCCATTTTGTCTGGGATTTTGACACCGTGGGCCACTTCCATCAGGTACTCCCTGTGCTCCGCCACGTAGTTGATCAAAGTTTGACCATCGCGCCGGCAAACGCCGTAGAAGAACTTTTCACAAGCTCTCGGCATCTCCGATCAGGTTGAATCCATCCTCAGCTTCACTGGCCTTGTCAACCGGATGCTCAATCTGGCGCCACGCAAAGCCGCTGAGGCTTGTCATCAGGTTGATCGTCGCCTCCTTTGTCTTCTTGTTGATGTCGGACTTCTTCTTTGTCATCAGGATCCTCTTTCTCCATTCCTTGTAGTCTCCAGGCCTATTGGAAAAGATTGGAATGTAGGTATCTTTCACAAAGTCCACTCCATTGGGTCCAGCAGCAGCCGCTGAAGATGGTGAAGCCAGATGTAGCGCGACCAGAAGCTCGTAGGGCTCGTCCTTGGACAGGATGAAGTGAAGTGGTGGGTGTAGCGTTGGGCTCGTTGGTGTGGTTGTCCTGGAAGTAGTGGTGTAGTAGGGCCCGGCGGATGCCAGCAGGATGCCGGCCCCGCTACCAATGTTGATTCGGTAGCTGTAGAACTCGAATCTCCAAGCTGTCACGCGAAGTCAAGTACAGAATGGTGAAGCGGATGCAGCCTTTTTGGTCTGGGCCGCGGGGCAGCGTAGTCAGGCTCAAGCGCCTATTGGGGTCCCAGGCACAACGTGTGCCCTTACAATGGGCATTGAGCCCAGAATGGGCAATGGGGATGGCAAAATGGTAATGGCCAACCCAAAACACATGGGGCTAACTCATTTGAGTAGCACTCAAATCACACCGGTGAAAAGGTGTGGAAAATGGTGAAAAGAAATCCGGCTCAATCGCCAGCAGCAGCTCCAGGTTCATGATCAGGCTCCAAAATGCCGCCAAGGGTGTGTGAACATCTCGTGCAGCAATTCTTCTCCTGAATCTCCCGTTTGGCAAAGCGTCGAAGACATTGAGCCAGCACCGCCCACTCTTAGTGCTGGGTCCTGGTAGTTGTCCAGTTCTCGGTGGTGTGTCGCCTGCATGGCGTCATAGATGTGGGGCACGGTGTTATTCTCAATGTGGTACTCCAACCGCTGGGTCTCGTCGAAGTACTCCTGGAAAGTCACCACCGCATCTCAAAACCCCTCTTAGAAAATAGTACTCAAACCACAGCGTCTTTTTACAGCGCATGGCCATTTTGTGCTAAAAGCGGGTCTTCTTGCGTTTCGTGTTTGTCACGTAGGAAGCGCTTTTGTAGTGATTGCAGACTCTTTCCGGCCCCCAGCAGCAGCTTCGGCTAGGTGTGGCAGGATGCCCTGGACCTTACCCAATCTGGTGACAGTGGCGAAGCTTAGTGCCTGTTCCACTACAGGACCCAGCTTGGATTTCGGAACATCACTGCTCCAAGCAAGAAAGCCGTTGAAGTCTTCGTGTTGCACTCATGTTATGCCATGTGTCTTTTTGACGGCTCTCCTTGCCCACAATCAAATTGCCTTGAGCATCCGAAGGCCTCTTTGGGTCCGAAGGCCAATGCTTGGTGGAGACAAGGCAAGTTCAGTCGTGCATGCGTGCTCTCTATTTTGCAGCTGCTGTATCACAACTGACAACACGTCGTGAGCATTTGTGTCTGCAGTCGTGCACAGGAGGGCGCTCAAGTGCTTTGTTTGCTTGTGACCGAGACACTTCTTTGGACTTTTGTGTCCCCTGCGTGAAAGCCATTGACAGTGCCATGATTTAGACATTGCTTTCAAGTCCGAACCCGGGCAGCCAGAAAGGCAGTGCCTGGTGATCAGGGATGAACAAGAGGAGGAAGTGGGCCACGCCAGCGCAGTGATGCTTTCAGAGGTGGAGCCGGGCTGTGGCTTGCCACATCAATGACTTAGGTGGAACGTGTTCGAACTTGGCTAAAAAAATGATGCAGGTGGCAGGTGGTTGACATTTTTTGCCTTTGAATGCGCTCGATGAGCTTTTAAATCCGAGGCCCGCACTGGTGCCTTCCTTCTATTTGTATTCCTTCTGCACCTACGGGCTAGGTTCACGCTCTTTTGTCTCGCTTCCCAATATGAAATCCGCTTTTGTCGGAATGTCTTTTGCGCGTTATGACTGGGAATCGGGGGCAGAAAGCTGGCTATACATATCAGGACATGATGCAAGCCTGCCCCAATCAAAGTTTTGCCTTCCGTATGAAATTACGAGAGAAGACAAACACGCACGTGCTCACGTGCACTCTGATTAGCTCCGGGTTCCCTAACAGACCCATTGCCAACTCCAGCCCTTGTATTCCAGCTTTGCGTGGTTTGGGTTCAGATGCGCGACTTATTCCCCATGCATGTCATGCACTCCAAACAGTTTTGGCCGTCGTCAACACTTCTAGATCGCCTGGCCCATGGATTCAAAAGTTTCTACCCCTTGAGTGAGGTTTGGTTGAGATTTGGACCAGAACCAACAACTGTTTTTCAATATGGCGGGTTGTCTCAGATGCTATCTTGCTCTCATCTATCTTGCCTTTACTTCTTCCACAATGTCTATATAGTCACAGTCATCTCATTCCATGACACGTTTGCGGACCACTTCTCCTTTGACCTCAAAGTACAAAAGGTAACGCCGGGAAGGCGCAACATTGTATGCAAAAATGCTTCATTTGTTGATCGAAATTCATCTAAATTCATCATCCCGTGCGAATGTTGCGCATTGGATTGTTCGAACCCTTCGAAGCATGTGACGTCAGCCATGGTTTGTATCAGAAATGGATCCCGAACAACGCTCCTTTGTGGATTTCAAGGGATGGCTGTGGTGTGGTGTGACTCCTGTTGCGTTGTGCTTCTTGCAATATCTGGTGGTCGGAAGTGACTGCGCAAAAGCCAGTCGTCATGCAGTCAAGAAGATGCCATATAGAAAGCGTGGAATTCGGAAATTCGCATCTTGTTGGTTTCTGAATTTCCGCATTTTCATCACAGCGGTTGGTCAAAATCTCTGGGTTCGGACAAGGCTGCGGCGCCGTGCAGATGCCACAGCCGAACGACTAGGCCCTGACGAATTTGCGCCTTTGGCACTGAGCGGGTGCGGATCTCAGTCCTCAACGCATTTTCGATTTTAGACGGATGTTTTGCTCAAAATTTTAGTATCTCGTCACCAGAGATTTGGAAGTGCCACGAAGCGGTGACCGGCCGTGACGTCGAAGTGTTCCCAACCGAAGCTTTCACGACTGAGGCTCGGCTGGGTGCTGATGCGGCGCGGCCGCAAAGCCGCTGCGCGACGAGTCGGTGAACTACTTGACGGTGCCGCACCGGATGCGAAGTGTATGACAGTGTATGACATGTCACTTTAGTGTATGACAGTGTATGACATGTCACTTTAGTGTATGACAGTGTATGTCACTTTAGTGTATGACAGTGTATGTCACTTTACTGTATGACAGTGTAAGTCACTGTAGTGTATGACAGTGTATGACATGTCACTTTAGTGTATGACAGTGTATGACATGTCACTTTAGTGTATGACAGTGTATGTCACTTTAGTGTATGACAGTGTATGTCACTTTAGTGTATGACCGTGTATGTCACTTTAGTGTATGACAGTGTATGTCACTTTAGTGTATGACAGTGTATGTCACTTTAGTGTATGACAGT
>Ga0126342_10010472_pt1 | contig 16588 bp, 18 predicted proteins | sample Cyp1metagenome_FD_92528 | JGI IMG/M metagenome (GOLD analysis project Ga0126342, IMG submission 92528) | Coral microbial communities from Lord Howe Island, Old Settlement Bay, Australia - Cyphastrea 1 metagenome | ecosystem: Host-associated > Invertebrates > Cnidaria > Coral ... | reverse complement strand
TTCGAAAGTAAGTTATTACAGTTTTTGACTTCTGAATCTGTAGAAAGGCAAACTAAAAGTGATAATTTCTTGTACTTTCAACTTTTGCTACAAACCTTTGCCTCAGAAGCAATGATAGCATTGATGGTTTTTAGTGCAGAAAATGCGTTTTGTGCAAACCGTAAAATGTGGATTTGCTGAATTTGTTAATCTTTTGCAACTGTGCAATTAAGTGCTCCAATCTTAGCCTCTTTGCGATCACTGACAACACGCCAATTGCTTCACACCTATTGTGACAATGTTGGTCCACAAGGGCTCGAATCTTGGTTTGCGTTTGCTGTTTGGTTGTTTGCTGTGGCTGCGTGGTAGACCTTCACCGAGGCGCGACAAAGCCCTCCACCCAAGCAGCCTTTGGCTCCTTCCCATGACCACAAACCTACCTAGCCCAGGTAGCATGTCACTTACCATATGCCAACACATGCTATGTATATTCCACACATTAAGCTCAATAGATTCGAGAATTTAAGAAGACAGTCGGAACCACAAGGAGCGTAGCATGGAGTGCGTGTGGAAGTTTAACTGAATGCTTTGGATCCGTTTCCCATCACCCGAACCACCCACCCACACAAAACAATGCAAATTTTCGCCAAACATTGAAAATACCAGGATCTGTGCTGGGAACCATGTGCCTACATACCACCCACAGTTTCTGATTGAAATAGGTAGGCATTGTGGAAAACAAATGTAGAGAAGAAGAAATAGAATTTCGCAAGAATTTTGTTTGGGCAGCAGGACAGGCTAGAGTGAATGAAACAATTATATAAAAAAACCGTCGGCATGCCAAAAGTTACTGTCGATATGCCAAAAAGAAATATCATTACGGATTGGACAAAACATGGACAGCAAAACTTGTATTCTGCGGCGCTTCTGTCCAAGCAAAATGGCACAAGAGTAAAAGATAGTCTACATACCAAACCGGACCCGTGGACATGGCAAGAATGACGTTCGCCATCGTCTAGGTTCCCAGTATCTCTTTTCACTTTTTTTTGTTTTTGGCACGTCTACCGGCCCAATTCCAAGTAGAGTGAGTTTTGATTGTGTCCTCCGAAGGTGCTGCTTTCAAGTGGTACCCACCAGCTGGTTTCAGTGCCCCAGGACAGAGACCTGCGCAGATAGTTGGAAGGAGGTTTCTTTTGGTAGATTGCATGATGACTGCTTTGAGAGCTTTCTTTTTGATGGGGGCATGCTTGTCATGGGACTTGGTTTCGGCTTGGTGAGCAGCACTGCAACTACGTTGAGATTTTGTTGGGCCGGGCTAGCGTTCAATCAGGCCAGAGAACGGAGCGCTTCGATCTGAGGGCGTTGGCATCAAGTGCTGACCCAGTAAAATGCATGCTCCCACTTGTTGCTCAAACAAACCTTGTTTTCGAAAGGTTGGCTTTGGTGCCTCTTGGCCAAAAAAGATATGCTTAGCAAACTGTCTGGCGAATCGTTCCTCAGGATCCGCCAGTGCAGCCAATGAACAGCGAAGCCACTGTCTACTACAAACTCCTTTGTTCCTTGCAACCCAGTGCATCTACACTGGCCAGGTTGGTGCAATGATTCGAGATCATGAAAGCCGGGACGAGGGCAAGGAGAAGGTGCAAGTTGAGACTAAGGCGATATGCATCGACAAACTGGTGCCAAGCAAAGGCAATTTTACACCAAATACGAGAATTGACAGGAACAAGGGCCTTAGGTGAACATCGCCAGAAAAGGTTGCTGTGTGAATTCCTTGAAGATTTGTTATTGGACAGATGAAATGAAATCCAAGGCGGTTGTCTGCTTACTTTCTGGCGCATAAGCTTCTTGCCTGCTTTTGTTTGTGAGGTGGCTGCAGCGGTTCAGCGGGCCTTGCGTGTTGTTGAAACACCAGCGGCGCTACAGTTTGGCAAGCTTTGTGTCAAGCAAATGTGATGTTTCTTCTCTGCAGGCAACGAGGACGGCGTCCTTCCTTGCGCGTCCTGGTATGAAGGAGATTGTGAAGGTTAAGGTGGTGGGGGAGCGCGCCACCGTTGCAAAACCTATTGTGCAGGCAGGCACCCGTGTCATATGTGCCAGTGACTGCTTCCGTGCAAGCGCGCTTTGGGAGGCAGAGCTCACCAATATAGAAGAAGTCAGATCAAAGCTGCTTGAACAAGATGTAGCCCAGGTAATATTGCATTGCTGCATAGCCTCACAAAGCATTGTTTTTTTTTTGGCGTCGTGCAGATGCGAGACAAATTGAAGCTTGTCGGAGCTTTCGCTGTAGCTGAGCTGGAAACAGGTACCTTTGCAAAAAGATGATTTGTCAAAATGTGCCGCCAGTTACGCAGTTACACATTGTGTGTGCCAGCCATGGAAGCAAAAATTCACCAGATTCTCGCAACCAAGCGTGGGCAGAAAAGGTTTGCGAAAGGTTTTCTTCAAGAAAAGGCAGTGGCGAATATTGCACGCCTCCCCGCAAAGGCGTGTTGAACGATAAGAAGCTGCCAGAAAAAGCTTTAAAAGCACATCTTAGGCCAATATTGAAATCGTGCCTGGGAGCATGCCTTTCCCAATCCCAAGCAAGCTTGTAAAGGTGGCGCCTATCAAAAAAGAATCGCAAATAAAAACATCCATCGATTGCTTTCTTTTAACAGGACATGCAAGAGCGAAGAAGCGTAAGGGAAGATATGCTGCGAGAAGATCTCTTTGCAGAAGCTTTGCAATATGTAAGCAGCATAAACCGTGCAATCAAAAAGAGCGTGACAGCTGCTGCTGTCCGGGTCAAAGCCCAATACGGAGTAGGTGCTTGAACCCGCAGCAGACTTGAGGAGAGCCATGCCTCTAAAATGCTTTCAGTGCGGTGTGCGATTTGCACGCTTTCCGTTCCGAACAAAAGCAAATGAAGGCTTTTTTGATGTTTTCAGTCCAAGCAAATATTTTTGAAGTAGCGCCTGCACTCCGATACTTGAAAACTATTCCAACTGAGGGTGCGATTTGCAACAAATATATAGATGTATCAGATTGAATAGGTTAAGCCACAGTGCGCCATGGCTTTTGTTGTGGTGCTGGTGACTTGCTGGCTTTTTGGTGGTGTGAGCGCCAGCAAAGAATGCGGGCGAAAAAATTACGAAGGATGCCCTGTGGTATGTACTGGTATGTCCCCGCGTGAGCAGCAGTGGGTGCTTACCCAACTGTCTAGGGGTGGCAGCATCTCGCCAATGGTACTTGCCTCGCGCGGAACTTGAAACCCAATTCTTGTACCATGGAATGACCTTTTGTTCTGTCCAGCGTTGAGGCACCATTGTCGTATGTTGGGAGCTGTGATCGAGAATATGCAAATCTTGCAACAGCAACAAGCTTCCACAAAATGGCGTGAACCTGTTGCCAATTTCAGCGTGGGTTGTAGCATGCTTTCATTTGTTGCAAAGTTGGAGGTTTTAGAGCAGAGGCCAGCGTGTCAAGAGTGTACAATCATTCTGGCTGTGAGAACTTTGTTGCGCCTGCTGGTCTTTGCTGAGGTGTAATGTCAAATGTGCGACGCTTTTGCTTAAACCTGTGATATTGCATTGCAAGCAGTCCTGTTCTGTCGTTTTGCTTGGAAGGGCCTTGCGCACAGCCTGACTGCATTCAGGACGTGTATTGCAGTGCTTGAAGTTTACAATCCAAGCCAAGTTTATGCATTGCATCAGGACTTTGAGAAGCACACTTGCCCCCAATATTGGGTTGAAGCAGCTGAAGGACGTGGTTTTTTGATGTTTAATGCACATCGTTGTCCTCACATGTCAGCTTGCAGCTTGTTGTTGGGCCACATCTGTGAGGAGTATGCGAAGCACCAGATTGGTACAAAGGGAGTTGCCCACGGCAGATCGTAGCAGGAAACGATGCACAGTCCCACCAGGACAACAAATATGTGGGCACGGGCGTAATTGTTTTGTAGTACAGCCTTGCACAGCGTCTAAAGTCACACGGAAAGTGCTCGTGCGTGAAATATGCACGATTGCGCAGGAGATAGCAGCTAGGTGTGGTACGAAGTGGCCTTGCGCTGAGCAATGCCAGCAAGACTTTTCCATAGACTGTCCGACAGTGAGCAGTTCGTGAGCTGGAACTTCCCTGTTTGCTGATCCTTTTGCTCTGCTTTGACAGGGATGGTTCATGGAACACGATGGTTGCAAAGCTCCAACAACATCCCCCGATCAATATACAGGACATGGGCTGGGTCAGCTAATCCTTCCTCAGATGCATGTGTGGTAGACAAGGCCCGTGCGCAAATAAGATCTCATTTGCTGAAGCGGGCAGCAACGCCACTGCTGTCAAGAAGGTGCTAGGCAATGATTCCAGAATCCGCCCTTGGCTATTCACTGGTATTCAAGGATTTTGCAGCTCGTTGCGGTGTTGAATTCTGCGCGGAAACCACGCAATGGCAGAGGGGTAGCGAGACAAGTGAGAGCGCTTGTCCGGAAGGTTTGCTGTGGCTGAACTACTGTGATGGCCAGCTGCTTTCTTCAGCTTGAAAGTGCTGCATTTCCGAGGTTGGAACAACATCGGCAGCCTGATTCGTAAGATTTCGAATGGCTTGTTGAAGCTTGCCTTGCTTGCCCTTACATGCTGTGTTTTGCGCAGCGCATTGTGTTTCTAGTGCCTACACAGGACAGCAGTGACTTTCCTTTTCTAGTTTAGCACGCGAAAGAAAAGCGGTGGATTTGAAAGGGCCCTGCCGTCCTGTCATCTCAGTACGTGCACTGCAAGAGATTGGGCAAGCGAAATTCAAAGCAATGGTGAGTTCAGCGCGATGAGCCAGTTCACGTTGCAAGCGTGTAAAATGGAGCTTCGGCTTTTCAGTGCGATGTGGCGTGGCCTGCTTCCAGCATCAATGCCAGGGAGCCGGCACGCGCAAGCGTAAGGACAGCGCAGGGGCCTGTCTCAGAAACCGGAGACGTCCTGGGTGCGGAAGAAATGCTGCGGTTCAGCCCTTTTGCGTTTCAGCTTGATGTTGCATCGTCTTTCAAGGTTTGAAATAATTCGGGAAGCAGAGCAGCGTGATACCGAGGAATGAGGGTGCATCTGCCCAAGTGAAGTTAGCGACTTCCCATGTGGCAAGTCAGCAGTTCAGCCAATGTTGTTAAATTCTGTTTGCCATGCCACCGCAGCCAAATTTGGAGAATGTTGCCAAGGTTGTTGCTGAGAGAATAGGCATAGAAGCAAATTTAAAATTTAGAGCATGTGGTATTCTTGTTCTACTTGTGTTTTTGTCGGGGCCTTGCTGGTACAAAGTCATTGTATGAAGATTCCTGAGGTGCCTTAGCATTTGCCTTTTTTGATTTTTGCTTCGATCACACATGGCAGGAAGCATTTGTTCATCTGCAAGCTAAGCATCCCGAGGCTGCAATGTTGATAGCTGGAAGCTCTTGGCTATTTACCCGCCTTTTTGGAAGGTGGACTCCATGACATTGGCCAACTTAATTGCGACAGAAACCTCTGGCTTTGAATGTCTTCCGGTTCCAGCAGTGATTAAGTAGGTGACGCTTGGAACCAGTTCCACCGGGCAGCTTGTCATTGTAGGATGTATCAAATCTGTGCCCAGAAGGCATCCTTGCGGGAAAATGTGTGTAGAAACTATCTGTGACGCTAGTTGCTTTCGCGCGTAGGCTGGGCAGAAAAAGCTTCAGGTTTTAGCGCGTGTTCGGCCCCTGTTGGCCACATGGCAACTGAAGCATGCCCGTCTTCCCTTCAATTTGGTCAATGATTGCTGTTTCCCCATCCTGCGCAGTGTTTGGCAAGATTTGCAAGTTTGTCCCAGGTGGGCTGTCGCCCCAAGAAAAGTTGCAACTGGCAGCCACCTGTGGTGCGCGTTACCCGTGCGCAGAAAAAAGACAAGAAACCAAGACCAGTTCTTTGGCTTTTCGAGAGAGCCGGTTCTCGAGATCACTTTGCGAGCAAGACTGGGGCCAGGCTTGCCCTGCAGGAGCAGCGCGTAGATTGATCGCACGTGCCGTGCCGAACATTCGCAGCCTCTGCTGTTCTCAGGGTGGTCGCTCGGCGAGAAGGGCTATTGTGTGGTCACCCATGGTAGTATATAAATGAAAGATACCTGTGCATAGACCTATTTCTGTGAGGCTCCTTCTTATTATGTTGGGAGATGCAGCGTGCGATTGCAACTGAAACACCTATCAGCAAGTTATTTGATGGTCCGATTGGTTCCTAGAGATGAATGAATACATCGCGTTGCAGGCGCAGCAAAAACAAGTTGTGAGCTCAACCTGCGGGGACCTCTTTTGGCCATGCAGAGCCGTGTGAAAAAAACGCGTTTCTGGTGAAGCGGGCCAGCGCCTGCAAGTGATCCTTAGCGGTTCTTGGTCATTTCTGGTGTGTGCAAATCGGGTTGAGCCGACTTTGCTTTGACCCTGTAGCTGATTTCTGATCCAAGCAATTTTGCGCTGCAGCGTGGGAAGCTCTTCTGGTGGGGGGAAGAAATTTCTTTTGGAAAGCAGAAGATCAATTCTTCAGTGCCCAAAGACCTCGGAAATCACAGTAGTGAAGCAGGCAGAGGATTGCCAGATAGTGGTAAGATCGTGAAAAACTGAAGAAGAGCAGCTCCGAACTAATTCTGAGTCATGCAATAGAACATTGTAGGTGTACCTGATCTCTGAATACCAAACATGGTCGGGCTTGTGTCCACACATGCAAGTCAAGCAACTGCACAGAAAAAATTGGTAAAGCTTGGCGTGTTGCTGTAGCTGGTTTCAAGAAGGTTTGCCAGTTCGATTCTGCTCTGACTTGACATAGCGTGACTTATTGGGTACAATTGCAGCAAGCCTGCGCTGACATTTTGAAAAGGTGCAAGCGATGGGAATATGCAAAGCCTTTTTCAGTCAAGGACGCTTGCGCTCCAAAGGCATTAGGCAGCCATATGTAATCACATCCCCTCACACGCGCACGCACTTCTTCGCCCCCTCTGGCTGCTTGGATTGGGCAGGGGTTGGAGTTTGAGTTGTGAGACGTTGCCACTAGAGGGACTTCAACTGCCAGAGTGCAGAGCTGGAAGTGTAAGCTTGTTTGCGTGGTAGATTTTGTGTCGGCTATTTTTGTGGGGAAGAAGGTGCGGGATGTTTCGGTGATGCAGTGTACCGTTTTAGTCACGGATCCATGTTTGCCAAGAAGACGCCCTGCTATACTAAAAAGCCGCTGCTGCTTCCGCTGCTGCTTGGGAAACGAAGTTTGCTGCAGAGCAAGAAACGTCCAGTAGACTCTGTGATAATTTTGCTCTTGGTCGCTCCCCGTTGAATATTCATTTCTCGCAGATGAAGCTGTTGGCTCGTCGTTTCATTCCATTGCTGTTTGTGGTCAATGTGCTGCAGCCCTGCTACGGGGCTGATCCTTTTGAAGATGCCGCCTCGTTGCCAGTGCGGCAAGGTTGCTTTGTTGCACTATGCTTCTTGGTGTCTACTTGTTGCACAGGTAGTGAACGCAAGATATGATTTCCAAACCACGGCAGAAGTCTTTCATGCGCATGCGTGGCCCGTGTGTTTTGCCACGGCTTCAGGATTTGTCTGCTGCCAGCCGAGGAGCATTGCTTGCCAAAGGCTCCGAAAAAATTGAGTTCCAGGGGGCCAGCAAAGCAAGCCTAACCTGCTTCAAGGTCTGTTAAGTTTCCGGGGACGGTCGCAGCGCGTTCTAGACGAAATATCCAACGTCGCGTCTGCTTATGAACGCTTTTCAGGTGCAATGGTTTTAAGTTGCTGGTAGTGAGCATAGCTTCTTTGAACATTCATGCCCGCCCAGGCGATACAGAATCGATTTTGGACAACTTGGAACGGGCCTGGCTGTGTACCATGTTTGTTACAGCCAATCCAGCAGTAGCTTCTAGTGTTAGGTGGTGCGGATGAGACAAGGGCATTGAGTGTTGCGAGTTGATTGCGCCGCAGATCAGCCATGCTGATTCTAAATCAGAAAAGTGTTGTTGACATGCTTTGTGGCTTTTTGACTACTATTAAGTTACTCCTTGGAAATGGCAACAAGAACGAGGGGCATGAAATGATTGATTACCAGAGATTAAATGTTCAGTAAAAAGGTTACGCTGATGGTTTGGAAGTAAAAATGGTAAGTGTAACCATCAATAATTATTCTACACATGACATGACTTCCACCAATCTGATTTCATCTGATTCCATCTTGTCTCCTGCCATGTTGCACCATATCTTGATTGAGTTGGTGCCAAAGAAACGTGGGCGCCAGCGCATCGAATCATGTCGGCCTCTCTATTGAGCAAGATGTTGAAAAACGCAGTACGATATTAGTACGCACGACGTCCCAGCAACATCAGGATAGAGGTCTGCAGCACAAAAAATCGAGAAATACAGTAGTGGAACAAGAGTTTAATTAGATTTGATTCTATGTCTGAAGACTATTTAAAAAGAACAGCAAGATACAGATCAATTTTTGTGACATTCTGCTTCGGAAAAATTTGAACACCATTTCGGAATTGCGGATTTGCCAATCGAATAGCCATATAGTTGAGCACCATTAAAAACTTCCATGAAGCGTGGTGATCACTTGTGAGCAACCAAATAGGATTCGCACAAGCTGCCACTTGTTGGGGATGATGGTTGGTGAGTAATGTTATGTGCTCTCAAGTTGCTCCTTTGAAACTTGGGCAGTTGCCTGGCTTTGTTGTTAAAGACTTCTACGTTGGAATCAGCTTGTGGGGTTTGGGGAAGTGTCCAGGGGCTGGTATGAGCAGCAGGGGTCAGGGTGATCTTTTGCTCCGCCACTGATTAAGAAAAGTTGCGCGCGCTTGGGTCAGCTTTGTGGTTAGCATGTATGGCTTTTGGTTCTCGTGTGGGCTTAGCTATGCATCTTCTATTTGGATCTGTGAAAGAGTGTGAGCCAGTTCCTTGTTGGCGACATATAGTTGCATATTGATGCATGGCATTGTTTGCGTGGGAGTTTGTCTTCGGGCTCATGTGGGGGACCTTCGGCGAAAGCAGAACCTCCACGCTCCAAAGCAGCGGCGAAAGCAGATAGATAGTAGAAAGGCATTCAAATATTCATGTGTAACATCATTTACGGGCAATTTTTCTTGAAAGCAACCGCGAAAGAAATTATGAAACAAATGTCGCCGTGAACGCAAAAATTGTGCGCGCGAAAGAACCGCGAAGCCGTCGGAAGCTTATGTGGAGTGGCACCCCAGGCCATATAGGGTGATGCGGTAGTCTAGCCCCTTCTGTGTTGGGGGTTTCTAATCTTAAGATTGATGGGACCCCCGGGAACATGATGGTTGGTCATGTGCTTGCTTTGATTTTTGTCCAGCTTTGCTGATTGTTTTGTAGTTCCTACTGTATTGGTTAGGACCACTTGGTTTTTGACAGGTGTTGCTGTTGTTTCCCCCACCCACCCGCACCTTTCTTTACAGGGAGGGGAAAGCTCGGGCAGTGCTGGTTAGCTGGACAACTGATGTTATGTGCACGGGCCAGAGTAGAAATCTGGTGTTGTTCCATCCATTGGGAGTTAAGAGAAAGGGGTTCGGTGTGAGCAGGGTGATGCGGGTTTGGGCTTGACTAAGGGTTACCTTTGGTTGGGATCCCTTTGTTGGCATTGATGTGGTTGCTCGTTTCAAAATAGGCTTTAGCCATCTGTATACCGTTGCATTGCCGAGTGTTGTGGCACATGGTATTTGTGTTTGATTCGGCTTGTGGGGCCGCCGACGGTAGAATCACGACGATACAATTTCGCCACCCGGTTTTCGACGCCGGGCAGTTGTTGATGCGCTGCATCAGCTAGTGTTCCACCGAGGGCTAAGAATGCCAGTGATATTGCCCGTGATGAAAAATGGTCGCAACCAAAGCTTGCTTGCACTGCGGCTCGTGCCTGGCTTACTTACAGCGCTCGCTTGCGTGAACTTTTGACAGGTTTCTTGAAACCAAGCCTACACACACACACAAACCATTGCACCCTTGCAGCTGGAGCAGTGCCTTGGTACATCCAGTTAAGTTTTATGTTAAGTATTCTACAGATGGTTGCTTTTGCGGGTAAGTCGATGCCCTTGATTTTTTCTTCAAGGCGCCTGCAGTCTATGACGCTTAGGTTGCGGCTTAAAAATTGGTTTCAAAACACTTGCTGTGTAGATTGATTTCCAAACTGGTAAATATGTATGGCCAAGCAGTTGTTGGTTGCTGGTTTGTTAATTTCTGGTGCACGTGCTGCGTTGCGAGATGCCCCCCCGCCTTGCAAGCTGATAGTTCTGTTGAGAGTTGCTCCAGGGTTGTTGTGATTTGGGTAAGCAGCATGAAATGGTTTCTTGCTTTGGGTTTTCTGCCATGGTTCGCGCACGCATTCAGAATAGTGCAGCACGCAGCTGTGCAGACAAGCAAAAATGGTGCTAGCATTCCATCCATGGACGATTTGCAGGAGCTCAGGTTTTGTGTTCACCCAGGGGTTGGTTGATGGCTCCGGTCTCTGTTTGCCTCGAAACACTTTGTGATCAAGCTTTTTAAAAGCCAACCTTCTGCGGAGTGCTTGTCACAAAAAGCAATAATTAGGATTTTTTTCGTACAACTACGTATACGCTTTTCTGAGAAGTTATTGTTCGTATGGCCTTGTTGTCGAATACTTCTTGGAAGGAGCTTGCTAGCAATGCAGAAGCTGCTGGAAATATTTACAAGCCAGCTTCTACAGAAACAATCTACCTTGTCAGCTTCGCAACATGCCAGGAAAAAGGCAGCTTCGATTCCTTCATTCGCCGACGGAAACCTGTTTGAATGGTGAAAAAAATCAGCCAATGTGTTGTGCGACTGGTTGCGTCCAGGGGTCCGATCTGTCCAAGATGATGCTGTCAAGCAACTCTCTGAGCTGGCCTGAACCTGTGAACATAAAATTGTTGTGAAATAGAGTTGCCCAAAGCATCGGCCAAAGAATTCTTCTGTTGTTTGTGAACAGCATGGAGCCCTTGCGGAGGAGCTTGCGCACATGGCAGAGGTGGGTGTTCTCTTTCAATTACATGACAAGCATATGTGCGAGCTGTGCAGGCAGGGGCTGCCCAGTGCCACCACTGTGAGAAGAAGTGCTTTGGATTTCTGCACCAGAATTGTTGAAGTGCCGCGTGCCGAGTTTTCGTTTTGAACAGCTATGATCAAATTTGCCCAGAGGCCAACTCGACAAGCAAAGTTTGAAAGGCGTGTTGCGTCTGCTATCTGCAAGGGGTGGGCAGAAGCTGACGAGGGCTGCCGCGCCCCAGTGGAATATGAGGGGCCATGTGGGTCAATAGCACAGCTGAAAGATTTTTCCAACAAAGATAAAATGGAGTTTGAAGTAGATTGTCAGGCACGAGCTAAACACACCTTGCAAAATCAACGCCGACAAGTGCAGTTTTTTGTTGAGGTATGTTTCTGCCGGAGAGCGTTGCCACGCATGGAAAAGAATATGTTGAACCGCAGAGGGAACGCATCAGCGTTCAGTGGGAGCCATGGCATCGCCAAAACAAAGAACGGACCACTCAAGTGATCAAGCCGGTTGTTTGCTATAAAGCAGCCATGCCTGCCTGGCAAATTCTCTGTTGCAAAGCAAGTGATCAGCAAAGGCAACTATGGTGTTGTGTGCAGCAGGTAGAAAGCTAGAGGGATTGTTACAGAGACACTGCTGGCAGGGGTCGGCTGATGTAATGAGTGCCTTATGTGTGATGTGCCTATTCCGCGCTTGGCATTCTTCTCGTGCCTGTTCGCGCGGCACAGCCCGAGCTAGCTGTAGCTCTAAATTTGTTCCTTATCCGTCTGGTTTGAAAAAAAAGCAAATCTCTTCACTGGTCTCTTCACGATGGTATTCTTGTTGTTGATTGTTGCTGCGGCAAGCTGCGTGTCAAGCGTAGACATCCTCCACCTGCTGCCCGACTCCGTTCCCATCACGGCCAGTCCCCTTTCTGCAGTGGCCGCGCGTTGCCTTGTTGAAGTTTCAAGGTGCCTTTGGAAAGCGGCTTGTATAAGCGTGCAGCAGTCGAACTGGAAAGAACTTGCGGCAAAGTGTGTCTGGATGGGCTGGCCGAATTCAACCGCAAATTTGCGGGGGATGGGTTGGACGTGCCTAGTTGCAGTTTTGTATGCGGTTAGCTTCAAAATGTGCCATGTTGCAAAAATGCTGGCCAGGTTGCATTGGTGAAGTTTGGAAATCTAACAGCGCAACTATTGACAGAGGCCACGTTAGAATCCGGCTTTTTGGCAGATTGTTGTGGCGCGTCCGCTTCTGTGGCACAGGCAGAGGTGCAACAACAATATGGCTTGGGTTCTAGCTTTCTTGCTAGCAATGCAAGATCCACCGTCAGCAAAGAAGCTGCACGCTCGGCGTTGCCAAGCTTTGACGAGCTCTTGTCGGACGTGGCGTGCAGTGGGGCTGCTTCGCATCTTGGCTGGACATAGAAGATGTTTCTAGTCTGTTTGGTCTTGGCCCCTTGCTGCTAAGGTGCAAGCTGAAAAGCTTTCTGGCGAATTCTTGCAACTATGGACGCGTTGCCTTGCAGGTTCGGCTTTGAACTTGAAGTGTTGGCTTGACATGGTAAATGTTGTGTGCTCTCGCTCAGACTGTCTACCAACCAAGGCCGGTTAAAACTGTTTTGATTTTCTTTTCTGCAGGCAATATGTGCCATGCTAACTTGCAACTTGCTGTGGTCAGTTGTCAATGTGGCGGTGCACATCATGGGTGCTCCTTGACTAGCAGCCGGGACCATGCCGGCCAAGCCTCTCGTTTTCATTTTTTGGAAGCTGTTCTCATTACATTACTTTGTGGCTGCATGAATATTCTTACGGTGAGAAAGTATGGCACAAAATGCTGAAAAGATTGCCAGCATGTTTGCGAAAGGTGAGCTTCTGCGCGCTGCAAGGAATTCCGCACGGCCCTCTGCCATCTGCACCCATCTTGAATAAAGCTTTGACCAAATTGATTTAACCACTTTGGCAGTAAGGCCTATTTGCATTTTTCCGTTGCTTGGCTGCAATTAGAAGTTGCAGCGAATAGAATTCAAATTTGGTTGCACGATTCCAAAAGGTATGAAGTTTACAGCAAACTCAACACAGGCGCAAAAACATTGCCATCCATGTATGCGCTTGCGACTCAGCACCAATTTTTCTTTTTGGCAAGCAAGCACGCAAATTTGGGAAAGTGTGAAGGCAAAGCTTCATCAGCAGTTAATAGGCTTGAAAGCAGACGCAGAATGTTTGGTAGGCCGCCTCCCAGATGTGCATGCTTCACGGAGGCATGTAGAAGTTCACAATCAAAAAGCACAGGTACTTGAAGTTACCATGTCCCAATAAACTGCCAAGACAGTTGGAAGCCTGTGGCATTGCTTCTATGTGTTGTTGGTAATTGATCAAGCTTGCTTATCTGGAGGATTTGAAAAGCGCTCGCGGTCGAGACATACTGCCCATCAAAACAAAAAAGTTTGAAAGCAATTTTTACGATGCTTGTGGATTGACATCGTCTACCGTAAGGGCCTAGGGACAAATGCGCACGCGTGAATCTGACGTTTGGCAGTTTGCCTTGTGCAACTCTGTGGCATGGTCAGTCCGCAGTGACAGCCCCTTGTTAGTTGGTAGGTGTTGCCAGCTATTGCTGAAGTTTGCGCACCCCGCACTCTCCCACCCAATGCGCGTTAGGGGCATGCGTGCACAGCGCACATGCTGTGATGCTGAGGTGGCAATGTTATGCAGTTATGCTGTTACGTTATCTTTCTGAATGGTGGATTTCATGCACAGGTGGTTCAGATAATCTCAACTTAGATGCTTTACCTACCTGGCGGCCGCTGCGCGACCTTCTTGCCAACTGATTCCTTCTAATGTTTGGAATGGTTTGTTTTGCTGATCAGGGTATGTCAGGTGCGTCTGTCCCTTGTTGGGTGACTTTGCGCTTGATTCAAACACGCGCTGTCAAAGTTGTCAATGTCGGCCCAGGTGCGCCTGACGAACATACTGGTCACCCTGGTCACTCCCTCAGCTTGTTGGTTATGTTATTTTTTAAACGCAGCTGCAGATCTGCTGCTTTGGTAGCTTATTTGGGTGGTAGGCTTAGGGCAGCTGCAGAAAAACAAACGGATCCAATGCCTGAACAAGGTCCCAACAACACGGCGCTGGCAAAGCCTACTGTTGAAAAAGCGGAAGCATGTGGTGCTTGCGCTAGTCATAGGGCAACAATCAAACCCTAGGGGACAACACTTGCAGCTTGTATTGATCAGGATTTGTGTCAGGCTGACGTGCAAGCTGTTGTTCATTGATAAGGTTGGTGCTGGGCGGAAGAAAAAACGTTTGCCTGTGTTTTTCTCTTGGTGTGGCCTTCTGAGTTTTAAATTGATCATATCATATTGCGGCAAGTGTTTTTGTGAGCAAGAGTTGCTCTCCCCCTTGTCCTTGCCAGCGCAGGCCGCCCGCAATTCTTGTGCTGCTGCACAGCCTTCAGGCAGTAATTTTTGCCAGGTAGCAGGAAGATTTTGAAAAGAGACACTATGCGCAGCTTTGGGTAGCTTGTGCTTGGCTGGTTGCCCCGGCGAGCGACTATCTGCGACAACAAGGCGGCTGCTATGATGAAGGCCCATTGCTTTGTTCTTAGATAAGGCTCCATCAATCTTCTATAGGTATTTGCTGGTATTTGCATGTGGAGGCATTAGGGCTTAGGTTTTCAACTTTAGGTGATAGCTAAGCCTAACAGTTACAACCAATGTATTGCTGGGCCCTAACAGCTAGGCTGTGAGTTGCGCCTTGCATGGAAATTTGCCACGAACGTCCGCTTGGCTCCCTGGTGTGTTCTTAAGGTTGCTTCATCAAGGAATGGAGGCAGCTGCAGCTCAGCTCTTGTCTGTCTTTTCATGCACTAAAAAAAGGAATGCTGCTTGTGGCGAGTGACTCTTGTGTTTTGCGTTCAAAGCTCTTGCTGTTACCATTATATAGGCTTGAAAAGCCAGACTGTCTCCACACTCCAGCCTGGAAAGCTGGCCTGACAGAAAGGATGCGGCTTTGCTGATCAGCACAATCGGAGCAGGAAGTCGAGCTGAATGGCATGTGTTTCTTGTTCAAGGCGCAGCTGGGCAAAGCAATGTTCTGTTTGTTTTCGAACAAGGCTTGAATATTACAAGGCTTCTGCCATGGTGCAAGCAACCGAAGGTCTTGCCAGTCCAAGCTGCTGAGATGGCGTTTGGCAGACAAGCAGCAATGTAGAGCCTTCGCAACTCAACATACTAAAGGGTTGGAGATCAGAAATGATGAACCAAATTATGAACAAAAAGCGCCCCGTACCCAAATGCCACCCTTCAAAGCAGTAACATTCTCGAAGCTTCAGTTTTGGCACGAGCTGCTCGCGGTACTAGGACTGGATGTTGCAGGGGTGCCTCCAGAAGAAAATTTTGAGCCGGCAACATTCTGTTTTGCGCAGCTTTCACACCTTGAGCAATGAAACGTTTACCATGAAAGATGTAAACATGCAGCACCGTTAATCTTTCCAAGGTCCAGTTGGTGTGGTTGGATTGTTGATCCGTCTATTTTTTCATCTTTTCGGCAGAAGGTGCAAATTGAGACAAAAGTAAGTGTAGTGGAGCATCGAAAGCGGACTGGCGCGATAGTTCCGATAGTTGAAACTATTCTTTGTGTTTGTGTAATCTGTTTTCTGCTTCCTTGTGGACGGTGCGAGAGATGTGTTGCACACAGTGTGCGTGGTTGGTGGGTTGCAAGTGTGCACCGCCCCTGATTAGCTACATCCTTGTGCTCATCGTCCCCTGCCATTGTTGCACTGGGTTGCTTTGCGCACCTGTAAGACATGTGTTCTGTGCTGTTTTCATGAGGGCTTGCACGCATGAACACCACACTCTCTAACTACACCCTGCATGCCGTGTTAAGTTTGTCGGGTTTCTTCTCTGATGTTGCTACATGAGTTGTTTCAATATGTTTTGCAGCCGGTGGCAATCCTGGTTATGCTGGTTGTTGATCATCTCTCTTTCCCTTGAGAGGTGGTGTATTCTCCAACCTGCAATGGTCCGCAGGCTGTCACCTTTCACATTGCCACCTGCTAAGGCAAGTTTGGATTTGGTGGCTGCCTTGGCCTTAGATTTTGTGACAGGATTTTTTTTCAGGTGTTTATGAAGTTGCTTGCTGCTGGTGCAAGCTTTTTCATGGGCAGTGAAAAGGATAGTTGCCTGTGTTTGGGAGAGAGCCCAAGTGCTCATTGCCCTGAGGGGCTGGTGTGGTGTGTTTGATCAAGCCAATTCATGAAAAAGGATGAGTGCTCTGGTGCCTGTGGGGGAGTCAGGTCTTACTCACCCATTAAGTTTGTGAGTGTTGTGTGATGCATACTCGTGGAGTTTGTAAAAGTTTACATGATTTTTCCCGAATGCGTAGCAAGGGTTCCCGTTTCACTCTGGGGGTCTAGGGGTTGAGGGTGTGTTTGCTCGACGTTGCGTTCACGGTCGCAACCGTCTGCAACCGTTCGCAACCGTCCGCGTGAGGACCGTATGGCCGTGCCTATGGTAAGTTCTGCAGAGGTGGTCATTTTTGGTTCAGACGTCTCGTTGTTTCGTTTCGCGTGGCAGGCGTGGCACTTCGTGACATTCAGACGTGTTTTGTAACGTGTCGAAAGTGGTTTT
>Ga0126342_10010471_pt1 | contig 16589 bp, 18 predicted proteins | sample Cyp1metagenome_FD_92528 | JGI IMG/M metagenome (GOLD analysis project Ga0126342, IMG submission 92528) | Coral microbial communities from Lord Howe Island, Old Settlement Bay, Australia - Cyphastrea 1 metagenome | ecosystem: Host-associated > Invertebrates > Cnidaria > Coral ... | reverse complement strand
CTCGCCTAGTTCAAATAATTGGACGGGAGCGCCGTTTTTAAACAGGCTCGGGAGGCGTGATCAGATATGTGTACAGTGTAGACTATGTCACATGTAGCATATATGTTTGTATATGTGCTGCAGTCATTTTAGCCATTTTAGTGCTTTCAGCTACCTTCGAGCTGACTGAGTGAAAAGGTGCTGATCAGTGCTCAGGAGTGTTCATCAGATTTAAGAGCCCAAATTCTCTGTTCAATACATACATATATATATATATACATATATATATATACATACATATATATTTACATAATTATATATGAACATACCATAACTTGGAGATGAAGATCCATAAGTCCCACCAATCACTTTGGGGTGGTCGAGCCTAGGGGCCTAGGCTTTCAAGCCAGGATTCGGGATGCCTATGAGATCCTCAGTGATCCCGTTAAGATGCTGCTGTACGACACAGGACGGCAGCAATGGGGGTTAGGGGAAGTCAACTAGGCAACACACATTGGGAATATTGGGATTTCATTGGTTTAATCATCAAACACTGGGATCCAATCAAGAAGAATGGGGCAGTCAAGCTGCAAAAAAATATGGGATTTAGCCAGCAGTGGCCACGGAGTGGGAAGATGTGGCCAAAATGTGGAGAAAAGGCAACGAAACTCAAATCTTGGAATCCCATACTTTGCATGTACATTTATTGTAATATACTATATATATAGAGAATATATAGTATATATATATATGTATACATATACATACATAGGTATAGTATATATATATACATATATATATATATATATGTATATCCAAAATATACACATATTCTTCCGGCATAAAAGGCATTGAAAGGACGAATTGCAGGAAACCACTAGTTGCTGCGCCCAGGAGGGATGGAGTTGGTCAAGAAGTACGAGAAAGGCAGTGCCGTGCTCCGACATAGAGATGAGAAGGGCATTTTCCAGAATCTCCATGGTTGATTATGGTTGATTATGATGATTAGTGGATCTCTCTCTCTCTCTCTCTCTCCATGTATGTGACTTTATTCAATCATGATATGTAGGAATACTACTGCTAATATCTGCTAATAACATTAATGTTAATACTACTCATCATTTTATGATGATGATGTATGATGATAATATATGATCATATATGATATAGTACCTACTTCATACTAATAACAATACTGTAATAACAATGACCCTTAGCTGACCTCCTTGGCATCGCCAGATGGTGACGGAGAAATCGACCGTGTGGACAACTTTGAGGCGGGACAACTAACTCCGGGAAGGTGAGCCGCCGGTTTGACAAATCGCCAGGTGGCACAGCCCTCATATGACTCATATGGTCAGCAAAGGTGGAAAACGTGGAAAAACAGGTGTGCCATCAGTGCCATCCATAGATTTTTTTCCGAAATTTATCCGAAATTTAGTGATCATATGTTTTATCCATGGAGATTTATCCGCGTGGTTAGCTTGACAAAGCCTGACATGGGATTTTTGGATGGCCAACTAAGATGGGATGCTGCACAGCAACTTCCAACTGCAGCCGGCCAGGTGAACCACGAAATTTCTCTTGAGGAGGCTTACAAGGGAGGTGAGAAGGACGGTGCTTGTGTGTATTTTTTTTTTCGGTGCATGGCAGGTGGAGTCGGTTGTTCCCCCAAAAACCAAGGGGGATATCATGAGCCAAAAGGGTGCATTTTTGATGAAGATCGGGTTCCAACCTGTCGAAATGGTGTTTTTTTGAAGGAATTGAACAATAATGATCTTGTCCAGCAAAGCCGGGGGGGTAAAGCCGGAAGACACGGGTTTCTTCGTGGAAATGATGGATGTTTTTTTTGGGACAACTATGACTGCTGACAGCCTGACAGACTAAAACAAGCTGTGATAAACCTTAGATTGTGCCAGTGTAGTGAAGGTTTTCAAGACAGAGGTGGTTGACATATACTTGACGTATCAATTCATAGGCATGTGTGATGTTTCAGATGACTGACTACCCTCTGGTAAACTAACATAGCTATTGAAAATCACAATTTTTCAATGGGTAAAATCAACTATATTCAACTATAAATGGCCGTTCTCAATAGCTATGTAACAAATTACCAGAGGGTGTTTGATGTATTTGTACACGCAACCTGCAGGCTGCTTCCATGTTTCGCCCCAGGACATTACCGTCAATCGCCGTGTGGTCTGTAGGTGGGGAACGGGAGCCCCGACAGTGGGGATGAGGGTACCCAAACACGGGGATGAGACCTAGCCGGACGAAATGGGGATGAAACGGAGCATAATAATGGGATGTCATGGGATATATATATATATATACTGTATACATATTATTCTATATGAAATAATGATAAATAATGAACAGTATGATAATATGGGTTTGTCCAAACAACGGGACATTTACATCCAGTCCATTGCACTTTATTTCAAGGGAGAAAAAGGGTGTGTTTTCAACCATCAATGTTAGGCGTAATTAGCAATCGTTTTCAGACACACCCATACAATGTGTCCCAAAATTGGGACCACCACCACCCGAGTCATCTTTGGGCGGCCCCCTTTTGATGAGTTTGATAAAGATCATGTTTGATTGATAGAGAAAAGTGATGACAGAGATACAGAAAGTTTGAGAGAAAAAACACATGACAGAGATAATTTTTGTCAGAAAAGATAATCAGATCATGGCACAGAGTCAAATCGACAGAGATACAGTAAGTTTGATAACAAATACCACATAGATATAGATATGTTTTTTTGACAGAGGTATGAACGTATGCAAATGATAAAGCCAGTATTTTCACAACATCACTTATTACATGGTTCTTACATTGATATACTGTATATATATATATATATTATATATATATATATTATATATATATATTATATTATATATATATATAATATAATATATATATATTATATTATATATATATATTATATAATATATATATATTATATTATATATATATATATATATTAGAATATTATATATACATATGTACAATATAATATATATATATATATATATATTTAATATCTATATAAATCATGCCACTTTTTATAGGGCAGGACCCGGTCCAGCGCTCCAGGTCCTGTCGACTGCGGCCTGACCTGCCGCGGTGTCGCAAGTGTCAGCCGTGTCCTGGGGAACGACATCAGCGGCAGGTGTGGATGGATCAGTGCCTCGGTCCCAACTTTCAGAACCAATGGGGGGGAGGGAGGGGTGAGAGGGGGATTGGGGAGGGAGGGGGTATGTTCAAAAACTGACCCCTCCATATTTTCCCAAGAGGACCATCTTATGGAACTCATTGTTGGACGGTCTTGGAACTTTGATGATCTGTGTTTGCGAAGGAGAGTTTTGAGGGTGAAAACTCAAGACCCAACAAGACAGAGATTTTGGTCGTTCTTGAGTAGTCGCTGCACACCATATTTTTGACCCGTAGCCTCCAATTTTTTGGAGGATCTCTTGAACCATGGGCACATTCTCCTGAAGAAGGGCATGTTTGTTGTGTTCACTATGAGGACACAAGAATTTGGGGAGGTGAACGCATTCAAGAAATGCTTCACACATTTGACAGATAGTTTCCTTGGAGCCCTCAAATTGGGTATGGAGGATCAAATTTTCCCAATTCTTTACATGGCAAATCATTGGGTCCTACCCTCTGGTAATTTAACATAGCTATTGAAAATCACCATTTTTAATGGGAAAATACACTATTAATAGCCATTTTCAATAGCTATTTTGACATAACCAGAGGGTATCTCAACTTTCAGTGGGAATCACTTGGTGATGAAGATTTGGCGGGGTCCACCTAGGTGGCATTATCGCATCGAGGAATTCGAGGCGCTTTGGGATTTTTTTTGGGATGCGGATGTTGAGATGCCCCAAATTTGAGAAACACACCGGGAATTTTGTGTTATTTTGTGTTGTTTCATTGTTTCAACTTCAGACGCATAGCCCCCAGTTGGGTTGGGGGACTTCTTTTTTGCCGACCCACCACGAGGTTTCTGGCTTGAATCGTTTTGTGAGTAGTTAGCCAGTTTTGAAGGACCATGCATCTCTGTCACAATTTCTTGACTTATACCAATCTGGCAAAGGAACCCGTGGGAAAAAATGAGTTTTTCACTTGGGAAACCAGAGAAATTGGGGGCAATGCCCTGTCAGCCTGGCACCTCTGTTGCTTGATCTTCGGGTTTTCCACCGTCAAATCGGCCACGAGTTCGCAGGTCCCAAGTGATGAACGATGCACCTGGGACCGACAGAAGCTGAAGCTGCAAATCGAGCGAGGGACCATGTGAGGAGTCCCAGATTTTACGGCAGTTAACCTAGGGAATCTTCATGTTTTTTTTCACAGCAAAGATAGCTGGGATTCATGATGATTATACTGGTTGCTGGTTTCAAACATTTTTTATTTTCCATATATGGGATAATCCTTCCCATCGACTAATATTTTTCAAGACGGTTAAAACCACCAACCAGTATAATCATATATATATATATATGGTGGTTCATACCCCAAAAATCTGGTACTGTACTCATATGAGAAGTTTGGATCTATCTTCATCTGAATCGGAGGAGTGGGTTCCCACAATTGCACCAAAAATCAAGCGCTATCAAGAGCTTATTGTCATGGAGATGTCTGATGTTGTAAGAAATGTCAAGTTGTCTTTTCTGCAATGTTCATTCTGTACGTCTTGTGGTTCCATCTTAGATTTTTGAACCACATCTTAATCAGTTCTTGAGACAGTGCTTTGCCTCACACGAAGTGGCCTGCAGGCCACTTGGGGTCCCCGTACAACTCACGGGCAATTTGCTATGTTGCACTCAGCTAGAATAGAAATAAATCAAGTGATGTGAATGATCAGGGATTTTCACAAGATTTTGCTGCTTTCACTATATAGTTCCCATCCACTTGCTTGAAACACCTCATTGGAAAGCAAACTGTAATTTTGCAGATTCTGCGGTCCTGAGAATTGCCTTGCCATCAGGAGGTCTTTACATCGAAAAAAAACTATACATATTGCATAGTTCTTCCGAATTGTGTTGCATGATATCTCCATGTTGCTTCGGTCTATCTGACTATATTATATTATATAAACCCCTCTAAATCCCAATCATTTCATTTTGGAAGTCCCCATATTCTCGATGTCCATTGACCCAAATTCCCTCCAGAACGACCATCTTTGGAGGTTTGGTGACCGCGCACATTTTCCAAGCATGGGCAGCCAGCTCCCAAAGCACATCCCAGGCGTCTTTGGACGGAAATCGCAGGAGTTTGGAGGATTTTGGGTTGTCTTTTTTTTTTGGGGGGGAACCTGTGGAGTAGCAAACTTTATGCCTTATAATCATAATCAAAGCTTGTTTGACCGATATTGACCGATATCTTGATGTTTTTTTGAAGCAACTCATACATTTTTTTGGGGGCAACTTCTAACAATCGTCACAAGGTCCTCACTGTGGAGATGATGTCAGCTGCTGACAGCTTTCCGAAAAACAATTTTTTGTGGCTACACAAAAACTCCGAAAAAAAAAGGGAAGTCATAAGATTTTCCCATGATTTTCCATGTTTTTTCCATGAATCTTCCATGGAGTTTTCCATGATTTTCCTGGCCTGGCGAAACAGGTGATGCTTTGGTCACCATCAAGGTGAGAGTGTTTTGGGCATCGGATCGGATGTGTTTTCGAACATCGGATGTGGCAATAGAAAAGGATGTGGTTAATCCATGTACATTCCAATCATAAATCCATATCGGGCATGGTCTATTCTTGGGTTTAACCAATTCAATGATTTTCGCTTAAGCAAAAGAAAGGTACAAGCTCCCCAGAAAGATGGTGAACATTGATTTACCCAGTTTTTTTTTCCTAACCTTAAAGTGCCCAGTAAGTAGATTCACACAACGCAGGTGTGGTCATGGCAAGATGAAACCCGTACCAAGGGGATGGGGTTGATTCCATGTTTTGGCATCTTCATCTTCATCTGCTTCATCTGCTCCATCTGCTTCTTCATTTTCATCATCATCATCATCATCATCACTATCACTAGCTCTATTGTCGATCGATACTTATTACTACCATTATATATTATTATATACACCACTAAGAGGATTGCTATCATCATGACGACAGGTCGGTGCCCGTTTCCAGGTGAGAAAGAATTCGCGCTTCAAGCGCTTGGGCGACGACTTGATGGCAGACCTGCGTGTGAGTCTGTCGGAGGCACCCGTCGACGGGACGACGTTTTGGGGTTCCATATGGTTCCATGGTTGGGATGGGATGGGATGAGTCATGATGGTTGGGATATGAAGGAAATGCAACAGTGACTGGGTCAGGCTTTTCTTGATGCTAAATGTTGTTATGCCTGTGTTCACTGATTCACTTCAAAGCGGCTAGGCTTGACAAGATGTTGGTTATATAATGAGCCTTTTCTCCAATTGGTTAAAGGGAGAATAGTTTCGGGAATTCCCTACACTGACACTTCAAACCAGGGCTTTTGTCATATTTTGTCTCCAATCCACCCAGTTCCTTGTCCATGGCATTTGAATAGGAATTTGGGTTTTCCATTTTGTCAGACAAACTCAAACATCATCATATTGCTGGTATTTATTTGCTGGCTCTATATCACTCCATGATATCACCCTAAACTTTTATACCATTTTTTTCTTCGTTAAATACCATTAAATCCCGGTTTAAATCACATTAAATCCCACTAATTTGATGGCTAAAAATCACTTTTTCCCCCTCTTTTCCTTGCTATTTTTTTTCCAGCTGGGAAAGTCCCCTGCCAAAAGCCCAGGCCTTGCTTGGCTTCAAGCGGGAGCTGGTGCATTTGGATGGACACATTGTGACCTTCGGCATGGATCGAGGTGATGTGCCTGGGCTGGGAGTTTTTGTCCAGAAAACTTGGGATTTTGGCCCAGCATCTTCTGGCGATTTTTAAGTTGGGATGGAATAAGTGGAGGATTTTTTGTATGAAAAATGATGAACAATGAGGATTTAGCCTCAAATCAGGGAGAGAGTTCTGGTGATATTCCAACGGGGGACCTAAACAAAAACAGCAAAAATGCGAAGAACATCGGGACTTGATCATAAATCGGATCCGATGGAATTTAAATCTGATTCTGACAGAAAAAAACAATGATAAACATGGTGGATTTGTCCTCAAATCATCTGGAGATTTGATGGGATTTAGCTGACAAGTATGGTATGAAGCCGACCTTGTTCCAAGGTGCTGAAACCCGGTGCCGCCTTAGAAATCGAGGGCGAAGGCATGCCACACAAGGAGGCGCCCAGAGTGATGTGTTAATGCATAGGCTTGCAGAGAATAGCGGTATGTGTATGCCAAGACCGTCTCAAAAAACAGTCGTTTGCACTTCCATAGTTGACTTGGCCATCTTGGCCTTGGCTGTGCCATCTACCCCGACGTGTGCCATCTACCACCCCGAAGTGATCAACCATTGCTGGTTGGTGGTTTGTTTTTTTTTTTTATTTTTATTTTTCCATATATTGGGAAAAATCATCCCAACTGACCCATATTTTTCAGAGGGGTTGAAGCCACCAACCAGTCATGCTGAATCGCTCGAGCAGGACCCCTCCAGTGCTGGGAAGCTGGTGATTCGATTTCACATCGACTTCCCTCAGAGCATTCCTCCCGGGGCCGGCGATGACTTGGAGGCGCGTGGACTGGTGGTTTCGAAACGTGGACTGAACCATGGTTTGATGTCCCCAAACACAACCTGAAATTATCAAAACTTGAAGAAAGAAAGTACAGTACAAATCACCATCCATCACTTGAAAAAAAGCATCGAAACACATCTACTCCGGTCTCCTAAGATTTTTGGTACCCCCTCAGATCCATTTTTTTGGGTGGGATTTTCTACTATGTACATATTTTCCGAAACCATCCATGGTTTTGAAAACCCTGGAGATCCACCCCAATTTTTCGCCAGAGGCAGCCTTATCGAAGTTACCAGGGCAGAGCAAGGCTCGAGTTTCGCAGGTCTTTTTCATCGAGCCACTCATGGACCATGGCTACCATAGCTATGTGAAATTACCAGAGGGATCCAGAGGGTACAAGCAACAACATCATGTGGGTTTGCTCATGGAGTATGCCATGCTGGGCAATTCGATATGTTCAAAAATGGGGAAAAAAACCAACCAACATGTGTCTTTTCAAAACCCCGCATGTCTGGTAAAATCAGATACTTGGTGTATGGTTTATCATGGTTGGTGGTTTCAAACATCAATTTTATTTTCCATAATATATGGATATATTTGGGATGTCATCCTTCCCATTGACGAACTCCATCATTTTTCAGAGGGGTGGCTCAACCACCAAGCAGTTTATCATGGTTTATCAATATCAAGTGGTTTAACACAGACCTGGATTTGGTTGATTTCCCCGCTGGATCACCCTGACATTGGAATCCCAGAGTGACAATACACGAATCCTTTCAATATTTCAACAAGTTTTATGGGGTGCCAAACAGATGTGCAAAATGAGACCTTGGCAACATCAAGTTCTCTGAAGAGAACAAGAACCTCTCCATCAGTTTCCGCAGAATCCATTGATGATGTTGGTTATGTCCCATCACATATCCCCATCAAATATCTCCATCAAATATCCCCATCCAATATCCCCATCAAATATCCCCATCAAATATCCCCATCAATATCCCCATGAAATCCTATTGAATGCCATCAAACCATCATTTTTATCCATTGTTCACTGAGCCAACTGAGCCAATGCCAGGGCTCTCAAAGGAAGCAGAACTCTGAGCTCTGAGTGGTGGGTCACCGAACTGATGGGACGGGAGACGGGACCCATGCCATGTTTTTTTATTTATTTATTTTTGCATCCCAATGAGAACGGAAAACATATGATATTAGCAACATATAGTATATTATATTGTATTATATACATATATATATAGACTTAGAATATTATAGATTATAGAATGATATAGAATGATATATATATACACATCTATATACACAAGTATATACACATTATATTTAGCATCCAAATGTTACTATTTTGTAGTTGGTTAGTATTGGTGTTGTGGGATAGCTGGTCGACCTGCCGATCATTTACCGGCATCGACCTTTGTATCATCACCCGAAGATTCGATAGCCTTCCTATGGGATCCAAAAATGAATAGATCCTAAGAACTAAATAATAATGGTGTATAATAATGACGGGAATTTCATAGCTAAGTAACTATAGTGGTGTATAATAATAATGGTGTATAAATAACTAAATAACTATAATGGGTAGAACTAAGTGTTTCGTGATGAATATTGATGATGATTGGTGATGCATAGATCATATCACCCTAACATCAGATTCGATATCACCCTAATGGCGTTTCTTTGGGTGTATTTCATATTCAGGGGCATGGGACACGTGATTATTGATTGGAATCCCAACATCTGGTGACGCCCTGCAAGGTTGATGAAGGGCCGGCCCCAAGTTTAACCAACCACTACTTGGTGGTTCACCCCACGTGGTGGGTTATAATCCCACTTATAACTGCACATGCCCCCGATTATTACCCTCTTTATAAGTGGGGGTGAACTATGGAGTGAAGCACTACTCAGTAAGGGCTTCTTCACCATCTACTATTAATCATGGTGAACACAGTTGTTCCCCTGAATCAATGAGGTCTAACCTCTGAGCGGCAATCTTGAAGGGCCAAAGTGCCGGGAACTTCCGAAACTCGGAATCAGAGTTTGAGCTTGGCGGTTTCAACCCATTTCGCTTTTCCTTTGAATCAAGTGATTACAAGTTCTGGTTAGAACTTCCAAGCCACGAAGAAAAACCAGGGAGTCAGCCCTTCGCTTTGAGAAAGCGCGATGCCAGCCGCCGCGCGCCAGCTATGCGCCATGGAGTTGATGCTTGATGGCGGAACTTGGCAAAAACCAACGTAGTTGCATGCATAGATGTCCTTTTCCCATTGGTTGGTTGATTAATAGAAGGGTTTGTTTACCCCTTTAACAACAGGTAAATGATGATAGATGGTATACTGGTATACCACCATTCCCAAGATGTGGTTTGGTTCTTGTCGTAGTTTTCCGGGTACATGGAAGATTCTAAGATGGAATGTTTGTATGACATGAAGCAACCCCAATGTGATACCCAGTGGCTCGACTCACCACTGAAATGGATCATCACCAAATGATGGTATGATGAGATGATCAATGGATGATATGGTATACCATGGTATACCACTTAAATGGATTTAAATGGATCATTATTCATATCATCTCTTCCCCCTTCTTTCAATATTCAAATACTCTCATATGGCACTCAAAATGAACAGATCCACGGCCAGACCAAGGTTTCTTTGGGACATATATACGTGTATATACATATAATATATATTATAACAACAATGATCAAAATAGTATATAGCAATATATAACAATCCTAATTGTAATATATTATAATAAGAATAGTATATTTATAACAAAAATGAGAATAGTAATAGCAGGAACGAATTGCTGAAACTGCTTAAAAAACATAAAACCACGCATCCCGCAGACGCACCAGGCCGACTCTTTAGTGATTTGGCCGAGCAGTCCGCAGACGTTGCTCGGCCCGTCAAAGCATCAGGAGATTTTTTGGAAATTGATGGGGATAGGATGGGGAAATGCTATGAAATGGTGGGATTAGCAGGGATGATATGGGATTATATGGGATTTAAAAAGGATATTCTGAGGATAGAACGGAGATATGTGGGATATGATAGGGTTTTTTAATACACGGGGATGTGTGAGCATAGTGAAATTTAGGTATGTCTGAAAATGGGGTATACCATGGTATACCCTCTATGGCAATTTTAGGTGCGAAATAATAGTTCACCAGTGGAATGGGGTACCCTAGTTTGAGACAAACCAAAGCAGTGCAATGCGCATCAAAATGAAGATCATGCATGAACTCCCATGCACCTTGCAATTTCAAGCATTTTCAAGCTTTCATTATCAATCCACTTCTTTTCAAGCCTCTTTTTTCACCTTGATTTCTATTTGGATTGTTTGAAAAGTCCAACTGACCGGTTCGAACTTCAATTTGGATTCTTCAATGACTTCAATTTTTTTTGCATTTTCAGTGGATTTTCGTTGGAGTCCAACGTTTGAATCCACTGAAATCCAAAGCCAGGTCGGAGGCCGGCCCATGCCGACCACGTCGACCTGCCCAAAACGAGGCGAGCCACGGTAACGCATGACGGACGGCGCCATGGTAACGCTTGAAAGATGTTTATGGATGAAATCTGCGTGAAATCCCTGAGGGATTACATATTATGTATATATATATAATATTTATAGATCTGGAGAAATCCTTGGAAACACCTACGAAATCAAGATCTGCAAATGGTGCGTGTTCCATATACTATATATATACTATATATATATACTATATATATACTATATATATACTATATATATATATATCTATATATATAATATACATGTATATATATATATATATATATATATGTGATATATATTTCTAGACTGCAACTCCCAGGCGCAGTTCCTGGGCGTGGCGCTTCCAGCGGGGAAGATGTGCAACGGACAGTCTGCCAAGGTGCCGCCTCGGGGATTGACATATGGAGGGGTCTTGAGTGATGGTACCCCAAGTTATCATCCAAGAACTATAGTAACTATGAAGGTTTATGGATGGGAAAAAACATGGAAAACTGGCTTATTTGGGGTAGACATATTCTAGAGGGAGTTTCGCACACCCTGGGGTAGGCATACAAAAAGATGTGAAAGCCGGGTTTCTCGTTCGGAACATGATCTACTTTCATGGTGGCTGTTCCGCATTGAACTGTAAATGTTGGAGGGTATATAAGCTGGTCGGCGGTTTGGAACATTTTTTATTTTCCCCCATAGTTGGGATGATGATCCAATCTGACTAATATTTTTCAGGGGGGTAGGTATACCATGGTATACCACCAATTGTAGTAATTACTTGTATCAGAGATGGGGATATAAGAACACCTGGTATGGAAAATGACCCATGCAGTTGATTTACCTAGATTTCCTTGGCCGAGACCATGATTCTCCGAGAATGGACCCTAGGAAAATGGGGACGAAAAAACATGGATAAACATGGGAAAATGGATAGAATCAAGTCACACAGCTAGTCTGTCATGTGAATGCTATCTTTCGAATGTCTTAAGATAATCTGGTTGCATCCCTAGCTGGGATGATTCTTTGGACACCTCCAATGGTTGATATGGACTGTGATCATGGAACATTCTGCAATTGTCTCATACAGAAATGGCCCTTAAAATCATTGAACAAGAATGGATCTTGAAAAAAAGGAACATGAACTGTGGCTTTTGGCGCGGTGTTGGTCCCAAGAATCTGAAGCAGTTTTGAAACGGGACGCCGCCGTTGATGCAGGTTCTTTCCAGGCCTGACTTTCTGAAGCTCGCCAAAAGTGGTGGGATGCGGCAGGGCATGATGGGTATTGATGGTTTATTGCACAGCCAGCAGTAGCAGTACTTTTTTCCAGGTATTCATGGGTGTTGCTCATACAGCAACTGGAAAAGTTTAGATAAGTTCAGTCATGAGTGGTTAAGAGTACGAAGGCGGGAAAATGGTGGCAGGTCTTTTTGTGTACATGGTCAAACTAGTTTCATCAGCAGCTAGTCGCTGCCATTCCTTCCCTATCTATTCAGTTTGAGGATCACACTGTGAAGCGTCTTCTTTCGTTAGGATGGTATATATCTCAATTCCTGATTATTTCATATTATTCTTTAGCATCCAAATTGATAGAATGAGTCAAGACTTATCTTCTGTTCCCCTAGCCAGTGGTTAATACGGGCATCGAGATGATGATCATTGAATCATTGGAATTGTCCTCTACATTCCATCAATATACATTCCATCATATCCCCATACAATCGATATTTATTTCCCCCTACACCTCAACGAATCAGAGAAAATCGTCAATCGCATCCCTAGTATTCCTGGCTTTTGAACACTGTCCAACTGGGGGAATAGTAATTAAATCCCTAGAGTTCACCCAAACTGATAGACACTAAGAATTTATAGGAATTCATCGAAATTCATCCCACAGTTGACCAGGTTTTTACTAAATAAATCCGCCGAACATGTCGACAAGCTTATATCATGATCATTGACTTTTTTGATATTCAGACATATTCAGACCATGTTATTCCAACTATCTTACATAAAATATGGGATCATATCCCAATCATCATTTTATGGGATCATATCTCATCATACCCAAAGATAGATTATCAGATCCCAACTGGATGCCAGTTTCCCAAGGCGCACGCTGGCGAAGTTTCCTGCAGAACTGAAGATCTTCGAACGCTTCGCGCGCGAGGCCGCCGTTTTCGTTGGGCCTGCGGAGAGCTGGCAGGAGAACATGCAGGACATGGGGGGCGCCATGGGGCTAGAGAGATCGTTGACCTTTTTTGAGTTGATTTGTTGAGAAATTGGGAATGAAGAATTCATATAGTGTTTTTTTTTAATGTTTTTTTCCTTTTAATTGTTTGGTTTGTGGAAATCCAGGTCGAGAACTTAGAGTAAACTATTTTTATGGGAGTGATGCGATTTTGGGGCTTGACCAACAACTGCTGTGGCTTTTTCAGATCGTTTTCCACTGGCAGAGAAGCGTCGTTGCATCATTGGGATGATCCTGACGTGATTTGGACAATCGACATGTGGAGAAACGGTGAAAACCAACTCTTCTCACTCCTTGTTGATGGTTGCAATGATGTGTTCATAGGATTTTCATAGGATTTTCACCATTTTTTTTGGTGTTTCCAGAAATCAGAGGATTCAAAGTCCAAGGTCTTCCCAACTTGTTAGACATGCCACTAGGGCTGGACAGTTTCCCAGGCTTCGCCGGTAATCCCACTAGGACGAGGCAGGCAAGCGACTGCTGGCCTTCCTTGAAGCAGGCAAAGAGTTCCAGGGTTGCGAGTTCCTTGGCAAAGGTGGAGCGATGTCCCTTTTTTTTATCCACCACATTTGGCTTTGTCTGAACATAGGATAAGCCAAAATCCATTGGTTTATCATCATTTTTCCATAGAATGCCCAGTTTGAGCTAAATCTCTCATTGTAAGACACACCCATTGGGTTGCCCATCGTTGTTACTTACACAATCTTACACACATCATTCAGTCGAACCTGGGAGAAGTTTAGGCTGTTGGAGTCCCGGCTTCGGGCTGTTGGGGGGTGGTACCTGGTAGCGCGTCAGCAGTGGCCAAAAGCACCATTGTTATGGCCACGGGTCAAAGTCAAAATTTACAAATGAATCATAGCTATACCGGCTATACCAGCTATTTTGGTCTTCAAGCAAGGTACTACGGCTTTGACGCATACTCATACACAGTATATACAGTATATACACAGTATACACGCACATATGATCCTTATTTTTTATATTCAGTTCGCGCTTTTGCACTGGCTGACTATAGTTCCCAGACTTCCATTTCCGGCGGAATTGTCATGGATTTCATCCAGGATTTCCAGGATTTCCAGAAATTCATAGAATTGGATTATGGGAGAATTTTAACCGGAAACCCCTATATATTTGATGGTAAAAACCATGGGTTTCCGGTTAAAATTTCCCCAACAAACCAATCCAATGAGAAATGCCGAGTTGCCTAGGCCTGAGTTCCTCATGAAAGTCCTGGCGACTCACATGGTTTCCGGACGGCTGCTGGCTCCAGGATCGACTCTCGAGGGAAATGCCTGGCTCCTTGGACAAAGCCTGGCTGATGACGGGGGGCCAGGAAGGTCTAACATTGGAAAATATTGGAAAATGCTAGGGACTTCATGGGGATATTTGATGGGATTGATATGGATTGATATGGATTGATATAGGGAGTGGGATCGATCTTTTTCTTGAGGGGAGACTTAGTGATTTTACTGGGAAAATGACTGGGATTCAGGGGGATTCAATAGATTAAATGGGATATTCCAAGGGGATATTTCTTCATGGATTAGAGTGGGATATTTAGGGATATTCATAGGTTAATGTTCCTAGTGGCCCTAATGTTAAATAATCCCCTCCATGACTGTACCCCGCACATGAATACATCCAATACATTGCATCAGGGTTTGGGTTTGGGGGATGTTTGACGTTGGGGGAATGAGGTTGAAGATCGTCGGGTTACCTCATTGGTCATGTTTAGTAGCTAAACAGTCAAACACGGGGATCAATCATATTCAATGATTTTGAGCTGGACATTCATAGGGGTATGGCTCAAACATAGTAAATGCTCCACTTATATGTCACGGCAATTTTGCTAGTGAAAATGATGATCAAGCATGGGATGGAATGCGATATTTCGCGCTATTATTTCGCAATTTGCATCCATCTTCCCACATGTTTCTAGTAGGATTGTTGAAGTTCTTTCATGTTGTTTTCCTGCTTGCGCACTTCCCCCGCATGTTTCCTATAATATAGAATGTCTTGATATATACAGTATATATATATATACACATACAGTAAATATGTATTGTCTTGTGTTGTTTTATCTTTGAATCTTCGGCCCCCCTAGGTCTGGACCCCCTCCATCCAGTGGTTGAACACCTCTTTTTGTCGCTTACATAGATACCACCATTTTTTGGTTGGTGCATCAAATAACCACATCTTCACCATTTTATGACCCATCTCGATGATCTCAACTACATCATTCTTCCCTGTATACACAAGTATATATAGATATATAATACTTAAAAAAATATATACATATACATATATATATATATACATAGATCTACATATTCAGAACCAGCCATGTTTTGGTTCATGGTTTTCTCCACCCGGACCTCCCTCCCAGGTACGTCGTCCTGGCGGGTCGCGTCCAGGTCGAATCTCCGGACGGCCTCCTGCTGCGCTACGCCGGGCCGGGCGAGGTGCTGTCGCTGGAGAACTCGCTGGTGCTGCGCGCCGTGCGGGGGAAGCTGGCAGGCGAACGGGAAACTAGCTATGTTCGTTTACCAGATGGTACATGGATCCCATGTTTTAGCACGGCCATTGGTCCATCCGCCCGTCGCCAGGGCCAGCCTTGTGCTTGGAGCTGTCGCAGCCGAGCGGAACGATGGGCAGCGAGAACGTGGAGCGATGGCGGCGCAATGTGCAGCAGTTTCTCGGGTGACAACGCGATGTCTGAGACCAAGCAGTTGATGGGAATATTTGATATAGGAGATAATGATAAGAATAATAATAACATATAATAAGAATAACACTAGTAATGATAACAGTTAATAAGAATAATAGTAATAAAGATATAATAATAATATTTATAAAATATAATAATATAAAATAATATATATTATTATAAAATAATATATAATAATGTATAAATAACATATATTAATATATAATAATATACAATAATATATAATAATATATAATAATATAAAAATAATATATAACAATATATAATAATATATATAACATAAAAAATATACAATAATATATAATAACATATAATAATATATAATAATATATAATAATATAATAATATAATAATATATAATAATATAATAATATATAATAATATAATAATATATAATAATATAATAATATATAATAATAT
>Ga0126342_10010470_pt1 | contig 16590 bp, 17 predicted proteins | sample Cyp1metagenome_FD_92528 | JGI IMG/M metagenome (GOLD analysis project Ga0126342, IMG submission 92528) | Coral microbial communities from Lord Howe Island, Old Settlement Bay, Australia - Cyphastrea 1 metagenome | ecosystem: Host-associated > Invertebrates > Cnidaria > Coral ... | reverse complement strand
GTGTCAGTTCTGTGTCAGTTCTGTGTCAGTTCTGTGTCAGTTCTGTGTCAGTTCCGTGTCAGTTCTGTGTCAGTTCTGTGTCAGTTCTGTGTCAGTTCTGTGTCAGTTCTGTGTCAGTTCTGTGTCAGTTCCGTGTCAGTTCTGTGTCAGTTCTGTGTTTTCTGTGTCAGTTCTGATGCTGATCCCTTATGATATCTTTCACCAGCGCCTCTACTTGGATCCCACCCTTCTTCTCTGGTGCCAGCTCGGCCTGCGACAAAAACCGACCGAAAATCGCGATATCAAGCTGCAATTTGCTCAGTCGCTCCTGTCTCTCCAGCTCCATTTGCTCTCAGCAATCTGAATAGGACCATTCGTATCCATTTGTCCATTAGTATTCCATTAGTATTTACAATGTATTAGCACTGTATTTACATTGTATTTTCAATTGTTATTTCATGCTATTTCAAATGCTATTTCAAGCTATTTCTTATGTGTTCTCCGATGTTCTCCGTTGCGCACCCATTGCCGCGGTGGAGGCAAAGGACCCAAGGCCTGCAAGTTCTACACACGAGTCGCACTGCACCATACGATAGGATACGACTTATACAATACTTATACGTGATAACCAATTGATAACCACGTTATCATATGTATCATTAGATCCACATAGATCCACTATATACGCACTGTGATACGTTATCATATGTTATCATTGCGTTCTCACTACGTTCTCACCACGTCGTCACTACGTTGTCACTAGGTAATTGCAGTTGTCACCACGTTTCGATTTCTCCGATGTCATGACATTTCTGCGTGCTTCATCAGTCATCCCATTCTTTCAAGTGTCTTCAGTATTTTAAGGGTACTTCCAAAAAAATACAACGCAAAGAAAATACATGAAACTACCCCCCAACATGCTCGAATGAAAAGCACCAGCAACTTGTTAAAGTTGCCTGTTCAATAATTCAATATAATTCAATAGGACACATTAGGACACTGACAATTTCAGTTTGCCCAGTCCCTGCCGTTTCTTCAGCTGCCTTTTTCTCTGGGTAATACGTGCTGACCGTCGTCTTGTTGCTCACGCTCGGATAGCCCAGGACCATCTTGAAGCAACTGGCGCAGGTAGGTTGGACAAAAATGCCGTGCTTTCCGTGCTTTGCGTGCTTTGACTCTAAACCATTGAAACTTTCTTGGAGAGACCATTGTGCAATGTGCCGCAATGTGCCGCTGCATGAATTCGGGATGTTGGGGATGTTGGGGTTCCATCTTTTTTGGGCACCATGTTTTTTGATTTCGGGATTTCCCATGGCATTCCATGGCATCCCATGGCATCTGGCAACAGGTTGACCGGGCGCACGCATCGAAGCACGAAGCTTCCGAAGTCGCAGCTGGCGTGTGGCGTGTCAGCGAAACACAGCGGCATCCGGCTGTCCATCCGGCTGTCCATCCGGCTGTCATGTGACTCCAGTCGACTCTTACTAGACCTCTACTGAAGCAGCTCAAGAATCAAGAGAATCGAGAGAATCAAGAGTCAAAAACAACTAACAAATGAAACAAGAAGATTGAGCCCTCAACTCTTGAAGTCCCAGTTGTTCAACACTAACAGTCACTAACACATCTCGGAATCCAGATGAATCCAGCCTGCTTGTGGGTGTCGTCCATGAAAACTGGGACGTCCGAAAAGGACGCTGGCCCGGTTCTGAGAAGCGACACACCGAGACATCGGAGACACATCGGAGACACATCGGAGACACATCGGAGACACATGGAGACACCGAGGCATCCAATTGCCATAAAGATCCACAAAGGATCAACGTTTTTTTGGGAGTTCCATGGAGTTCCACTAGTTCCACTAGTTCCACTTCGGGGCAAATAGGAAGGCACTAGAATTAGAATTTGGTGTGCTAGGCCGCTAGGCCTTCAAATAGGTAGAGGTCTCCTTCATCTCCTGGAAGAGTCGGGAGCGAAGGAAGGGCGAATGCAATGATCTTCCTTAAAATCATAGGAAAATGATAGGAAAATGATAGGAAAATGCAATGTTTCTGGGAGTTTCTGGGTTGTCTCACAATCTGATGCAACAAAAGCAGATACAATGGATCCTTCAGATCCTTCGAAAGGAACTACCTTCAGATCCGTGAAAGGAACCACAGACCCACAGAAAACACACAAAAAACAAACGCAAGCCCAGGGCCAAGGAGGTGTGTTCCCCAGGGTCTTCTTAGCTTCAGATAGTTTCAGATAGCTTGACGTCAATTAACAAAACTTCAAGAACCTCAGAGATCCTCCAGCTGAGAACAACTAGAACACATCCAGAACATGTCTAGAACTTAGATAAACCGAAGAACATATCTAGAACATATCTAGAACCTCAACTTTTTTCTGTCCTGAGAGCAGGCTGCAGCCTGATCCAGCTCACCCAGGAAGGTGTTGAGCCACACAGCTTCAAAACACTGCACTAGCTGCACCTAGCTGCACCAGTGATGTCGCTACTCTGTCGGTACTCTGCCCCTGGGCATCCAACCCCCATACCTTGTTCGTGGCTCCATGAGATTCTGCATATTTTTTGCTTCCACTTGAAACGGTTTCTGATGTTGCAAAAAAACACAAGCGATCTGACTTTTCCTTAGTAGAAGAGCCTGCAGCCTGATTGATGGACTTTAATTTTTTCCACACGTCTCTCAGTCACAACTTTGCATCGATGACGCTCTCTGCTTTGAGAAGCCCCACCCTGGAACTGCACAGCCAGGCGCAAAGTGTCTGTTTCTCTACTTGTTGCATCTTGTTGCTACATTCCGTGAATCTCAGACAGCAGATCGAACTTGCATGATGGACCTCAGTAAGTGCAACCTGCAACAAAACACTCAAAACACTTGGAACAACCTCTGTAAACTGCAATGAAAACACCTGCATAATGCGCATGACATGGATATCCAATATGGTTATCCAATATGGATATCAATGATATCTAAATATATCTATATATATATATATTATTATATTTAAATATATACCTAAACATGGATATCATCTATATAATAATCTAATATGGATATGTCCTGGATCTAGTGCCGACCAGGCTGCAAGTGGGGCTCTTGTCGAGCCAAGGATCCAGGCACGACTTGTGGAAGGCCTCGGGACCCGCGATGAAAGAAACAACGGTAGCACTGGTAGCGACAACGGTAGCAGCAAAGGAAACATTACACCAACATCACCAACATCACCAACATCACCAACATCACCAAGCAAAAAAATCAAAGCCTCAGAGACTTGAAGACATATCTGATATATCTGTTCTCCTCTTTAGAAATCACAAGAAATACTGACAAAAATCCCTACGAAGTTCTCATTCTGGTTCCACATCGTTCGGCAGAGGAGATCAAAGGCATTTTTCTGGAGCCCACTGGAGCCCACTGGAGCCCACTGGAGCCCACTGGAGCCCACTGGAGCCCAGTGGCGTGGAAGCACGTCAACCTCGTCACGCAGTCGCCAGCGGAGTACTCGTCAAGACACAGAGCACATTCCCCCTGCGAATCCTGGGCAAAAACTGCAAAAACTGCAAAAACGCAGATATCAAAGATCCAAATAAGTCCATGCGGAAATGAAGCGTTAAGTATAGCATCAACATGCATCAACATATCTTAAGAATTCTTAAGATATATGATTCATATGATATGATGATTTATGATGATTTCTTATGACTTTTTGTCGGAGTTCCTGCGCTCGTTTGAAGCACTTTGACGGGCCTTGGCCCAACGCGTCACCGGCAGTTGGGCGCGAATGGATTCCAGCAGAGACTTGCGCCTCAGGTCATGCCGACGCATCACGGGTAGCCTTCGTAGCCTTTGTAGCGTTCATGGCCTGCGCCTCTGGTGTTTGTGTTTCATGGATTTTCATGGTGTTTCTGTGTCCCGTGGTATTTTCAAAAGCTACAGCTACAGCTACAGCTGCAGCAACCTGAAAGGTTTCCCGCAGTCGAATCAGTTGATCAGTTGTCTCAGATCCGATTCACATTTCTTTTCGCCACGTTGCTGAATCTGCTCCAACTGCGAATCGGTGACCTGACGAGGCAACGTCAAGCAATGTCAGGCAGACCGAAACCGACCTGGCACGGCACCACACTGTCACACATTTCGAGAAAAACAAGGCCGGACACCGGGGACACCGGGGACACCGGGGACACCGGGGACACCGGGAACGAGACCATTGGACCGTTGAAGCATCAAGTCATCCTGGAACCGGGTTGGCCCATCTGTTTCGGTCGGGCCTCATGGGGTCTCTGGCTCACATCTAAAGCTTCCTGCACACGTCATGGTTCACAACAAATGTATGTAATACCAAAATAGAATCGTGCCAAAACGACGACCAAAACAATCAAAACATCGAATATCATCTAGTACAGTATCTTTTGTGTAGTTTCTTGTCCACAGTAATCATGAGTAATTGTCGATAATCCATGATCATCAACTGGAATATCCAAAATAGATGATGATTCAAATGATGTTGTTTTCAATATCCATGCTCCAATAGTACTACTTCACAAAAAAATACAAAAAATATACAATATCAATAGGTGTGATCTTTAAGAAATAGTGATAGATGCTGATAATTCCTGACAGATCATGACATCGGTAATCCGAAGTCGACGAAGTCGCGGCCACAGGGTGCCTGCAGCTGCTGCTCATCGGCCTGCACCTCACAACCCATGGTGGGACATGGTTTGTCACAACGAAAGATGGAAAAAGATGGAAAAAGATGGAAAAAGAAGTGGTAAAACATGGTAAAACATGGTAAAACATGGTAAAACAACCTCTTTTACAACCTGAATGAACTGGAGATCTGAGATCATCTGAGATCATCTGAGATCACCTGTCGACATCGTCTGTTGATAATGATGAAATATGCGTTTATTATATTTCATTATCGTTTATTCCTGGCAAAACAGATCAACATCTCAACAGCCAACAGATGTCAACAGGTTGTCAGGTTGTCAACACATGTCGTCAACGGGACGAGCCCCACCTGAGTGATCGCGAGCATCATGGCCAAAAGTTCATCCTCGCTTTTTCGGCGGTTCAACAGCTGTTGGCTCATGTTGATCATGTTGATCATGTTGTACTTTCTGACCAAGTTGCTATTTCGACAACTTCTGGAGGAAAACTGCTGGAAAATATGGAAAATCCCAGAAAATGCCTGTGTTTCTTCATGTTTCATGTTCCTTCAGAGTTCACAGTCCTCTTCCAAGGACCTGCGATTGGCACGACGCCTTGGCAGTGCAATCGTGGACCGGCACTGAACCCCACAGTCCATGTACTGTGGACGTATCCCGAAGACGATGCCAAAGCATAGATCGACTGTACATGACTGTACCAAATGTGTTGAGATCAATCTCGGCATTCGACCGTGCGCGAGCTTCGCGTTCCCGGGCCCCTGCCTCAGCCTTCCGGGAACAGCTATTCGATGCAATTCAGCATCCACCCAGCAAGCCAGTCTGAGTGTTATTTAGATGCAGAAAATATCCAAAAATGTATTTCAAGATATTTCAAGGATTTTCAAGAGCATATGAAGTTGAAACTTCTGGATACCAACCCATGGTGCGATATCACGCAGCATTGTGTGATCCAAAGCTTCAGTATTCCATGCCTCTTGAAGGTCCTTGACACAGTGGGCACGAGGGCAACAACCCAAACGAAACACACAAATCGATCAGGAAAAGCTCAAAGAATTTAACTCAATCGCTCGGCAGGCAGACTGCAATGGAAAAAGACTGGGAAAGCGTCAAAATGGCGATGCATGCGGGGCGATGCATGATGCATGTCGTGGCGCTCAGCGATCTGTCAGCGATCTGTCAGCGATCTGTCCTGCTCCAGCAGCGCCAGGGCAAAGTCTTCGTCGTTTTGGGTGTCCGTGGCGGACGTGTCGGCGGTCATGGTGCGGTCCACACGGCGCACCGCAGGTGCGGCCGGTGCAGCCGCGGCACGGGAGCGGTGGGACAGCTGTGCCGAAAGCGGTGCACAGCCACAAGGTCCACAAGGTCCACCAGGTCCACCAGGTCCACCAGGGCCACAGGGCCCTCGGGCCTCGCAACCGGAAATGCCGGAAATGCCGGAAATGGAGCAATTTTACGAAAATGTTGTGTTATCTGTTAATATATTTTAATATGTGTTATACGTAGTTTACAAGAAAAAAATAGAAAAAGAAAGGTTGAAAGAAAACCAATTGAGAATCACATTGATTCTGTGAAACCAACTCAAGTCGAGGAGAATCAGTGACTGAGCTATTTCAGGCTCTCCGAGATTCTGGCTGATCGGTTGAGACCTCAAAGACAGGTCAAGAGAGACAGAGCGAGGGAGTTGGCTAAGCCGCTAAGCCACATTTCAAAACATGATCAAACGGTCCACAAATCAAAGTGATGTGGATCTACTACATCAAGCCCAGCTCCCCACCTGTGGCCAAATCCCCCACTGCATACCTGTTGGTTGCTTCAAATCCCAAATTTTGTTGGTTATACCGTATATACCTCCATTTTATTGATAGTTACAGCTTTTAGTTCATGAAATCCCGATGTATCCATGTATCTGTGTGGTGTGTGGTGTGATCTGATGTGATGTGCTGCTTTACTCTGACATAGTGTTGATTGTATGTTGTGTGCTGTTGTGTTATCTTGTGTTATGTTGTGTCATGTATGTCATAGGTATCTGTATGTCTGTATGTCAGTATCTGTATAGATGGCTGATGATGGATGCATGGACAGATGTAACAATGTAACGTGAGGTATTTGTATATTGTAATTGTAATACATTATTGATCATTATTGTACAATGGACAAATATGATCAAATATATACATATGTGTGAGCATATGTGCACAGCATATGTGCACATGATGTGTATGTGCTCCATGTATATCTCCCAGAATTACCATATAAAAACCCATATAAAACGTATAAAACCCATATATCTCCCAAACTAAAAATCCCATCTCTCCTCCCAGAATTCTCCAGCCGGGGAACTCGGCACCCCGAAACCTGAACTCGGCGTCGCAGTCGAGGCTTCGCGGACGCCGCGATCTTCGCGCTTTCGTCCTCTGCAAAAGCTTCAAAATAAAGACATGAATGACATGAATGACATTAAAAAATATCAAAAAATATCAAAATATTCAGATGTTCAGACAAGTTGAAGAAACAAAAAAAAACGGACAGATTTGAATATGAAGAATTTGGAGCTCCTCGATCGCCAAGCCTGGAGCAGTTTCGAACACACTTCGTCGTTGTCAGATTTTCAACACCCGAATCACGCAACGCCCCGACCTCTCAGCATCTGTCCTTCAAATTGAAAATCAGAAAGTGATCCACCCAGTGCACGAAATTCAGCACGCAAAAAGTAGAAGACAATGATAGACAATGTCCATTTCGTTGTTTTCCAGCATTCTTATATTTCTATATTTCTTATATTTTCTTATCAGATGTTCTTCAACCTTTTCCAAGACACTCATGAAATTCCACAGCTTCACGGGGCTCCTGGATTCCGCAGCCCCTGGAGAAGGGCACGCGCAAGGGCTGATTTTGGTCGAAATGATAGGATGGCAGAGATTTTCGCAGGGCATCCTGGAATTCTATGGAATTCTGCCATCCAACAAGAATTCGGATATCTCGATATATCTCGTAATATCTTGTTGATTTTGAATTTGGGATGAATCGGGCAAGATGTGACAAAAGGTGGGAAAAAGGTAAGAAGACGTAAGAAGATTGCAAAAGTTTTCCAAACTCCAGCCTCGTGCAAGGGATGCACGGCCACTTGCTACCAACCTCAGTACCGGGTTCCCTGGGTTGCAGGGTTGCACTGGATTCCAGGAAGTCCACTGGTTGAAAATGTCCAAACTTCTGCACCGGTTGAATGTTCTCCCTATCAGTGAACCTAGTTGTAGTGGTTTTCAGAGCAAGGAAGTGCCCGATTTTTTTTTAAACTTTGGTGTACAAAACATCCAAGAAATTTGTGTCAGAATCCTGGCGGAATCTGCAGATCGGAGATGAAACTCCTTCAAGGCCCTGCCTGGTCGACGCTGGCGCGGCACGGCGCTGGGACGCGCGGCTGGGCGACGTGGCCGCTGTGGCCGCTGTGGCCGCTGTGGCCGGAGCAGGCGGCGGCGGCGGCGGCATGTCTGACCCGGCGCACGCGTCGAAGCACCCGGGGCACTGCTGTGATTGTAGCTCCGTGGCTTCAGCAAATCCATGTGGTTTACCTTTCTGGTTTTCTGATGTTGGTTTTCTATGTCGGTTTTCTATGTTGGTTTTCTGATGTCTGCGTTCCTTGGAGTAAATTCCTTCACACGCACTTCTTGTCAGACGAGCTTGCTGTCCAACGTCCACGGCCTCTATCGGCTCTGCTGATGTCGTATTCAGTTTGTCTCTAGCAGCCCACAGCTACGATCTGCAAGCATATGTAAGCATCAACTTTTCAGCTTGGGCGTGCTTCATTGGAGTGAAGATCACCAAGATAACCGGCACAGCCGAACATGTCAATGCGTCACAGTCTGACTCAATCCAGAGGTGACTAAAGGTGTTTCTAGACTTGAAGCTTGTGTCAAGAATGGAACTTAAGTGGGAATTTCTAGTCCCACACGCCGTGAATCTGAAGCATGCTTGTTTTCTCATGATGAGTCTTATTCAACGAAGTTGAATAGGCTTTCCTGTGCTGTCCTTGTCACACACTTTGGGTGTTCAAACTTCTGCAGAGCAGTGCTTACACAGAACAGCAACATCGTGTCCAATAACATCCTTTTCAACGCCGCTCGCTTTGTCCTCTCAAATGCACTCTGAAATTCAGACAATGCGTATTTATGCGTTTGTCATGTATGTAATTCGTGTAATTCTTAAAGATGTCCAAAGCCACCAACACAAGTGACACTTGTAGCTTGGTATGGTCCACATATGGTCCACATATGGTCCACATATGGTCCACATATATCACAAATGACCAAACTTATGACTGAACTTATGACAACTTGAAGTCGCGTCCTTATGGCGTGTCAGTGGCTGCAACGAGGTGAAACGAGACCGAAATTGTCACCGACGGTCACCGACACGACCAAAACGATTTGAAGTGAGTCAGACTCGCCTGGTGTTGTAAGACCTGAAAGTGAAGTGAAAGTGAAGTGAAAAGCAAGTGAAAAGCAGAAGCTGGGCTCTGCGCTGCGCTATTTGATGATTTTGATGTGATTTGTATTGATGTATCAAAGACATTCAAACACTCTTTGATACTCATTACTATCATTACTCATTCAATTTTTTTGGATCTATTTCGACCTGCCAATTCTGAAGTTCTTCCGTGCCTGCAAGTTGGACACTTTTGCCCCAGGATGTGAAATTCCACCGAGGAAGTCTGCTTGCAGTCGTTACCTTGGGCCGAGATCGGAGAAATCCATGAACCACGGAGAACCGGAGCTGGAGGATCTGGAGGGGATGGCGGAGAACACCAACTCAGCTGATGGCAAATGATCCCAGTCTGGTGCCTGGCTCTCTGAGAGATTCATTCTAGACACGTCTAGAAATTTCTGGAGAATTTCTGGAGAATCACACTCTGACAACTCGGATTTTGCCATCCTGAATTCATCACAAATGTGTCACAAATGTGTCACAAATGTGTCACAAATGTGTCACAAGAGTTTCACAATTGAATCGCTCCTACATACTCCAGCCTGCACTCCAAGGGCATCGGAGTCTCTTCGATTTGTCGGTCCATCTCGTGCCAAAGATCATCGTAGCCAAAAAATGAAACCTGCCAGAAAAATATGGGATCCAAATGGAATTGCCGTGTATATCCACTTGTATATCCAATTGTCATGCGAATTCCAATTGTATATCCAATTCAAAAAATCCATCCGCTTCGCTGGGCTTCACCAAGCTGAGATCATGGGATTCTGCAGATTCCCAGCATTTCTGTCGGTGAAAAGTTCCAACATCGTCATTTGAACATATTTTGGAACATGTCCAAACCATTAAAAAACAACACATATAGCCTATATATATATATTAATATATATATATATTAAAATAGCCCAAAAAATCTGGAGATTCAAAAAGACTCAGCACAGGGGTTCATCTGATCTGCTCTCAGGCTGTGGCGCTGCACATGGGGCACCGCAAGGATTGGAGCCCTTGACGGTGAAAATCTCTGGGAACTCTCTGAGAAAATTGTTTGAAAAAAAAAAAAAAACACCTGCAACTCGTCAACCTGGTTCAGGTTTCCAAAGCTGTGAATCAATGTGAATCCATGTGACATCACACGGACGCACCACGTTTTGCGTACCACGTTTGGCGCAGGTTTTTGACGACGTCCGGCATCGATGCAGGTTTTGCACATGTCACATCCACAACGTGCTTCGACTCGACCTGCGAAGGACTGCTGAAGCTTTCGGAGGCAGTCCTTCGGAGTCTGCACCGAGAATCTTTTTTTACGCTTTGAAATTTGTTGGAATTAATGGAACATGTTTTAAATTTGAAATTTGTTTGACATTCACACTATTTTACACTGCTCTACGTTTTCCGGATGGATTCTCTATGGATTCTCTATGGATTCTCTATGACTCTATGGTACATGGTGTTGACATGTTTTGACTCGACTACCACGACTGGGTCACTGGGTCCTGGTGAATGGTGTGTCCGCACTGAAGTATGGTGACTTGGGTCACAGACTGGAAGAGATCCTCCGACAGAAGACTCTCGGTGTCTCACAGTGATACATCGACAGCCACAACTCACTTCCATGCGGTTTTGCTGGTTTTTCATGTTGGATCCTATAGAACAGCGATGAACAGCGTGTAGAACAAGAAGTGTGACCACTGACCACTTCAAAAAAAAACACAAAGTGAACACAAAGTGAACAGAAAGTGAACACAAAGTGAACAGAAACTCTACAAGAGATGATCACCGGGTAACACCGAGTTTCCCGGTGAGTTTCTCACCGTCCACGTCCGTCCACGTCGACGCCGCGACGCCTGCAGGCAGACGGGGCAGTTGCGGCGCATGGCGTTCTCCACGCAGCGGTGCGAGTCTTTGATCTCCGCTGGGTAGCCTCAGCCAATCTCGGTGTCATCCATCAAAATCCGACAGATCAGTGTCCGAAGCTGAAAAAATATGAAAAACAGCCTTGACAACCACTCTGAAGCACTACACTTAGTTCACTTTTTCCACACAGCACTGCATATACAAGCATTTCGTAGCAGTGTTGTTTAGCAGTTGGTGGATGCTACTGTTTGTGAGCCAAATGTTGGTGGCTGGTTGTGTAAACCAATAGCCAATATAATCAATATAGCCAATAGCTATATATAAGCTGTACTGGCTGGCTGGTAACCACTTAAGATGCCACTGGTGGTTGTAGAGTGACTGATGGCTGGTAACTGGGCAGAAACTACTGGTGCAAAACCTGGGGATGGTGGGAAGTGAACTAGTCGGTTCAACGATGTTTTTTTCCACAAGTTAGATAGCACTGCTAAGTCATTAACGGATTATCTGATTATTTCTTGGTAAGAAATACTTGTACCATGATCATCCATGATCAACCAGCCAGCCATTACCGGCAACGATAGTCCGATGCTGGTTCTACCGATCGTCCCGCAATGGTCGGTTTTTCTCATCTACCAGTGACAGTAATACTCCAGTGACAGTAAGAAGCCTTAGGTATCCTTAGGTAATTTCGCAGGATCATCTGTAATACTCACCAGTAGTAATCCTCGAAATATGATGGCTTTTAGTACTGTAGTAGATGGTACTTATCACAATTGTAATACCATGGAATACCATACTGACTATAATGGGTAATTGAGATTCCCATGACACAAAGATACACAAAGTGCAAAATGGATCTTACCCACAGTGACTGCAGGTACTGCGACCATCTCAGGGTCTGGCAGCTGCCACACGCGTCGCAGTGAACTCGGCATTTTGGTGGCTGTCGTATGGCAGTTTCCGTTCGCAACAACTTCGTTCCATTTTTTCCATGTTGTTTCCCTATCTTCAGACTGAAAACAAAAAAGGAACCACAAAAAAGGGGAAAAAAAGAAAACAAACATACATCGAGTATATCCCAAGTAGATCAAGCAGTCTAAAATCTGAGTGCTCTGAGTGCATGGCAATAATTGTCTCGACCTCCCACTCGACAAATGCCGCACTGGCAGGTCGATGCATGGCGCTGCACGTCGCAGATGGTGTGCCAAAAACGATTTCTTAAAAAATCGGAAAGCTGTGATGTTCAGAAACATTCGCACGTTCACACACGGCTGTGTTATATCATGTTATATCATGTTATATCATGTTATATCCCAGCTCAACTAGTGACTGCGACTCGCCGCACTCTGCACTGCCTGCGCCGCCCAGCGGCCCAGCCTTGTCACAATGGAAGACCTGCTTCCTGAGACCATCCTCGGTGTCCGTTTCGTGTTTCAAACTCTCATTCAACCTAGATCAACCTAGATCAACCTAGATCAACCTAGATCAACCTAGATCAACCTAGATCAACCTAGATCAACATAGTAACATACAATGTAACATATGTAGTACAAAATACGCGAACACATGGTAATATGTTGTCTCAACATTTCAACAAGGCCGCTCTCATTCGTTTCAAGGCCGCTCTCATACGTTTCAAGTGACGACTTGATCTTGGTCTCTGACATCATCCCAAAAGTTGCACTTTGGGCAGAAATACTCAGCAAATTGAGAGCTTTGCCGCATGGAAATGCCAGGCTACCAATAGATTCAATAGATACCAATACCACTCATATCCATTTCATATCCATTTCATATCCGTTTCATATCCATACATCCAGTGAAGGAAGGGAACATGATGGAACATGTGTGGGACCAAAGCTCTTGGTCACTGGCCACAAGCTTCGCAATTCCTCAGAACATGCTGTGCTCAAGAAATCATACAATAAATTGCCATAAGTTGCCAATAACTTGCACATGTTTCGTCGAAAAACATCATTTGATGTCTCTGTAACCAAAACTAGAAAATTAAATGAAAATTAACCAATACATGGTGCACATTGGAAATCTACTGAGTTTGCTAAGTCGACTTCTGCGCAGGTTTTTGCTTGTGTTCACAGATGAAGCAAATCACCTGGCAACGGGGAGAAATGCGGTCCCAACTGCCCATGAATCGTAGATTGAATCACATCCACTGGTTTCAATTTGATCATAATTTGATCATCTTAAATATTGATTCATCATATTATATAATTACATACGTATATTTCATCAATTTTCATTTTTGTGTTTAGTTTGCATCATCTGCAGTTGTGCGATTTTCTGAATTTCAAATTTTGGTGGCCCAATGGGACGTCAGAAGTCTCTCCTCGGCAATCTCCGCTCTGATGATCTCGTGAGGTCGACGGCTGTTGCTGGCAGCCTGGTGAAACATGGTGAAACGATTTCGTCAACCCAAGTCATTTCTTTCATTCCGAGGCAACACGATCTGTTACTCCAAGAACCTTCCTTAACCATCCTTAACCATTTCACGTCGTTGCAGCCAAAATGCACACTCGATCACAATATATCACAACAAGCATTCGCAATGGTTACGTACAGTTTGGAACAGTCTAAAGATCACAATCTACGGACTGTCTACAGTTCTGCAGATTTGTCATGGTGCGCACCTCATTGTGGCAATGGCGACACCAATAGACCTCTAACGCACGGTTGTTAACAATTTTGTTGGAATTGTGGCACCAAACCGGAAGTATCGTAAATGGTTAAAATATGTTAAAATGGCGGTGCAAATTTAGCCGGCTGTGACCCCAAAATGTCAGTGCAAAGCATGAATCGTAATCGAAGTGTTCAAAAAGACTGTCCGCCGCACCTCTCCACAACACCTCAAGATCGCAAATCAACGTCCAATGACCCATTTGCCCAGCATTCAAGTGATTCAACATAATTCAACATAATTCAACATAATTCAACATAATTCAACATAATTCAACATATTTCAAATGTCAAAATGATTCAAAATGGGTAAGCTTGGCGCGGAGAAACGATCTGACATAGTCTCCTGCACAGTTTTTACATGTTTTTCACAGTTTGACATTGTCATGCGGAATTTCGTTTGGCTGACTTTGGCCATTTTTGGCCTGTAATGCCGGCACCCTGGATGGGGCATCATGGAAGAAAAAGGCGCACAAATTCTTGATGTGTCGACACATGGAGTTACAAAACATTGCAAATTTATTGAGTCTTATTGATTTGTATGCAGCTGTCAGCGCGTTTTAAAGGGCGAATGGATGCTGAATAACCACCGCATGCACATGTTTGTAGACGCTGCTGTTCGAAATTGGTTCTTCACACGAAATTCATCATTTGGCCACTGATTTGTTCAATTGCTGATTCTGACATTGTTGTGGCAACTGATAATGGGAAAAATATGCGGTCACGAGTGCAATGATTTTTGTTATATAAGTGTTTCGAACCAAAAAAATCAGATATGTAATATGTGCTGACCTGCAAAAAAAACATATTATCTTACAAAAAAAAAATACAACTTTGTCCAAAAACCGCGAAACAAATCGAGTTTGGGCGGATTTACTGGACAAAAACCCCACCAATGTTGCAACTGAAACGAAAAAACTGGAATTTGCAGTGGTTTCTTGTTTCTTTCCTTGATCGCAAAACGTTGTTGGAATATTGATCCATCATTCATCTCTGCATGCATGCCATGACAAATGCAAGTTTGGACAAGGGTTTCACGTCACATGCCAGGCATGCAAATGCTTTGTACCATGCGAAATACTGGGTGTGGATATGTTCAAATGCGTTTAACCCGCGTAAACATATGGTCTATCTATCATCGCCATAGACCCTTTACAACTGTAGAACGCCGTAAAGCCCGCACAAGGCAGGTGGCGGAAATTTCCAACAGCAAGGAATGTTATACTATAGGGGCGAGGAGAAATTCGCCCATAGGACTTGGAGTGAAGCCTCACACCTTCTCAATTCTTTCCGATTTCGTCCTCACCTTTCTACACTCCTCTTCAATACTTCTCAGGTTTTCCCAGTCTTTCTCGGGCCACGTCAGTTTTTCTCACTTCTTCCCGGTTCTTATTGATTCTTCTTAACTCTTCTCAACTGGTGTCATTTTTCCCGTAAATTCCTGCAAAGGATTTTTCCCAAAGAACTGCTGCCAAATCCAATTTTAATTTCATCCGCATAACATCACCTACATCCTTTACACCACCTACATCATGTACATCAACTTCATCTACATCACATACATAATCTACATCTCTTACATTTCTAACTACATCCTTTTCATCACATACATCCTCCACATATATATACATCAAATTCATCTACAAGTGTTCACAGTCCACGTATTTCCTGTATTTTTTTTATAATTTCATTTGGACAAGAGTTCTTACAAATGCAACGGCGCCCCTTTTCATTGAATCACGGGCCTGAGGTGAAATCCATGTCTTTGACATGCATGAACTGAAAATGCAACTGAGCTGAGTCTCTGACGTGTGTGTGTGTGTCATCCTTGCGCAATGGCCATGCTGACAGTCATGAGTACAAACCTGAATGCTTTGCACTCTTCCTTGGATTGGAGTGACGGCTTCACTCCCATCCACCAAACGCATTTTGCACCGCAGTTGCGCATGGCTTCCATTGGTCTTGCCTTCACGGCTCCCAGAAACTCAGTCCACAAAAGCTAGGTTCCTCAACTGATCTGCGTGTGATTGGAAACGATTTGCAACCACCATCTCTTGATTTTGCCGCTCGTTAACTCACAGCTGCTATCATCTGCAAAAGAAAATTCAAACGCCCCTGTGAGATCAAGTTAGCTCACAGCGGGTTTCACTTCTCTCATGTTCCATTTTCCATCTCGTCATCACCTCCATGGTGAATTTCCATCCACAAATCTGGATCAGATGCCTCCTCCAGTGAGATATGTAGATATCTCCTAGGCGTTCTGGAAGGCCTTCTGACCCTGATGAACTGTTTTGGTCCATCTGCTCATTGCTGGTTTCCTCATTGTTTGTCTCTCCATCTGGATTTTCATCTTGTCTCCTCTCAGCTTCTCGCATGCACCTCATCAGGTCCAATCCAACCTGAAAGGCGTGATAGGCTTGTTGGATCTCATTCTGTTTGATGTCCATCGACAAGCCATGTCTCGGCGACTATTCATCCTCTGAGAGGTCTGTCATCGCCACCACATTGTCCATCATGTTTTGTGACTCTGAGGTAGTCATACCTGCATAATCATAGCAAACCCTTATCATCTGCAGCAAGGTTTCCATGCGAAAACCATTGAGGACACGCTTGTTACCTCGATGCACCCTCGCTTCACATCTGTGGCACATCCAAACAAGCATGCCTTCCGCTTTGAACATGGGGTCTGCAAGAACATCTGCCAAAACATCCCGCCGGAAGCGTTACCGGCGCGAGAAAATGATCAAAATTACGACGCCCTCACAGCGAGGAGCCAGATATGAGCATTCGAAACCTATCAAAAAAAAATCCGTCTACTTTTGGAATGACAACCCTTCCATCACTCCAGCCTCAAAAAGGGCAACCGCAACTTTTCTCACATTTTCTTCAACGCTTCAGCGGTGGCTTCC
>Ga0126342_10010469_pt1 | contig 16591 bp, 25 predicted proteins | sample Cyp1metagenome_FD_92528 | JGI IMG/M metagenome (GOLD analysis project Ga0126342, IMG submission 92528) | Coral microbial communities from Lord Howe Island, Old Settlement Bay, Australia - Cyphastrea 1 metagenome | ecosystem: Host-associated > Invertebrates > Cnidaria > Coral ... | reverse complement strand
TGATGTGGCCTTGGGGTGCCTGTTGGCTGGGAACGCCTGGCGAACGGCAGGCTGGACCGCCCAGAACAAGCGAGGGATCTGGCCTTGGGGTGGCTTTTGCCTGCGCGGGTGGACGTTCCGAAACGCTTTTGCAGAGTTTGAACGGTTTTAAGCGTTTTAGGGGTTTTAGCGGGTTTTAGGGGTTTAGGGGCTGGCAAACGGCAGGCTTGGACGCCCATAAGAAGCCATTGATGTGGCGTTGGGGTGCCTGTTGGCTGCGAACGCTTGGCGAACGGCACACTAAACCGCCCAGAAGCAGCGATGGGTCTGGCCTTGTGGTAGCTGCTCTTGCCTGCGCGGTTGGGCCTTGTAGGCTGCGAACGCCTGGCGCGCAGGCTGGACGCCCAGAGGATGCCTGTTGCTAAGAAAGACAAGTTGTAACGGTTTGAAGCCTTTTAAGCGTAAGGGTTTTAAGGGTTTTAGGTGTTTGCAGGGTTTAGGGGCTCGCAAACGGCAGGCTTGGACGCCCATAAGAAGCCATTGATGTGGCCTTGGGGTGCCTGTTGGCTGCGAACGCCTAGCGAACGGCAGGCTGGACCGCCCAGAAGAGCGATGGGTCTGGCCTTGGGGTAGCTCTTGCCTGCGCGGTTGGGCGTTGTAGGCTGCGAACGCCTGGCGCGCAGGCTGGACGCCCAGGGGATGCCTGTTGCTAGGAAAGACAAGTTGTAACGGTTTGAAGCCTTTTAAGCGTTTAAGGCCTGGCACACGGCAGGCTTGGACGCCCATAAGAAGCCATTGATGTGGCCTTGGGATGCCTAGTTCCACACCTGCGGTGGTCCCAGGCGCCGCCCCTGCCTTGGCTAAGGCCGGGGTCGGCGGATTTCCCCCCCAATGGCGGGAAAGCCACGGTAGTTCATGACAAATCCCATGGTAAATCCCCAAGTGTTGGACAAACCTGGTAAGGAGACGCTGCACAGATGATTCCGGACACCTCCCGACCAATTAGGTTTCCAGGTACGCATAATCTCTGTATCTTCTGAATTCTTCTGACCAGAAGGGCCGTGGCTGAAAGACAGAAGTGGAATCGTAGTGAAATCGTTTAATTTGGTCATGTATTTATTGCGTGTCTTCTTTGAGTGGGCAGGCCCAAGAACTGGAATTCCTCCATTTTCCGCGAAGCGTTTTCCCAGGTGAAGGGAGCATGGTTGGGAGCCCCGTAACTCCCGTCACCGTTTCCTGCGGCTTTCAGCCAGCCGGAAATGGCCCACAAATTTAAAGCCCTGAAGCACACAAGATTGGAGGCAATTGACTCTGTAGAAGTAGCATAAGGGGAAGCAAAATCAATAATTATATATGGCATTATATTGTCTAATTATGTCTAATGTTGGCTTCTTCTCACTTGCAGTGGTGCGGGTCTTGTGGCAAGCTGGTTTTTGCGGTTGTGAGCTTCAAAAAAATGAGGATGACACTGGCACGGAAGGGCGGATGTTGATGATATTGCAGCTTCAACTTTCGTCCGGCCAACGGCTCGAAGTTTCGCGGTGGACATTTTTCGCTGGTGAAAGCCATGGATGATGACAAAAAAGAAAAGGCACGCTTAGATGATGAGCCAGTTGCAAGGATTCCTTGGTCTTTAAGCCACTTGGAATGCAGTTGCCTTTGCGCCACGCTATTTCGGATATCTAGGTATGGCGGTATGGATCAAAATCTAAGACCCAGGGGAATCACTGATTTTGGCCATTGCTTGAATATCATTACTTCAGATATTTTTAGATAGCTCTGGCTCACGTGCCCTACCAGCAGGGGAGCGGTCCGGGCCAACTGTGAGCGGTTTGTTTTGCTCCGATTGTGATTTGCAATGGTCTCGTTGTGGGGACGCACAGATGTGGTTGTAGAAGTGATCCGTGCCACACATGAAGCTGTCTTGGCCAATCTTTGGCCTTGCGGCACCAGGGTGAAGTTCGTTGGCAATTTCCAGGTTCCGCAGCAGTGTCAGAGCCTCACGGTTTTCAAGGCCACGGTCATCAGCCCCAGCTCGCCTTTCTGGTGGACAGCATGGACGATGTTTTGTGTCATCATCGCTGTAGGGATGACCTGTGGAACTTAGTCGAGCTGTGCTCAGGCATGGGGATTGGCACCATGGGGTTCGGTCAAGCTGGGATGAAGACGGTGGTCGCAGCAGACTGGTGCAGACCTTTTCCTGAGGCCTTCAAAGAGATTCGCGGCAATATCCCCATTGTCACCGGTTACATTGGTGATGAGCAGGTCTTGAAGCAGTTGTTTCGTGAGCACCTTCACCCGACGACTCTCATGTGCGGCTTTTCTTGTCAGCTGGTGGCCCTCAGCGTGGTGCAGATGATGACAGGTCCTTGACGCTGCCAAAAGCACTGAAAGCAGCCTTCAAACTGAGAGCCGTTGCAGTGATTCTCGAGTGACTCGAGCGTGTACACGACGCTGGTAGCAATTCGATGGTTCGCAGCCTCGTAGATTCGTTTGCTCAGCAGTGCGGATATATCATCTGACCGGGACCGTTCTCAAGTTGGAAGATGTCTGGGTCTCACGCCGTTCCAGGTGGTGGGCGGTCTTGTCGGCCCAATTCCTAGGACCTGCACAGCTGCGTAGTTTCATTGCATCCGAGCATCCGGCCATTCCACGTGATGTCCTTCCGAGTCCCCTGTCCCTTGTCCAGTCTCAGTTGGACCAGCTTGTCTTGCACTCCGCAGAACTTGAAAAGTTTCTGAGCTATGAACCGAACTTAGGTCGAATGTTCTTGAAGCTGGATGGGAAAGCTCCCGCGGCGTTGCGCAGATGGAGTAGCCAAGTCACTGCGTGTCCTTGCGGCTGTCGTGCGTATGGTTTCAGTCATGAAACTTTGTCGTCTCGTGGGCTTTATGGGGTCCTTGTGCCGTTGCCTCAGCCTAGACTTGCATCCGACTCGTCTTGCCTCTCCTCCGGCACCTTATCCGACTGAGATCGCGTTGCTCAATGGCGTCCCTGAAATTGTGTGGCCTGCCGACCTTTGACTGGTGATTGCCGGACTTGGGCAGATGGCATCGCCGTTACAAGCTGTGTGGATTGGTGCCCAATTGCGGCAGCACATCGACATGGTCTTCCATGGCCTAAGAAACTTGGACCCTGTTGGATTGTGGGATCAGTTGAAAAGGTCAGGTTGCCCAACTGTCTGATCATTTGGAATTCCTGCCGGTGCCTGCCCTGTCTTGGACTTGTCAACCATCCCTTTTGATGATTTCACGTCCACCCCATGGTTCAGTTCTCTCATCTTGGTGGTCCTTCCGAAGTCACTGTCGTGCATGAGGGTGACAAGGTTCTGTATGTCGTCCGACTTGGGGATCCTTAAGACGCAAATGCTGCGGTCATTCAAGCTTCTTGTGAGCTCATGGACTTCACTGATCAGGATGTTCGTGTACTTGATTGCTCCTCTGGACTTGATTTGGCTTTTGGCCAGCCTGCAGCTGGACTTTGCCTGCGGATCACTCGAAACCCTGTGGTTCCCGTCGAAGCTGACCTTGGTGTTCCTGTTGTGCCCCCATGGCTTGGGCTGTGGATCTGACTGGTGCTGCTGAGCCCGAAGCTCCTGTTGCCAGCCGTAACCTGGGAATCACCCATTGCCTTCCTTTATAGTGGCCCTTCTGCCCTTGAGCCGTTGGCAAATCTCTCTGCCGATAGGCTGGTGCTCGTGTCCGAGCCCTCTGTCACTGATGTCTCGTTGTTGAATGCGTTGCGAGCCCGATCACGAAAACAAGTGCTGAGGAACCAAGGTACTTTGTGGGCTGATGATGAGATGTGGCTTCATATGACCCAAATGCTCCCTGCGGCCAAGAAGTCCACATGGGCACTGATTGACCCGATGCCCTGCGCCGAAGCTTTGAAACGACCCAGCTCTGCTTTGATTGGCCAGTGGATCCGAAGCCTTGGCTTTAAGCTTTAAGCCAACTGCCATCCTTGGTGTGGTGTGCATCAATCAGCATTGGATTCCGTTCAGGTGGACTTGTGGACTTGGAATGCGCACTGCACCATTGCTTCCACTGGGATGTGCCGGGTTCCCCTCCAAAAGAACTTTCAGTTTTGCATCAGGCCATTGCCCTTGCGGTTGGTTCTCGGACTTTTACGGTTCACGTGGTGCACAGGCGTTTTGCCGTCGAACAGCTTTGTGGCATTTGCGCCCTGCGCTTCATCGACAACATGCTGCGTGGGAAGATGTTGCCTACCACTGAGGCAGAGGCTTTGCAGCTCCATGCCATCGGTCGCTCCTTGTTCGTGATGCTGTGGCCAGTGTCCCCCGTCCGTGGATTTTTGGTGCTGGACTTGATCCCAAAGCGGCTGACCGTTTGCATGGCTTGCTGGCTGAACATGGAGTTGACCAAGCACAAGTCAAAAACCGTGCCGCCTTGCTCCAGGCTATTGGATTTGCTGCTGCCCAGAAAGCCTTGACCTCCGGCCAGCCTTGGCGTGGTTTGAAAGCTGCGGCCAATCAGTGTCGGCCACTCTTCCAGCTTGTTCTCCCTGCTGAACCCCCATGGCTCCAAAGCCCAGCCAAAACCAGAAGCTCCAAAGGTCTCGATCCAGCCTAGCTTCAGCTTGATGACGGTGCCTTCACTGCACAAAATGGCGATCCGGTGAACCAAATTGATCTTCAAGACGTTGGCCCGTTTCGCTCTGGAATTTGCTTATGTACCTTGGATCAGGCTTCTACTGTCTTGCATGCTGGCCGTTAGTTTCCAATGGTGCCCTGGCCATGTTGCTGTTGAATGTCGAAGCCTCGCAATTGACCACAAACCTTGCATGGTCTTTTTTCCGAGTCATCCTCCGATGTCAGGCCAAAGGAGAACCCATTCTGGTTCCAGCGTACCTTGTCCAGCTTGGTCAGCATATGCTTGCATCGAAACCGTCAGAACCAGTCCATGAAACCTTGCATGAGTCTGCCGCCTGCATCAAGGCTACCAATCGCGCATGTGGCCCCTCTGCAATCCTGCATGTGGGTGTCCCAATTGGCACCAGCCTGTGGATTACCTGGTTGAAGACCCTGTTTTCGATGTTTGGAGAAGGCAATGGATTTCCTCGTCCTTCAAGGCCACTTCTCCGGAGCATGCTGACATCTTTGTGGTCAATTTGCGGCGCCTGGAGTCCCAGCAGGATACTGTCTTGTGCTGCTCTGGCCGTGGTGGGATCTTGGTTGAACCCCGCACATTGGATGCCAAGGATCATCACTTGGATTTTCAAGTCCTTTGGGTGCCCAAGACTGACAAAGGTGAGCTTTTCCGTCTGCAACAGTGCACTGCTTGGGCTTGCCCATGTCGGTTCTCGTCTTGGTCTGCGGCCTCGGCTGTCTGATGCACCTGAACTTGCTCGCGCTCTCAAACCTGGCAGTGTTTTCCTTGCTGCAGGTACCAGGTCAACCTATGAGCTTGGACCCTTGCCTTTTGGGTGTGACCGTCTGACTGTCAGCAAGCTGTGTGGACAATGGAAATGGCAGGCCGGTCCCCTGTCCTTGTCGCTCTGTTGATGGTACGTTGGGTAATATGTGGCGCGTTCAGGCCTGTTCCCCCCCACCGTGCGCTGTTGCCCACTACCATGGGAATGAAGTTGTCATTTCGAAAGTTTCTGATGGAGAGGCCCCGCCAGCCCCACCCGTGACTCAGATCATTGCAGCTCTGTACGAAGGACCCCAGCTGCTCATGCTCCAGTCGTCAGTGCCAACTCTGCTGATGCTCAGGCATCCATTCGAGAGGTTGAGTCTCGTATCGAGAAGAGCCTTTACCACATGGAAGTTGACTCCAGTGCCACCGAAGCGCGTTTTGCCGCCCTTGAACAACAAGTCCAAAGCCTGACAGCCCATCAGCAACAGATGGAACTCGCCATCGATGAGCCTGCCAAACGCTCTGACTCCCAGATCACCGCCTTGCAAACCCAGGTCACCTCCCAGATTGACGCGCAAGGACAGCACATCCAGGGCATTTTCCAGACTCAACTGCAACAGATCGAAGCCTTGCTCACCAAGAGAGCTGCTCGTCACAAGGGTGGTGGCTTCTTGCAATGGATTTTCCTTCTCTCCTCTGGTCCGACTGTGTGTTGTGGTATCCCGCTTTGGACTCGCCCAGCGGGTGTCTCCCTGGCCTTGTATCTGTGCTTTGCCGTGCGTTCGTGGCCTGCTGTTGGATTTTGGTCTGCTGTGGATTCTTTCGGGCTTTCTGCCCCCCTCGCGTCTCGGCTTTGGTGTCCCCAGCTGGCTACCGTGACCTGATGTCCCTTCCGTGGAGTCGATCTGAAAGCAAGCATGGCATTTCTCATGGGCAACCCATCAGGTTTCTTTGGTGGTTTGTTTTGTTGGTCGCTGTGCACGTCGGTGAAGCGAAGCATCCAGGCCCTGAATGGACTTTCGGGGCTGCCAGCCTCAATGGCCTAAACACCCGAGCCTTTTGCTTGGCCGAATCTACAGTCCACGCGTGGTTGTTTTCCGAAACGCACTTGACGTGTCTGTGTTCCGTGCCAACCTTCGTGAAGCCCCTTCCCCTTACAAGTCGTTTGTTGGTGATGCCCCTGTCACTGTGAGGACCGAAGTCAGTGAAACCGGCCAATGGTCTGGAGTCGGGGTCTTGTCCCAGTACCCCATCAGGAGGTTGCCTCATGCGTGGCCTGATGTTGTCTTCCGGTCGGGTCGGTTGGTTTGTGCCTCCATTTGCTGCCAAGGTATTTGGGTGTCTAATATTGTCCTCTACGGAACTCCCACTGGTACCACGCATGTGAATGGAAGAGAAATCACCAACGAACTCCTCAATTTGGCTCTTGACCGTGTCAATCAGATGAGTGACTTCAATCGTGACTTGGACCGGTTGCCCGCTGTCAATGTTTGAGCCGGCTTGGCTTTGAGGATTGCCAAGATGTCCATGCCCAGCGGACCGGGTGCTTGCCTCAGGCGACTTGTCGGTTCAAGACGCGCAGAGACTTTATGTTTTTGTCCCGTGAGTTGATCAGTTTGTTTAGCCATTGTGAAGTCGATGTCGACACTGTTTCTGATCATGCTGCCGTGGCGTGTCATTTTCATGGTGGTCATGAATTGGTTTGGTTTGCATTGGCCTATCCCTGACCAGATGGACTGGGAACCAGGTGCCCAACGGATTCCGGTTGTGGGGATGTTCTTTCAAGACCCCTCCAAGCGTCTGAGGATTATGCTGCGTCTTGGCGAAGTGCCGAGGAACAGAACAACCGTGCCCGGAGGTTGAAGAAGAAACCTTCCGTGCGGGCCATGTCCGGTCGTGGTGTGGTCATGAAACCCGAGCTCCGCACCACTCAGGTCCCACCACTCAGGTCCCACCACTCAAAGCCAGCCGTCCGGGCGACCGGCAGCCACCGTTCCTGGGTCCATGCTTGCAGAATGTCGAGTGGGCAAAGCAGTTGCGGCGTCTTCAATCCTTCCTGCGTGACATTCTCACTGCTGCTCACATTGCTCATCAGCATAGTTTGTGGGCGGCCATCCGGAACGCCCATGGATTTGCCCCGTTTTTTTTTGTGGCCCCCAGTGGCGTTGCTGCTCTGTTTTACGTTGGACTTGAGATGGAATTGATTTCCCTTAATTGAAATTGCCTTGAAACAGACCCGCTCCCAGCCAAATGGCTCATGAGGGCCTCTGATGCCCATGCCATTTGCGGCTACGTCAAGCGTGATCCTCCTGCCCAAGTCGATTCCCTCTACTGTTTCTGGAGTTGTTGCCGAGGTTGACAATGAAGAGTGTGCCTTGGAATTTTGCCAGACTTGCCTTTGGTGTCAGGGTCTGGGCTTTTGCAAATCATCAATGTTGAAGACGACAAGGTTTGGGTGCATGGAGTTGAACCAGGCCATGAAGTTTGGCAGAAAACTATTATGGGAGATTAGGCCTGTTCCAGGCCTTTGAATTCCAGTGGTCCAAGCTGTGGTCCCAGCACTCAGATGTGCCTGCTTCTCAGTGGGAGGACATCGTGGACTTGGCCCAATTGCACCTGCGCCCAGTTGCTCCGCCAGCCCCTGAGATTTCTGTCCGCTCCCTGCAAAGATGTGCCCGGCGTAAATCCTGGCACTCTGCGGTTAGCCTTGATGGAGTTTCTCGGGTTGATGTTTTGTCCTTGCATGGCTCGGAGCTTGCGTACATCCTCAAGCTCTACAGCCAGGCCGGCCAACCAGGGACCTAGCCTGAACAGGTCCTCCAAGGCCATGTTCGGTCCCTCGCCAAAAGTGGCAGTCCTGAGGGTGTCAATCACCACCGTCCCATCACTGTGCTCAGCTTTCTGTACCAAACTTGGACCACCCTTGCTGCCAAGCATTGGTTGCATGAAGTCAGCAAGATCGTCGACCCATTCCTTTTTGGAAGCACCGCTGCCCACCGTGGCGGTCAGTCTGCTTGTGGGTTTACCGCTGACATTGTCAAGGCTTTCGCCTTGACTGCTGCCAAGCTCCTTGGGGTTGACCAAGCTTGGGCCGGTGCGTTGTCGGGCTCCAAGAGGCATTTTGTAGGGTCCTACTCTCCTGGGGTTCTGTCATGCAGTGGATTTCCTGAGGGTTGTGTTGCGATGGTTGCCCTTACCCATTTGTTCCATCTCTGGGTCCGTGCCAGCAATGTGATGTTCCTTCCAATTTCGTATGTCGGCAACTGGGCCGTCTTGTTACAGTCCCCTTCTGCCATTCAGCGTGCGATGCAGTCGACAAGTTTGCCGCACTGCTTGATATCCGTCTGGATGCGCAGAAACGCTTCACCTGGTGCACTGACCAAGCTGGCCGCCATGAATTGCGTTCTGCCGTGTTCCGAGTTGTCAATGCCACACGGGATCTTGCAAGTACACTCGTCAGCTTTCCAATCATACCACGTTGGATCGGTTTCGTGACCTCGCTCAATCCAGAGCTGCAGTGCTGCGTTGTGAGTTTGTTGTTTGACCCCCAGGTCTTAGCCGTGACTGACACTGTGCGTGATGCCAGAAGCCTTGGGTGCCACTCAGAAGTTGTTTTGGACTTTCAGGAAGGGCCCCTCGGCCCTGAGGCTCCGGACTACAATTCCCTTTCCGAAATCCTTTGCCAACGCCTCGGCCAGGCTGGCTTCCATGCTGGCCTTACTGCCCTTGCGCGTGATCTTATTGGGGATTTCCCATTTCTGACGTGTGCGTTTGGTGAGTTTCTTGCCCGTTTGCAGTGGTCTTGGACTTCCGTTGTTGCGGCCATGTGTCTCACCGCGTGTCCTTCCGTGGATTTGAACTTGTTGATGTGGTGCATACCAGGAAAGCCTACCATGCACTTGATGGCTTCGACCAAGGGATTTTGCGGAAGTACTTGCATGGGCCCAACATTACCAATGAGCATGCCCAACATTGGTCCCACAACGGAAGTGATCGTTGTCAACTTTGCGGTGGTCTCGACTCCTCGTATCATCGTTTGCGTGATGCCCTGCCTTCGGATTCTCATCAGGCTCTCCCGACCTTGCCAACTGTTGTGTCGTTGCATGTGTGGACTTTGCATTCCAGCCTCCACGTGCCGTGGCTCCAACATTTGGGCGGTCTGCCCCGTAGTTTCCCCATCCCTTCCGTGCCGCCGCCGGTCAGATCTTGGACCTTTTCACGGATGGCAGCTGTTTGTATCCCAGAGATCCCGAATGTTGGGTTGCCGCGTTTGCTGGTTCATGCTGCTCCTGTCCAGCTCGACTACGACCCAAGTGGATTCAAACCTTTGATTGCCCAACCGCTTGCTGGAGTGCTCGAATCGGCCTATCGGACTGAACTGCAGGCCATTGTTGTTGCCCCTGTCGGTGGCCGTTCGGTTTGGGGCTTGGGTTCGCATCTGGTCCGATAGTGCCAGCGCTATTGCTGTGTTCACCAAGCACGTTGTTGATGGCCTTCCAGCCAATTGCAACGCCAAGCGTTCTGACCGTCTGTCTGAGATGCAATCATTGGCCAGTGAGCTAGGGCGCCACAAGCTCGCTGTGCTGAAAGTCCCGGCACACCAAGACAAGGCCCTGTACAAGACCGAACTTGAACATTGGCTCTTGACGGCAACCGGGCTCTGCGGACAGTGCTGCCCGAGGGGGCAAACCTGGTCCTGAGATTTGGCGGCTCTGGACAGCGCATGTGCAACAGCTGTGCGACAACCGTCAGAATGCCGACTTGGTTCGTCAATGCATGGTTTCAGTCGGTCGTCTGTGGTCCAAGTCTGGTCGCCATGTCACTCGGTCCAATTAATGTCCCTGCGGTTCCCCGTGCACCGAAGCCAGCCCGAGTCATGCCGGAACTGAAGTGGGTTGCACCTCACCCACTTGAACTCTGCGGCCCCACGTTTAAACGGCAGTTTGGGGCCGCTCTTGCATCCCAGTGGGTTTCAAGCATCCATGACCCGGCAGTTCCGCTTAGAAGTCATTTTCCTAGCATTCAGGTGTTCTCTCATCACATTCAGGTGTTACGTTTGCGGTTTGATTCAGACGCCAGGCAGCTGCACGCACTTTTTTCGTTGATTTTTGCAACATAGTCATGCTCTAGATTTTGCATTCTAGGGTTTGCAAGGCTGAACTAAGGTGCACCATGTACAATGTAATCTTCAATCCAATGAATGTTTATAGGTTTAGTGTATTGCATTGGTACTGTGTGTCTGTGCAATGAATCGAATAATTGTGATGCATGATATTGCGCTGCAATGATGGTGTTGGACTGTTTGCCATTGGCATTGCCACGCTCAAACCGCAACACTTGCAAACAATGACGCTTATCACGCGACATAAACCGATAGGAAGATTGATTGACATGGTCTTAATGACCAAAACATATCAAATTCAAGCTTGACTGAAAAACCGGTATGGGCAGTGCATGACTTCAAACAAAGCATGTTCATGCAGGGCGTCCCAGCGTCCCGGCACCCGTGATGACAAAACGCAACCCAATCTTTCACCATCTTTGGCGCAGTGAACAATACAGCGCAGTCGCCTTTTTCATTAGTAAATCAAAATCAGACTTCATTACCGGCGCATAATTCGGGTTCCTGCAGGTTTGTTTGCATTGAAATCATGTTCCTGCTGCTATTGTCCCCTGCCATGCAAATTGCGGCTGTTTCGGGAGCCTTTTTTGCAACGTGTTTTTCTTTGAAAACTGCAGTCATCTTTGGAAAACGGCCGGGGTGTATCCCAAGATATCATTTTGCCAAACTATCATTTTGTCAGAATATTTTTTTGACAGAATATCATTCTGCCAAAATATTGTGATGTCAAAATTTCAGGGCTTAGTTTTGCAAAATCTCAAGTTGCCAAAAGTTTTTCGCAAATGGATTGCTAGCTTTGCATCTCAGGATCATCCTTCGTGGGCTCCACCAAGTCACTTCTCAAAGACGATGGTTCCACTGGAACCCTGTAAGCGTGCTGAGCATCAGCTTGACTCAGTGGATCTCCAAGAAGATTCCAAAAACTGAATACAGAGCTGTCCGAAGCTAACAAAGGACGATGGTTCCAGTGGAACCATCACCCTAGGCCCAGATTGGTATTTGCGACATGTTCGGTTAGCTATCACAGGGGACGACGGTTCCACTGGAACCATCACCCCCAGTGATTGTACAAAATGTTGTGTTTGGGGACGACCCAGTTTTTTATTTTGCGAGCTTTTTGGCCCATCAATTTGCGAACAAATTGTGGCAAACTGATATTTGCGAAAACTCAGTTTTGATATTTTGGCATCACAATATTTTGGCAGAATGATATTCTGTCAAAATAATCTTCTGACAAAATGATAGTTTGGCAAAATGATATCTTGGGATACACTCCGGCCGTTTTCCAAAGATGACTGCAGTTTTCAAAGTAAAACACGTTGCAAAAAAGGCTCCCGAAACAGCCGCAATTTGAATGGCAGGGGACAATAGCAGCAGGAGCATGATTTCAATGCAAACAAACCTGCAGGAACCCGAATTATGTGCTGGTAGTGAAAGTCTGATTTTGATTTACTAATGAAAAAGGCGAATGCGCTGTATTGTTCACTGTGCCAAAGATGGTGAAAGATTGGGTTGCGTTTTATCACCACGGGTGCCGGGACGCTGGGACGCCCTGCATGAACATGCTTTGTTTGAAGTCATGCGCTGCCCATACCGGTTTTTCAGTCAAGCTTGAATCTGATATGTTTTGGTCATTAATGCCATGTCAATCAGTCTTTCCATCGGTTTATGTCGCGTGATAAGCGTCATTGTTTGCAAGTGTTGCGGTTTGAGCGTGGCAATGCCAATGGCAAACAGTCCAACACCATCATTGCAGCGCAATTATCTCAATCATTACACAGACACACAGTACCAACCGAAAATAAGAATACAATATAATACATAACAGTGGCATCTATTTGGTTGAAAACTACTTTTTACATAGTGACATAGTGCACCTTTGTATTTTTCAAACAGTAGAAGTGCAAAATCCAAAACACGACTGTGTGCAGTTGCCCTGCTGCAAACATGACACCTGAACGCAATGAGACAACGCCTGAATGCTATGAGAATGACTTTTAGATGGATTTCGTTTTTCCACCTTTTTAACAGTTTCTTGTGGAGAGTTGGGCCCATCGCCATCGCAAAACGCGAAGGGCTTTGGGTCGTAGAGCGAGGCGAGGCCGCGCACAGCTTGCGGTTAGACCCAAATGGTTCAGATTGATGTTGCAGCAGTATACTTGCGGGACACCCGAGTTGAACATGTCACGTAAACCAACCGGCCCCATTCCCAATGGATTTGTTGCTTCAAGGGTTCCATTGCTTTCCAATTGGATGATGATGAATTTTGTAAGGTTGAGAGTTTGCTGAAAAAAACCAACTGGGGTCGCCTGCCACTGGTTCTGGCAAAGCGCTTGAACTGACCCGGGGTTTGTGAGTTCGGTCGCAATGTTAGGCCGCAACTGCATCTCCCGGAGCGGCAACATGGCGTCCAGCACAAAAAAGATATTTTAGATTAAATATCTTGGTAGTAAACCATCCCATCCTAGTGCACCCAATGGCTTGATGCGGCTTGACCGAGACGCCAAGGCTATCTCCTGATTTGCATTTTGCTACCGGCCCTATCGGGTGCCCAAATGGGATTTGCACCTTGTCGATCACTGGCTGGAGTCGGTGTGCCTGACCCATGGCATCCATGGCAGGAGTTGAGCGAGGTTGAAGGTAGGGAAACACGACTCTAATGAAGGGCACCATTGACCATTAGTGGCTTTGAGCTTCCATCATCTTCCATCCATTTGTGCCCTAAGGGCTGGTCAGCATTTGGTCTCTATATCCGGAAGATGGGATGGGACCTGGCCCAAGGGGGCTTGGGTGTGTCCATTGGTTCCTTCACCCGCTTATTCACACAGCAGGATGCTTGGAAAGAATGAGGGGATGGCATGGGATCGCTAGGGGAGTTTGGCCACCTTTGGCAGGAATTTCTTGGGGCAGGCAAATTGGATCTTTAATGCGCCAATGCAGCGGACAGCTTGCGGCGCTTTTGATACTGAGACTGGTGCTGGCAAGATGTAGAACACTGACAATAAGCCAACAAACATGAGGATGAGAGCGACCACCGGTGACACTGATGGAGGCGGTGGTGTCTGCAAGGATTACAATGATTGTGGCAACGGTGATGGTAACTGATGACCGAGTAGTCACAGTATTGCAATAGAAGTGCAATAGACATGTATACAATATCATCGTGCATAGTGTGTAAGCAATATATCAACATATAATATAAATCTCTCTCTCCATTCTCATAGAGATAATATAGAATGACGTTAGATATCCATATTTCAGGTGAATGGGGAGAGAAAAACCGATGGCATGTTACGTGCTGGTGATTCCCAAGGTCATCTTCCGGGCGGGAATCTGGACATGTGTTTGCTTTGTTACTTGGTCCAACTTTAGTACATGATTCGTCCAGTTTTAGTGGCTGAAAAATCGCCAGCAGTTGCGAAGGTTCATCTAAAATCTGCACAACTCATAGGGATGAGTTGTGAACCCATATGCGTCACAGGATGACCGGTGGAGGCTATGATCCATTTAACGGGGCGATGAGATAAATCAGAAAATTCATCATCTCCTTTCACCCAAAGCTTATTCATGTCACGTTCAGGACCATGGCGTTTGACTGTGAAGGATTCCAATCTATTCCAATATGAGTGCCATACATACATACATACATACATACATACCTACATACATACGTTCCAATTCCATACGGCCCAGGCTGCCTTGCAAACCACGGCTGCCACATTGGCATACATATATTCGGATCAGGCCCGCTGGGGCCAGTTGGGGTGGAAGACGCGCCACCATGTCTGGGCCTTTTCGGGGCTTTCCAATGGCTCTGATGCTTTGTTCAACTGCTATGACCACTATCATCATCTATAATGACCACTACTCAGCTGCCCCAACCATGACCAGTCACAGCATTTGGTCCACCTGACCGTCACTGACAAGATCTGACAAGGTTGAAAGGTTGCCAGAAGTTCCCCAGAGGATTTCCCCAGTGGTGGTGAGGCGGTCATCATTTTCTGCCAAGCGGGGGTGCTCATTGCGTGTGACGTGACTGTGGCTTTTGCATCTTGCAGTTGATTGGGTGCTGGAATCGGCGGATCGTTCAGGGATGAATTGATGTTTTTTTGCAAAAAAAGAGCCATCTGTCCATCATGGTTGGCCAAGACGATATGGCTCAGGGGACTGAAAGAGGGCAGAGATGGCTCACATGTATAGCATATGCTTAGTTCACACACTTGACGTAATTTGTGTCATGAGGTTGACCACCATTGAAACCGCCACTAAAATTGCAAATGGACGGGTATACACCTGCCTAGATGTGCAGCCATGATGGCTTTCCGAAACCACTAAGGAAGGCATCGTCTTTGACAATTTTTCAGACTCAGAGGCGGCTGCCCCAGAGTGAAAAAACAGTCGTCAGCCCATGAAAATCGACCCATTCACTATCATGTATCGTAGAGTATCATAGTATTGTTGAACTATCATAGATTTTCATTCTTATGTATCATAGATTCATAGATCATCTATCCTTCAATGTCATGGACTTTTCATTGAGTGTTGAAACTGGTCCAGAGATGTCAAACATGTCAGATCTCTTAAGAGGGCTCCTCAAAATCCAGTAATCACGACAACAACTTGCCATTGGGCTTGGGAGGGCTATACGAAGTAGCCCCCCCCATGTTCCAACATCATCCATGATCCATGAAATATCCCATTAAATCTTACTATTTTTCAGGATTTTCCCATCATTTTCCGATACTTTCTCCCAGAAGGGGTATCTGTAGTATCCCCCTGGCGCTAGGCCATTGTCAGCCAAGCCCAGTCGACGGTTTTGTCAAGCTTCACCATTGCCATGGCACTTGCTGTCCCTCAGATCTGCATCCCCTCACGGACAAATGGCAAGGCTAGGAGTCACCCATGGCTCCTTTTTTTTTGCTATGACTAGATAAGTTTGTTTTTCATAGCTATAAGGCAACAACAACTTGTTGGGTAATAACTCTTCATAATGATAAAACCGTCAACTTGTACAGTTCTGTTCCTAGGGTTGGCCATTTGACGTTTTGCAGTTCATCAAGAATCAAGGTAAATGACATGTGGAGGCAGCAGTGACAGTTTGGTGCGGTCAACAAACCTGCATGATTGATACCATACCCTCAAACCCTCTCTTTGAAAGCCATCATTTTGATTGTTTTAAAGAGAAACTTCCAAGTCATTCATCACATAATTGACTTACCATCACATAATTGACTTACAAATCAGACTATCTCACCCCATTTGCTCTGTAATCACCTCACAATCTCACGGGCTCGTTTTGACACAAGTTTTGACACGCTTTGACACGTTTTGACACACTGCTTCGAACATGAAGTTTTAACGTTGCATTCTGGAGGGCTGCTTTTGGGGTACATGTGATCACATTCGTATGTACTTGTATGGTCGAGTCCAGTCAATCCTTTGGAAAGCCTGCTCCAAATCTGTGAATCAACCAATCCAAAAACCATCAATCAAACATATTGTGGATGGAACAAATCCCGCACCAATTGGATCCAATTGGTAGATGGCACGCGTTCTGTTGTAATCCCACTATATATTTACACTATTTCATAGGAAGCCCAATAGTTACCAACTGGTAAAGGGGCTTCTTGCATCCACAGTAGCAAGAAAAAGACCCGGCATCTCATAATCTGAAAATTGGAGAGCCCAAAACTCCTATGGTTTATTACCATCAAAAATGGCATGCAATATATATTGGGGTATCCGATTAATGTATTTTCTTTTTCCCTACATTTTTGTGTGGGGTTCTTGTTTTTGGTTCTGCACTCCCGCCTCCTCCTCTGGCCCTCCTCCGCCCTCCTCCCGCCTCCTCGTCCCACCTCCTCCTCCACTACAACTTGTTGCCCACACACAACTTGCTCACACACAACTCCTTCACACACAACTTGTCCACACACAACTCCTTCACACACACACAAATTCCTCCACACACAACTTGTCCACACACAACTCCTCCACACACAACTTGCTCACACACAACTCCTCCACACACAACTTGTCCACACACAACTCCTTCACACACAACTTGTCCACACACAACTTGCTCACACACAAATTCCTCCACACACAACTT
>Ga0126342_10010468_pt1 | contig 16592 bp, 17 predicted proteins | sample Cyp1metagenome_FD_92528 | JGI IMG/M metagenome (GOLD analysis project Ga0126342, IMG submission 92528) | Coral microbial communities from Lord Howe Island, Old Settlement Bay, Australia - Cyphastrea 1 metagenome | ecosystem: Host-associated > Invertebrates > Cnidaria > Coral ... | reverse complement strand
GTAATATAATATAATATAGTATAATATAATATAATATAGTATAATATAATATAATATAATATAGTATAATATACTATAATATAATATAATATAATATAGTATCGTATAATATAATATAATATTATATTGTATAATATTTATATTATATTATATTATATTATACATTATACATTATACATTATACATTATATATTATATATTATATATTATATATTATAGATTATAGATTATATATTATATATGTTATATATATATTATAGATTATATATTATATATGTTATACATATATATATATATTATAGATTATATATATAGCCATGATTGCCATATTAATAGCCGTATTAATAGCCATGCATTCATGATTGATGATGATGAACCACTGGATGATTTATCAATAATGTCGTTGAATTGGGCCTATTTTCAGACAAACCCATGCGAAGTAAGATGCACAAAGAGTGTAAATCACTGGACATATATTTTCACATTGGGGATGGGCACCTTTTGCTTTTGCTTTATGGTTTTAATACCTTTCCACCATACAGGAACTAGTTACTTCTAATTAGCAAGTGTAGCTGAGGATTTGGGAAGACTTGTCCTTTGTATGATGGCGGGCAGCTGTTTGCCGAAGTATGTTAGATGGGTGCTTTAGTACTTTAATCTCCTTTTAATCTCCTGCTGTAAATGGGGATATGTACTAACCAGCAAGAACTTGATGTTTTGCAGACCATCTAAGATTGGCAGCGCCTTGCAATTGAGGCGCATTTCTCGATACATTGCAGCAAACCTTTCCTGTCAAGAGACCCAGGACGGGTTCTTGCTTGGGTCCTTGAGAACCCCGAAACCCCAAACCTCCAAATCTTGGCAGGATCTTTTGGCTCACCTTGACTGCTGTGGCATCATCCAAACTGCCAGCGGGGGCCTTATGATGGCCGCATGATTCACAGAAAGAGGATGTCACATGATAGTTTATACTCATAGGAGCGCATAGGCTCAAGCACATACACACACACATATATATATACACACTATAGAATAATACACATAATATGTACAGATAATTATGATACGTATATATATATATATGTTGGTTCGGGTTCATTGATATCGATTCAATTCTGGACGGCCTACATGTACCACTATTTCCATAGTTGCCCTTTAAGCAGGCCCCTTCTGTTGTCAGTCACCTGTCCCACCTTCACTGCTCCGTCTCTCCCCTGTACGGTCCAGGTGTGGAAACGACCCCTGTTGAGCCCCCAAATGGCGAAACGCTACAACGACCTTTCGGAGCCAAGCTGTCAGGGTGAATCTGCCACCGAGCCGACTGTGTCGTCCAGTGACACTATGTTTTTGCACAGCTCATTGAGGCAAAGATATCGCACAAAACAATGAAATATATCCGAAAATGGCAAAAAAGGCAGCTAAGTGTTCGGACCAGTCCATGGTCCACTTGTGGATCTTGTGGTCCACTTGCACTTTTTCTGGTGACAGGAGCAACTTCTTCGACCTAGAGGCATTGAACTCATTGACACCTTCACCAGCAGCAACTCGGGTCAGCAGACAGGACATTCCTTGTTTGATCATGTTTGATCAAGGGTAGCTCCAGCGCAGTTCTATTCAGCCTTTGCTGATGATGGAAGTCATGATGCTTGGAACGCATTCAGGCCAACAGCACCCTGAGGAGTCGAAGGTGAGGATGTCCAACAGCATTTCAATTCCCGAGAGTTTGGAGCACCTGGAACTCAAAGAATCTTGCAATGCGAAACGACTCAAACAGATAAACATCTCTGAATTTCAGGAAAATTGGGGTTAAACAGAGAATGACAAGAGAGGCTGTTGCTTTTCTTTCTTTCAATTTCTGTTATGACAGATATGTTTTGCGCAGGATGGCGTCCACTTTCCTGGCAAAGTATCTATGGGCTTTGCACATCAGCTATTGAGGGCCCTGTGCCTGTGAGCACAGCAGCAATGCAAAGCCATTGTGGAACTTCCAGCTGAATGAGCTTTGCCAAGATGTCTCAAGATGTCTCAGACATTTGTGTAGGGCGGGCAGTTCTCCTAGGATGCAAGATCCAAAGCTTTGCAAGGCCTTGGATGTTTGACAGCGACCAAGCTGCAGAAAAGGAAGTTCAGGGCGAGCCTGTGGGTCCTCCACGCAAAAATTCATTGCAAAATGCTTTGCCGCTGGGTCTCGCGAGTTTGGCCCCCTTCACTTCATCTGGGGAAATGGGATCTTGTGATGCCCAGCGGGGCTGTAGGTCACTTGGTGTCCTACAACATCTTCCGTGGCTGGTGGGTGATCAGCACTGACCTAGAATCAAAGGAACCTGTCTGGGTAGAGCTGTGCAGAGTGCTGCAATCTGTTGAGTCATGTTGAGTCTATTGCAGCAGGTCCAGTCCCATCCAGTCCCTGAAAAGCTTGCGAAACGCTTCTTTTGCTGCAAAATCTTGATGTGGCTATGGATCAATACCTATTAATACCATTTTTAGGGGGATGAACATCCATTTACCAGCTATTTTGATGTTCACCAGGGGTACTATTGGTTTTGACACACTGCCATGTCTATTGCACATGAATCCTCACCATTGGCCGTGAGGATGCGCCATTGGCCTGGGCCGAAGGCCGTGATTCCTACGCGCCAAATCAGCTGCCGTTGAACTCCTGGCAGGCCCGGTATGGTATCCAGGACAGGCACAACATCTACAGAGTCTGCGGGAGCTTGAGATATCTTGAGATCATGCCAAGAGCGGAGGCAAAATAGATCAAAAGTGGATCAAAAGCTATCAGCATATTCATGAAATTTCATGACGTTGGAATCGGCTGGACTGATACATGCTCAACTGATCTTAACGGCGTATAACGGCGTGTTGCAGCAAGAATATGAGGTTCTCTGATCCCACACATCAAGTCCAACGGACTTCGAAAGCAGGGCTGTCGTATGCTGTCGGCCCTTCCGCTCCTGGCCGCAGATCTGGATCGTGGATAACATCACAGTCATTGGCGCCGGATATTGGTACGCACATCCTACCCTGTACAACTGGCATGTGTTGGCATGTTTTGCTTTAGGTTGTTGATGAATGTTACCAGTGTTTTAGATACGGGAATCCAGAACCTCCACTGCAGCCCAATGCCGAGTTGTTGCAACTCCGTAAAGCAAAACACCCCAACCCATACGAGCCCCACAAAAAACCTCGGAGAAAATCGGACAAAATCACAACAGACACAAATATCAAGACTGTTTCTTCCTATTCTGATTCATAGTCTTCAGTTCGACAGTGCACTGAAAAGGGGTGAACTTCCAATTGTGCGCCTCCTCGGAGAGGGTGTTGCAAGCTACACAGAAATCACGGGCCGGTGAGTAAGATGAGTAAGAGATGAAACTCATAAATACAAATCTGAGATGACTCAAACATGATGGATATTTGTTACATTTTGTTACGTTTTGTTACGTTGTTGGCTCCTGGATACCAAGCCCATGCTGACCAGGCGCATGGCTGGTGCAGTTGATGACAACTTTGCTTTCAGCGGGGTGTCCCAGTCCTCCAGGTAGAGAATCCTGCACAGCGCACCAGGGATTGGACTGGACCATCGCAATTGAGGCATCAACCCATCAGCAGTGATGACGCAAATTACCACGGATGCCTGGAGCTTGGAACTGCTTGGAACTGTTTGGAACTGTTTGGTCCTTGTGACTCCAACAGCTTCTGGTTCTGAAGTGCCGTAAACAAAACAAATCAACAAGATACAGTTCTTACAGAAACCTATTTGGCCAAGTTCTGCAGACCTGACATGTTGAACGGAAGGAAAAGGTCAACCGTTTCCCGGAAGCAAAGTTTACAAGTAACTTCAAGTAGTGTGTAAACTTGAGCTTTTTGAAGCTTTTCCTTTCACAAGTCAGTATTTTCCAGTGACTTTCCAGTTTACAAACTAATTGCCCTGGGAAGACAACATGTGTTCTGCCGAGGCTGACCTGGGATTGCCATATCTCAGCAGCGCAACCTTTGATGTTGGCACTGCTGTTCCTAGTTTTGCAGATAGTTATGGTGGGACATGGTGGCATTTGGGATTTAGCCATTATATACATATGTTATATTATGTTATAAGTTATATAATTAATTATATATATATATACCGACATTATCCTGGCGTTCACTGGCCTTACAATCGGATGGTCCCGGTCCGTTCCCAGGATTCATTAAGCTACGCTTGAATCTAGATCTAGATTCTCGATGGAGCAGCAACAAAAACTGGTAAAACCATCTGAGCATGCGCAAACTGCTTCTGACCTGGACAGCAAATGATACTTAGTGTTGAGACACATGAGACACATGAGACACCTCGTGGCATTTGAAGGTTTAAAAAAATCCATCCAGCCCAGTGTTGGATCCATCCATCTTAGATGACCCAACGCCAAGAATCCTGGGGTATACGGTATTCGTTGGTGCAATCCCCCAGCGCTGTTACACCATGTTCGATGCTGCCTTGATGATCCTCCTTTGTTCCATGCCGAGTCTACAGCTGGAACCTACAATCTCTGCTGGTGTCCATCTTGGGACTGCGGGGTGGGCTTAAAAAACCGCGCAAGAATCCAAGTTTTCATGCGGACAGCATTGCCAGGGCCCAGGATTCCTAAACTAAGTTCCAATGATTTTAAACATTTTTAAACCATGTCACATGTGGATTCTTGGGAACTGGAGAGGCCGGAGGGCATCACACATCTCCGACTTGCACACTGTACCGTTATCCTGTGGAAAGCTACAGGGGGTAAATGAATTCCTTCAACTGGCTGTTTCACCACCAAATCCCATGAAGATCAGCACATCCCAAGTGCAATGACCAGTCAGCACGGCAGGACTGGCCAGTGACCAATGCCGCACGAAGTGGCGACCTGGATACCATACCTTGTCCAAGCCCTAAATGGGAAGATGGGACTAGCAGCTCGTATCAGCCCGGATCTTGCAAGAAGGCGACCAAGTGTGGGGATGTCAGCAACTAACATTTGGTGTTTGACCAGGCATTGCCGACCAACAAACATGGGGATTCAACATGATTCAACCCAGTCAGCCAATGTCAGCCACAGGTTCAAGTGAACAGGAGTTCTTTGTGAGCAACGGCAACTTGGTGGTGGGTTTTCTCACCATGCAGGCAGGGCTGCGAAGGGCTTCAAACTAAGCTACATGACCTCTGGAGGAAGGGATTGGAAAGGCTCTTTCAACACCGAATTGCAATGAACTGCGCCAGTACTGTGCGTGCTTCAGATGCTTTGGCAAGTACTAGGCACTCAGATCGCACACCGATTTCTATCCATGAGATCTCTGCCAAGCTAGTGACTGTACCCTGGGACATCTTCTATCGCACATGGAAAGTGTCTTGGAGCCAAGCCCAAAGGCTCGCTATCACTGTCTTCCAGCGGACTGTAGCATCGGTGTGGCCCTGCCAGCATGGAGCCCAGGGAACATTTCTGTTTTTACCACTGGGTTGGAGTTCCTTGAGCTTAGGCAATGCCCCAGCATTCGCCACAAGTCTGAATTCACTTCAAGAAGATTCCTTTCTGTTTTGAAGGCGAAGTCTCCATGCTGTTTTGAAGCAAGTTCTGAGGCCTACCTGCCGAATCGGCGTGCTGTAGTTCTTCCTGGTGACATCAAATGTGCTGAGGTGGCTTTGCATGCGGGAGTTGCGAGAAGATTGAACGGGTATGAGCGGGTACAGATTCAGAACGATTCAGATATAAGTTATGATGATTCCAAAAGCGATTCGATCCTCTGCAAAAAAGCGCCCCACGCGCACGACACCCATCCACTTAAATCTCTGGTTCTTTTTGCCTGGCTTCAAGTTTATCAGTGACAAGATTTGATAGCATTTCAGGGAAGGCCCTCTTTGTGGTGAGGCAGTATCAACCATGGCTTCTCCTTGGAGTTCCTCCAGAAATGTCTCAGGACAGGGGAGACGGGTTCTGTTTTTTGGCACCCTTTGACATGCACTGAGTTGGAGGTTGAATGCGGTTGGAGAGCTATTCTGAGGTTGAGAAGATAGAGGAACCAGTTATATATATATACATAGTTAAGACTTATTTTATCTTATTTTTGTGTCAAACAACAAGTGGAAACAAATCCAGAACATGTGCACATTCGGAGGTCTCCCTTGCAGGAACAGTGCCTTCAGTGGGCACCAACTGGACCCTCTTCAGCTTCGGGACTGCCAGCGTGACGGGCGAGTTTCAAGTTTGTCCGGGCTCTCATGATGGACACCCTGCAAGTTTGTAGCGGATCCAGCCAGAAGCCATAGACTTAGACGCTTGCTGACTCTATCTGACTCTTATCCATGATGACCGCAGATTGCTCACAAACTTCATGGAAGTTGGCAGGTCGCCCCCCCAATTCTCATGGGTATACACTGGATATACAATGGGTATACACTGGATATACAGTGGGTATACAATGGCTGCATTATCTACCCATGAAACACGGTAAAGGGCATGGACAAGGTCCATGGATTTCCCAAACGGTTGATCGGTGGAGTCTCTGAAGCCACAATACCGAGGTATTTGCTCCGACTACGACAATGGTCAGGTACTGAACATAAAGGAGAATACTGAAAAAATCAGGTTTTCCCAATAGCAATAAAACCATCATGTCATATCACGTCAGAACGGCAAAGCCTGGAAGGACTTGTTGCAAGTTATGGCTACAATTTATCGCCCCCAAACCTCCATATTTCACTTATTTGGATTGGCATTCCAGCGATTAGTGGACCAAGGCGAAGACAGCGTCGCGTGCAGCCAACTCAGCGAGCATTGACCCCAGGGTGACAGGGAGTTGGCAGCCGCTGGCCGAAAGGTTAAGTAGTGGTAGTAATGGATTTTGCATCTTTTTGACTATGGATGATGATGATGATGGTGATGATGATGATGATGATGATCAATTTGAAGAGTTTGGCGCTTGGATTGTTTTGGCTGTTGGCTAAGCCACTGTGCAAACTTCTTGTGACTGACACTCTCGTTTAGCAGTTTGTTTGATATACTGTAACTTATAACTAGCCCAAGTTAGTGATGGCAAGTTGCCGGCCCTGCCCAGCACCATGAATTTCCCTTCAAGCTCAAGATACTCTTTCTCATTTGTATACGTTGTGCAATGCCGTCCTGTTGTCAAAATGTTCTTTGAAATCACACCTATGAATGCAATTCAAGCTGATGATTGAAGAGTCAAGCGTCTTGAGTATACTCGCATGCTAATGGACCTATACGCATTCATTCCCACGTACTAATTTAATTAGATCATGTTTTCCCAAGGCCCCAGCAGCTATCATTCTTGTGATCTGTTTGAGGTTCTATGAGGCCGCAGGTACTCTCACAGTGGCGGACCAGGCCGCTTGCCAGCGACGACCGCACATGGTTTCCAAACGTGACATCGTGGTATACATCGATCAAGACGACTGCTCCAGCTTCTCTCCTCCTGTGAAAGGATTCTCACAAATCAGTTCAGTCCTTCCTACTGATTGAATTCAGATAATTGAGTTTCTGATACCGGCTTGCTTGCGTGGTGCAGGAGTTATGCCATCACTTTGTGTAGGGTAGACCAATGCAGCAGCCATTTAATTCCAAGCCCTTCACAGATCTCACTTTTACTTCCCCCGACCTACCCTGAACTAGGATAAGTTGTCAAACCTGATAGCAGTATTCCCTTGTGTTCAACTTGTGTTCCCGTGATTGATGGCCATTACAGGATTGGGCATCTCCAGACACCTCCGCTATCCTCCGCTGTTCTCAGGTGTTCCTTGTTTTTGAAGCGGGTGTCAATGCAGTCCGATCCTTGGTGCCCTGTTGTCCAGTCAATGGCAGCCTGCTGTGAAGCACAGTGCAGCTGGTGCGTTGCCAGGCCTTGAACGTCACTCGTGGCTATGGTGCAATCCCTGGAGTGTGGAATTGCGTCACTGAAGTTCCATCCGGTACGGAAGTATCTGGAAGTATCTGGAAGTATCTGGAAGCATTTGATGACATTGTGCGCGCCTTTTTAATAATGGCCTTACTGAACCTGCTTGGTATCCATCACGTCGATTATCTGGAACTTCGATCTGATTCATTCATGCATCACAATGATGACCAAGGCTTGGATGCTTCCGACAGGCCAGATCGCACGGGTGCAAAGGATTAGTGGATCCAGAAAGCTACTGGACCAAGCAGGTTCAAAATATGGTCCCAGGTCCAACGTCTCCTTTGCTGCTTCGCTCCGATACGTATCAAAGAACAATGACACTTGCAGTAGATTCCAAATCAATGAACCAACGGAAGTTGTGCCTCACGGCCACTGTGTGTTCTCACAAATCCTTGCAGCTTACCAGCCATACGAGATACGTGAAACGTTTCCAACCAGAGAGCTCTGACCGAAGATCCTATGCTGCAGGATCCATTTCCAGCCTGGCTTTGCGTGCAATGCTTCCACTCTAGGCGTGCAAACTGTGTTGGAGTCCAGCAATCATATTTGCACAGTGGCTCCAAAGTGGACCTGCAGTAGAAGGAGGGAGCTCTTTTCAAGAAAATCTAGTGGCCAACAATCTTGTCTACCAGCAGACAACACAAGGACACTGCCGGGCTACCCCAAAGAAAAAAAGACTAGTATTGAGTGCTATCTGGCTATCCAACTTATGAGGATTCTCTAAAAGTAGAAACTGCAAGAGAAACTTGTCATTGACCAACAGAGCAGCTGTTTGCATTCCCAACATGTATTGTGCAACGGCTATACAATCATTATCAATGATTAATTATTACATCCTTCATCATCAGACAAGGAATCGACGGTCCAGCAACATGCTCACGTAGCAGGTTCAACAGTGGCCTCACCCAGCAACGTTGAGGAAACTCAGCCGCAGGTGGAAAATCCAATGGTGCAAAACACAGCCGAAACCTTCATCTTCATTGGATTTATTCCCTCATCATCCAGACTGCTTGATGACTTGATGCAGTTCGCAATAAGGCCAATGGAGCCTGGGCCATCTATGCACTTGGACCACAGGGATTGTCCCTGGACAGTCGGGGTTGCCAGCTGAAGGGACTGAGGGCATCGTTCTGAAGGGACTGAGGGTCGATTTTGCTCTGATCCGTCCTGTCACTGAGGCGGGCTCTACGTTGCTTGCCTTTGCACCAACTTTGATGGGCCCGACAGTGATGAGGCATCGCTCTCAACTGAAGTTTGTATTTGTTCGTTACAAGGAGTCAAGTCCAATTGCCTCGGGAGAGGCCGAACATCACTTGACTCATTCAGGTTTCTGATTTGCACTCTCTTCCTAGCAAACCAATGGGCATCTAGAAAAGTGGGTCAATGAGGCTTCCATTGACTGAGGACCTTGAGGTATTTTTTCATGATTGGTTTGTCGGCTTGCTCTGTTATATCACGTACTTTGAATTCTTGGAGAATCTGAGCCATCAATAGCCATCATACTTCTGCAACATCATCATGAATCACATCATTTTAAAGCACGACTCTTTTGGAGGTTGGGTACCTCTGCAGTGCAGCTCACCTGGCCAGGTGTCATGCAACACTGCAGATGAATTCACCACGGCAGTGGGCAAGCTGCAGGCCCTGCCCACCTGAAAAGTGTCAAGTAATGCCACGAAAGATGGGAAAACCAGGTCCTGTTTTGGGTTGTCTCATTCGGTGATATTTGGTGAAACCCTGAGATCCACAGTAATTGTATTATATAAATATATATAAATTTATATAATCTATTCCTGGCTTCCTGGTAAATTTGTCAGAGCTTCAGATCCCTTCCATTTCGAAAGATCTCAAAGCACTGCCAGGTGGCTGCAGTTCAAGGGCCTCAACTTCGCTCCAGCATATCGGGAAGCATCCTGCTGAGGCTGAAATGCAGGGCTTGGAGCAGCTAGAATCAGGGATCAAGGGATCAAGGGATCAAGGGATCAAGGGATCAAGGGATCAAGGGATCAAGGATCAAGGAAGGCAGCATCAATCCATGCAACAAGTACTGAGCACCATGAGTGGAGGCCTGACTCATATCTTTGGATTTTATTGTACCAGCAGAAGTTGACCATCAAAGTCAATTGTGCAGCGGTACGAAGTGTTTCCATTTTCTTGGGGTCAGGCTTCAAACCCAGAAAATGGCTGACATATCTTGAAGGGAAGCATGAACTCTTGTCTTGAAGGAAGGAAAATGAGACCTGGCTGTTGGGAGCCGTTATTTAAACTTCAAAAGTGGTTTGCTGAGCCTAATGACAACTCCAATTTGCTCAACCCATCATTCTGCACAGATGAAGATATTGAGTACAGAGATATACAGAGATGTACAGGGTATTGAATTTGTAGTGAATATAGATTTTATTAGATTTTGGATGAATTTGGTCATATTTGGTCATTGATTTTGCGACGAGTCAATACCCTTCGTGGTGAACCACATGGCCCCAGGCTCACCTTGGCTCGTCGCCTGTCAGCCACAGATGCAGCCGCCGTGGGGGGACCTGGAGCGAAGGGCCTTCAGGTGTTCCAAGATGTTCCAAGTGTCTGCAAGAAATGGGGACAGATGGGGGATACCACCGGATCATTGCCTTTCAAGTGTTTGGACATGTTTGGAATCAGATGAACCAGTGAGTTTTGATCGTTTTTAAAGTCCAGGCCTTGTTTGGTGATATGGCGACCAAACAAAAGTATCTAAGATTATCTAAGTATGATGGGTTCAGAAGATAGCTTTTTTAGAATTAGCCTCTGGCTTCATCCATGGCAATGTGCACTGGAATGTGCTGCGTACGCCTACCAAGGTATCAAGCGGTTGGGCGCTGGCCACTGCACTAGAAGCTGCTTTAAAGACGTTGGGTAGCACAGTTGTCCCAGCGTTTCAAGGTGTCCCATTAGAAGATTTTCACCTGCGTGTGCCTACCGATCTTGAATACTGAATTATTGTTTAGGGATGAATCAGCCCATAGAAGGAACTTCTAAGCCTTCTTATATTTCTAGCCAGAAGCAGCACCCTGGATGCCGACTTGCTACAGCTCACGTGCACAAGGGCCTTTGACTCCTTCATCTCTCCCGTCTCTGTGGAAGTCACAGGCTGGGGATGTGCAGAAACTGTGAGACGCTGGTAGGTTGTAAGAGGACCGTGATGCTCCGTGAACGCTTTTTGGGCGAGGATGAAACTTGTGATATCTTGTGATACTGGTAACATTTGGTCACTCCATTGCGGCTTCCTAGAGGCCACCTTGTTTGGCAATGGCATGAGAATCTCAGCGTGTGTCATTCCCAGGTGTGTCACCTTTGCGCGGCCCCGGTACTGTGGATGTCGTGGCCAACTTCACTGCAACATTCAGTGAGAAGCCTGGATTAATCTGGATGAGAGTTGAATGCATTGGATATGCAATATTTTTTGATACCACAGTGGGGAAAAAAGAGAGGAAGTTGCCGTGGTGATGCAGGTGATGTTCGATCCAGCATCCATGGATCATGAACTCCTGTCAGCCTTTGGATTATTGCCGAAATTCTGTGCCACTTGCCGAGATGGTTCCGCGAACCAGCAATTGCTTGAGGCGCATGCAGAAGGGACAATTCTTGGAGCGGAATCAGCTATTTTCAAGCGACTTGTGGTGCGAGATGATAAGAAATTTTCCTAACCTACCGTACAAATGATGCAACACGACAGAATATCCAGTGCCTCATGTTTATAGAACGAAACCAAGTGTTTCTGCTAAATTCATCTAAATTCTTCACATCATATCTCCCCTTTAAGCATCAGCTTTAATCATCGTTAAGTTCTTTTATTATTTTTATATATTTTTATTGGTTAGACAATGTTAGACTTCCTTTGGACTTCCTTTAGACTTCCTTTAGACTTCCTTTTCAAAATGGGTTCCCCAAGGCCAGTTCCCCTGGCGGCCAGATAAGGTCGCAGCGTCGCAATGCGTCGCAGGTCAGAGATTTCGACAACGCCAGCTGCCCCGATGAGTTGCTGGAGCCACCATGGACCCAGCCCACGGGCTTGGTGACCACTCCGGTTGGGAGAGCCCAGGCGGTGGCGACCCAAAATGGATGTACTATATATATATAATATTGATATACATATGTATATACACATCCATTTATGTGATGTTTAGTTTTTTTTTTCAAAGTATGGAAACTCAACCCATCCAATTTATAGATTGATTTATAGATTGATTTGGAAGAATTTATTGATTGCCAAATGGATGGGGCTCAATGCTGAATACCAACAAACTATTTGGTGGGAGCGGCAGCAGGAAACCAACGGTGGAATGTCTGGGTTAAGCGGATCTCATTAGTTGAGGCCGAAGCCAGGGTTGCTGAGAGGAAGTTAGCGCCTTCGACAGTCTTTGAGGAGCTTGAGCTCCGAAATCAAACTGGTCAGTTTGGTGTCATTTGACCATATTTGACCCTGCTATGTTTGTAGATGAAGTTGTTTGGGTACTGGTAGGAAGAGTGATGTAACGGATTTGCACGCGATATTTTGAACGAACCATTTGACACTTTGACAACATCGAAATGTCGACATGAGCAGGGTGGATGCTATGCACAAATATGCACAACATGAGATGGCCAAGGCCTTTGCAGATTCCCCATTGCTGCTGGGGTGCCTTCGCTTGAACGATGTGATCACCAACGAAGGCACTTAAATTAGATGGAATCAGTCGGACCCAGTTGTTAACGTTGCCTGAGAAAGTGCCAGGTGCCAACGATTCCTTCGAATCACGGGTATTTTCAACGCATCCAGAACTTAGATTCAGCACTTCTCTGGATTTGTTTGCTTTTAAGTTTGGCTGGTGATAGTAGACCATCACCATCACCACCTGCATCACCATAAATCATCACCGGACCATCGTCTTCGTCGGTCGTCGTCGTCCTTCGCCTCCTCATCATCACCACCACCTCCACCACCACTCGAATCCGATCAGATCTGGCAGTCTGGAATGTGCATTTTCAATGTCCAATGTGTGCTGCCCTCGGAAGTAGAGCGATATGGAGAAAGCTCTGGTTCCGCGCAGGCGCAGCTCTGCAAAGCACGGTGGCCACTGAGTGCCTCGAAACAGTTAAATGGGACTGGGGTCAATAGATGGCAAAATGCTGCGTTGACAACTCATTGTAACTCTACATCTTCCAAAACACCCAGATTATACAGATGAGTAAGGTTTTGAAGATGTCAAAAGGCTCGTTTTTTTGCAATTTATATTATCGGCAGCAAGTCTTCATGCCCGTCACCACTCAGGCTGCAGAGTGCTTCCCTGGCAGGGATCTCGGGTATTGAGGTGGGCTTGGTAGCAGTGTGGTGGTGTGGCAAGGTGTCTGGGCGAATCGAATGTATTGAGCTTTCTATCCTGCTCTTACGGGGCTGAAGAAAATGATGGGTGAATATACATGTACAATGTATTAAGATGTATTAAGATGTAAGGTATGTAGGGATACAGAGATGCAAATGTGGATCCACAGGTCCGCAAAGAGATTCTTGGATCTTTAATTCAGGGAACTATTTCTGAGTAGAATGGAACTCATTTACAACATCCGCCCGAAACACGTATATCCCAACGTAACTACTAGTCTTGCCTTGAACCTTTGCCAAGCCGAGCTTGCTGACTTTATCCCTAACTGGATTGGAGGCCACTGGATGCCATTGGATGCCATCAGATTGTATGATTGAACACCAGTAAAAAAAGAAAGATCTTGGTGTAATCAGATTGGCTGCAGAGATTCATTGCCAGGTCACAAGCTTTGGCACGATGATGGTGTGGTGCTCGGCTGGGTGGAATATATGTCCACCCAGATTTGGGGAAGCATCATGACGCATCAAGGTTCAATGAGAATTCTCAAATAGCGGGGCATCATCTTTATTGTCTACTAAATTAAACAAAGTTTTTGATGACAGGTCCTACGCAATTCTTACACGGTTCAGCTTTTTGAGCTTGGTATCTGCGTTGGTCTTGGATTGAAAACGAAGAAACACTACAAGCAGAAACTTCCTGCCAAGGCTCCAGTCCTGGGCTACCTACCAGTGCCAGCCCCAGAGAGTGGATGTACTCTCACCACTCATTCCCCGAAGGTGAACGGATATAAGGATATAATTGATTGATTGAAAGAGCCGAGATGAGAAAGCACTACATTCAAGGTGAATGCATTGGGTGATCAAATTCAATCAAATTCAGAGACTTACAAATGTAGTAACCGATATATAGAATGTATATATTAGTTTCTATTAATTTCTTTGATGAAAGGAGAGACACATCGAGAACTTTCCACCAAGGAGATCTACCGCTGTGTACGTGGAGCTCCGTGTCAGATCCTGGTTACAGCCCGGTGGCTCGGGAAAGCAGTGTGCCCCAAGAGGTGATCAACGCAAAGAATAAATGGCACATGAATGGCATATGAATGGCATATGAATTGCATAATAAATTGTCGACACATAAATGGCACTGGGGAACTCAAAGAAACCTTTTTTCGTATGACATATCTTCACTGCCATCTGGACATCGTTGTTTGGGGTTCCAGAAATATGGGAGGTGCAAAAAGCTATTCGATTCAGCCCATTCTGGGATTCTGCGATACCGAAATTTCGGGATCCCAAGGTATCCCAAGTAGTTACGATCACCTTGGAAGCTGGGAAAGGTTGGCCATTCTCTCATGTTTGAAGCACCTATTGAGAAGATTATGTAAGTATGCTTTTACAACTGCAGAGAAACGAACTCTGCAGATGGCCACGCATTTTTGATGTCATGCCAACATGTGGTAACTCTTAGCCGACCAGATTAACATAAAATAACATAAAATTACATAAATTAACATGGCAAAATCGCTTGCCAATATCTAAAGATCCGAAGCCTGATTTCTGGATCCGCATCAGAGCCCAGGCTGCTACGGGTGCAGCATCTGTGCCGGCTGGTGGTTCGATGCTTCTCATAGGTGGGGACCATTGGGTAGCAGAGGCAACGACAGAAAAACGTGACTTCATTTCATTTGCGGTTTGTTTCTCTTTATTTGCAGTGCATGAGATATCATGAGAGTACATTTTAAAACATTTTAAAACATTTTAATACATTTTATGCAATTTCTTCAGATTTCCATGTCCCTGCCCTTCAAGGCTTGTGCATTCCCCCTTTGACAGTGTCCTTCTTGCAATACACTGCCATGACTGTTGCATGGGCTTGTATCAAGCTTGCAAGATAGCAAGGATCTAAGCCCGACCAGCAGAACGTTTGCAGCACATGATTAAGATGAGCATTAGTGCAGTTCAATTCTTCGATCCCAGGGCAGTTCTCGATTCTAGCTGCACTGCCAGCTCTCCTTGAAGCATGTCCAGCCATGACAGGTAGCGGTTTATGTGGAGCAGAGGAGCTGCTTCAACTGGATGGGTTTCATATCTACTTGACTACTTGCATCGATTTCAACTTTCCATGCCGTTCGGTGTATGCACATGAACCCGAGTCGACATGTTCGGGCTCTTGCAGCCATGTCAACGAAACCTTGCACCAAAGTTAACATCTCGATCCAGGCAGTCTCCCCAGTAACAGTTCTGACGGGATCCCCTCAACTGCTCGTAATGCATGCGCCTTTTGGCTGTGACTTCCAAGTCAAAATCTGAAGCGGGGCGTGGTAGCCAGCAAATGCCAGCAACTTGGGATGAGTGAATACACAATTATGTGAGGACAGCCAGAGACTGACCACGGTGCTTGCGAGCAACCCAGCCACTTGGAGATACGTCGACACTGTCGTGGCTTCTTCCTTTGTGTTCACAAAAGCGCTGACCAGGGGGGGCGTTGTGATAGGGACACTACAACCAGGTCTTGCGACAGTTGAGACGAAACTTAGATTCTCAGCCTCTTACAACTTCAAAAAAAATGCGATGCTGAATTTCTGGCATTCTGTGCGCATTTAAAGCTCACAATTTGTCAAGATGCCATTTTTTTGAATACCTTTGGCTTGCTGGATACCGCTGATGGTCCCATTGTGCTTCGAGGTGGATGCGACTGCATCCACCTCGACATCAGGGCGCCTGGTGAATCTTGGAGTCGGGGTAGCCCAGGTCTCTCCTGAAATGGTGGCGACTGAACAACAAAATGTTAGACCATTGGTTTTGCAAAAATTGCAAGCATTGGGTCTTTGCATGTTTTCGCTCATTGATGTAACTTCATGTATGGCAAAAGCCGTCTGTATGATGTTAGTGGGTTCTGTATTCGGTTCGCAAGACTTGTCTAAACAGACTTACAGTGGACGAGGTCCATCCATCTCGAACTTCTTCCATCAACCAAATCCTTGAGCCGCAAGCTTCCAAGGATCCAATCCTTGAGGGCAGCTACACCCTGTGCTACTGTGCTGGCAGTGACAGCGGGAGGCATCCTGACATGGGGTTGCTGGCGGCTGTCAGCATATTAATGATTGCGGTTTGCAGTGTAATATGGAAATACATCATAAACATGTAACTTAACTGTAGGAATGACTGGGATCTAGGCGATGTTTTAAATGTTGTATATAAATGTCAAAGGGAACTGAACACTAGGACACTTGTGATGTACATGCTTAATTGTATATCTGGACGCCGTACTGGCTCAAGTCCGTGTGCGAGGAAAAGGGTCCGAGCTGCGCTTGCCATGCATCAT
>Ga0126342_10010467_pt1 | contig 16592 bp, 17 predicted proteins | sample Cyp1metagenome_FD_92528 | JGI IMG/M metagenome (GOLD analysis project Ga0126342, IMG submission 92528) | Coral microbial communities from Lord Howe Island, Old Settlement Bay, Australia - Cyphastrea 1 metagenome | ecosystem: Host-associated > Invertebrates > Cnidaria > Coral ... | reverse complement strand
GGTAAGGTTGGTTTTTATGTTTTGGGGGGGGGGGGGTTTGGGGGGGGTGGTGTTTTTTGGGTGGTGGGGGGGGGGGGGGGGGGGGGGGGGTGGGGGGGGGTGTGGGTGGGGGCATGTGCTACTGACCTAGCAAGTTCACATGAACGTTAACACATGCCCCACCCCACCCCACCCCACCCCCCCAATGTGCACGAAAACGCACGGCCAGATAAAGGCCGTCCTCCAACTAATGTGGAAATCATCATATCTGTCCATCAATATGGCTGGTTTCTCCCATCTGGGGGGTTTCCATAGCCATGGAGGCACCCCAATAGCTGGATAGTTTATGTCATGGAAATGAAAACTTCTTTCAAAATGGATGATTTGGGGGTACACCCATTTTAGGAAACCTCCATCTATCCCAATGGCATCCTCATGAATCAACAATCATATTACCACCTGATCTGTTTTTGGCACTTTTTGAGTCGTACAGTTTGTACAGTTCATAGCCTACGTGTATCAACGTGTTTTCAGGCCATGGGCGTATTTATGGGCGTATTCATGCGTGATAAAGTAAGCACCAAAGAGATTCTCGAGATGCCCAGAAAAAGATGTAAACCTGGAACATATTTGAAAATTGTGGGGAAGGCATAATCTACAGCAACCTGGACACGATTTTTATTCTTTTTTTGGGGTTGCTATCTGTAAACATACCTACATAATGGTAACATATGGTGATAGAATTTTTGATGAATGAGGATATAATTGGGATAGGCTATATGGTATTATAATGTTATATATTTGAGATATGGGTTAAGAATGGAGATGCGAGGGGAATATAATCAAGTTTCATAGCGGGTATATTTATTTAATTACAGTAGTATGGATGTACTGGGAAATACTGAGAGTTTTTTAGATACATTAAACATATAGTATCCCAGCAAGAGAGCCCATAGACAGTGTGGGGGAGTAAAAAGATCATGCATTTTAATGCTGCTGCTGCTGCTGATGATGATGATGATGATGATGCTGATGCTGATGTTGGTGATGATGTTGTTGATGATGGTGATGTTGGTGATGATGGTGATGATGATGGTGATGATGATGGTGATGATGGTAGTGATGATTATGATGATGATGGTGATGATGATGGTGAGGATGAAGATGAAGATGAAGATGAAGATGAAGAATATGAAGAATATGAAGAAGAATAAGAAGAAGAAGAAGATGGAGATGGAGATGAAGATGATGATGATGATGATGGTTATGATAATGACGAGGATGAGGATGATGATGATGATGATGATGGTGATGCTGTTGATGCTGCTGCTGCTGCTGGTGATGATGATGATGATGATGATGAGAGAAAGATGAGGATGTGGATGTTGAGGAGGAGGAAGATGATGAAGCTCAGAATGGATGATGTTCAGGAGGGAGACCGATCCCAAGACCGCCGGGAAGCACACTTTGTGCGAGCCTGCGCAGTCGAAATGCACACGGACATCTCACAAGAGTTTTTTTTGGTGGGAAAATTTTGAGGAAAAGTGCAGTACGCCAATCCCGGGACACCCGTTTCGTGCGAGCCAGCGCAGTCCAAACGCACATGGACATGTCACAAGAGCCATTTTGTGTGAAAAAATACAGGGGAAATGGGGTACGCGACGACCGGACACATCGATACCACCTCGAATGAACACCCGGCCTTAACACTTGCCGTAAGAACCCCTCAGTGTGGCCACACTGTTCGGGAAAAATTAACATGCATGCATGCATACATGCATGCACACATACAGTTACATACATACATATTTATTTATATGCAGATATAGATAGAACGTTTAAAGTCGGAAAAGAGGACCTCGTTGATAGAATGGACATAGCCATTGAATAGATATAGCCAATCCAAACTGAGGAATTTGCATGATTAGTGAGGGTATGATGGGCGTGTAAAGAGGATACAAAGTGGAGATTTTTTTTGGGATGACAACTAGGATCCACTATAATAATAAACAGAGGGTGTATAGTTGGGATACGAATGGGGCGTAGAGCAACTCACTGATGGGAATGTAATGTGATGAATGTATACCTGTATCTTAAATATATGTTTCATTTTTGGTTGCTGTTGGCAGACTTTTGATCAGGGTCGGCCATAAAATGTAATGCAGCAGTTTATCTCACAAGGATGGTTTTTGGCCGATTTTGCGATTCAGTGGCCTGGAATGTTTCAAAAAGAAACGCTTTACCCCCTCTAAGGCTGGTATGAACAGTTGATGACGGAGAACACCTGAAAGTGTGACCAGTTTTGTGTTAGCAAAACCATCAGGCTACAAGACAGTTCCTGATTTTGACGCCCTTCAGCACGGTGATTGTTCCCTGAAATTAAGCTGTAGCGGTTGAACCAGCGGTGCGTTCGATCCACTTCAAACAGTTTGCGGTGCTGTCAACCGCAAACTGCACGAGTTCCCGGTTGATTCCGTGTGGCGATAGGTTTGTTCAGATGGATGCGCATCCCAGATCCCAGTGGTTTGCAAACCTATATTGATTGCTTTATCGTACATATATAACCCAAATGTCATTGGGATATACTATATAGTTATTCTATGTTTATAGAGTTATATATTCCAGTTAGATATGTTTTTTTTATAGAAACTCTAATTATAGCTATACTATAGGTATTTACAAACATCGATGCCTGGGTCCCCAGCCACAACTCAGCTCAGGTTTGGTCCGTTTATCCCAAGCACACGCTAAGCTCATGAACCACAGGCACGACGAAAAACAGCGGAGTCCGCCTTTTAGTGGCGGCAAAAAAAACATCTGGATAAACCAGGGATATATATAGTGAATAACTTATATATATATATATATATTTATGTGGATATATATATGGATATATATATATATATGGATATATATGGATATATAGCGAATATGGCCGATATATCTATAGTTTCTAAGGTTTGTTAACCAAAATATGGTGAGGTTTCCTAAAGTAGGAGTACCCCAAGCATCCCCAAGCGAGCATGAGTTTCAATATGTGTCAATATTGAAATGGTCATCCATGACTTGGATGATTTGGGGTACCCCCATTTCCCTAAAATAAATAATTACAAACCACTATAGACATATTGACCGCGGGTAAAAACCATTCAACCATTACTTAATATGAATCGCCCACTTTTTTTGTACGATCCCCATAAAATATACCCATCAGCCATTATTAGCCATCGCATTGAGCATATTTAAGCATTATTACTCATTATTGATGACCTTTAGCAACCAGTGCAAAAAAACAACATATATTTCCAGGCCAATCTTAGATGGGTAGTTGCTAACGCCGTGCCGGGTGGCCTGTGTGTTTTTCTTCATTTTTGCGTTTTGTATAGTATATATGTATGTATATACATACTTATATATATATATCTATATATATATGCGGTGCAGTGGGATGGGGTGGGATTTTAACGTCCTGACGACCACGTTGTTGATATTGCGTTGTCATCGCATGTTTCACCAACTAGGGAGACGTTGATGATGCAACGTGATTGCTACGTTGACAGCACGTTGGTTGGGGTGGGGTGTGGTGGGATATTAACGTCCTGACGACCACGGCGTTGATACTACGTTGTCTCCGCATGTTCCACTAACTAGGAAGACGTTGATGATGCAACGTGATGCTACGTTGACAGCACGTTGGGGTGGGGTGGGGTGGGATATTAACGTCCTGACGACCACGTCGTTGATACTACGTTGTCATCGCATGTTCCACCAGCTATAGGGCTGGGAAAGCTTTGCAAGGAGCAAATGCGCAAGGACTGGGAAAGCTTTGCAAGTGGCGTGCTTGAATGTGGAAAATGACGCTGACGCCGCCGCCCACAGGCCACCGGACACGGCGTGACCTGGGTAGTTTAATCCTTTAGTCATTCTGTGTCAATGGGATTATCTCCTAACCGGCAAAGAATTTAATCTTTTGCAATGTATCTAAGATTGGCCATGTATTATTCGTAAAGACAAGTCACCATTAACCATTAGTACCTATTGTCCTGGCTTTGTATTGTGATTTTTGGCATTTTCCTGGGATCCAAAAAGGGAATAACTGAATCAACGACGAAAGAGGAATTGATCCATGCCAATCTTGGTTTTGGCCGACAGAAATGGGAATCTGACCTTGCGGAGTTTAGTAGGGACCCTACTCAAGATTTGCAAATCCTTTGGGACTTGGGAAGCCCAATGTCTAACCATGCCCAATAGGGTTCGATTCTCGGATATAATGATATAACCCTATTTGGGATGATTTCAAAGGACCCCCAGTCGTGGTTGGTTAATGCGATGGAGATCAGCATGGTGAAAGAGGCACCCGTTTACAATAGATAGCTTGGTGCAAATAAGACTAAATCTGGTTGGTGGTTTGGAACATGAATGTTATTTTCCATATATTGGGAAAATCATCCCAACAGGACTTTCATATTGTTTCAGAGAGGTAGGTATACCACCAACCAGCTAAATAACTATAGCACCCCAAGAAGATGCTCTCTAAAATGCCTTCTGCTGTCCGTTGCTTGCGACGGTTCCTTTTGAGCGGATTGACCAACTTTAGTTTGTCATCAACAAGTGGCTGGCATGCAAAATGATCAAAATGCACAAGGTGGGCAATCATGGCATCCACGGGCTGCTCAGCGTCAAAGGCTGACTGATCGCGTCATACTGGGGTTCATCCTTTTGAGGGCTATTGACCAACTTCAGTTTGTCATCAACAAGTGGCTGGCATGCAAAATGATCAAAATGCACAAGGTGGGCAATCATGGCAGCCACGGGCTGCTCAGCGTCAAAGGCTGGCTGATCGCGTCATGGTCCTCTTGGGGTTGATCCTTTTGAGGGTTTGTCCCTCAAGGGTTTGTCCCTCAGTCGGCTGCTCTTTCGATCGTCCTGGTTTGATACTTTCCGGCATGTTTTTTTGGGGTACAATTTATAATGACTAATGGTTTATGGTTGACATATCTATCTGGATGAAATATGAATTAATGACCTCAACTTTCTCTGGAATGCTGATTAGCAAGGGGAACCATCCCCATTTGGCTGCAAGTTCCAGCTATGTTCAGGTTCGTGAATTATGGATTGTAGTGAGTATCAAGTGGATTTGGAAATCTAATGATTATTTGTGATATCCTTGTACGATAGTGGTTCTTACGTAGCCAGGAGCATGATTCCCAGTATATAGCCTACTATATCTCCATGGCATCCTCATAAGGCAATTTTTAGGAGGGTTCCTAAAATGGTGGTACCCCAAGTCCCGACTAAAATGGTCATTTGCATCATCCATGACGACTGGATGATGACTGGGGGTGCGAACCATGACTTAGGAAATCCCCAACTAAAGCGCTTGGTTACTTAGCTAAGATGGAAAATTCCCACTATATCTCCACCATGGAATCCTCCAATCAGATGGCTGGCTTCCACGGCATTTTCTACATACTCATTTCCCTTCCAATGTATCCCAATTATATCACCTGGTTGGTGGTTTGGAACATGAATTTTATTTTCCCACATACTGGGAATAGTAATCCCAACTGACTTTCATATTTTTCAGAGGGGTTGAAACCACCAACCAGTCACCATCATTTTTCCATGATTATCCCGGAAAAAAACATTTTGATATATGCGTTAGCCAAATACACTAAATCACTTTTATCTTCCTTAGTCATATATCAACAAAAACGTCACAGTAATGTGGGCAACCCAACAAGAAAGGTACCATTTGGATGGTTTATACCACCCATTTATGGTGATTTTGGGGATTGTTTATTATTCGGTACATCACATTATTCCTGGTGATTTAATAGTGATTTTATGGTTGGAGAATGGGTTAGCAATGGTGAACAATGGGATGATATGGGATTTAGCCTTTGGTAAACTAACAGTGTGCTATTGAAAATGGCCATTTATAGTTGATTTACCCATTAAAATGGTGATTTCCATAGTTATGTTAGTTTGCCAGAGGATATGGGATAGAATGTTGGGTTTGTCGCATTGATTGAACATGGGACTATTGGTAGTAGCTGTTATGGTTGTTTACACTACCATAAAGCCAGTAGAACTGTGTCGTCTTCTAATGGGATTTAACCAGCAGTTGTATATAGTGGTTTTTATGGTAGTTTAACTACAAAAGATAGGGGGATACAAATCACCATGCTCTTTTATGGTTTACCACCATTTGGTTTTCTTCAGATTGATCCAGGTGTGTGCAGATCGAAGATGCCGTGGCAGTGGTCCTGTTGCACCGGGCCTCCTTACAGGACCGACGACACGTGCCCGCGTCGTGTCCAATATAGGAAACCATGGGAAAACCCATAGCTAACCAACAAAAATGGAGAGTTAATGGGATTTATAGCTGATTTATGGGGGTGCAGTTGGGTTCAATAGATTTGACCATGGCACCCCCATAGGTTGGGATATAACTCCTGCAACTATGTCTATGTATCCACCTGTCATTGGACGCACCTCCAAGTATGGTGAGTAGTCATGTGTTCGGATGTTTTGTGATGTTTGTTGGCTGTGGACCATGTCGTTCAGTGGATTGGACGCCTCGAATACTGGTCTGGTTGGTGGTTTGGAACATGGTTTTTATTTTCCATAACATATGGGATAATCCTTCCCATTGACTCATATTTTTCAAGATGGTTAAAACATGTTAAAACCACCAACCAGCTGGTTGTTCTTTGAAGGGGATATTCACTTTGCCAATCATTGCTACCATGGGGTTTTCTGGTCGGAAGGGCTGGAACTCCACACTCCACGATTCGGCAAAATGGGTTTCCAGGGCATCTCCTTGACCCACCATTATTCACCTATTTGATCAGTAATGTGAACCCTGGATGAAAAAAAACAAACGGTTGTTTAATTATTGGGGGGTGCCATTTAAGTATCATATTATTACTATTTGGATGGTACTACTTCCAGAATTAATAAGCCTAGGGGGTTAATCCAGGGTTGACATTATCATATGACAAATGACATTGCTACGGTTGCTGATGGCGCCACCATTCGTGCCAGTCTTGACATCGTGTAGCTTGAAGCCGCCTGGATCAAAGAAACATGGCGCTATAAATCAAGATATGTTTGAAGCGCTACCCTCTGGTAAATTAACAGTTTACGAACTGGAAAATCACAATTTTTCATGGGTAAATCAACTATTTCTTTGACCATTTTCAATAGCTATGTTAAATTACTATAGGCTATTATTCAATATCAGATATCATTTTCCTCATGATTGTTCATGGAGCACTGCATGTCCACCTTTGAAATGATCCTCTAAGTCCAGTATGCATAGGTGTTTATTTCATAGTGTGCATTAGATTCTGTATATCCTTTCGACTCTCTTGCTGTACATCTTTGTCATTAGCAGGACCATGTGGTGGGAGCTGAATCGGGCTTGTCCGGGTGCCCACAACGATTCTGGCCTGCGAGGGAGATGTGAAACAAAATGAAGCACAAGTAGCTGTTCATATGTATGTGTTGACCCTGTAGAAATCCTCAAGCTTCGGGCAGCTCGAGGGAGTTCAACAGAAAGCTGCAGTGGTAGCGCGGGGCACATGGATAAATTATAGCGCCAACCTCGCTAGAAGTGATCGGATTGCTAAGGGTGACTAACTCAAACTGGCCAAACAATTCGGGTTTGTGAAGTTTGGGTCATTCAGCCAGAAATATGGATTGCCCAGCACAATGATTGTTGCCCGGTCCTGCTGTTGCCGGACTCACCAGGCTTTCTGCCACGGGATGATCATCTAAGTGAGATGTTAACCATTAACCGGGTCATAAACCAACTAGTTGTGTGAGAAGTAATCATGACTGGTTGGTGATTTGGAACAAGTTTTTTTTGACGTTCCATATATTGGGAATGTCATCATCCCAAGTGACTCATATTTATAGATAGTTCTAGACCATTAGCAACTGCTGACTTCTTGTAAGGATTATCAAATTATAACCCTCTTGCATCTTGCTAACCACTATTGCTCATGCAATCAGGTATATAGACATATTATATTGTCCAGTCATTGATGTTTATCACAAAATAATGACTATATAACTTTATAATCAATGACTGGTCAGTTATATATCCTAATCAAGTCATTGGGTTTATATCCAAAGGTCAGTTATAATCAGTAGTATCACAAAAATCATGATCGTGACTCACTGGTTATTCACGACTCTTTGGTTATTACCGACATGTCATTGCGGACTGTTTTGGACGAACTGGTTAAAGGAACCCCTAGAAATATGGAAAAGTATACTTTACCAATCTTTGCCACTATTTTACTAGCAAGTGACCTCTCTTTTCGGGGGTTGATCTATGTACATAATACTTGTATATATATATATACATACTTAAGTACAACATATATATATATATATATATATATATGTATTATACGGATGTTTCCTAAAATGGTGGTACCCTCAAGTCATCCATTTTTATATGATTTTCCATCACAAACCATCCATTTACCCGGGTACTCCCATTGTAGGAAGCTTCCATATATATATAATTATACATATATATATATACGTATACATATAATTAGACACATATTATATATATATATATATATTATATATATATTATATATATAATACACTATCCTTCCATCATCATCCCTCTACCGTCATCCCTGCTCCTCCGCAGTCAGGTCCCCTACTGAAGACTTCGCGCCCAGCATGCGTGATCTACACGATGAGACAGCTGCCTGTCAGGGAGCCCAGTGGCTCTTCAAGATGGCTCGGTGCTTAATAACCAGCTGTACCTGGGCTTATCATCCACTTCTTGATCCTACTGGACCCATGTTTGGGAAAATAATCCATATCATATCTTTATTATCTCTGGGGAATACTTGGAATGAAGAGGAACTGAAAATTTAAGTCCTGGTTTTGGGCCTGAACCCAGAGAGTCAGAGTCATCATTGCCAGATAATAATAGCAAATCATAGTGATTGGTTCAAAAGTGTGGCTATGACTGGAGAAGCCCGACTAAATGCGTAGTTTGGTGCAACTACAAAAGATTTTTTTCCAACCGGCCAACATTTCGAACCCTCATGAAAACCCTTTTTGAATCTTCTAAAGATTGGGTCTGTCTGTATCTCAGGTTTGGGGATTTGACCAACAATCCAGCTCTGCCAGTGGAATTCCAGCGACTGTGTAGGTAGTTCATATCAGTCCCTTTGCCAGTTCGATGGGCTGGTTGGTGGTTTCAAACATTTTTTATTTTCCATTTCATATATGGGATGTCATCCTTCCCATTGACGAACTCATATTTTTCAAGATGGTTCTTGCACCACCAACCAGTGGGGATAAAACAACCTAACCAGCTTGGTACATGTATCTCAGATTGGGGGCAAGCCTTTGTGAATCGTGGCTTTCCATGGTGATCGTTGCTGCAGCGGAGCAATGCCTAGTTCATGGCTCTTAGAGCAGCCACAGCGTTGGATCTTACGCCTTTGTGAGTTGCGGCGTGCCACAGACTCACCTCCATTCCGAAAAACAGCGAGTGGCGCCGGCACTGCATAAAACGCTAGTGGCCGATGTTCGCAACTTCTGAGGGGGGGCTTGTGAAGAATGGCAGGAAAGGCCCGCACAAAGGTTTGGGCTATTTTTGAAGAAAAGACTCATGCACCTGCGCATTTTTGCAGTGTTCATTCGTTCATTCTGATCTCTAGGGGACTTTAACAACCCAATTTACAATTTCCCGAATCTACCCTCTGGTCATCAAACGTGACACAGCTATGGAAAAGGGTTTGTTTGTAGAGTATTTTATACCTATTATTTTAATATATTTTAATGGTGGTGTTCCATAGCAATCTGTTTGACTACCAGAGGATACATGTCCATTTTGAGATTACGTGCGGATATATGAAGTATAATAAGTAAAGTTGTAGGAATTGTATCCAAGCTTATGGAGGTTATGAACATGTTATCGATCAAAAAAATCAACTGCACCCCTGAGTGTCCATCACCCAGCCACGTCATTGCCTAAGGCGGAGTGCACGTGTCTTTGGAAGGTGCCATGAGGGATTGGAAACCATATTTAATAACCAGGATTCAATGGGAGTCAATGGGATCTTGACCAGAAACAATGGGTTAATAAGTGAATAAACCAACTGATGGAGGGTGGTTTAAATTTAAGAGAACTTAGAGTTTTCCGCCATAAATCCAGATATATTGACCTAATCAGCAAAAAGGAGATGGTACTGTATCTACTTATCCCGGCCAAACTATCTTGGTGAATGGACAACTTTGATAGTTTTGGATTTTCCAAATCCATGTCATGCAATGTGTTTGGTCTGTTTAAGGTGGTTTTAATATCTGATTGGTGGTTTGGAAAATTTTTATTTTTCCATTTCATATATGGGATGTCATCCTTCCCATTGACGTTCATATTTTTCAAGATGGTTAATTGCACCACCAACCAGAGAATATTAACCATCATTAAGCATGGTGAAACCATATTTTCCCCACTGTTTCGCATTGATATGTGGTTTTAATGTGATTTTACCATTGTCCAACCACCAAAAAAGCGGGTCAAACATTGGCTCGGGATCGCTGGGCCAGGGCTTGGATCGCTGAACCACGGGACGGACATCGTGAACAAAGCCATCTACGGCCGAATCGAACAGGCCCAAGCTGGGGAAATCCGGTTCAATCCTAATTATTGTCAAATCTGGTTGGTGCTTTGGAACCATGGAATTTTATGACTTTCCATTCAGCTGGGAATTTCATCATCCCAACTGGCGAACTCATATTTTTCAGAGGGGTAGGTCAACCACCAACAAGAAATGGTGACTTTGGGACCTAGTATTCGATCTATTCATTCTCAGATCCCACCTTTTTTTCGGGTAATCAATGTTGGGTGGATTGCTAGGTTTCAAGGGGTATAAAGAAGTCCCAGTGATACAGTAGCGGCACAATATGTTGAACCCAGCCCAAACATCCACTTGGGCATGGGTTTGTACCGGGCATTTTTGGTACTGGTACAGTATAGATTCCATACTTATGGGCATGAGAGATCCCAATGATGTTTGGACATGGGCCCACAAGCAGCTTCCTTTTCCCAACGACGATGAACCACTGGCCTCTCTCTACTTTGCGAGCTGCTGGTTTCAAAGATTTTCTGTTCCACCTATTTGGGATAATGATCCACATTGACGAACATATTGTCAGATGGTTTGAAACTTGAAGCCAATCACATCATGTTTCACATTTATAAAGTTCTGCAATTCCCAGAATTCTCCCGGATTTGGACTCACAACTGTGTCCCAAAGAAGTGTCACATGGTCAAACCATAGATGGAGCTTTCCATAGTGGCATTACTCCTAGTTATCCTCCATTTTGGACCGTTCGAACGACATTTTCCCCATCCAGCTGGGAATCCCCCCATGCTGCAGGCGGTCCTTCGGAGTTTGAAGCTGTCAGAAGCTGAGTGCAAAAATCGCAGCCAGTTGTGGTAACTTCATGTTGAACATAACTATCAGAGGATCTTTGTTGTTGACCCATAAGTAATTACTTCATATGTCCATCTTTGTTGTTTAATTCTTCATGTGTTTTTCTCTATTATCCGAATCTTCTGATACTTATTAACGTCATATCTCAATAGCATGACTTTTGATCTACAAATATAGTTATAGAAGATATGTCCACCTGTGTTTAATTCTTCATGGTTTCTTTTAGTATGATCCGAATCTTCTGTTGATGAATCCGTCCCATGGTCCCCAGGTGTCGTTCCAGGAACGACCGACGCCAGCTGGTGCGGATGGAATATCAGGCGACGGGTCACTAACGGGTGCTGGGATGTGTCTGGGTGGTATACCCCAAAAAAAATGCTACTAATAAAGGCTGGTTGGTGGTTTGTCACATGAATTTTATTTGTCCATTCAGTTGGGAATTTCATAATCCCAACTGACGAATATTTTTTCAGAGGGGTAGGTATACCGTATACCACCAACCAGAAGGGAACATAGTGGGAAAGTGTGAGATTTTATGGGATAGGCCCATGCTCAGACAAAGCCATTTATATTCCTTTATACTTTTATACCGTCCTAGATCGTCCTAGTACTACTTGTTTAATTTCTTTCGGGGTTACTGTCATAGACGATCTACAGGTATACTTCAGGGTAAAACCAAATTAGTTTCTGCGGGATTTTCCCCAAAAAACCACTCGATTGACAATGGATCTAACCTCTTAATGATGAACAATCATGAGCCATCCTTGCCTGGTTGGCGCTTTGGAACCATGGAATTCTATGACTTTCCATTCAGTTGGGAATGTCATCATCCCAACTGGCGAACTCATATTTTTCAGAGGGGTAGGTCAACCACCAACCAATTGCATATGGGATTCTAATTCATGAACAGTTCCAATATTCAATATCCAATCCAATGGGGCAGTGTTTGTTGCTAGGAGGATGGGACTGTGACGGACTGATTGGGGTGCCCGAAAAGGACATGGAATGGTTTGTCCAAACTGTTACCCTCTGGTAAACCTAACATAGCTATTGAAAATGGCCATTTATAGTGGATTTACCCATTAACAAATGTGATTTTCCATAGTTATGTTAGTTTACCAGAGGGTAGTTTGATATTGTTTCTGGATCTATCCTTTTTGGATGTTCACGTTTTGGGTTATTGTTTATACACCCCCCAAATTTAAGATGGCGCCCAAAGATTGCAAATATATTGAAGTATGGAACATCATCTTCCAGACATTTTCATGGATCTAAGTTAAACTGCACTGGTTGGTTTAATATTGGTTAATTGTGGTTTATAATGGTTGATTATGGGCCGATGATGGTTGATGTGTTTTTTGCCAAATATGTGGGATGAGTAATGTGTTTTTTTGCCTCAAATATGTGGGATGATGATCGCCAACGACTACTCTTGTTCAGGTGGCTTGAAACCAGTACAGTAATCAGAGAACCATTCTTAGCCATTATTAGGAACTGTTGATCATTATTAGCCATTCCTAATAATCAACAAATATCAAGATAATAAATATCAATTATATCAAGAAACAAGTAATTATTGATATATAGAAATAATTTTCAACATAATCAACAACTAGACATTCTCAATCATTATCAACAAATATCAAGAAACAGTTTAGCCATGGATCACCATTCTCATTGCACCGGTCAATATGTTGGCCACTATCAACCATTGGAAAACCATGGCTAACCATTATTAGCCCATTATTAACCACCATTAACCACTGATAACCAATATTAACCATAATCAATCCATTCTGAACCATGGTTAACCCCTTATCACTGCACCAGTCACACTTCGTTTTTGCTGTAGTGAACTGGTCGCCAGGGCGCTGTTCCCTTGGCGATCGCGGATATCGCCAGCCCACAGGCGCGTTGGCAAAGTTTTATGGAACAGAATGGAGAGCCGTGTTTTTTCCTAGGACTGGATTATTCATATGGAGATGTTATTCTTAGGGTATCTTGGGGTAGATGATTAGATGATTAGATGGAGTTTTTAAAATGCTTTGATGGAACAATGGACCTAGATGGAGATGTTATTCTTAGGGTAGATGATTAGATGATTAGATGGAGTTCTTAAAATGCTTTGATGGAACAATGGACCTAGATGGAGATGTTATTCTTAGGGTAAATGATTAGATGAGTAGATGGAGTTGTTGAATGGTTTTGATGGAACAATGGACCTAGATGGAGATGTTATTCTTAGGGTAAATGATTAGATGAGTAGATGGAGTTGTTGAATGGTTTTGATGGAACAATGGACTACAAAAAAATGCAAAAGCTGTTGCAAGCAGCTTGAAACCACTTCATTTTGCCACCCCTGAGCTGAAAAAAAGGAGGCAAACAAGATGTAAGGCCAAACTTGTTGGCAGGTCCGGCCAACATCCTTGACACCAAGCCCACCAGCGTCACAGGTGGGATGGATTTTTCTGAAGAGTGGACCCTGGATGAGTCAATAGCTGCTGTACGTACAGGAACACCATATGATAGGGATTTCTATGATTTTTGAGGAGATGATTTGCTGTTGGGATAGATTATCATCCGATTTCTGAAATTGAATATACCAGTATCAGGGGTTTTTACCACCCACATTTTCAATGTGGACACCACCCAACAAACATCAATAAACTTCAGAACGCGAGAATACTCACAATACTTGGGGGTGCAGCTGGGGTATTGATAACCATGGTGACCCGCAATAAGTTGGGATATGCGGGCCCTACATACTATGGTCACATATATCCAATTGTGAGTAGAACAACATCGCCAAGAACGGTTTGGTCAGAATTATATACCCTTAAGGGAATTAATATAAACCCTGGCAGTCATCGGGGTTGGAAGATTGGTGTCCACCAACAATTGGTGATGTTCAGGGTCCAACTGTGAATTTACCAGTAAATTGCTGAAGCAAATTTCAGAATCCTGCATTGTCTCATCAATTTCCCAATGGGACGAAATGGTGGGTCAAACTCTGATTTTCTGTGATGAAACATCCTACGAGGTGGTGACCCAGTTAGCTAAGTTGCTAACTACAATGCAGTTCTGGTAGAGATATCTATGGTTAATGGGATTTATAAACTCTAATTGGGGCCCACCTTGTATTGTACCGGTCTCTATTCCATTTTGTAGCCTTAGTGCAGACTTGCGAATGATTGTAATTTGGCCAGATCCCCTGGTCGGCTGCTTGGTTTATCCGAAAATATCTCAATTCCAATGGATGATCATCATGATCATCCTATCATTAAATGGCTAGTTGGCAGTACACTAACCATCTTCAGACGCAGCGATCCATATCAGATTGTTGGTGAAATATCCAGCAAAATGATCAAATCATCAGTATTATCCCATGATGTCCTCATGTTTGTTCAATTTTGTTCATATATTAAATGTTTTATCCAATATTGTTCATCAACACATTATCCCATTATATCAAAATTATCTTATTGTCAAACTTATTGTCCATTAAATCCCATGAAAACAGCATTGTTTGTGGTGATTAAGCCCCCACTGTTGAAGAAGTGGCTTGTCCAGGTGCTGAGCCCGCAGCCGTGGCCTAACACGCCTGGGAGCCTGGTCAGATTCTGGCTAGATCTGGTTAGATATGGAGGTTTCCATACATGGATGTACACCAATAGCTGGATGATAGGTTTATAGGCCAATAACTATGGGTTTTACAGGTGATATATCTATAGTTAATGGATGTTAATGGGTTTATAACCAATTTATCTGGGTAAAATATAAATGGCATAGATGTCCTTTTCCCATTGGTTGGTTGATTAATGGAGGATTGTTTGTTTACCCCTTTAACAACAGGTAAATGATGATAGATGGTAAACCAAACCGCCCCCTCTATTTTTACCAAAAGGACATAAAAGGACATTATTGATAAATGGAGGTACATCAACAGCTGGATGATTTATTTCATGGAAAGTCCCCAACGAAAATGGAATAGCATTGGTGTTTGGGGAAGAATCGCTGAGTTGTGGTTAAGCATTAAGTACTAGGGAAAATCAACGTAAATTTGGGTGAGTATGGGAAAATTCACGAAATTAACTAAGGCTAACCGCATTCTAACCGCATTTTTGGGTGCAGTTTACTACTTAAGTGTTTTTGCTATAAATGGGGACAGTCTGGAATAGCATCTTAATTCAACCACCAAGAAAATGTTACTTTTTTTGTACGGTCTTCAAGATTGGCCACGGTTTCAGGTTTGCCTTGGTCTATGAATTTCCAAAGTAGAGCCATCTTCACAACGCTATGGTCCATTTTGACATCAACCTCAGCCACTGGATCGCGCAAGACCAGGCAAAGGAACTTGAAAAAGAAGTCAAAGCAGAAGTCTTCCGTGCCTGGCGAAGGATCGGCGTCACGAGCAGAGACGCTTTCACACAGACAGACAGCAAGAAAAAGTTTGTGGCGCAGGTTACTCACTGCTATCAGCGCATCTTTGATGGCCTTTGTGATGAACCTGGACCAGTTCAGGTCGGATGTGACCCACATGAAGGGATCCGCTGGCCCAATTGGCTAGAGGTGAATGCGCCGCTAATTGCACGTGTGGATGCCTGTTTCTTTTCTGGTGTAAGCATGACAGAAGCAGAAGTCAGAGCTGCTTCTCTCATGTTTTTACCATACCCACAGGTTTACCCACAATGGTTGCAATGGCGCCTACAACTGGTGTGAAGAAGGACAGCACTAAGGCTGTGCCAACGTGCCTCGTCATTACACGGGCTGGCTTCTTGTGATTGCCTGTGGCATGAACCCGCACAGAGGACACCCAAATTGGCACACGCCTGGACCCTTCAAAAAAAACACTCTGGAAAACCTTGCGCCCCAACCCCCCCTCCTTCCACTCCCCGCCCTTGCAGTATGGTTGCCTCCATCCCCTGCAATAAGCAATTATTATATATTGTTTTCTCCCGCCCCGCCTAAGGATAAAAACATAATTGTACTGCATTCCCTCCCGCTCTCCTCCCTTCCCCCCGCCCTTGCATTTTCGATGTCGCTGCTTCCCATCCATTTGCAATCAGTGATGGTAATCCCCCGCCCCCCCCCAGAAGAAATAGTACTGTAATGATAATAATAATG
>Ga0126342_10010466_pt1 | contig 16592 bp, 17 predicted proteins | sample Cyp1metagenome_FD_92528 | JGI IMG/M metagenome (GOLD analysis project Ga0126342, IMG submission 92528) | Coral microbial communities from Lord Howe Island, Old Settlement Bay, Australia - Cyphastrea 1 metagenome | ecosystem: Host-associated > Invertebrates > Cnidaria > Coral ... | reverse complement strand
TCTTGCGTTAGCATGTGCAACCATATACGACATGTCTTACGTATGTCACCCACATCTACATGTACATGGCAACGTCATCTCTCTAAAGAGCATTAGGAAACCATTGGTTTGGGATCAAGCTAAATTATATTGTATTATATTTTATTGTATTCTATTATATATATATAATCTGCTCTTTCCAGGAAGTTGCATGACCAAATATGATTCTAGGCAAGCTGCATAGAATGAGGCCACAATGGCGAAAATTGCACATAGAGCAGCAAAGATGATGCCATAGGTAACAAACCATGAGCCTGAGATTATCTGAAATCTAGCTTTGAGCTCTGAGGATGGTTGGTTTTGACACAGTCAAACTGAATCACTGCCATCGCTGTCCTTTTTCCACGTGCCCGCCCTGCATCCTGACTGAATCTGTGAACCTGTCACCTCCAGATGTGAACCTTCAAAAATACCGGGTGCAAAACCCAATGGAGCTTCGTGAAGCTTCTGAGCTTGGTGGAATTTTGAGCTGAGCGACTGATGATGGCGAAGCTTCTGACGCCAAGCATCCTCAAACTCTCCCGGATCTTCGTCTCCTTCTCCGAGATCAACTCGTTCAACACCTCTTATGTCACAAGAGTCACTCCAAAATCAAAGTCCTGCGAAACTTGGATAGAAAAACCCGAACGTAAAAAGAAAAGTCGTAACATGTTCAAACTATATCAGATATCACATCATATCACATCGGATATGGCATCCTTCAGTATTCGAAAACCGTGTCCTTCGGTATCCTTCGGTTCCGAAAACCGAGTCCAACTCCGAGGCCTTCTTCTGAGTGTAGAGGAAGGCCACGATAAAAACGAGTGGAAATGCCAAGGCGATCAGCTCCTTGACAACACATTGCCGCGCTTGGCAAACTTTCGATGGCACTTAGATGCACTTAGTCACTTAGATGCACTTAGTAACTTTTCGGAAACAACATGACATGAACATGAAGTAACATGTTGTAACATCTTTCCACATTTCACACAGTTAGAGGAGGGGACCAGGGGACTGTCAAGTTTCGTAGAATCCATCGATCACTCTGCCAGCCACAGGCATTGCCAAAGCGTTCACGCTTTGAGGCAAGTAACCTTGCAGAATCTGGCAGCATCGTATAAGATGATGTTGCAAACGCACGAAAACGTCCAAGGATAACCAAGGTCAGTTTTCTGGAGACGCTGCTGAAAGCTTTGGACCACATCAAACCGTGGGATGTAATTTTAATATTAAATATAATATATTTTTTATATATTTAATTTAATATTTAGATTTATTAAATAACCGCATTGTCAGTGTTGGCATCGTATCCACAAGATCCCACTGCAGAAATTCCAGGGACGCAAATGCTCTGCCAGCACTGCTTGCGTCTCTGGCGTCTCACCCATCGCCCATCGTAAACCTCCCTCCAAAAGCAGTTCTCTACGTGTCTCCTCGGATTCGGAAGCCATGCAAATCCCTTGGAACCCCTTGGAACCCCTTGGAACCCGTTCGAATCTATTCAACTTGTTCAACTCAGAAGCAAACGAAAGGAAGCTGAAGCTTTCTGCACTCCTCAGTCAGCTCAACATCGCTGGGCCAGTCAATGATGTAGCGATCGACTAGAAGCTGAAGAGTGATGAAGCCCCTCTTGAAATACGTAAAGGCCTTGGAAGACGGATGTCCCAGGCTACCCTTTGGACGAATGCCATCTGCTCTGACATCGCATCGCATGATGTCCAAACGGGACCCGGCCTCGTTCATCCGGAGCCCTAAATCTAGTGGTCGAGTCGGTGGCACTTGTGTGAAAATTGTTGTGCCTCGGTTGCATGCTGCACAAACAGGACCTTTATGACACTTCAGAACCCCTCAAAGGTGTGAACAAAAACAAGACTGATCAGGCTAGTCAGGCTAGTCAGGCTAGTCATTCAGGCGAGCCAACCGGAAATCTGAAACAGACTTGTCGAAGCCAGTCTTTTTGCCGTCGTCGGTGCCGGCAGAAACGTTGAGACGGATACTGTATGCCTTGGATCAAAATGTGAAAATGTGACAATTAGATACAACTAGGGCCGCAGTAAGTTCTCCTTGTCTGATTCCGAAACTCGTCAAAACTCGAACAAACGTTGCCAAGATACCCAATCTCCAGGAGAGCCTTTCTCACCCGACGGTATCTGATGGAAGACAATCGCTCCAAAAATTCGAGCACCCTTGGCTTTTGGACATGGAACACATTCATGAACACATATGAACACTTTGACTTTCCTCTGAGCAGAAAATCGTGTTGAACCTTTGTTCAAACCAAGAGTCGCTTTCCATGTAATTTTCCAGCTCGGAAGAAGTGAGGATCTTGGGATGAGTAAGATTTGCAAAGCCAGGCAGAATTCCTGGATTGACTTTCTTCTTCATGCCTCGGGGCAAAAAAATTGGGGCATTCCAGGTGGAGTTCTGGGTGGAACTAGTGAAGCTGTTCCATGATGTTTGTCTTAGCGGCTCTTAGCCTAAGGGATAGAGTCCTGACGTGTTGCAAATGCAACACATGCCCAATCTGAGGCAGGAGCGGAACATCCAGAGTCAGAGCCATGCACAGAAGAAATGAAGAGTGCAAAACCAGGAATTCCAACATGATCCCAAAGGCATGTGGCAAATGCTACCCCCCAAGTCGAGCTCCTTTCTCAGCCCACCGTGCCCTCCCCTCACCTGAACCCGGCGTACAGCTTTGCAGGCAGTATGAAGGAGGTCTTTTAAAGGTTTACGGTTGGCAAGGAAATGGCAAGGAAGTGAAATCCAAGGACATGCAAAAAAGCCCCCCGAAACCTCAATCCCATCCCAAGACTTTACTGATAGTTGTTCGGTGACATTAGAATGAAGCTGCTGCTTAAACCAAGTCGCAAGGCAAGCTCTTGTTCTCTGCCTGGAATGTTTGAATTGCAGCTTTAGAAGCATCCATGGTGCACTATCTTGGACGTTGGTGAGGCTTATGCTGGTCTGAAAAGCTTCCAAACCGTCTCTGAGCAATGTGATGGTGCAACATTATTCTTAGTGAGAGGACCGCAAAATACAAAGCTTGAAATTCTCCAGCCTTGCCAGGCATGATTTCTGTCTCGAGCTTCCCAAGCAAATCTCGCTCAAGAGGTACGCAGGGGATGTTCCTGCAGCATAGCTTCCATAGCTCCCATGCGCAGGTGACGTTGTCTTGCAATATCTTGCAATGTTCCGTTGGTTGTTGCTTCGGCAGTCAGCGTGATCAGTGCCACACAACCAATGTGGGAAAGAAACCGAATTTGCTTCCATCGGAATGAATCAAATTCACCCCCCCCCCCCCACGCAGAAGTGGTTGAATTGCTCCCAAGGAGCTTCAGGTAGAGATCTGGAAACCATTCTTCAGTGATGGTTTTGCCTTAGGAAGATGAATACAAACCATTAGAGAGCACACAGTACTGATCAGTACTTTAAACTTTGTAGATCGAGGTAAATCTCAGGGTAGTCCCAGAACTGCACACCAAAGTGCAAGATCTATCAAGAATCTTACATCTGCAGAAGCGTCAAGAAATCAGAACTGCTGATGTCAAGGGGCGGAACTTCTCCACCTTCGGAAAATCAGAAGCATGATCCGCAGCTAAGACAATTCGTTCGCCAGTCCAGTGCAAGTAGGCCAGGACCACGCCAAAATCCCTGAAATCGCAAAGGAACAAGTCCGAACAAGATGCGATTTACGCAATGATTTAAACATGTTTTAAACAAGACAATAAGATCAATATCTATGAAGAAGTTATTAAGACTGTGAGACTCGCCCGGGCTGCACGTTGCTGTGATCTGTAGTGATTGCAATGGCTTCAACGGTCCAAACTTTGGAAAGCGGTCCGAGAGGCACTGGCTCCAAAAGATAATGTGTCCAGGCATTGCAGTAAGAACGCGAAGCCAAACTGGAGGACGCCTCCAGCTCTAGGCCTTCCGAGAGTCACAAAATGTTCCACGGTTTGCATGTGCAAAAAGCAACGGCTCTGAGTGACATGCCGAGACTCTGTCTTTTTGCACACACATCGCGCACCTTCCACACACACGGTGCTCTTATTCTTCTCAGGCATGTGGCCACCCCAGCCCTCAAGGATAGGAAGCTCACACTGGCCAGTTCCTGAAAATTCGGCAGCAAGGGCAGCTTGGAACAGTCCAATGTATCCGCTATGATTTCTATCAGGACGTCATTGGGACATGATATCAGAAAAAAGAAACCTGATACCTAGCCTGATGTTTCTCACATGGAAAAAACCATGCCCAGGAGCCATTGCATTCGGACTTTGCCCACCACAGTAGGGCTAAGACTGCGATTGGCAGAAGCAGCTCACAGCAGGCAGCCAAGGGGCACCTCAGAAAATCATAACGAATCGAGTGACGCCAACACTGAGTTCAGTGTGAGGTTTTTTTCACAACAAAAAAGTATCAAAGAGTGTTTGATTTCTCTACAAGCATGAACGAAAGTGAAGGTCAAGTAAGATCAGATAAGTGGAGAATTGGAGACCGCAACTACCAGAGTACCAGTAACGTTGCGATTTTCGTTCTAATATTTTCTAGTCATTCGAGTCATTTCGAGTCCCAAAGTTCTGCTGGAACTCTGCGTCGATGCACAGCACTGCCAAGGGGCCACGGACAGCACTGCGCTGACCACTCCCTCTTCTTTAGCAAGCGGTTCCTCGACTCGAAAACGGTGCAACTTGTAACCGATTTAGATTTCTTGTGTCTATCAGTTCATGTGAAATCAACTGAGAATGTCTGAAACTTGAGAAACAGATGCAAAAAGGTTGTAATTTCCCACAGAAAGATTGCACATGACTGTGCACTGTGCAGGACATCCTTTCCGTGGTTTTCCATGAACTCTGAAGCAAGGTTCTTCCGCATGAGCGCAAAAAAATGCCTTGAGCTGGCGACTCGCTGCGGCACCACCCCTGCCACAGTTTGACACGACTTCCTCTTAGACTCTATACGTGGAGAAAAACTATCAGAAGCAATGAGAAACACTATAAAGGGATAAAATCATATAAAATCAACAAATACATTCCATGAATGGATATGGGACTTGCATGGAACATAATGATAGTAGAAAACCATGGTTCAACTCATTGAGGTTCATCGGTTAATCGATGTTAATCGGTTTTCTATTTCTTGCGCCAAACCGTGAGCATTTCGATACGACGTCCCCGCCTGGTGCTCCACTGGTTCCTGCGGTTGCATGGCCATTGCGGCCATTGGAACCGATCAGCACTTCTTCGCCCTCCATGGTGGCGAAGCGCCAGATGTCCGTAAGATCAGGTGATGCTTGGATATGCCTGGGTGCTGGGTGATGTCTTGTCTCCCTCTGTGGTTTGGTTGCTTCATGATCGCGTGTGCTATGCTTTGTTCATCTGTGTTCATAGAGTCTGGCAGCTATTCCAACCGATGCCATTTCTCACGCAACCGACCACATATCAGATTGACTCAACACAATCAAGTGGACCTGCAAGTGGACCTGTTGCTGGACCTTTGTTGCTTCTGCTGCCGTGGCCATTTTGATTTCCGAGTGCAAAAGCTGCAGCTGCATGAATGAAGCTGCAACCCTCAAATGAGAACCAGCAAGAAATTCCAGGTCCCAAAGAGCGAATGGGTCTTCAAATCTGGGGCATGTAGCGAAATCACTGTTGCCTCAATTCTGGGAAATGGCAAAGTGTCTGAATGATTCAATCAATGCAATTATCTCACCCTTTAGTTCCGTCGAGTATGTGAGGTCGCACATCACACATAGCGACCTACGTCTGTAGTCTATGTCCAGCCACTTGCCACTTTCAAACAGAACAAGACACCAGAGAGCAATAAGATCAACAAGAAACTCAGAACAATAAAATCAAGATTGACATCATTTGACATCCATCCCTTAGATCCCGCAGCCACAGATACATCAGATACACCTGGTTCAGCATCAAAGCGCCAGCTATAGGAATGGGACATCACCCGATGGTCCAGGAGCGTCCTCCTGGAGGTCGGATGCTGTCGGATGCTGCTGATCACTTTCGACAATGTTGCGATACCGCCGATAACGTGATACCCTCCTTTCGAAACACAGCAACCGTCCACCAGTGCTTTCGCAAAATGGAATTCAAAGCGATTACGTCCAAAATGCAACACATTTTTACAACACATTTTTGCAACACATTTTTGCAACACATTTTTGCAACACATTTTTGCAACACATCTTGTAAGGCACTTTGCAGTGCGGTCTTTGGAGCTGAGCGTGCCAGCTTCCACAGGCGCCGTGCCTCGGCCTGGCATCTCGTGCGCATGGCGCACAATCGGCAAAAGGATCTAACACACATATCTTAAATATGTCAAATATTGTAAAACATCATATGTAATACATATATATAAATGTATATTATATATATATTGTATAATGTTACTTGTCATACGTTTCCAAAAGTGTGCGGCACTTCATCTTTACCGAACTCAAAATCACCCATGAGCAATGTTCATCAATGTTCACTGTGCCTCTTCACCACACGAGGCATGCCATTTCGCCAGATCCACCAGGACCTAAAGAATCCAAAGCGACGATCCACCAGGACCACTATCTCTCACTCTTCAGAATCCTTCAGACAGAATCTGTCAGTTTCTCACTTCATTCACTTCATTGATTTTGAAACCTCCAGAGCCTCTGGCAAACCACATCTGCTGAGGGAAGTCTCGCTTTGCCGTGGCCTTTGTCGAGCTTCAAACAAATCAACATGGCCATAGCCGCCATAGCGGCCATAGCGGCCATGGTGGCTACAGCATCAAACGAACGAACGAGGCGCTGCGAGGCATCACCCCAGCCCGAAGAAGCCTCCGACAGCTTGCTACAAATGAAGTTGGCAATCCTCAGAAGTGCACGAGCCTACTAAACCCTCCCGGAATTTTTAAGTGCTTTTAACCTGGAGGCAGCAAAAAGATTTAGTAGGTGCACGAGCCAAACAAGAAGGTAAAGAATGTTTGGAGGCCCGGGGCACTCTCGATTTGTTTCAGGAATGCAAGTCTCAGAGTCCTACGTTGTGAAGAATCATTTGGAATCGTTTGGAATAATGAATTGAATAATACATAATAATAGCATATAATTATTATTGCTCTGTTTTGCCTTTCCTGTTGGACAAGCTGTTCGCTGTTCTGAAGCGGTCACTTCTCCAAGTTCAACGATTTGCGGCAGACCTTGGACAAAGACAAAGGGATTCTCGGTGCCCCATGGGGTGCCCATGGGGTGCCCCATGGGGTGCCCCATGGGGTGCCCATGGGGTGCCCAACGGCTTCAAGTGACATGTCATGTCTGTCAGCGTCCAGGTTTCCAGCTTCTGAGAGTTCGAAAGAAGCCATCGGATCCAGAAGAAAGGCCTGCCTGGCTTTGGTGGATGGATCAACAAAATCAACAAATCCATATCTAAAGTTTGGAACACGACTGAATACGAAGCATCGGCCAGGAATTTGCTGGTGCAAATAGGGAGCCTCAGGGGCCAAAGCATCACTTCGAAGTCCAAGACTTCTGCCCTTGCTGCACCTGGAGAATATTTGGGAAGCGACAGGACAGGTGGCACATGCAGCTGCACTTGTAGGCATTCTTATGGCATTCTTTACAAACGCATACGTAACTAGGATTAACTAGGCATACGACGCATACGGCGTGCATACGACACCATACGACGCCGTACGACGCCATACGACGCAGTTTCATGCAGTTCCATGCAGTTCCGTGTTACACGGTAGTTTCGGTGGCCTCTCTCAGGCAGAGCAAAGATTTGGGCCAGGCGAAGAGCTGCCTGAACCCAAAGAACCAATTGGAACCAGTTAAAACCAAATATGTTCCATTGTAACCGATGTTATCGATGCAATCTGTTCCCTCCAATTGTGTTCCAAATGAATGATGGCAGATGGCAACGAGCTGAACACCTGACGAAGGCCACTTAAAGGACGCTCAGAGGACACTCAGATCCAGACTTTGACTCTAAGTCTTGGAAGGTCGGCAGAAATGGCACGTACCCTGAAGCAAATGCAAGCAACATACGTTGATAGTCTTTGGTGTATATACATATACATATACATATACATATACATGTACATATACATATACATATACATATACATATATATGTATATGTACGTATCTATAATGAATCATATACAAATATACAATGGTTGACTCAAGTTGACTCAAGCATGCAAAATCGCTCTGACCTCCGCTCTGTTTTGAGGTCCACCTTGAGTATCTAAGTGACTCAACTAAGGACAGAACAAGAGCTCTTCATGGGACGGTTCAGAAGAAGATACCTCAGAATCCAAGTGCGGGCGCTTAAAGAAGCAGGATGCAGAAATAGTTCGATATAAATTCAATGACGCCAAATGACACCATGGTTCATGGGATCCAGTAGCAATGCAGTGGACCTGAAGGTAACACGTCTGGCTTTGTCATATCACTGCTAGATACTGCCAAGTCTAGCTGCTAGTCTAGCAGTCAATTCGACCCAGACCAGGCACTGGCAAAGCCAATAAGGCTTCAAGAGCTTCTACCCGCTCATCCCCTCGGCGACATGCACACTGCAATGTCACTGCAATGTCACTGCCCTGAAAAATCAAGGACCAATTGACCAAAGACACAAATGCGCTGGGAAATCCCCACAAATTCTTCCACAGACCAAAGACGTTTTCCTCTTTGACCCATCTCCCTCTTGTTGCCCTGCGCTTTGACAGCTTTCACATCCTGCCTTTAGACTCCATCTCTGGCTCTCTGAAGGCATCAGGTTCTCATGGTTTAAAGCCAAATAAGTAGTTCGGAACAAGTGTTGTGTCCTGTTCTAGACCTTGCTGTAGCAGCAAGTGATCGCAACCTTTGGTCATCAGTCAGTGTTTCCAAGTGTGGAATTCATGTCTAGCCCAAACTCACTTGGTGCTGTGCATAGAGCTTGGGTTCCAACTCATTGTCAACGTATCATGCTTTCACTCGATAGCTTCAAGGTAAATGGCTTGCTCACAAAAAGATTTCCCTGGAGCGGAACAATCCAGATGCCGAACCACAGTTTCTCTTTGCTACTGCTCAGCACTTGGGTTCACAAAACACAACTGGCACATGCAAAGCAGACTTTGTTCTGACTTTGGTACGTATTAGTATTACATAGTATTCTGTATTCGTAAACTGTATTAGTAACTAACCAGTGACTATATAACTAGTGCTCTGTAGCTTTCCCGGATTCTCGGTTCTTTTTTGACTCAAGACATTGGAGGCGGAGCGATGCTGAACCCGATGCACCCTGATCGACCTGGCCGAAGGATGCCAAGAACAGCTTGGATCTTTTGGATCTTTTGGATCTTTTGGATCTTTTGGATCTTTTGGATTCAAACGAACATGCAAAAGAAATCAAAGAAATCAAACGAACACATCTGATCTGTGCTAATGTGCTAAGGTTAGGAGAGAATCTGTTTCTTTCTCTATCTTTCTCTCGTGCCGGTCTATTAGCTGCTAGCCTGAGTAGTCTTTGGTGTCTCTCCTGAGAACGAGACATTCAAGACTCAAGACATTGCTCCTCTGAAAACAGGGCACTGTTTCCACAAAACTTGCATGACGTTACGTTGAAACTTCAAACCTATGAGAACCCGTGAAGAAATGAAAAAAATATGAAAAATTGATAAAAATTGCCTCTAAAATTTAGTAAAAGATCTCTAAATTCTCTAAGATCTCGATCTCTAAGACATTGGCCCCCTAGATCTTGACCGCGACGAGCTGGTGCTCGAGGAGTCACGCTCCTTTCCCGTCACACACAGTCATGTCACCATAGTCACCATATTTCACAAAGCGAAGCACAAATCGAAGCAGAATGAAATAGAAGAATTGAAGAATTCACTGAAGCCATATTCGAAGCAAATCCCATACCAGTCATCTTTGGGTACTGTGAGATCCCTAGATGCACGAAGACAATGCTTGGTCTTGCTGTGCTGTCTCTGCAAGATTCCTCATCTCGCAGTTCATCGTAGAATTCTTCCACTTTTGCCAACATATGTGCAGTTGGAACCTGGCACTTGAGAATCGAGAAAAGATAGAAAAGGAGTGGAAAAGGAGTGGAAAAGGAGTGCTAGGACAGTAGGAGAATTATGGAGAATTCAAAGAATTCACAGAATTCAACGCTTTCGTAAAGTTTTGTAACACTTTCGTATATTTTCGTATCATGTTCACTTCGGTCGAAGTCCGAGACTCCGAGGACTCCGAGGACTCCGACCTCGAAGGGCAAGGTTTGAGGGGTCACAGCCTCAGTGACCGGCACACCCGAAATTTTCACATCTTCGATGATTCTTCAATATCTTCAGTACCTTCAGTACCTTCTGTACACCTTCAACATGTCTTCAATTTGTCTTCAATCGATGCTTCGCTTTAATCTCTTCGTTTCTCAGCCCATTGCTGGATCCAGCGGCTTGTACCTCCGCTATCGACCAATTGTCCAATTTGGTCCAATGATTCACCGTAGCGGCCATAGATTTAGCCAGCCTCTAACCTCCTGCTACTGCAATGCAATGGTTCAATGGTTCACTAATGTATTCAAATGCTTCCAACCGTCAAGTCCAAATGTTCCCAGTTCGAAAAACTTCTTGTCATATGTCATATACTATACCTTGCCTGATGTTCTTGCTTGCAGCCCCCTCAGCATGCACAACTTAGTTTTGGAACACAAACACTGAAAGGAAAGGAAATCGCTGATTGTTCATTGCGGTTCCCTCGAAAAGACATCAAGCGGTCTACTCAGCTTTTGCAATTCCAGAGCGGAACATTCCCAATGCCCCTATCGTGAAAAGAAGGTCGCCGTGGACTAAGAAGTTGGCCAACATGTTGGATAGAATCCCCACAGGCACAGTTTCTGGCCTCTGGATTTTGTCAAAGCGGCTAGAAGCGGTTAGAAGATGCCAAGAGTAGAGTTAGATGCCAAGAGCACTAGAAGATGCTGGAAGCAGCACTTTGGGAGTCACTTGGTGCCGCTGCCAAGACTTGGTCACTTGGTCACTTGGTCATTTGCAAGTTCTGCCCTGGTGGGACGAGTGGCGTTTGAGGCCCTGGTGGAACTCCAATGCGCATAGGTGCTGCCTTGACAGAGGTGACACAGGGTGACACATGGTGACACTTGATAGTGACGCTTCTTGTAATTTCCAGTCCCATTCCTCACCTGAAATCCAGAAGATCTCACATCAGCCTGTCAAAAAGTGACAGGAAAACCACAAAATATCACAGAATCACTGGCTCACAGTTCAGTCAAACAGCGGATTTGCCGCATGAATTGTGCAATCTCGGTGCCTGCCGCAAATTTGGCATGGGAACCTGACCCTGACGGGCTCCCAGCTGACCCAGCTGACCCGGCTGACCCGGCTGACCCAGCTGACCCAGCTGACCCAGTGGACGCTGACCCAGGTACATGTTCTGGGGCGGGACTGGAATCGGCATCGGATTTGGTGGCACTGGCGGCACTGGTCGGAGGGGCTGGGGCTGAGTCTGAGGATTTACCTGGCAAGGCAACGGATTTCTTGTAGCACCATAGGACCAGCATGCACTGACACTCTTCAAAACAGAACTGTCATAACTTGTTCAAGCAGTGTGTCAGTGAGCTCGGAAAAAACCATTTGCAAAGATACCAAAGAAAAGACGCAGCCAAAACAGTGAAAATGATTGGGCAAGCCTGCCCGATTCGCAACAGGTTCGCCAGACTTCCTCCCGCATTTCCAGTTGCCACACTTTCGTTGACCTGAATCACGAACATCCAAAAACCAAAGAAACGTCGCTGGCGAAAATGAGAAAAAAAACCATTGAAAATGCCGCGCCTGCCCATGCAACAAATTTGACAAGCTGGCAGGTGCCTCCAAAAGCATCACATTTTAATGTCAAAGGTCTTGCAAAATGAAATCAGAAGTTTCCCTAAATGACTAGCTGATGAGTTGTTTTAAGCAAAAGTCAATGTTGAAAATTGAAAGAATGTGAGGGAAAAAGATACGAACGGCGTGAAATTACAAGGGTAGAAAAAAATGTGAGATCTTGTGAGATTTTGTGAGGTGAAATGCAGAGGGCACCTGTGGAGGTGGCGTCGGAACGGGCGGTTTGGCCTCGATGTTCGTGGCAGAAATGTCTAGAACCGCCAATTGTTTTACACTTAACTGACTTAAAGTGACTTAACTCAATTGACTCAATTGACTCAATTAACTCAGTTCAGGTTTTCACGGTTGTTCCTCGTTGTTTCGCGAGAACCTGAGAAAACAAACAACGAGCAACGACTTGCAACATAATTTGCAACAAATTTCCGGTAAAAAATCCAACCTAAAGCGTTTCCTATCCAACCTTGAAATTTATTAGTAATTTATTAGTATTATTAGAATGATTTTTTTGGCCTTTCACTTTGAACCCGCACCTGCTGGTAGTACTCAGAGCCCTCGCCATTGTACAAGAAAGCAAACCTTACAGTTTCTGTTTTTTTGAATCACGGAATAAAGAAACCCTACGGCTCTGAAACTCACTGCAGCCAAACACAACCTGTTCGCAATCTCAGGACTGCACTGTGGATTATTGACATTTTTTTGTTTGACGGTAGCTTCGAAATCACTGCCATTCCTGACAGGAATAGTTTTTTTGCATTTTGCCAAACATATTGCACGTTCACAGGCCCTGCCTCGCGATGTGGTCCGCCATGATTTCAATGCGTTTCCTCGATTGGCGCACCATTTCAAAACATTGAGAACGCAGGAATCCTCAAATTTTCTTCAAATTGCATTGCGAGTGCTTCGTCCCCACCTCAGGTTTTAAAAGACTCAAAACACATAACAGAACCCCGGACCTCAAGTCAGGCGCCAAATTTGAACCATCCGCCATGGCCTTGCGACATTTGGGTTTTGAGTTTCCAAAATATTCCAAAATCAATTTTTCAAATGCTACAGTGAGGTACTGAGTCAAATAACCAAATGACAGCAACATTCAGAATTGCATCAACATTCAACCCAGGTCAAAAGTGCACACCGTCGGCAACATCAAGGTTCCGGCACAAGCAAAAAGAGCGTCAGCTGTTTTTTGCGACGATTGTATCCAATGTTTTCTTTGAAAGACGAAAACCAGCACAGTCTAGTCCAGCGCGTTGTGACCCTATGCAACAACATAAACAAGTCTAGCATCGTTTCATCAGCAAACACTGTCAAACATTGCCATGGAAAACAACATGATTCCAAATGATTTCCAACAAAGAACATGAATTCATGATTTATTGAACAGCTGACGTTGTGAAATATTTTTGTCAAGGGTTCCATGTCCTCCATGCGGTTTCAATTTGCAGTGTATTTGCGGTTCTTTTTCACGGCCATGATGCGCATCTTGGAAGCCAATATTTAAAGCTGACACAAAACATGTCAAACACAATGACGTCAACAAATAGTTGAAAGTTGCCGAAACAAAACATAAATGAATTGCAAATTGGACTGGCCGAGACATTGTGCATTGTTAGTATTTATCACAGTTTTCCTCGCCAATTTGGACCAAACATTTTCCCAAATTCAAAATGTTTTCTCACGCACCTTTTTGACCCTGTTTTGGCCAAGGATATAATTCTAGCATGTTGGAGCTACGTGCAACCATTTTGAACACATGCTATCAAAACATATCCGAAACAATGCAAGGGCATCATTTGTTTTGTTCAGACCATATTCAACTTGCACGAACTGTAAAGCGCACTCTACAACTATCAAAATCTGCGACGCAACAAGCAAAACTTTCACACCTGTTTTGTGCCTAAAAGGCCTTCATGAATCGGGTTGAAACATGTTTTTCATGTGAAATGAATGCATGAAATTGCATCATTTTTTTCTCGATTCGTGCTTGTCATCCTTGCAAACTCTGCGACATGAGTAGGTTTTGCACTCTCCCTTTGGATTCTGAGCACAACACAAGTTCCACCGCATCATCAATCCCTTCACTCAACATGCATTTTCCAAGCAAAACTCATGTCACCGCATCAAGGAGTCCATGTCTTCAACGTAGACATGATTTTTTTCCATCCTTTCGTCTGAGCCCCTGCTCCTGTGATTTCCGAACAATTTTAAAAACTGCTCTCACATCTCTCACCACCCTCATTGACAAGCCTTCGCGATTATCACCAGCTGTTGCATCAAGGACCACTGATACTGAATTTGGGTTTTGATTTGCGCCCATCCAACTCTCATTTATTTTGATCCCGACGCATGTGCTTCAGCACGGCTTCCATACGGCCGTGGGAACCATGAGTCTCTGGCTCTACTGTTCCATCATGTGTAGGTTATTCCTCTTCTGCGTCTTCTCCATTACTCATTGTGCAACTTTTGTTTGAGATACAAGCGCCTCAGAATATGAACAGAGACTACACTTGATCTGTGACATGGCATGAGTGATCCAAGACGCAAATGGGACATGTTGCAACAAGCATCAATTGGAAACACCCCGCCTTGCTGCTTGCTTCAGCTCAACAGCAAAACAAAGTGTTAATTTTCTATGAAAAAAAAACTAAATTCGAAGCGGCCAGACCACACCGCAGGGACAGACGTTGCTGTGCCTCTACATGGTCAAATCCGTTTAGGACTGCTGCTGGCTTCACTTCCTGAAGATTGATTCGGAGTCCAGCTACAAAAGGCCATGTGCAAACGGTTCACGGGTCTTCTGACTATGGTGCAGCTCCATCCACTCATCAATGTCGCTCACTTCACACATCCGAGAATTCTGGTACCGCACCAAACGCTGGGAATTTGTTTCCATGCATTCATCTGAATCTGAAGCTTCTTCTTCCTCTGCGCCTTCAACGTCTCTTGCATCATCCAAGCTTCTGAGCAATGCATTCGCTACATTGCAAACGTGCACACAGCAAGACGTTGTAGCAGGCTCCAAGGGCCCATGTGCAAGTGCAGCAATCTGCTGCCCAACCTCACCTGCTCTCTCAATCTCATCCATGGTGTTGCAAAAACCAGCCCAACTCAGATGACTGCTTAGTGAATTTTCATCATCTGATAGGTCAGACATTGACCTGGTCATCTCAGCTGGAGCCATTCTTGTAGAAGCGTCGCCACTGCGACATGCAGCCATGACATCACGCAGCACTTGCATTCTTTCTTGGTATAAGTGCCTTTTGGTTTCAGTCTCTGCAGCTGCAAATCGTATTTGACAACGACTGTAGACGAAAGTCAGCATCGCTTCTGGGCTCCAAACTGCACCAGGCCCAGGCAGGTCACTTTCATCATGGACCAATGGCATACCAGAGAGATCTGCACCACCAATAGCAGTTGGCAACTCTGAACTTGAAGATGCTGCAAAGCTTAAAGAAGGGCGGTTGGCATTTGCTGCAGCAATCCAAGCACCAATCTGTGACATCGTGATGAAGTCATTCTGTTCAATTGATGAATCTGCAGCTTCATCAATGGACCTGGGTTCATTCTGCAAACAGCTGTCCCTCAGGTGCCCTGGCAAGTCGGCTGAACAGCCAAACAGACACAGCTCCAATCACCAAGGTGAAAACCACATTGCAAATGCTCTCAGCAAAATCGGTTTCTGCATCACAACCTTGAAGCTGAAATTGGAGTAGGCTCAAGGCGATGGCTGAAAAGTTTTGATGCTGTGCCGTCTCACAAAGAGTCTCCCAGAATCATCATTACCCCCCAAGGTTTCCTCTGGCCCTGTTGTGCAAGCCAAGGACAGCCATGAAAGACTTCCTTCCCATAGTCAGAGCGTACCCGGGAAACCCTCTCATGGCATGTTTGCCATGGGCGTCAGGGGCGCTGCTGGAGCTGATGAGGGTGCTGGTGCTGCCGACGATCCAGAGCCAGGCTGGCCATATGCCGGAGTTGGTGATCCCTGCATTGCCTGCTGCGGAGGCAGACCTGGTGGAAAGGCCGGTGCTGTTCCAGATGGGGCACTGGTCCTCTCTGGCAGTCCGCTAGTCGCAGCAGCTAATGACTTGAATGCTGCTATCAGCTGAGCATGTTGACTGCTGGCTTCTCCTCGGAACGCTTTGAGTTCATCAAGTTGGTCTCTGTTTGCTCTAAGGAGCTGAATTGCAATCCCCTTGAGCGAGGTATTGGCCTCGCGGCTGTTGCCGCTGACCTGCCACTCTGTGGCTTCTATCGAAGAAGTGAGCTTGTTGAGTTGGGCCAGGAAATATTTGTCACTAATGGACGTGGCTTTCCATTCGCCGATGAAGGCGGAAAGGTCTCCCTCCAACGATTTGTTCACGCTGCCCTTTGAGTGCCACCAGCGTGCCACGGGTTACTTGGAACCCTTCCTCGAGCTTTGCCACTAGTCACTAGTTTGGGCAAATAAGCGAGGAGTGCCGTCTGTTCGGCCTTCTTGGCTTTCTTTGCAGGTGGTTCGGTTGCATCTGGAAACTCTTCAGGTTCCTTTGTTTCCTTCTCTGAAGGCTCCGTCTAAATCCGGCCAAGCCCCATCTGACATTCTATCTGACGATATATAAGGTGTATATATAATCGTGCGTATAACGGGTTACGTCGAACGCCAGAGGGATAAGTAGAAACTGAACCAACTATCCATATATATTCGAAACGCGTAAATGTAAAACTGC
>Ga0126342_10010465_pt1:0-15000 | contig 16593 bp, 10 predicted proteins | sample Cyp1metagenome_FD_92528 | JGI IMG/M metagenome (GOLD analysis project Ga0126342, IMG submission 92528) | Coral microbial communities from Lord Howe Island, Old Settlement Bay, Australia - Cyphastrea 1 metagenome | ecosystem: Host-associated > Invertebrates > Cnidaria > Coral ... | reverse complement strand
TCCCCAGTAAAGAGCAACTTCCAGCAGGTGGGTTCATACACCACATCATCATCAACCAACCATTATCTATCAACAACCTGTACAACCCGAGATGTTTTGCTCCTTACAAGATTGTGCAAACCCTAAAGCTGTTGGTCAAAAACCCTAGAAATGACGATAAAACCCCCATTGACCAACCAGGGTCAACCACGGTCACTACTCATCAGTCAAGTGGTCCTGAGGAAGTCGTACAAGACCTTCAAGATTTCGTCCACCATTGCCTGGCCGAGGCACCAAAGATCATGTCTGGTCTGGTCATGCCTTCAAGATTCGGCATTCTGATTTCTGGTTGTGCTTGTTTTCCATTCTATTTGTAGCATTTGGGAGCTGGAACCTTTGGTTTTAAATGCCATTTGCAACATGTGGGAGCTGGAACCTTCGATTGCAAATGATTGTAAATGCTACTTGCAACCTTTGGAACTGGAATCTTCCATTTTGCATGGTGTTAGCAAACTGTTGTCGTTTGTTGATTGTTGTTTGTGGGCTCTTGTGTGTTGTTCTTATTCTTGTTACCGTTGATGCAGTTACTGTTGTTACTGTTGTTGGTGTCGTTGTTGTTGTTGTTGTCGTTGCTGTCGTTGTTGTCGTTGTGGTCGTGGTTGTGTTTGTTGCAGTTGTTGTCGTTGACGTTGTTGCCGTTTTGGTTGTTGCTGTCACTGTGGTTCTTCTAGTTGTGTTTTTGTTGTTACTATTATTTATGTTATTTATTGTTCTTATTGTGATTGTTTTTGTCATTGTTCGTATTGTTGTTGTTGTTGTGGTTGTTTGTTGTTTGTTGTTTGTTGTTTGTTGTTTGTTGTTTGTTGTTGGTTGTTGGTTGTTGGTTGTTTGTTGTGGTTGTGGTTGTGCTTGTGGTTGTGGTTGTGGTTGTTGTTGTTGTTGTGGCGGTGGTGGTGGTGGTCTTTGTCGTCGTCGTCGTTGTCGTCGTGGTCTTTGTCGTCGTGATGGTGGTGATGGTGGTGGTGGTGGAGTAGCGCACCAGCAACTGCTGATATTGTTTGTCTTTCTTTGGGTGTAGGCCGGGTCTGTGATTGCCTTACGCGTGTGGTTGTGGTTGCAAAGCTATGAAACCGAGAAGCCTGGTTTGATTGGGAAAGCCAAAAAGCAAGAAAGCGGATGAAACCATCAAGCAGCGAAACATCAAAAACAGAGTCTGCATATTATCTGCAATATTTCCAGCATTGTGCAACGTCAAACTTCATTGTAGATCTCATTTTGCATGGTCCTTCTAAGGCAAGGAAACCAAAAAGGTCAGGAGGGCGCAGCGCCAAAGGAACACAGAGACAATTTCGTTCTAGTTGTGGTCCTTTGCGGTTGTGGTTGTTCTTGTTGTTCTTGTTGCTCTTGTTGCTCTTGTTGTTCTTGTTATTCTTGTGTTTTCGTGTTTTTGTGTTTTTTCCTGATGTTTTTGCTGGTCTTGCTCTTCTTGTTATGGCTGTAGTTGCACTTGTAAAGAAAAGCAAAAGAACAGGGAAGCAAGCAGGAAAGCAAAAAAAACAGCGAAAGCAGGAAAGCAAAAACAACAGAAAGCAGGAAAAAACAAAAGCAAAGAAGCAGAACCGCAGAACATAAGAGAAGCAAAAAAAACAGAGAAGCAGAAAAGAAGATCAGCGAAAAAGCAGTACAGTACAAATGAAGGAATCCAACAAAAACACACACCTAAACCACAACAAATGATAGTTGCCTAAATCACGGGCTTCCCTGTCCCTTTTTGGGTGGTGTACATGGATTATGTACTATATACTGATCATACGTATTTGTGGCGAAATAGATCGAAATAGATATACATATGTAGACTGTGTTCGTTGATATTGCATATATTGAATATTTTGCATATATTGTGCATACTGTATATATATTGTATATCTTGTAAATATTGCATATTGTGTATATATATTATTTTAATTATATACCTTGTAAATATATATATATATATATTGTATATCTTGTATATACATATTGTATATATATATATGTATACAATATATAAATAAAAAAATATATATTGTAAGAACATATTGTATATATATATATATATGTATATATTGTAAATATTGTTTGTATGATATATATATGTATATTGTAAATATGTATCTATGTATAAATGCAAAAATGTTTGTATGTAAATGTATATATCTGTATACGTATATATATGTAATTTCAAACCAACAAGTAAACATTCTGTAGAAGAAGGAAACATAATCTGGATAGAAGAAACTTGAGGAATGCAAAGCAAACACATGAACGACGCCAACAAGAAAAAAAACAGGTGCAATATACGCAAGTCGACTGTTGCTAACGTCCAAGACAATATGTGTACATATATATATATTAGCATGTATATATATATTAGTATGTATATATATATATTAGTATGTATATATATATATATATATTATATTATGTACAATTACACATACAATCCAAATCAATCCACGAACTCGTTTTAACCTTGGGTATCCGTGTGGACTATCACAAATATGGTGGGACAAATATATATGTTCTACTCGACAAGGCCATTTTGGGAGGCTGTAACTCGCATTATTGACAAACCATCGTTTACTCTGTGCAATGAGGTGGTTCTAACCTCTTCAGATTATTGGTGGTAAATTCAGAAAGATAAGACTTTCGGCGTCCATCTCTATATATATATATATATATCTATATGTATACATGATACGCGCTGGTATTTGACATGGCCATGGAAAATGGCCCTGTTGGCCCATCATAGATGTTTTACCTATTATATACATCTCGGTTTTCCAAAGCGAGTTGTCACAGTAAGCTACCAGAAGGCATATGGGAGTATTCCATCTATATGTGGAGGTATCCTAAATGGGGGCACCCCTAAATACATCCATTTCATTTTCGGTTTTTCCATTGTAAGCCAATCATTTTCTGGGTACCCCTATTCATGGAAACCCGCATATGGGAACATTCCATCTATCAGGGCAATAAAGCTATATAGGGATCATTTCCCTATACATTCACCATCATTCCAGTGAGGGAGAACGGTGACGTAGCTATATTTTACCCAGGTCTATATATAGTTAAAATTACCCATCATCAACCATAATTAACCATCCTACACTAACTATAGATTTTTACAATACATATCCACATATATTTATATACATATAACTGGGTTTCTTCCTTTGTTGACGGTTTCCGTCACTCTCCCGCCTTGGTAGGATCCATGGACAAACGTGCCAGTTTGAACCTGCAGTGCAGGGATGGTTATATCCAAAATGTCCGCACTGTATTTCGAATCGAAGATATCCATAGAATTCCGTAGATATCCATATCTTCAATTTTTCCAGAGTCTAAAAATAGGAACCATCCAATATATGCAAGGGAATTTAGCTGAGAAATCCAAGAAACCCTGAACATATCTCTAAAACTTTCTAGCAGGAGAAGCATCTTTTCCGCAGAACATATTGTCTTCCAATACCTTGATCTGCGTTTCTTCGATAATTTCTAAGGAAAGCCTCTCATCCTGCAGCCGTTGCAGTACCTGCTCCGCACCTCACTGATTCCTTTCGACTCATTTTGCGCTAATTCCAAGTTGCATCCCAGCAGCACCAGGTCTGACGCGCAAGGGCATCCCCTTTATAATGTGGGAAGTCCAAAAATATCTACGATGACTGGGGATGTTTTATTTGCCACCCATAAAAATGAGGATGCCTTTGGCATGGTTGATGAAATTAGGTGAATCCCACATTATCGTCTCACGATCTCGGAGCACATAGAACGCATCACAAGGGGCTTTGGATCAGCCCGCGTAGATTTGGCTTTGTCTGAAAATAGTGTGTCCTAAATCAATTGGTTGACCACCGTCTTACCATGTTTTACCTATTAATGTAGCCATGTGATCATGTGATGCTTTTTGGATCTTTTTGGTGGTTTACTCGTTTACCCCCACTTTCAGACAGACCCATACCAAATGAAAATGTTGCTCTAAGAAATTCGATTTGTCCAACAGTTTCAGGCTTGAAGCAGGCGCAACTATCACTTTTATCACCCCCACATATGGTCAAGCGGCGTCATTCTCCAGAAGGTGAACCTGCAGCGCTGCTCGAGTGAGCTACGACTCGAGCATCGACTCGATAGCTTATGCACTTCCCAAATGGATGATCGATGACAAACATTTATCATTTGGTAACGGCTACTGCTACCGTTACCTACACTCTGATAATCCAATATAGCTATGGCATATGGTTGCCGACAGAATTACAGAAAAAAACAGGATTGAAGTAAAATTAGCCTCCAGAAAAAAGGTTTTGAACAATTCTCCGTTTTTCTAAAAATTCCGGCGACAACCTCTGCTAGTTTCTGTAGTTCATTTTGCCCGTGCATTTGGTTGGAAATCTGCCAATTTCTACCAGAATTGGATAGGTTGTGATCCCCCATATTTTCCTATAATCATATGGAACACCCGATCAACAAATGTGTGCACTCTTCTTTATAGAATGGTCATCCTGGACGACCATTTCCGGCAAAAGTCAATCATAGAAAGGACATAGAAAAGTAAGAACAGTGGTTGCAAATTAATCCACAAATGGTAGCCGTTCAGAGCCGGCCCCCAAAGTGCATTTTTAAAAGGGGTCTCCTTTTGAAATTGTTCCAAAAAAAGGAAAACTTATGAAAACAATGACTGAAATGCTGAAATAAACCAAATAGCCAATAGATTGGAACAGCAAATGAAGACCATGGTAACACGCTGAAATATGTTGGCCACTGCTGAAAAACCCGGAGTACTATGCCGAAATAGGTAGAAATAGCTTAAAACCAATGGAACATGCGGAAATAGTTTGAACAATTGCTTAAAACCAATGGTGAAGTGCTGAAATAGATTGGACAATTGAATGAAACCTATGGTAGACTGCTGAAATAGGTTGGTCACTTGCAAAACCCCTTTTGTCATTATTCTTTACAGATTGGTCATCGTAGACCACCATTTCCGGGAAAAGTGAATTATAGAAAAAACACGCGAAACATAGAAAAGCAAGAACAGAGTGGTCACAAATTAATCCAAAAGGGGTAGACGGTCGGATCCAGCCCCCGGAGTGCATTTTTGAACAAAGGACTCCTTGTTCCGAAAAAAAGAGAGGACAAACTGATGAAAACCAATGCTGGAATGATGAACTGAGGAAAACAATGGTCAAATGATGAAATACGCTAGATTTTGAGCAGCTGCTGAAAACCCATGGTAAAATGAAAATAGGTTGGACATTTGCTCGAAACCCATGGTAGACTCCTTTCAAGAGTGTTTGGAAAAATAACTGACGAAGACCAATGTTGTTTGGAAAATGATGAAATACGGCTGATGAGAACTAAAAACAATGCCGAAATAAATGGGATAATTGCTTTAAAAAAACCTATGGCAAAATAACGAAATAGGACCGACAAATTGAGGACCGCTCGGCCAAAATGAAAAAAACAAACACTAACAACAACTTCGAATCGAATTGCAAAATTGTCCTGGCAAGAGACCCCCAACAGTCTGCAGCTAGGATTCTAAAGGGAAAAGGTGGAAAGGACCCAAAATCATCAATGGCTGCAAGCTAGCAGGACAAGAGCGACCCTAGTAGTGGAGCATGGTGTTCATTCAAGGTGATCTCTGGCAGAAGAGACACCAGGCCCTGCAATTTCCCTTTGTGAAGATCTCTGTAGAAGATCGTGCGGAAGATCTCCTTGACAGGTTCTCTGTAGAAGCTGCTGTGCAAAATCCCTTTGTAAGGCTATCTGTACAAGGTGTCTATAAGAGATCTCCAAAGAAAATCTCTTGAACAAAATCACAACCAGGATGAAAATAGTTGCAAGATCATTCCAAGGAAAAATCCAGCTCCTCTCTGCAATCGGATATGAAAGCCCAAGCCACGATGCGACTACCAACTGCCTGCCAGCTGCCACCCGCTACAGTTCTGCAACCACGAGCTTCGACTATCTTGGAACCCATGGAACATCACCAAATTTGCAAGAAAGTGCAGGGTTGATGGTAAAACATGTTCCCCTTTGATAGTTGAAGGTGGACCAATTCAATTATATTGAGGTTTGCTTCGCCAAGAACTGGGTCCAAATCAAAAAATGGAAAACATCCCCGGGACGGAAGTTTCCTTCATTACAGTGTCCGAGCTTTAAGAATTGACGTGGGCCTATTTCACTGGGGATCTCCGTCACAATTGAAGACTTGGTGGGTCCAAGTCAAGCAATGAAAAAATGGCGGGCCCAAATCGAAGGAAGTTTCCTTCATTAAAAGACTTCGTGGGTCAGGGTCCAAGTCGTAACGGGAGAACTGACCCATTTGGTACAAATAGTAGGTGGATCCATTAAGTTGAAGGTTTCTTTGCAATTAAAAAGTCAAACATCCCTTTCAATGAAAAGTTATCTTACAACTTACCAAAGAAAAAAACATGTGGCCTTCCAACACTGGGTTCGCTCACTTCTGTTGGAACAGAAGGACGCGGTCTCCAGAGCCGGGCATGCCAAGCTGATGTGCTTTGCCGTCGCATCCTTCCGGCCGAGCGCTCCGACGTGAGATTTAATCTTCAGGTTCTGACCTAGGCAGTGTGTCTCTTGGGATGTTGGGTCAGGAGGGGTTCCAGGTATGGATTTATGGAATGCGCAGGAACGGACGATATTGCAGAGTTCTGTTTGTTGACGCAGCTCGCCCCGATACGTGCTGGATCCTTCCAGGGGCTCCGCTACTGTAACATGTTTAACGGCTTAACAATATCGCAACATGTTTAACGGTTTAACAATATCGCAGTACTAAGTGATGCTAATGCAGCCGCGGGCCTCTGGCGCTATGCACATCGATGCTGAAGGGCTTTCATGAGTTGGGTTCCATTTGGTGCGTGTAAGACGGAAGTATGTGTACATGATGCCTTTCTTACTTGCGGCTTTTCTCTCTTCTCTTTTTGTCTTCTCTCTTCTCCCCTCTCCCCTCTCTCTGCTCTCATGGCTCTTTTCTTTTCCCTTTCCCGTTTCCCCCTCTTCTTTCATGGATGGTGCATCATGGAGACGTCCTCTTGCACTGCTGATCAAGTCATCAGCGCAGCATCCCCTCGTGTGTGAAAATGCCCCAGCAATGCCCGGAGAGACCAGGGCTGGTTGGACCGGCGCCGGTCTGTGGTCTTGTCACTCCGGGATTGCCAAGCTTAATTAAACTTCATCAAGGTTGTGAGAAGCAGCCTGTCCCATACGCTTCCGAAATCCGCCACATTGCTGTGGGTCAGACACTGTATCCTGGGTGACTGTCTCGAAAATACTCCTTTTTGGGGCGTTCAATCTGTGACGACAACGGAAGTTTCACCCCACACCCACATGAGGCCTACATGACTTGCATGCAAACGGCTTGAGATTACTGCAACAGATGTCTATGGAATGTCCGCGTACAAGATCTCCAAAGAGGATATAAAAGGTGTCCTGGCTAGATCTCTTGACGAGATCTCTGTAGAAGCTCTCTATAAGAGATCTGTCTGCAAGATCTCTATAAGAGGTCTCTGAGGCAAGATCTCTGTGCAAGCTCTCTATAAAAAACCTCCTGGTCAAGATCTCTGCACAAGATCTCCTTGACTATCAAAATGAGCATCGCGCCAAAGCGAGACCGACCTGACACGCACAAAGTGCCCAGAAGTTTCCGCGAGAGATCTCAAAATGAGTCCTGCGCCACAACTAGAGCAATCCGACAGGCCCAAAGTGCCGAGAGGTTTGCGCGAGCGACCTCAAAATGAGCACCGCGCCACAGCGGTGCCACCTTGAATGAACACCAGGCCTTAGCTACTACCGTAAGAACCCCAAGTGTGGCCACACTGTTTGGGGAAAAAACACCTCCAAAGAACACTAATTAAAGAGCAAGAGATACTCAATTATATGATATTTTGTTTTTGTTGTCCTTTTATTTTTCCGCAATTTCCTGACAAATCAATCCGTGTTTTCTTTTCCCCATTCAGTCGGCAACTGTACGTAGATCTATTAAAAATGGTGGTTTACCATACTAGTAGCAAGCTGTTGAATTCCCAGAGGGGAACTCTTCAACCAGCAGCTAATTTGAAACATCGACAAGAATGGCACATAATTACAAGCTGGCCAACTATTTCCAGCGGATGGACGTACCCTCCGGCAATCTAAGCTGGCTAGCTGGAAAAATATCCTGTGAAAATGTATCGATTTGTATATAGTTTTTTTTCCAATGATGAATGGCAAGTCTCATTTCTGGTATGAATAAAGCCACACTTTTGCTAGTAAAATCATCATTCTTCAGTCAAATCCCTGCGTTTCATTTAGTTCCCATGGTGATGTGCCAGTTCGCGGATAAATTACCAGAGGGTATCCCGATGATACCCCATTAATTTCCATTAAACCATCGTGTTTGATGATGAAACCAGCGTTGTTGATAGGTAAACCACCATTTTTGGATGGCTAATCTTGTTGCAGCGAGGCGCAAAATGGCGTTGGCGAAATTGGGAAACATCGTGAGGAAAGCGTTGCTCAAGACCACTCGCTCGCATTCGCTGCGCGGTTCACGGAGAGTGTCAAGCCTGGCGTGGCACAATTTGCACAATGGATAGACTGTAGAAGAATGGCCACTTCAGGAACCTAAATTGGAGGTACCTACCATATGTAAGGCCCAACATATGGCTTCAATTTCTATGGTACAGTAATGTAATTACAGTACCTCCATTTTAGGATCCTGGAATTCCCATTGAAATGGAGATTATATTTCTATATACAGTAGATGGAATGTCATAGAGTCACATCATACATAATATATATGATAATATACATATATATACACATTATTACACATTATTATATATGTCTATGATTTTATATGACTATATAATTATATATATATATATATACATCTGACACTTGCATCCATTTTTCCGGCATAGCTAGCTGGTTTTCCCATCCATTCCCATCCAACAATGGGGGATTTCCCAGTTACGTTTTGTCAGTCGGGCCTAAGGCGCTCTGGAATCTTGAAGTCGGCTTCCGGGGATACTCGGCACGCCTGACTTGCTACTTGCTGGCAGAGTGTTGGGACCCGGGATCATCCCATGGACGGAACTGTGAATTCCCTTTTTCGCCGCATCGTTGGATATTGGAAATCACAGGCCATCCAAAACAACATTGTCGCTATAGTTCGATTCCTGCTCTTGTCATTGGACTTCAGTCACCATCCGAAGTGTCCTTTGATTCCTCGGTTTCGTTACCAGTCAGTCCAATTCTCAGGGTTTCAAATAAACCTAACAAAACCCGAGCTACTCCAAGGCATGCTTACAATGAGTTGATCCTTATACCATGTATACAATGCATACAATATTTAGAACAACAAACGGAACATAAACACACACACAGAGGTACATGTACAGATCCGAATCAGAGATTCTATGAATGAGATAGTAAATGCCGGAAGAAAATAAGTCTGTAGGTATCTGTAGGTTAAGGGGCATTTGTGAATTGGCTGAAAGGAAATTCACTCACCTCCAGGGCAAACACATGTACAGATTAGTTATACAGTCAATTTACACTTACTCTCCAGTCACCCAAGAACTAGGGCAACGATGTTCCTCCTCTTGACCTACATGTATCACTGCATGGCTTTGCCCATTATTGTTTAAACGTTTAAACCATACTTTTCCAATTACTTTGTGAATGGCAATACATTTTTTTGGACAAACCCGCATGTCACATCATGTCACATGGTTGTATATCCAATTTTATCCCATTACATTCCACATTTAATCGCATGATATCCACATAAAATATGCGCGTGTGTGTTTTGATTTCTTTCTGTAGATAAATTCCATCCTTGTTGGTTAACTGCCGCATCTTCCATTGTTTGAAATCTATATCTCCATTACATCCAAATTTCCCATTGTGTAGAACAATACTTTCCCAATTTTCTAGTGGCAAATTTGGGGCTAATACCGATACACCCCATTCTTGGACAAACCCACATCCATCCTGCTATGCAGTGCCCCCACAGTTGCTGTCTAAATAGGTTCATAATTTCATCAAACTATATGGCAAAACCCCATGGTTTGCCCGGACTCCCAACGAGCGTTCGGGCCAACCAAGATGTTGATGATGATGATGATGAAGATGGTATGGATACTTGTTCGATGGAGGTGCCCATGGTATATTATATATCTTATGTAAACCCTAAAAGACGCCCTAATAGCCGCACGGTTCTCTTGCCAAGCCGCTCACTCGTCAACACAATTTCATCTGTTTTGTTTTAGGTTTTAGAAATTCACTGGTTGTTACACTATTCTGTTCTTGGGCAATGTGCGTAAATATAGATATATGCACCATAAACTCAACCGTGAGCCTAGCTATAAAGCAGTTAGCTAGCGAAGGGCCCTGAAATTCTTCCGTAATCCCTGTTTTTGGATGATGAAAACGATCCATTTTTGGATGGTTACCCTCTGGTAGTCAAACATGGCAATGGAGAGCCCCCTCTTTATACGGAAATTATTTGCTCATTCAAAACTCATCAAACTCACTTTCAAACTCACTTTTTTTCGGGGATTTCCAGCCACATCCCCACATCTCCCCACCTTGTCGAAGAACAGCTCGAAACCCTGACCTGTGTGCAGCCTCAGACGGATTTTCTTTTGACAAGGTGATCCGTGGAAGTAAGTGGTATAGCATGGTATAGCTATAGCTACGGCAAGATCCAATTGTTTGCCCAGAAGGCTGCAACAATGTTCAAACTGTATCGATATCGCTGCTCAGGGTCCAATTTCTGATGCTTCACGACGAATGGCAAAGTTGCGAAAGTCTAAAATCGTGAAACCATGTGAAACCCCAAAACGATCCAAAATCTAAAACCTTGAAGTCTAAACAGAAACGCAGCCCTTAAATCGTGGTTTCTTTTTTGTCATAGGGGATCCCCAGTCGTCACCATAGGTTTCAATACTAGTCGTCATGGTCATCCATGACGACTGGATGATTTGGGGAGTACCTCCATGACTCCATAACTTTGGAAAGTGACACCAATGTGTTTCTGACATCCTAGTGACCCCGTCACCAATTTACTGTGAAATCCCCGAACATTCCGAACTCAATGGCGCTTTTAATGGGAAAACCATGGGAAACCCATAGGAACCATAGGAAATCCTCTATAAATGGAGGTTTAGTTGGTTGATATTTGGCTGGGAAAATCATTGAACTATAGCTGGGGTAGTTTCCAGCAAGCCACGGAGCTGTTTACCTCAGGGCACTCAGATTTGCGATATGCCAGGCCTATACATAAAAAACCTACCCCAGCTTTGGTGAGGCGGAACAAAAACTCTATATGTCAACTCGCTGGGATCGGGTTAACTATCCAGTGAAACACCTGGTGGGGATAGAACCAGCGGATGTGTTGAGGCACTTGCCAAATGGTGATATCGTCCGATCTTGTAGCATCTCTTTTTGCATGGGCTTAAAAAGAAACAACATGAGATAACATGAGTCAGTGTATTTTTGATAACACTTGAATATCTGTTCTTGAGATTTAGGTTCTTCCATGTCAAGTGTCAAACTTCAACCAACCTCTGTAGCAGGGATTACTTTACAGCTGCTTTGGGTGTCACTGCGCCCGCAGCTCATCATGTACAGTATTTTCGTTCTTCAGAAGTCAGAAGTGATAGGCGAAAGAATCCAAAAGAGCTATGCCACAGTAGTTGGTTGAAAACGGTTTCCCAATAAATGAGCTTGTGTAAGTCCCTATATTAACCTGTCAGACAGGGCATTTTATTCATGGCTCAGCTGGACGGACAATAAACGGGGTATTCTATATATGCACAAATTATCAACAGGGCAAAGAACCATGTACATAATATATATAATTATAGATAATGTAGCATCCTGATTAGTATGGTGGGTCGGTTTTGTGACAAGTTTTCCCAAAATAATTCTGAACCTGTGGAATTGCTGGGGTGGAAAGGTTTTGTGACAAGTTTTCTTCTGATTTTTTCCGAACATTTTTTCAGATTTTTTCACCATGTTTTTAAAACCATCTTTTTGTGATTGATTTTAGAACATTAATTAATCACATTGCCGCATGTGTTTGAAATCAGTTGAAGGTAAATTGAGAATCAATTGAAATCAATTGAAAGTAAATTGAAACAAGTAAATCGAAAATCAATTGAAATCAATTGAAAAACAATTGAAACCAATTGAAAATAAATTGAAACAAGTAAATTGAAAACCAGCTGAAAATCAATGGAAATCAATTGAAAAACAATTGAATTCAGTTGAAAGTAAATTGAAATCAGTTGAAACCAATTGAAAGTAACTTCAAAATCAATTGAAATCAATTGAAAGTAAATTGAATAAAGTAAATTGAAATCAATTGAAATCAGCTGAAAGTAAATTGAAATCAGTTGAAACCAATTGATCCAAAATCATTCAGACCCCGGTCCCTCCAAAGTACCTAGCCCAAAGAGAGTCCAAAAATTGTTTAGGGATGGGGGGGGCCCTGACACTAATCAGGATCCAACATTATAACTAATTATATACATATTATAGACTAGACCATTTAACAACTTTATGTATTATAGACCATTTAACAAATAAAGAAAAATCCATGTTTGTTTCTTCTGACTCGAATCCATTTTGCCCTCCAGATTTTTTTCATCCCCTTTTCCCTCCAGATTTTCCAGGCAACCCCTTGGCGTTTGCGCGTTTCCGCAATTCCTCCACACTCAGCTTTGGCGTTCCCGCTGACCCAGCTGTGTAGCCCTGGCGAGCCAAGGGGTAGCAAAAATTGACATGGACTTTGGGTTTATGTGGGAATGGGGTATTGTCCCAAAATAGCTGATCTACTTACATTGACATGTCCCGATACATACATACATACATACATACATACATGCATACATACATACATACATACATATATATATGTATATAATATACATATTTATACATCTCGAGATACACTTCATTGGAATGAATGAATTTGATATCGTTTTTCGACGCTCAATTCCCATTTTTTTGGTTTGACACTCTTGATCATGATCATCATTCTCCCAATATTTTTGGCGATTCAGATCCCCACTTTCTGTGGCTATACAGTATCTTCAAGTATCTTCTATACGCTATACACCGTGTTTGCTGGTTAAATCATGTTATATTTGGATGTCTCTGAAAATTTGGTACCCTAAAATATTAAATTTGAGCCCAAATGTATCGACACTGCCTCTGTCCAGCCGAAGACAGTGTCAGGCAACAACTTTGGTTTGGAGATCGAATCAATGCCTGTGCCAACGGATGGAACTGCAAACATTTGAAAAACACCATCAAACTGGGTACTTGCCATCCACCCAACGAACATGGAACCGCTTCTTCCAAATATTGTCATTTCTCAAGATCTGTGTCTATGTTGGTTAGGCGGGGCAAAACGAGGCATCTTGTCAATACAATTGTGTCCGAAAATGCCCGTAAATTATCATAAACGTGGAATCTAGCCAAAAAAACATCATATCTTACCAGTGAAATGTTTGCCAATAAAAAACAAGATCGTTTTAGTTTAAGATTCATTATCAGCATATGAAGCAATAGCGCTTAACGGCTGAACTTGGAAACCAGGTCCAAAGCCCCCGATGCTTTTAAGAGAGCCAGCGGCAAACGGGACAAGTTGGCTCGTCGCACTAAGAAACTATATCCAACCATAAGACCTTAGGACATGTTTCTACATACAGCAGAAGTAGATGGAACTGTGCACACACTCCAGATTGGGGGTAAGTGGATGTGCTGTTGATAGACCTTGTCCGCGTGATAAGAATTCCTAAGTTATTGCGTCCTTGATGTAGCAAGCTGAAGCAATTGCAAAAACACAGTACAGCTGCAAAAACAATTAAAAACACACACTTGTTCAACTTGGTCTGCAGGCACGTGAATTGAGCATCCCCAACCATATCACAGGACACTGTGAGCATCTTTGCAAGTGCCAAACATCCCCCGCAGTTTGTTTTGGAATTACTCTTTGTTACAGCCGAGTACACACTTAGAAACACCCCGAAGGGAGAGGATAAACCGAGATAAAATGAGAATTCGTGTTTCCGCCTGCTGGGTTTCCGGCTTAGCCCAGTTGAAATTCACAAACAATTCGTGCAGGTACAAGAATTGGGGTCCCAATTTTCTTCCAACTGATTTCCGTAGCTTCGTTGGCACAGATGGCACAGATAGGAAATCAGTCTCAGTGCCCCCTGCTCTGCTGGCATACTGATTCGAAACGAACGATCAAAACTCATGTGCTGCCCGTCTGAAGATGCACGAAACGCCGGATTCAAACTCATGTGTATCATGTGTAACATGTGTAACATGCATCAAATTGCATGAGACTGCCATATCCAAGCTTATGCGTTGCAGGCCTCAAAGTGCATTGAGCTGCTGCACCAAAAACCCCGCTCTGTTGGCATACTAAATCGAAACATTTCAATACGAACAATCAAAACTCATGCGGCGCACGTCTGAAGATGCACTGAAGCGCCAGAGTCAACTTATGTGTAACATACATTACATCAAACTGTATTAGAATGCCGTATCCAAGCTTATGCATTGCATGCCTCAAAGTGCAGCGAACTGCTGTATCCAAACTCCTTCTCTGCTGGGAGCACTCTAAGCACTTCCCAACCAGTCCCCTAGGTCAGTACTGCGCGGGCTCCCTCCTGCTTAACTTCGGAAGTCAAAAGAGGTCCGGTGTACTAATTCGAAAAGAACGATCAAACCTCTGTGCTGCACATTTGAAGATGCAATGAAGCGCCGGATTCAAAATGTTTAATGTTGGCTGCCCAATAATAACACCCCCTAAATTTTTGAAAATTTTCCTTTTTGTTAGGGGGGGTCAGCATTCCAATAGTAAATTCCTGGAACCCTATGGCTGGGATCATGATATGTATCTGATAGATTCTCCATGGTTTTGTTGGGTTTTTGATGGATTCTGAATGGATTTGGCTT
>Ga0126342_10010464_pt1 | contig 16593 bp, 11 predicted proteins | sample Cyp1metagenome_FD_92528 | JGI IMG/M metagenome (GOLD analysis project Ga0126342, IMG submission 92528) | Coral microbial communities from Lord Howe Island, Old Settlement Bay, Australia - Cyphastrea 1 metagenome | ecosystem: Host-associated > Invertebrates > Cnidaria > Coral ... | reverse complement strand
TGAGCATGCGGAAAGCAATCAGAAATTCAACTTGGAACCAACACTTGGTTCCAATTTATTTCATATTACTGGTGCTTAGTAGGGAATGGATGGGAATGGGGGAATGGGATGATTATTACTAGTGAGCCAGTGGATCATTCCCTCATTCCCTGCGTTTAGCACCAGTAAGTCATAATATGAAGCTAATCAATACCTTCTAAAGATTTCTATAAAGCCATGGGCCCCGGGTGTCGATTTCTTCGCAGCCAAGGAGCGATTCGGTGGGCATGGCCTTCCCGGAATGGGCGTCGCAGTCCAGGAACGCAGAGTCAACTGCTTTCCAAGCTCTCCTGGACATTGGTGAAGAACTGTGTATGCCTTGGAAAGGAGTTTTTATAAAATATGATATATGATATATGATATGTGACACACACACACACATATATATATATATGAATATGAAGATGAAAATCTTAGTTCTTAAGTTATTGTGGAATATCACCAGAATCCTGAGATATATGGATATATATATATATATTGTGTATATTATGGAATATCCCCTCTGGATTCTAAACCAACTGGGCTGAAGTTTTCCAAGGTATCCAAGCTCCCAAACCTTACAATGACTCTCTTCATTGTCGATCTGCCCTATGACTTACCGTTGAAAGGGTGCTATGAAAAAAAAAGAATCATATGCCCCAAAAGAGGTGCTAACATTTACTGGGTTTATTTAGGTAGCAAGATCGGAACTGAGATTGCGACTGAAAATCAGATGTTGGATGTTCCAAAAAGAGAATGATATACACAACACAAATCGTCCTCCAAGGCTTACTGGAAGCCACCTCACAACGCGGTCACAAGCGACCCATTTCCATCGGGCCCCCTGAATGTTTGGGCACAAGGACAAAAACAGGCCAGAACTCAATCAACTGCACATAGGTGTGACAACTCTGAATGAATTGCATCACCCCAAAATTTTTGTGAGTTCTTGGTCTGTAGTCCTTGCAACTGCTGGATTGGTGTGCCCTTTGTTGCACGTTCTTTCCTAGCAGATTGTATAAAGCTTGGATCGAATTTCAACATCCAAACACGGCGTTTCAAAAAGAATTCCATGGATTTCCGGCATTCATCGGAGAGATTCCAGTCACTGGCCAGCCATAAGAGTCTAGTCAAACATCGTGGAATGGCCGCTTTCAGCTGGAAGGCTTGAATGGCAGAGCGAGTGTTTGACAAACCAAGCATGGGGCTCTCATTCACCATAATGGAGTCATAACCACCCTTCGAATCTGTGCCAAGCAATCCAAGAACGAGCTTCGCTTCTTCTTCTGAGGCATGAAGAAAATCAGCTCTTTCGCCAGGATTAACAGTTGCCCTTCTTCGTGACATCTTCAATCTCAGACCCATCATCCATGACGGCCTCATTCACTGGGGTGTCGTGTGATGTTCCGACACCAGCTCCACATCGTCCTCCTCGAGGGCTGCTTGGCGCTTCTTGGTGATCGCCTTGAGCTCCTCCTTCTCCATGTCGGTCAGAGTGCTCCACACAGTGTCCACTTCGCTTGCCGGTGACGACTTCGAAGTTGCTGGATCGCCGCTCATCATGGCCAGGTAGGACTGCTTGAGGGACATCTGGTGAAGTTCCATGGCCTTGAGCTGGATCTTGTGGTTGGAGATGCGATCCGTGGTTTCGTTTCCATGACCTCGATCGCCGTTTCGACAAGCTTCTTGTTGGGGAGCTTCTTGAGAGGAGTCAGATCTTTCTGCAACATGTCCATGGCCTGGCCAAGACGTGCTGCATGAGCGGGGATCGCGAGGATCTGCCAGCTTCTCCTTGAAGTGGTCGAGAGGAGCTAATGGCTTCTTCGGGGCCATGGGTTAGATCACCACCGCCCTCGTGAACTTGACCGCCAACAGCTTCTGAGATTGAAGAAGCATTGATTTGCAAACGTCGCTGAACAACTTGCTGAAACATTTGAAAACGTGCACTGCCATGTTGTGTTTCATGCTCATGTACTTGAAGTTCAACACCATTTGACAACACGGCTAGTTCATACCAATCTTCCCCAAACATGTGGTGCCCATCCATGGTTGGCACCTCGTGGCAAGTTGCTGCTGCAAGCTGCTGGATGCCCGCCTCGGATTCCGTGATGGAGTCAAAGAGGTAGTGGGCAATGTTCACCATATAGTGACCCTTGGTGTTTTTCTCCAACTTGTAGGGATTGCAAGGGGGTTCGTTACCATTCACCGCATGGCCATCGCTAAAGTCCAAGATGAGACCAACCTTGTTCATGTGATCCATGCCAACCAAAATGGGGACTAGCATGTCATCGGCAAACCAATCCTCAAAGAATTCCTTGGGGTTCTCCAGGACATACATGTCAAAATAGCGACCATTTGGCAAAGAACTGGAAATGACCATGTGGTATAGTGCTTGACCCCATTTGCCTGAACCAGATCGAAAGAAGGGGCGTTTCTCATAGTTGAAGCTAACTTGAAGTTCCGGGTCATGTTTGCGCAAAGCCCCAATGAGCCTTTTGACTGAACCCTCTGGACCAGCTGAAGCCGTTGCTCCACAGTCCAACATCCCAAAACCAGGAGGAACCGACCGATGAACAGGACCAACATCATTTTCTGAATAAAGTTCCAAAGGATGTAGTTGAAGGGGTTCAGAAGGATCACCATGACATACACCAAAATCATCAAATGGAAGGGAATACAAACCCATACCATAAAAATTTGCGGAGGGTTTCATCTTACTCTTCATATGCTTGCCCTTGCCATTGTTGGAGAAATAGAGGTCCGCTTCCCAGTTTCCACCATCCCAGTACGTGTACATGCCATCTTTGGATTTGCCCTTGAAGGAAGCACCCATCTTACCCTTTTATTTTCCAGTCAAATACGCATCAAGTTCTGCAGGAGAAAGAGATTTACACATGATGGATGTTGACGATCTGGACAATCTTTTTGAGATGAGGTCCCCCACACAAGTAACCACGAATAGATTGGGATGATGATGAACCAGATTTTCCAAAACCACGATCCCTACGAAGTTGTTGTGTGGCCTGTTGGGCCTGGGCCCATGTCCTCTTAGCTTCCATGGCTAAGCTCTCAGCGGCCTTTTCCGCTTCAACTGCTTCAGCTAACATCGGATCCATGTCCATCTCCTTGTCATCATTGGGAGGAGGTGGAAGTTCTGAAGCCGCTGCATCACAAGCACCGGACCACCATTCAGACTCATCATCGTATGACCAGTCATTCCATGCTAGATATAAATCTTGCCATGGGTCAGCGGGCCATGACCTTTCCGTCCAGAAACCGTTGTGAGACTGAGATGATCCATGCCACTTGGCGCTACCACTCAACTCAACTGTTCATCCCAAAGTGTTTGAAGAGCTGCAGACACACTGAGATAATCCAGTTTGTTACCAGTAGTTGCCAAAACATCTCTCCATTCATCAGGACTAGGTGAAGCCGCTACCAGAAGTCTCCATCCCCTCAAAACGTCGAGGATGAATGAATCCATAGTGCTAAGGCCGCCAGCATCAGGTTTGGGAGGATCAACAACAGATTTATGTGATGGTACCCCTCTCGACGGTGATGAAGGACCAGGACCCTTCAGAGAACCTGCGGTTGGTTTGGTCTCCGAACCATGCTCTGACTGTTGTGGAACTTGTTTGTAATCACCACGGTCAGGGCGATCTGGATCTTCGTACTGATTGTCATTGTCTTGTTGATACTGTGACCAATTACGCCAACCACCATAGTTACGCCAGTTCCAGTCTTCATCATCCGAGCCAGGGCAAATCAAACACTCGCTTGGCAGGATCCACGCCATCAAGCTCTTCCTTGAGTTGAATCACAGCTTCAGAAAATTCTTCGAATCCCAAAGTCTCCCTCACCAGAAAATCTCACCAATGGCGACGATGCAAACCTTTGGAGAAGCAAGGGAACACCTCGTTCACCTTCAAAGTCCCTTAAGGACCATGACGTCGCAAGCAATCTCGCAGAGCCTGTGAGTTTACTGATCAGCTTGTTGGCAACATATTTCCGTTGCGACGACTTTGTCGATCCTACAAACCAACCAATTTCCTTCACATACCTCCGCCACGTTCTTGATGAGCCATCCCAAGTTGAAACACTTGAATCTCGTTCCTTTGAATTCATCAGCTACCGCAGAGCACACAGTGGAGCGAATTGAGCGGGTCTTGGAGCACCTCGCTCCGCTACCAATTCAGGTAGCAAGATCGGAACTGAGATTGCGACTGAAAATCAGACGTTGGATGTTCCAAAAAGAGAATGATATACACAACACAAATCGTCCTCCAAGGCTTACTGAAAGCCACCTCACAACGCGGTCACAAGCGACCCATTTCCATCGCGTAGCGCAACGAGTTGGCTGCACAAGAGGGCCCCCTGAATGTTTGGGCCCAAGGACAAAAACAGGCCAGAACTCAATCAACTGCACATAAGTGTGACAACTCTGAATGAATTGCAGTTGCAATACTTTGCCGGTTCAATCTTCACTGTAGTATATAATGGTTGCAGTTAGTCCCATGGATGCGTGCATCCCCATTCATGGATGGTTAAGTCCCAATTTTCCAAGCAAGAATGACAGGTGATCCATGAAAAATACTCCTCTCCAATCCGATGAAATACGGGTTGGTTAAGAACAGTATCTCCTCAATCACTGGTTCTCACAATCCCGTAAAATCAGGTAGATCAAAACAAACCATCATCTATCAATGATTTCCACATGTTTCATAGCTAAAGCCACGTAAGACCCCGACAGTTGATGGATGGTCCATGGTTAGAATCCCACTCAAAATCCATTCTTAATGGCTAAAACCATCTACAACCCATTAATTTCATAGTGAAGTATCTTTTTAAAATCATCTTAAATCCCCCCCGTACAATTCCTATGATTTAACCAAACAATAATAGCAATGAGTTCACCGGATCAAAGTCCATGACCTGCCGCGTCGGCGCGCCCGCCGTGTAGCCGCTGTTGCTTTCTGGATATCAAAAGTAGCTGCCAAAAAAAAACGGAGGAATTACTTATATTGTAGTACATTATAGTTACCTTTGGACTTGTTCATGGTTGTTACATTACTTAAAAGAGATTCCATAGTTACTTTTAAGCCATATCGTAACTACATCTAAATATACGGTTTTTTTAAATATACGAATTGGTATTTTAGACTACCTCCGGGAAGGTTTTCCTTGGCCCCATTTAAACATACGGAATCCAATTTATTTAAACATACATTTAAATATACGGATGAAACTAATGTTTCATACTACCTCCGGCCCTTCACATATTTAAATATCGTTGCCGCATAGTTCCAATACTCTAGTTGCCTTTTATAATTACTTGTAAAACACAGTAGCATTATCATGTTTAAAAAAATAGAAATAACATGAAATAACTACAAATCCATAAGTAACAACATTGTGATTGTTGTTTAAAAATATGACATGATTACAATTTTAACAACGAACCAAAATGGCAATAAAAAAACTCAAATTGACAAGTATACAATTATATAATTACATGGCAGCAAAATTTTATATATATGGCAGGAATGTTTAAAAAAACAAAACAATAGTACATGCAATAGTCATCACGTTTTTCCAAGAATCTTGATACTACTCATTGCTAACACATTTATGTTCCTGCAAATCACTGCGCATCACTGCAGTACGTCTATTCAAGATGGGGATCAATCACCGAGAACGAAATTCATGAAATGATGCTGTGAAGGTGTGTTCATGAATGGATGTACAGACTTAGATACTTAATTAATCTTAATTATACATCAATAGCTTCAGGAGCCCTTGCAGCCAGTTAAAGGATATGAATCTGTCCAGCTGTTAAACTGAAATAGGATACTGAAAGGATACTGAAAGAGCACAGCCAAACAAGAAGTGCCTAAAACCTGCAGGAGTCATGCCCTCATACTACTTGGCTTGAAGATGCTTGAAGCTATTTGGGTGATAATTATATACCATCTGGTTATTTAACATAGCCATGGAAAATCACCATGCTATTAATAGGTAAACCATCTATAAATGGGTCATCTATACCATGGCTATGTTAAATAACCAGAGGGTATATAGAATGCCGATCTTGGCTGGAGCCTGTTCTGCCGATCTATACCTGGTAGATGCTAGCAGCACAACCGCAGGCATCATCATCAGTGCGGGAGGCTGTGCCTAAAGCCACTTTTTTGGGGGTTGGTAGCTGATGTTTCAGAAGATTGCTATGTCTTGACACTCATTCATCACTAGAAAAAGCCGCAACAGCCCGAGTCAATTCCATTTTTCAGGAACAAGGCATTGTAACCTCGCAAGTTACTGAAAAATCCACCATCTTTCTTGGTCAATTCACCATTTTTAGTGGAAAATCACCATTTTTTAGTGAAAAATCACCATTTTGAGTGAAACCTCCATCCCTGGTGGAGGTTAATGGCCAACAAAACAGCTCTGCCCAGTCGTACCTTGGCACTGGTGGCACTCGCACCGCAGCCCATTGAGGAGATTCACAGGAGATCGGAGCTGAAAAAACTCTTGAGCACAAAGGCTCCCGTGATACCTAGAACATTGCCATCTACCCTCTGGTTATGTCAAAATAGCTATTGAAAATTGCCATTTATAGTTTATATACCTATGAAACATGGTGATTTTCCATAGCCATGTTAGTTTACTGGAGGGTAATGGGAAATATTAGTATGGGTCGGTCAGGTGAAATGAAAGCACACATGTTGAAAGCACAAACAGCTTGTGAACCACAGCCTGCACCACATTGGGGAGAACACTTTGCATAAGCAGAAGTGACCATGTAATGACCATGCAATGACTTACGTTTGTTTTCTTCTGGGCTCACAGTGGCTGGACTGGTACATTTTATTGCAGCAAAGAAATATTCAAGTGTATAGTTGGCATGCCACATATTTAGCAGCTTCAGTCAAAAGTTTGTGCTAGCATGATGCTTGACTCCATAGGCTTTAAAGAATGCCCAGCCAAGATCGTGTTGATGAACATTTAAACCATATCTTTGCTATGTTTTGTTCGTTTTTTGAGTTTATGATGAGGAGCCTTTTGAGTCTAGTTTTTGGGGATTTAAACCGCTGGTGTACCAGGGATGATTATTTCACCACTTCAGATCTTTGACAATGATGAGGCTTTCACTGACGAAGAGTAAGCAGCAAACATCAGAAAACAGTCCATTTTCATCAATTTTCCTCCATTGTCCCAGAAAAAGTTTTCCCCTCCATAGTTTTCCATAGTTTTTCCATATTGTTTTACCCACTGCATCCCATTTCTCACGCCACGCGGCAAGGGCTCAGCATCCCAGCGGGGCGGCAGCGCGTCGCCCGCGCCCGCGCCGCTTGAGGCGTAGCGGAGGAAGTGGCACAGCTCCATGCGGAAGACCTGCGCGGGGCAGGGGACTGTTCATGGGAAAAATCCAGCAGGAAATGGGAATATCCATGGGAAAAGCTACAAGAAACAGGTGATTTTCACCAGGTGATTCAGTGATTTTCACCAAAAATGGTGGATTTCGTGGTGATTTCATGGGAGATCATGGAGATTTGTTATGTAAAAATAGTGGGAAAACCATACAGATTTCATGTGTTTTTTTCCTCCCAGCCCCCGGTTCTGATTTTTCAGTTTACAACCCCCCAGAAACCAGAGGTTGTTTCGGGGATTTGGAGATATTTGGAAGCATCTAGGGGTTTTTCACCAAACCATCTGACTCACAATGGAGGTACCACATACCGGACACATTTTGAACCAATTTAATCATGCAAAAATGGAGCTCAATAATTTTGAGCCACAGCCAAATAGCCATAATGGAATAAAACCAAGGATATACTTGGAATCTAAAGGCATTTTAAATGGTCATATTATATAGTGGAAATGGGACTCATGTGCATTAATTTTGGGACTTATGGGTATCTAATGGTATCTACATAATTACCCTCTGGTTATTTAACATGGTATAGATGGCCCATTTATAGATGGTTTACCTATTAATAGCATGGTGATTTTCCATGGCGAACTGTTAGTCATAGCCAGATGGTATACTGAAAAGAAACCACACAAAGCGGCTGAGTCTGTTCGGCCATTTAGGGATGGTTACCCCCCAATCCCAGACATTCCAGCACCGCCAAAGGCTTCTCTCGTTGTGTTTTTTTCATCCACATGGACAAATATGTGGGGGACATTAAGAAACCATAATTAGGATACGTGGCATATATTCTCAGGATGATGTGTATATATATATAATGGGAGACACAATGGAGATATAATACATGAACATATGGCTATATTACTATAAAATGTTCAAGGGGGGAGTTGTCAGTAGAAATATCAGTTCACCAGGTAGTATTGCATGCAAGAGAAATTTTTACACAACATGGGTTTCCCAAGAAATGCAGATAGTTAACCCACATGGACTCTTTGCATGATTACCCTCTGGTAAACTATCATAACTATGGAAAATCACAATTTTTAATGGGAAAATCCACTATAAATGGTCATTTTCAATAGCTATGTTAAACTACCAGAGGGTAGTTGAACTTGTTGATAACTCAGTAACAAACATGGAGAACACGTTTTTCACGAAAGTGGCGGATTCAACGTAACAAACGTGTAACCGTGTAACCGTAACAAACGTGTAGCTATAAAATGGTGCGAGCTGTCTGTGAAAAGTGGATATCCAACCGTTGGCAAAATTGGACTTGAGAAACAAACACGGCCCTTGTATGGCAACTACAAATCAGGATTTTGCAAAAACACATCTGGTTTCACTGACAAACATTGGGTTTTCACAAAAAAACATTGGCATTCCGTGGGAAAAAAATCCATCCCAGGTTCCAAACAGGTAAATTGCCATCAGTTAACCCCACTTGCATATTTCTTCCAGTTTGTAGCAACCCCAGAAAAATATACGTGATTCAAGTAAAATCCCCATAAAATGGAAGGGTCAATTCAACCTCTTCGCACCGGCTTTCCTGTGTTCGACCACTTCCAAATACCGTACCCAAACAATTTACTTGTCACCAGAGGATGAACGAAAACACTTTAGGCTTTCAGGATCTAGGGTTTTAGGGCTTAGGTTGTTGGGATTTCAGGGCTTACAGTACAGTAGGGGTTCAGGGTTTTATCAAAGCAACGCTAGCTCTACGCAAGGATTTGAGCATGTCGAAGGATATGCGGAATCTGTGGTGGGCACACGTGGGCACACGTGGGCTTTGCATGTGTTTGCAGAAAACCTGTTCAAAAAGTGTTCTCTCTTTTTCTCCCCACAAAAATGAAGTCTTATCCAGTTAATCTATGTTAATCCCATTTCTAATGATTTATCCCCACAAGCTGGTGCCCCATAGATCGCTAAGTTGGTTTACAACTAGATTAGCTAGGGTTTGGGTTTAAGGGTTGATTATAACTATAGTCCGATGGTTTAACACACCAACTTATGACATTTATAGCTGGGGGGCACCACCTTTCGTGGGGATATCTTCCAATCCCCTAATTGATACACTTTCAAGATGCCCAAAATTTTAATGGGGGGCACCCTTGAAAATGTATTAATTAGGGGATGCATTAGTGGGATTGTAAATGTATTTCATGAAAATGATTTTCGTGGGATGCCCGAAAATGAGTAAATCCAATGCAGGGCACCGGGTCTTTAAGAGGGTACTAACTACTAACTAAACTTACCATAACTGCCATAACTCTTGGGGTCTTATCCCAACTTATGGAGGTTCAATTTCCATGGAAAGTTCCTATGAACAACCAGTCTTAAGCATCATTCACTATCAACTAACCTTCATGAACCATTATCAACCCACTATTCACCCAAGATTAAACATCATGAACTATCAACCATCACTAAGCAACATTCACTCACTATTAACCAACATTCACCCACTATTCACCCACTATTCACGCATGATCTCCCCACCTTCCCGCCTCCCCGGCACCCGGCAGCGCCACGCTGAAACGCCGCCGCGCGAAGCGTCGCCGCAGCCTTGGCAGCTGCCAAGCGCCCGGCCACGCGGCGAAGTACTGCGGCAGCAGCGCCTGGCCGAAGAAAAAGTGGGAGGAAAGTTCACTGGTGATTAATCATTATCTGATTTACTATATGATTTATTATCTAATTTATTATATGATTTATTATCTGATTTATTATGGGTTTATATGGAGTTATGTGGATTTATGTTGATTTATATATCTTGATTTATATCTGGTTGGTGGTTTGAACCATCTTGAAAAATATGAAAGTCAATGGGAAGGATGACATCCTGTGTATAAAAAGATGATAAAAAGTTTGAAACCACCAACCAGGTTCATATAGGGATTAACAGCGATTAATACGGATTGATAATGATATATAATAAGAATCAATAGTGATTCATAGGGATTGATAGTTAATAAATGAGTTGTAATAACATATTAATATCTCTATATTGCTGATATATTGTATAAATCAGCTCACCAGTGATATGATATATCACCAGTGATTAATAACGAATGGGGGATTTATGTCATATATAGTGGGATTAATGATATGATATAAATCCCCCAATAGTTGTTAAACAGCTCGCCAGAGAGTGATAAATATCTGTTATCCGCCTTTCTGTGAATAGTGAGCTTATAATCAAAGTTAATAGTGATTCATAGTGATTAATGGTGATCAATAGTGATTAATAGTGATCAATAGTGATTAATAGTGATTAATAGTGATTAATCGTGATTAATAGTGATTAATCGTGATAAATAGAGATTAATAGTGATTAATAGTGATTAATAAACTGATCATAATTATTAATAATGTTACTAAAATTGATGATGTACCTGTGAATAGTTATTAATAACCAGTGATGAATAATAGGGCGTGAACTTTTATTTTCATAGTTATCACTATTCACTGGTGATTAATAATATCTATTTGTTAATAGTTATCTTAGTTGCTGATAATTTAATTAGTCGCCATTGAATAGTATCACTGGTTTATAAATGGCCCCATTCGGCTTCTTTAGTTCATAATATCAATATAGATTAATGATAATATTGATATTAAGCCATACAGAGTAATAATGATGATAAGCGGAGAATATAGAGTGACAATGATAAGCCATATATAAGTTCACTGTTCACATGTTCACTGTAGTTCACTGTTATATGGGTATAACTTCGAAGTGAAAAAAATCACTTAGTAAGCCATGTATAATTTTAATCATTATAATCCACCGATCTTCTTGGTTTGTAATTCATCTATAAGCCATGTCATCCCAAAAAAAAATGGGGATCTTCCACAACTTGCGACCATTTTTTCAGACGGCATAGGCCCATTCAGGCTCTTCAGGCGCTTCCAATGGGGAGCATCATGGGAATATATAATCCATTTCTGGGGATTATAAACCATTATAGGGGGATTATAATGAGAATAAATAAATGGGCAGTATTGTGAGATTATATATATATACATATATATATATATATATATGTATCTATATATATATAGTTATATATATATATGTATCTATATATATATATAGTTATATCCATCATATCCATTCTTCATTGGGATTAATATAAATGCTGGCTTGAGGAATAAAATGCTTTGGATCCCCAAGTCACCGTATTTTTCAATGTTAAAATGGACATCCATGACTTGGATTATTGGGGGTACCACCATTTTAGGAAACCTCCAAACTGGTGATTATATGGTGATTCTATGGTGATTTTATGATGGCTTTATTGGTTAACACAAAGTAGTGCCCCAGTTCGGAATCGCTAAGTTGGTAAAAATAACTCCAATTTCACTGGGTCAGGGTTTATGATACATACATCGAACTAGTTAATGGGGCTTATAAACCAATTCATTATATTCGAACTGATACATGATGAAATATTATGGTTTTAAGTGGGACTAATAATAATAGTATATCGAATGAGGATGCATATATATATAATACTGCTAATGGTATAGGTATATCTAATGGGGATATATAGTGGGATTAACTACGAAGTTGTGGATGCTCAAAGCAAGTGCATAGGTCATTTTGTGAAATCTACATGCAAATGGCAAATATTGAACATCATCGGGATAATATGGGGATTATCGGCCAGTTTTGGTGTATCAACATGTTCCTGTATTTGGTGGATATGCATGAATTTCACGGTATATCCCATGATACCCCGTGACATCTTGTGATATCGCATCCAAAACTGTGATATAAGACAATATATATATACATATATAAATATACATTATAGTATAATGTAGTCATGTTATAATGATGATAATATAATGATGAGAATAATCATCATAGTACCAGCAACAGAGTCAGAGTGGCCACCTGCGCCGATCTCTTGCAGTGGAACACATCAAGAGATATCACGGGATATCATGGGCATGGGAATTCATATGGACTATGATCATCCATACTCATAGAATCCCTAAAATAGAAGCATATACTGTCTATGGCTATGGGTCAAAACCCGAAAATCCGAATATTCTGTAGTTCACAAATTTTCAGAGCCGGTAATCTTCATCCACAAAAATATGGGGGATGAAGTTCATCGCTTTTGACCGCAAAAAAAGGTCATCCAACCGACTCTTCCAGTCGAACATGGCCCTGACCTTGGCATCTAACAAGTAGGGCTTCTCTGGAGAAAGGATGGGCACCTCACCCTCCAGCCACTTGCGACGCTGCAAGACCTCTGTTGAGTCATATGGGGAGCAGCTGATCCCTGAAATGGTGAATTCATCCCGCGTCAATTCCTGTCAATATTGAACAGCCAGACATCAAGGTGGAGATGCAATGGATGAAATCGACATCGGGACTTGAGGAGGTGTTTTTCAGATAGGGGGGACGGGATTACAAGCAAAAAGCGTTTCCAGGTGCTAACCACCAGTTCAGAACCGATCAAATAAAACCCATTTGTTGCTGGCAGTAACAGAACATTGTTACATCAAAAGTCATAAGTTATAGGGAAGCTCATGGATTTTCCTCTCCACTTGGATGATCGCCAACCAGGTAAGGTATGGTAAGGTTGATGACTCCTCGGCAAAAACGACGATGGCATTCTTTACTGTTGTACTTATCACGTTATAGGTGGTACATCCCGATAACCCAAGGTATTGTTTTTAACACACACACACACCAATGGTAGAATTGGGTGAATTATGCTAAATGGGGTGCGGCATGGTCTCTTGAAATTCATGGCCCATCACGACAAAACCCAAAAAACCTGGGTTTTGTCTGATTCTTGTTTGCCAAAGCAACAAATTTGATGGAATTCATCACCATCGTTTTCCCCATGAAATTGCCATAACTCATGGTCAATCTTTGGTACTCAACAAATTAATCTTTTGCTGATGATGTTTATTTTCCATTTATAGCAAAAAACTGATTACCCTGGGGTAAACTAACAGTTCGATGTGGAAAACCCATAGTTTATCAAGGTGTCCTGATCTTTCAGTGGCGTTCCACATCGAACTCTTCGTTTCCCCTCGGGTAAACTACCCTCTGGTAATTCAACATAGCTATGGAAAATGGACCATTTATATCCATTTATAGATGTTTTACCTATTAAAATGGTGATTTTCCATTTATAGATGTTTTACCTATTAAAATGGTGATGTTCCATTTATAGATGTTTTATTAATGGTGTTTTTTTCAATAGCTATGTTAGTTTACCAGAGGGTACCCATCCAGCCCACCATTTTTTTGGCCCGCCTCTGCCCAGCTCGCTTTCGGCAGCGAAGGCTGCAGAGCCCATCTCGCTGACCACCGCGGCTTTGCGGCGCCACGGCCAGGGCAGCCTCGGAAAAACGAGTCGGTCGAGGCAAATGGATAGGTCAAATGATAACCATCAGTTGCTACTGATGGAAGAAATCCTGCACCAGTTGATACAATGTGGTGCCCCTCAGTTATAAGTTGGTTTATAAGCCCCAGTAACTATAGTTATAAGTACCACAAACCATAGTTATTGGAGTTATTTGCACCAGTTGATAGGTGGTAAACATCCCATTATTTATAGGCTTTCAAGCAGCCAAGGGGGTGCAGGATTTCGCAACCATCAACAGTATCATAAGATTGTTACGATTGTTCCGTTCTTAGTACCAGCTAGAGTCCATTGACCATCTATTATCCACTGCTATATGGATTACTATTATGTTCATGGATTATGTTTTTTTGTTGTCTGATGTTATTTTAAGACCTTTCACCATCGATCGTATATCCACTGTTAAGCGTCTATTATCCTCTGGAATCAAACACTTTGCAACTGGAAATCCAACCTTTTTAACAGGTCAATCATCTATTTTCCATAGCTATGTTGGAATACCAGAGGGTACACATAAATTGGTGAAATGATCATTGAATCCCTATTGAAAGGCAGTGCCAATTAACTATCCAAACGGGGATGCCAGCTCATTCATTTCACCAATTAATCCAATAGAGGTTTTAATTTAACCATCGCACAAATGGGCGAAATAATGGTGAAAACCGTATATCCAACAATGAACAGCTAGTATAACCCACGTTCACAAGTTGGGACCTAATCCAAAGTATCATTCATTGGTTAAATCGACTAAGTTATGAATGAATCATATGGTAATAAACCATCTATCACTGTTTGGTATTTCTACAAGACTTAAAATCATCTCTATTCCTTGATGGTTGAATACTGTTACAAATATAAATACCTGGCAAGCTGGTTAGGCCCATAGAATGATGATTTTTAATCGAATATGTATGTCGTTCTTTTCTGTAACAATCAACAGTTTTTGTTGGTGGAAAATCAAGTTGCATATGGGTTGGTCTCAAAACAGGGTATACTCCATACTCCAACAACCATTCGAAAAGGGAAAACCATCATCAACCAGAGGATTGAGTGGTACCTGATTTCCAAACAAACCCATCTATTGTCTGAGATTTTTTGCAGCTATTCGCAAATATGTGGCAGGGAAAGCGATTCAACATAACACAAAAAGAAACGATTCAACAGAGTTGCTCCCCTCTTCCGTCCCAAAAAAATGGGACGTTGCTCCCCATGGCGGCCCTGCCTTGCCGATGGACGCAGAGGTAGCTGCGCCGCCAAGTACCTTCGAAGCGCAGGCAGCCGCCACAGGCTCGGCCTGACTGTGCCGAGTCCATGTGCAAGTCGACTAAGTTGTGTTTGCTTGTTTATAAGTGGGTTTTGGCACTCTAAGTCTAGAAAAATCCCAGCTAAGTTGGTTTATAAGTTGGATGAATCTTGTTATTTAGAAATGGATTTATGGCAACTATGTCACTATATCCATCGTTGTGGGTTTATAGAGCAACTTATAACTTGAGGGCACCACCCTGTTTTTCCAAGTTGGGTTGAAAATTAAACACTTCTAGGATCCTTTTATTTGAGATTTGGACATTGAAGGCTGTGGGGTCCCTGTTACCTTCTTTTGTCGTTGATTGGAAAAATCCCAATCCGTGCAGAAATAGATAGAAAGAAAGAAAGAAAGAAAGATAGATAGATAGATAGAGATAGATAGATACAGAGATAGAGATAGAGGTAGAGATAGAGATAGAGATAGAGAGATAGAGATAGAGAGATAGAGAGATAGAGGGATAGAGGGATAGAGAGATAGAGAGATAGAGAGATAGATAGATAGATAGATAGGTACGGTAGATACAGAGTATTCCCAATAATTAAATGTCCACTTTATGCCCATCTATCGGTCCTTGTCCCATGACTTGCCCATGGAATCCCCTGGTTCCCCCGACGCTGTTGCTCCAAGAGAGCCTCGCGCCAGGCAGCCTGATCCGCTGGACGGTCACATGGCATCTGATGGGTAGAAGCATGAATTATGTAGGTGATATATCAAGAAAATGATGATGATGATGATGATGATGAGCGAATTATACTCACCAACCTGAAATGTCCAGTTGCTAACCACTAGTGTTCACCTTTATCAATGGATACAAAGCCCTATTTATTCCTGAGTACAGTAGTTCTCAATACATCCCCTACTATCAACTTTCGATAAACAGCTATGTGAACCTGGGTACTATAGCTATTTATGGGGTATTGTATTTGAATTATATTTGGATTATATTTGGATTATATTGGGATTATATTGGGATTATGGTCGTATTACAGATGATTATATAATAGATTATCGTAGTCTAATATTATTTGGATTATGATCATGTTTATCATAGTGTATAATCATCATATACCCTCTGGTAAACTAACATAGCTATGGAAAATCACCATTTTTAATGGGAAAATCCACTATAAATGGTCATTTTCAATAGCTATGTTACTTTGCCAGAGGGTAATCCACGGCTCAACACGGTCAACACGCGCCTCATCCCCCAAGATCCGCGCCAAGTGCGTGCAAGCCGCGGCCAGCGAGGAGGAGTCACCTGAATGTCATGGATTTTTTTGGGGGCAACCCCCAAGAAGAGTAAAAACCCAGCAAATATACATATATGTATATATATATGTTTATATATATATATATATATATATGTCTATGTATATATATAATATATATATATATGTTTATATATATATGTGTGTTTGTATATATATATATATATATGTTTATATATATGT
>Ga0126342_10010463_pt1 | contig 16594 bp, 15 predicted proteins | sample Cyp1metagenome_FD_92528 | JGI IMG/M metagenome (GOLD analysis project Ga0126342, IMG submission 92528) | Coral microbial communities from Lord Howe Island, Old Settlement Bay, Australia - Cyphastrea 1 metagenome | ecosystem: Host-associated > Invertebrates > Cnidaria > Coral ... | reverse complement strand
TGCCATGCGGAGTCACACGACGCATTCCTTTTCTCCATACGCTTGAGCCAATGTTTGGCGGTCACAGCATGTTGTTTTAACACTGCATGCTGTACATGTTGTTTCACCTCGTTCCCTTTAACATATATATATATATATGTGTACTGTACGTATATACAATTCAATTACAAGTTTACAAGTGTAGTATGAGTACAGGCCTGAGTTCACCGCAATACTCACAGCGCTAGACTCTAAACTTACAGATAAAGTTGTCAACGCCATGAAATAACTCAAAGCGCACTCTGCCTTAAAAAGAGCCAACACTGTTTCAATTTGTTGAGTTCTCACCAAGTCTGGCTGTGAATGTATCATCGGGTTCTCGCAGCAAAACCCTCACGGTCAGTACATGTCAGTACTATCCAGGTCATTCTATTCTATCTCTGCCTTGATCACCCTCTTCGCCATTGGCATTTGCTGGAGCGACATTGGCTGCTTCCGCCATTGCGTTTGCTTCTGGCAGGCAGTAGACTTGACGTATGAAGTCTTTCAGGCTGTAAGCCAAGACATTTGCGGAGCAGATTGGCACATTGCCACTGCTTCACGTTTTGCTGCCTCAATGTAAGACATGGTGACAAGCAGCTGTCAAAGGTGGAAACAAAAGCTGCCTAGCCTCAGTCCTTCTTCATACTCCATCAGTTCGCTCAGAACCAAATGTATGGTTTTATGCTTTGACTTCTTCAGCTCAAGCCAAAAGGGCTGTGATCATGCCAGACCATGGTTGTATTTTTTTTTCGCCAAAGTCCAGGGAAGAAACATCAAATCACACAAAATCTGGAAAATGGGTGAACATGGCTTACATGGTCTCTCTGTTAGAAGGATTTGGAAACTCACCGCAAAGATTTTAGTTGTATTTATACGACATGTTATACTTACTTCCATCGATCTTCGGTTGTCAACGGGTGACTGCCTGGACTTGACAACACGGGCACTGGACATGGTCCTTGCATTCGTGCATGTGAATCCCATTGCATACATAAAGGTTCCAAAACTTACAACAAACTCCCAGACTGAGAATTATCCAGACTCTAGACGTTAGACACTACCAGTACTATTGAAAACGGCAAATTCATCGCATGTCCAATAAATGTCACATTGGACCGACAGAAAAAGTAACAATGGGTATGGCTATGGACAGTACACTGAATTGGATGTACTCCAGGCCAAAAAGAGTTGTGAAAAGCGCAGCATAAGGTCTAACTATTGAACCTCCATGCAGTGGGAAAGAGGAATCCTCATTGTACACATCTTGATTCCTTTGCAGTGGGTAAAACCGGGTCGAATAAAAACTGTCACTGCAAGCCGTGCTGCAACACAGCATGACAGATTAATTTCATTGCATGTTAAATTTGACTCTGCACACTAAAGGCTCTGTAAGTTTGAATTCAGGCTTCTTTCGCTGATAGAAAGCATAATATTACCATGATCGATATTGAGATCAACTTGATATGGAAACATTATGAAAACATGACCTGCAAAGGAACAATAGTCGTGCTCGAAACCCAGCCTGTGCAAAATACGTTTTGATGCCACCAATGGCAGCCCCTTGCGATCCTTGCGATCTGAATAGAGCGATATAGAGCGATCAACATGCCGGTTCAACCGGTGTTGCTCTACCAAAATCGAAATATCCGAACCTTGCTCTAGAGGTAGAGCGAGGTAGAGAGGCAAGATCTGTCGACTCAAAAACCAAATGAAAACAGTGCTTCTTAAGTATTCTTAAGTATTCTTAAGTATTCTTAAGCTTCTTGTTTCAGCATGTTTCAGCCGTCTTTGGAGTTTGCTGAGATCCAATTTCTTCTGCGTTCAATTCGTTTCAGGCATGGCCTTCTCTACCTCCGGAGCCTCCGGACTCGACAAAAAACTAAGATCAAATGCGCAAGCGGGTTCCACCATGTTCCACCTAAGCCTTCTGATCGAACCAAAATTGAAGAATCTGCAGCAGCATCATTTATCCACTAAATTGACACACCCACACCAACACAATTGCCACAATTGGTAGGAACATGTAGTTGGTGTGGCTATGGGCTATGGAGTTCATCTAGTTTTCGGCCGCAAATTATATCAAAGTATGGTAATTGCCTGGTAATCTTAAGATGATATGATGATTTTGGGAACCCTGGCCATCGACTGTTCCTCTTCAACGAAGAGTCGTTCGACAACACGCCGAGCACAGCTTCGCCAGGCACAGTTGGCTGGAGTCGTGCATGGATGTGCAGAATATCTATATGGGGAATATCGGAATAACCTGACCTATGATATGATTTATTTATTAATATATTTGTATAATATAGAATTATTGTTATTATATGGTGCATTCAATTCAGGTACACATGCAGCTGACTGGACGCGCAATGCAATAGTCACACATGATTATATTCCATTGATTTGATCATTCAATATGGTTCTGACCACCAAAAGTGCTGGTGATCTAGGTTGCTCGTAATTGTGTTTACCCCTGCTTCTTGTAGCTACTGAACATCCCCATATAAAGTCCATATAATATGTACTGTAATATGTACATCACATTTATATACATTTATACTACCATTTGTCCACAGGTAACCTGACAGTCAGCACTGCCGGAGCTGGGCTGTGCATCGCCGTTCAACTTCAGCCCTCTTGGAGGGAAGTCACAAAATCTACCAGGTCACTGCGCGGCTCACCTTGAGCACTACACCACCAAGACCCCACAGGCTAAATGCATGGACTCGCAAAGTTGATCTGCAGATCTAGAATGATCTAGAGAGAGGTCAAAGTGTGATGATCAGTCCTGAGTAAACGGCAATTTGGTCAGGCCTGCCTGCAAGCATGTTTTGCACCAAAACAGCGACTCTCTATACTCTTAACATTTCGTAACTTTCACCTGCTGGGCTGTCATATCCCGTGTCTGAGCTGCAACACTTGTCAATCCCTCGGCAAACAACTCCATCTGCCACCTGCAAGGAAATGCAGCATCCAACACTGACTCTTGCCATGGACTTTGAGTCAAACTGGTGGGCTGGATTGAGTTATTTATGTTATTTGAGCCTATGAGAACTCGGAGGCTTCTAGTAAGATACCACTGATACCACTGATCTGGGATGTTGCTCCTGCAGGATCCTGCAGGTTGTCACTTCCTGTCCCATGGCAAAACCATCCCATCTTCTCATATCAGGGCTCGGTCCAGAATTCTCCGTTCTGGCAAAAATGAATGGTAGATGCTCGTAGCGGTCAGTCCATCTTGAATTCTTGATTCCAAGGCATTAACTACAGCAATTACGTTTCAATACGTTTGATCGTGCTATCTCGTGTGAAGGATCCTGCCCTGTGGGGTTTGAAAACCTGCTGAATAGGCAGCACGTGTCATGTGTTTTGTCTCGCTGATGTCTCGCTGATTGCAAAGTCGGCTGGAGGTTTAACTGATTTCATCAGTTCCCGAGAATCAGCCGTCTGGCTATGGTCGCAGGATGCAAGCTAATCACTGAAAAACGTTTGATTATCTTTTAAACATGATGTTTTCCGATTCATGCCGATTCGAACGTACTTGTGCTACTTTCTAAACAACTGTGTGTGGAAAACCGAAACTTGTGTAGTTTGGAAGATCAAAGGGCGATTTGGCAACATGCAACAACCATCAATACTTGCATCCCGACAATGAACACAACGTAAATCCATGGGACCTACAACATGGGCAACACAGGGGCAGCATCAGTCCCGAGAACTGCCTTGCCACCGCGGGAGAACTCATAAATGATTTTGAATTGCTGATGATAATAAGCTCTTGATCCTGCTCAAGATGTATCATATTATTATATGATATGATATGATATGATATGATATGATATGATATGATATTATTATATTATTATATTATATATATTATATATATATTATATATATTATATTATATGATATGATATTATATTATATTATATTATCTTACATTATATAATATAATATAATATTATATTATATTATATTATATTATATATATTATTATACTGTATATATATATATATATATATAACATACTGTATATTATATATATATTGTGATATATATATACGTATCTCAATCCTACCGAAATGTTCTTCAATGAAATCATTGTTCAATTGAGCAGGCTTCAAATGTCATAAAACATCGTTGCAGCAAGCACCAAACAAAAAGTTGTTCTTTCGATACCCCTCGAACGCAACAAATGCTGCTGTGCCTGTCAAATGACGAAGAAACCAGTGGCCGAAAAGCATGTCTGCTCGCCAGCACTGTGGAAACCGTTTGTAGCAAAACAATATTTGAAGAACCTGCAAGGATATGTAACATCAAATGTTCGTACAATTGGGCCCAATATGTCAGTGAATGTCAATCTCAATGCCATAAACCAGCGGAAATGATTGACACATAGAGTATAGTGTTGTCTTTTAGAAGGTATATAAATCATGTTCTCACCTGGCATATTGAATTGAATCTGCACCAAAGAGCTATGCTACTGCGAATGAAATGTTTGGATTGTGGCGCTCAAACTCGGCCACAGCTGCCCATTCGAGTTTCTTCAAGAAGAAGAAATTCTCGTAAAGTGTGATGCCAAACTGCTTCTATCGCCCGAAAAAACAAACGTTTTTTTTGAGAGAACTTGAAAGTGCGGAACCGCCGGGCATTCCACCTCCTTCAAGGTGTGCATCTGATGCATCTAAAAACTCTTGAGATTTGTTGTTTCATCCGGAAGGTTCTGCCACTTTCAACTCTGTAGTCATACTGCCATAGAAGCCAGGTTGTCCTTCAACATTTTGAAGCAGTATCATGACGGAAACGAATGAAAATGAATGGACATGAATGTGACATGAATGGAAAGTAATTGTAAAATAGAAATTCATGACAATGAATCAAAGGAAGTTGATGAAAATCACTTTATGGACGGCCAACGGCACTTGCGCAAGGGCACATCCTGTCCAACCTGACTCATCAACTCATAGCTTCGCTACACATGTGTGAAACGACCTGTGGTAAGTCACTAAGCCTGCAAGAAGCATTGCGGTGAAATAACATGCATCATTTTAGTTCTGACACCAAAAAAAGTAAGGTCAGGGCAATCATGAATTATGAACTGAACAAGGAAATTCTGTGTAGCAACAAAAAGAAATAACTAAGATGTGTTGCGGATGTGTCCAGCAAGATTTCGGAGAAAAGTGGCATGGTTCTCCATCCGACATATCACATATCCTTCAGTTATCCAATCTTAGCAGACTCAAGGAATTTGAGACAGTTGAAGATCAGAGGCACATTGCATGAATAACAATCGCCCAGGCGTTCCCCCCTCCCAATACCAAATCCCAATATCGCAAGACTCTCAAGGAACCCCTACGCACCTTATCACATAATGGTGCAGCCACAATCACCTGTTGGACTCTGTTGGACCAGCAGTCGCTAAGCAAAAACCCATCAAAAACCATAAAGGCAAGCGTGAAGACAAGTCAATTGCAATGTTTCTGGATTGACTTCCCAAACAGCTCTGGATTGTCTTTCTGTCACTATGCAGTCCTGCTATCACATATTCAGCCACAAACAAACAAAACAGCAGACTTGTGCCCAGCTTTGGGCAAACATAATGATTCTTCCAATTTATCAAAACGTCGGAAAAACCTTTCACTTTCCCCTCCAGTTCCAAGCTGAGTTTTCCGCTAGATTTGTTCTTTACAGATGCCACCTGTTGCAATGGTTGGTTTACATCAAGAGAGTCGTGGAGGTGGACTGCCAATGAGTCGTTCAACAAAGGGGCTCTCCAACATCTTCATGCCTTTCCATCATATAATTATTTCATATACGTTCATATTAATTCTGTGACATTCTGTGATTTTAGGTCAGGTGACTCATTGAACGGTATGCTCATGTCTGTTCGAGCCTCCTTTACCTCTTCAATCGGAGCGTCTTGATGCACGTCGTCCACAAACAAGACTTTATGTTTTCTGGACCTCGGAACAAACTACGAAGAAAGAACGGAATCAAACAACCGGCAAGCAAATCCCATGCTTGTCCTCGGCAGGGTCGGTTGACCTAGTCTTTTTATCACCGCCAGTTAGCCAGTTGCCCGTTGGACTCAACTTTAAAAGAAACTTTTCAGCACTGCTGGAAACGGAGCCGGAAAACAGCACTTGTGTGTGTGTGTGCGTGTGCACGTGTTGACCTATATAGTTCATCACATGCAAATTTTGGTGCAGCATCGTGCAGCTGAACTTGACCCTCTAGTTTCGTCCCATCTGAGCCCTTCAACCTGACCCCACACATGCAAATGTCCGAGAAAACCCAAATCATTGTACTCTGGTGTCAAGCATACAAACATGTGGGAAGAGCTACTGGTAATTACTGGACATGATGGCATGATGGTCTGATGGTTTTTTGATCAAAATTAATAGTCGTTACATCACGATAAATAAATCAAATAATAAGATTCAATAAGTTATATAATCAAAACGGATGAGATGCTCAGCTTCCGACTCGCTGTCTATGACAACGCCACGTGAATCTAGTCGAGACTTTCTCGACGCGCTCCTGACGACTACTACTAAGAGGATCTGTAAGTCCCCTGTTGAGTTCGTAGTTGGGAGAACCTCCACGAGTCCGCTAGAAAGAGAAAGGGATTCTATCCGTCCACAAAGTCCACAACCTTAATACTAATAATAATCACACTGGGCTTGATTGCTATCAATTCTAGATATTCACCCCACGTATCCTCTATCTAACATTATCTAACCTCAGGCTTTCAATGAGTCTGACTCTAATTACGCCATTTGTCAAACACACAGCCCCAGTGACTTTCCTGCATGGTATGTCCCGCTGTGTGATAATAACTGACTAATACTGACTACCTAACACTAGCGACAGTCGACGACAAACCATCAGAAATAATTCATGAATGGTAGCTACAGCAGCGACAATCAATGCTTCTAAAGCAACAAATTGTGTTAATTAACCAACTACATTTGAAAACTTGTGCAAGAGTCTTGGACAGCTACGTCTCAAAACCACTCAAATTGGGTCTCTAAACTAATAGACCTCTCCCTTCTGATGAGCTCTTCCCTCTTTGAGGGCGTAATCCAACGACAAATATGTCATGCACAGTGTTGATGCAATGGCAACTGACTGCCCAGCCTGAAGCTGTGAGTCTGTGAGTCTATTAATTCTTGGCATAGCTCTCAAGCAACATGCACAGCTCGACAAATGTGCCTGTTTTCGGGATCAAAATCTGACTTCAAACAGCTTTTGGAGCGCCTTGGCATAGAAGGGAGCATATGGATGACAAACCCCCTTAAACTTTGGATCAAATGTGGTCAGGCAAATCAAAAGCTTTTGTGGGACAAGAGCGGACAAGCTTAACATTGTCAAACAACAAAACCGTTTTGCAATGGTTTGCTTCTTTCTTAAAGAACCATTGAACTACAGTTTTTTCCTGCAAAACAGCCATGGTTAATGCAACAGGAATCCAGCAGGTTTGGCCCCCGTTTCAGGCACATCTACCACCACAAGCTACAAGTATCACAACGAAAGGTTTGACAGAACTGTCAAAGTGGGACCAACTAGTCAAACACCATGAATGATCATGGATGGATAGAGCAACAAACCAGTATACACATGCCGCATGCCTGTTATATCAGATTCTTTAGTTTGTTCCAGCTTGGGTTCGGCTTCTGTAGTCTGCAAAGTCCCCTTCAACTCGACTCAAAACATGGCCACTCTGTTGTAAATGGAAAGCACCATAATACGCATAGGTGAAATCAGCAACCAAAAAGTGCATGTGTTTGCCCGCTGATATATCCATCCATCTATCTATCTATCTATCCATCTATCTATCTATCTATCCATCTATTTATGTATCTATCTATCTATTTATCTATCTATCTATCTATCTGTCCATCCATCTATCTATCTATCTACCTATCTATATATCTATCTATCTATCTATTTATCTATCTATCTATCTATCTGTCCATCCATCTATCTATCTATCTACCTATCTATATATCTATCTATCTATCTATCTATCTATCTATCTATCTATCTATATGTCTGCTACACTCTTTCAACCCTTCTGAGGTTGGTCGTTGGGTCTCCCAACTGTGATCTCTGCAACATCACCTGCTCATCCTGGGCATGCCAGCTGCTGAGACTCTGTGGAACACGATGTGTGCTTGTTCCATACTTGGAAGGATGCAAAACTAAAATTTGGATGACAGTATATACAGTAATTATATCGCGTGTTCAAAACAAACAACAACCCTATATGTGCAGAATTGTATAGGTTTATGTAATGTCGTGAAAAGAGTTTGCTGATACAATCTGATTCCCGGGTCGACATTATGACTATTAAATTAATGTCAAACCTCTTGCAAACAAGGACACGAAAATGCCATTGTTGATCGGGCGTTATTTGTCTCCTGATTTTTTGAGCAAGCTATGTGGGGGCCGCAGAAACAATGTCATATCAGGACTAGCTTGTGAGGCAACAAGTCAACTGAACGACATGAACCTTCAGCCCTGGACCTGCGTATTCTACATGATTGCAAAACCACTGCTTTCTTGCATAGTACTAAAACAATGAATACAGAGTATCGCGTCTTTTCAGTGACCTAAACAACGCGAATGCAGCATGGCGCACCTTCACTCATCTCAAAATACACAATATATATATAATATAATATATATATAATATATATATATATTATTTACATTACGGGTTACAGTATATCGATCACATCTGTGGCTCGCAAAGGCTGCCTAGCTGTCTGCCAAGAGTCCGCTTCCGACATGACTTCTCCAGGCATCGGCATTGTCTGGCATGAGGAACCAATGGTATGCTCTCAACATGGGCAATTTTTCATGTTTCTAACTTTTCATATGCTTTCAATCAAAGATTATCTCGGGTGGTGACTTTAAGAACTGATATCCCAGGCAATCTGTCAGTTTGTCACACTTCCTTAAATGTCCCGAGCCTACAGCACCAACAAGAGGGCCAACAACATCGACGACAACTACACATATATCAGAATATCGTGTTTCCTGGCACTGAAGAAATGCACCATTGTCTGGGTGCACCCAAGACTGTATGTCTTTAGGTCCAAAGGCTGATTGATGAGTTGGTGTAGCATAGGAACAACTGAGAGGAAGCAAGGACCATTTCGCATTACACTCTGTTGGATTGGGCAACAGCAGTCTCCAGTTCAGATCCATTCCACACTTCAACAAGAAACACTGCGATTTGCGGGCTGCGCGTCAATGACGCGGTGGACTGTAATTCTTGAATTTGATTCCAAGGCAGAAACAATGATAAACCCCAAAAGTTTGAAACTCAAAGCCAAAAAATCCAAAATAACTGTTACAGCATCTTACAGCGCATCCCAGTCAATTCAGCTGGTGAGACATGAGCGCCATCATGAACCGGAGACTGGGCAGAGACATGGCCATGTTGGGTGGCTTGCATCAAGACTTCAGGCTCATCTCACGTGGTGAACATCACAATCATCAACACTTGTGCACTTGTGGATTGGGATATGTCCCAAACTTAGCAGTTCAAAACTATGTTAGCATAGATCATCACAGCAGGGATGTGGTAGTTTGGTGGATAAAAATGGATTTGTCCCCCAAAATAAACCTATGATGTGCGTACGATAATCACCGAGAGTCTAGAGTTACCCAGGAAAGCATGCAACGTTGACATGAAATTAAGATGGTATTCCCGGATCCCCTTATTTTGGGAGAACACCCATCCCATCCCCTAATTATTACGGTGTGAGTCAGAACTGGGTACCCTGAAAAATATCAAGAAAACGTGATGGTTGCTAAGTATGTGTTTTTAATATTTTCTAGAATATATATGAATATATAAAGTAATAGCCAACATTTGCGGTTTCAGTTACTCAAAAAACATACAATGGCCACAATCTGTGGTTTCAATTGGTTTCATCGGTGACCCAAGTTGCCCCATAGCCATACCATCGGTTGCCGAGGTCGCCTCCGCCCCTGATCTGTTCAGCTCTTCAGGATCTTCCAACTCTCCTGGAGCCTGCCGGCCATGACTCCAGGGGATCCTGACTGGTCAATGATGGTGGCTTTGTTCAAATGTGTTATATCTTAAGAATTCTTGAGATATCTTAAGCATCTTTAAGAAGTGAGGGATGAAACAAATATATGGTTTAAGTTGCATACAGGGTTGTATGTTTTAATATGTTTTACTGTACTGGTATGTATTGTCTCGACTGTATATCAAACCTGCTGCTGAGGAAATGCGTAGAGCACCCAGCGCACTCCTGAACAACTTCACTCATGTACTTTCTCGGCAAACCTTTGTTCATTGATGTTGAATTGTGTATATGTATTATATTTTCTTATGTATTTATTATGCATTTATTATTATGTTATATTAGTATATATATTAGTTATATTGCACATTATTGCACAATGTGATCCTAGCCTGATATGACTTGGGCTTCAGGGAACAGCGGAAGGTCAGCCCTAGGTGCTGCTGAGCCACGGTTTGGAATCGAACCGAAGCTGCGCCGCGGGCCTTGCTGTTCACTGGGGGTCCACCAGCATGTCACAACAGAAAGATCCGTCCGTTTCGATAGAGATAGATTTCAAAGAGCCTACCAACAAGTAATGACACGTGTATAATAACAAGTAATTACATATCCATATTAGAAACTGCTTGGCAAAAGAGTCCCAAGTTAAAGAGCTGCGGAATGAGGTATATTGCCCATGTAGCGATTCAACACTGATTTCACCGGGAGCCAGTGGATTTCAGCAGATTCTATCTACACTTAGAACCAACCAACATCCATCAACATTTGCAACAAATGCCCTGTGTACTTCTCAGTGATCTTCCCTCAGGTTGCGACTTTGCTCGCCACTGGCCTTGACGTTAGCCAAACTGTCACTGCCAGTTGTAGGAAACGATGGGGAGACATCTCATACAATAGCCCCAACCAATCTGTGGGATGCCAAAGTCTGAGTTTGCATGAGTCGCGAGTGTAATTAAACATCTAAAATCATGTTCGGACAGAACTTGGAAAGAAACCACCGTAATTCATCGCCACAAATGCCTGTCTGGGTTCCCGGACTCCGACTGTGAGTTTAAGGAGAGAATCTTGCCAAGCTCCTGTGATCGAAGGGTCAGTGCAGTGGGCATTCCGTGTTTCCAAGACATCCATACCGGTCCATACCCTCCACAATTCTGCACCAGCTATAATGAGTTTGTCTATGGAAGCTAAACCCATGTAGGCTATGTGGGAACAAGGGAGACATGCAAGACTGTGAATCTGGAAGTTCAAGGCTAACTCAATTCAGAGATATTCAGAGTATGTCTGAAATGAATATGTAAATCTGGGTTTTCCATGGTTTTCTCATGTTCACAAACTGAGCGATTTTGGAGGTCAAAATGGTCAAAGCGGTCGGAAGCTCCTGAAGGCCGGGCAGCGCCCAAAGGCGCCGGCGACCTTGATGTAGGAATGACCTAGGTGTCAACAATTGTCAACATGTGTCAACAACAAAACTGTTGGGGGCCTCGCGGCGCAACTTTGATATGTGTCTCTTAGTTAACTTAGGCCCTGACGCGTGTTTGAACTACACCCCTATGCCAAGGGTGTATGAGACAAAGCAAACAGCAGACCCTGCTTGGCAGGCCCTGCTGCAGCTCTTGGCTGCACAGTTGGTTGGTAGTTTCAACCTCCTTGAGCCTTGAAGGTTTCGGAGGATTTGGAAGGAGAGCATAGTCATTTTGTTCCAAAACCACCTCTACACAGCATTGGAAGCACATCACACTGCCCAAACTTTCACGAGGGACCACGCAAGCATGACAATGGCTCTAAGGCTCAAAATCAGTGTGACGGAATCAACATGTGAACCATCGGTTGCAAGTTGTTTTACTCGTATACTGGTTACCAAGTCGAAGTTATCCAAAGTGATGCCGTATGATACATACATAACTATAATATATATATATATATATAATACACATCATATATAATTCATCATATACACATATTTGTACATATTGTATATTTGTAATATATGTGTAAAACTGCCAGCATGACTGAAAGTTTGAGTTGGCCCCCTGTGCCAGGCCTCGTTTTTGAGCTCATCGAACACGGCCTTCAAACGAAAGGGAAACCAAACTGTCAATACAGGGAGTCAATGCCTGCAGCTGAAATCTGGATACTGGACAGTCTTTTGGAAACGTGCCAAATCTATTTTGAAAAAAGAAAACAGAATGCTGTTGCGTTGTCATTGTTGGTTAACCAATGTTTACATGAATTGCAAACAAAAACGATCCATGCATTTTGAACATGCTTTCTTGAGTCTGTGAAACCCCGTAGTTGTTGAACCGTAGTTAGTGAACCGGACTGCGTCCAGTGTGAGGCTGTGCCTGTCCCTCCTGCAAGGATCTTCTCCACCCTGAGCAAGGCGTTGCAAGACCATATGCATAACAGCACATGCAAAACTGTGGGCTTATTACTATTACTGATTATTATTTCTATTGCTATCTATTGCTATTTCTATTACATACTATTAACTATTGCATGCTAATTATTACATATTATTAAAATTGCACTTCTATCAAGATGAACACCTGTAAATCATCTATCAACTTGCAATCCGTTCTGTGCTTCCCGGACGCGGTCATCATATCGTCATCATCACTCTCCTGTAATGTGCGGATTGACGAGTGGAAACACTCGTGAATTTGAATACTCCGAATGATCCCCGAACTGTGAGAGGGCCTGACCATCCTGTAGATGCACATAGGCACCCAAAGATGGTGAGAAAGGGAAACATATACAACATTATCATATTTTGAGCAAATTTGAGTGTCTTTACTCATAAGTTATGAGTAAACACACTCAAAATTACTCAACATATTAAATTAATTAAACACAATGTACTATAACAGTGAAATCAATTTCTGTTGCTTAACCAAGTTTTCTACAGAAGGACAGCACCATCAAAAACATTTTGCAATGCGCCAATTAGAATCAAATGGAACATGTGTGGCCTGTCTTTAGCGGGTCATTTTCTCATTACAGTCTATATATATATAATTATATATATATTATGTAATTGTTTGCTGCGCTCATGTGTCTATGTCTAGTGAGATGTGTGAAAAATTGTGAACGAGAATCAACACGAGGAAAAACCAACTACCCTGTAAGTGACAAAGAAAGTCAACATGCTCTGTTTCTACCCACAAGTCCAAGCGAAAATGTCAGACCGTCGGACATGTATTAATATGTTTGTGGAATAAGAAACATTAAGAGTCACTAACACAAACAGCCTGATGGCATTCTATAACGACGCCCACTGGCATCTGTTAATGGCCTCTTCGGTGCCGCTTTCACTGAAGTCCTACAGGCCATGGCATCTCAAGGAGGCCAACATGAATCTCGATGCCACTTGTTGATTGATATATATATATACATACATATTATATTATATTATATTATCATATTATATTATGTTATAATTATATCATATTACATTCTGTTATATTCTATAAAACTATATAATATAATATTATGCATATATATATACATATATATATATGACTTGTTATATATATACATATTATTATACAATATTATAAAATATAATATAATATAATATCAATATACATATATATATGATTATATAATATCATATTATATCATATTATATTATATATACAAAATATGAATATATATAATCATATGAGTCATATGTTATCACATGTTTTCATTCACTAGATTTCACCACATGTCTCACAGTTGCGTCGTGGTGTCATAAGTCCTCTTCATCGGAGGACTCCATGATGGTGTGCATTTCTTTAAACCTGGCCAGTGTGGTGGAAAACAACGGGAAATCACCTCTAGCCATGGACAAGAAAATGCAAGCATAAATGATCATAAATGTGGATTCATGGCTTAAACCTGGTTCTTGATAATTCCGATAGCTGACCGTTTCATTCCAGCAATCAAGTGCAATGGTCCTGACCTCCACTTGTTTTCCACAAACAGGACAACTCCCAATAGATCTCAAGGTCAGTTGTCAGATGTGATCAAAACCCTTAGCAGCCCAACATGACAATATAAGGGGCTGAAGCTGCCTCTGCTGTCTCTCCTTGTCTTGCTGTTTCCGCTCTTTTTCCTCGGCCTACAAGTACAAAATCAATTCAACATCAGATCTGAAGCATAGCAACCAGCGAATTCTTCAACTTTTTGAAAACAGCTGGCATTTATGCATGCATTTTCTCTGCAAAGTTTTGGCTCCATGTGTCGTTGTCTTTACAAATGGCTCAGCCTGTATGGAAACAAACAGCAGCAACTATTTCATTGAGAAGACAGTGAAGAGACAGTTCAGCGTCCCTTTGCTACAGTGACAAAGGGAATAAGGACTGAATTTGGACATTTGTTTATGATGGGAAATCAAGTTCAGATGGCCGAAACATCACCGCACATGGGTCAAACACAGAATACACTGAGGACACACTAGCAAAGGGAACCATACAGAGATACTGTCACTTTTTGCAATCTCTCAGAAATATGAACAATGGTGCACCTGCTGTCGCCGGATCTCGATACCACTCCTCCCCTGTTACGTGGATCTCATGCAGAAATGCACATTTTGCATCGAATGGAAAAAACAGTTGCTGAGGCTTTGGTTTTCCTGCTAGCCTACAAATTTGGCATTTTGGGGTCCCTTAGAATTCAGGAGGCTGGTTTGACCATCAAATTGCATCGGTTGCATGCACCAATGACGATCTAACTGCATAGCTCAGAAGCCTGAAATATGGAGGGGTATTGTGTTTGAAGGTCAACAAATGATGCGGATTGCCAACATGAGGCCAATTTGAAAGGTTCTAGATATGCTGTGGTCTATTTGTGGCACAAATCTCACCGCGCAAGGGAAGTGATTGACAGTTCTGTTGAGAGGCTTACTCTGAGAATGTGTGTTGATCAATCAATCTCAACAAGCAAACAACTTTGCAAAGCTGCCGAGCCTTTGGTTTGGAGCTAACCTGACTGGACCTGAAGCGGTGAAACCAGTCTGGCAAAATGTGTGAACCTTTTTTGTAATTAACAGTGATAAACAGCTCACAATGTGAATTCAGAATCATCGAGAAGATAAAACAAAAGTAAATAATGCTGAATCAAAAGATTTAAAGCTTTTAGACCATTGAGTATGAATGTGTGTTTGATGGCAATGCGTTCTGATGGACATGTCTAACATGTCCGCTCTGTCATTCTGAGGTGCAAACTGTTTTGACGCTTTACCTTGGTGCATTGGAAGCTCTGCTCGACTGGCAGCTTGGAATTTGATGTGATATTTCACTTTGTGTTCAACACCAAATCTGAGTTTTATAGATAACCGGACTTCGCCAACACAAAGAGTGAACCCATAGCAAGGAATCGCCCTGCAAGTAGGAGTCTTGAGTCTTGAATCCTTTATATATACATCATCCAACCAATAAAATGTCACGCTACTTCGATGCAATAAAATAGGAGAATGGATGAGCGGCGCCCAAACACTACTCTCTAGCTATACGGTCATACGGCAATACTACCCTCTGTCTGCTGGCCACACCCCTGGTGTAAAGTCAAGTAACTCACCCTGGCGAGACACAATGCGGACAGTGCATCTAGTATCATCTTTAATGGGGTTGTCAGTGTTGACATGCGACACCAGGGAAGGTTTTTTCACTATGAGAGCTGTCCCTGAGCTGCATGGGACAACATCATGAATCGGGCAAGATTAGTAGCTAACTATCAACGATTGATGAAGAGTGAACTCGATTGTGATGAGGGTATTGTGCAGGTAGCTCTGATAGAAGCCGACCATTTGGTTTGCTATCTTAAAAAAAAGTTCCTGCCGCGGTACTTCCTTGGTGAACACTCTGTATTTGGTTCCTAAGGTTTGCAATCAAACATATTTAGACCTGTGAAAACTACAGTACCTAGAAAAACCTCTGATTGCAGTAAACTACAAGGTTTAAAGGTTCAAACAGAATCTCGCACTTCTCTGGCTCTCGGTTCACTTCACCTCATCCATTATCTTTCACGTGGTATGCACCTCCTTTGTTCCCATTTCATCTCGCCTGCTACTTTCACTTGCATCACTCTGCTTGCTGGTGGTGCTGCGGTTGTCATCGGACTCGTCACCTCGGCAAAATATCCCTTTTCTGTGCACATGACAAAATACGGGGTTCACATGCTATGGTCACGTCGCCAATGTATACACTTGTGTACGGGACATACATGAAATACCAACAATCCGCCGGCCTGCCAGAGTGTCTGATTGGAAGGTGTTGTTCCTGTTTCTGTTCTTGGCTCGTACTTGTTCCTTTGTTCTCTTCCTGCGCATTTTTGCTTCGTCTGAATCATATGTCCAGCCCCCCTTCTTCTTACTACTACTACTACTACCACCACAACAACAACACCACTACCACTACCACTACCACTACCACTTCCACTACCACTACCACTACCACTACCACTACCACCACCACCACCACCACCACTACCACTACCACTACCACCACCACCACCACTACCACCACCAC